>Ga0207683_10000327_pt1 | contig 43250 bp, 46 predicted proteins | sample KBSM73metaG_FD_184333 | JGI IMG/M metagenome (GOLD analysis project Ga0207683, IMG submission 184333) | Miscanthus rhizosphere microbial communities from Kellogg Biological Station, Michigan, USA - KBS M7-3 metaG (SPAdes) (version 2) | ecosystem: Host-associated > Plants > Roots > Rhizosphere >... | reverse complement strand
CCTGATCCACCAACCACCCCGCAAGCTCGGCTTCGCCTCCCCCGGCGAAGCCTTCGGCCACAAAGAGATCCTGGCAGCCCTGGAGTCCTACGGCTTCGTCCGAGTCGAAATCGGCTGACGAACGGGGTCTGACCCCGCCAGGCGGGGCCTGACCCCATGTGGCGGCGTGTGGCACCAAGCTGTCCGAACGGCCGCGATGCCTTTATCCATCGCGAAAAGACGGCGTCACAATCTGCGGAAAGAGACCTGCACGGTCCGTCCAGCGCCGGCGCTTGACGCCCGCGAAGAGCCTGGTTGAGCCAATCGCCACCCTGGGGTCAGGCTCCGCCACTTGGGGTCAGACCCCGCCTGGCGGCGCCAGACCCCCGTTGTCTCGGAGTTGCGCTAGCCACTCGGCTGCGGCTTTGGCTATTCGGGGCTCGATTCCTAGCTCTGTGACGTAGGCGGCTGCCGCGTTCATCTCGTCGACTCGGCGGGCTGCATGGGTGCGGGAGCCGGAGAGGAGGCGGTCCAGGAGTGGTTCGCCCAGGATGCTCGTGATCTCGCTGCGGACGCGGTCTTCCGCGCCTGCGATGCGGGCTGCTTCGAGGGCTTCGATTGCGGCTGCCGCGATGCCCTTCATGAAGACGCTGCGCAGCAGCTTCAGGCCGGCGGCGTCGCCTGGCTGAGCTCCCACGACCTCGACGGGCATCCCGAGGGGGCGGAAGAGCTCGGCGAAGCGCTCTGCTCCTGCTCCCGAGGCCAGCGCCGGGATCGACAGGCCGAAGTTCGGGACGACTCCGATCAGGGCCACGTCTGCAAACGGGATCGGGAGCACCTCTGCGAGCTCGCGCTTGAGCTGCGGCGCGGAGGTGTTCAGGTCGGCGTAGAGCGCGTCGCTACCGAGGGCACGTGCGACATGCTTCGCCGCGTCGAGGGCGAAGGCCGCAGTCGTCAGGCTGAGCACCACGTCGGCGCCGCTCACGGCCTCGAGATCGCTGACGGCGTTCGGAATGCCCTCCGGCCGACGCGCCGGATCCCATGCTCGCACCGAGCAGCCGGCCGCCACCAGGTCAGCGGCGATCAGGCTGCCGGCTTCGCCGAGACCGAGCACCGCGACCTGCATCAACCGCCTTCGATGAGCTTGCGAATCCCTTGCACGTCATAGGACAGCTCGCCGGCCGCGTAGCGCTGTCGCATCTCGGCCTCGCGCTTCTCCCGCTCGAGGGCGAGCGGGAGCACCTCGTCGATGCGCGCCGCCGGAAGCGCCATCGCACCGTCGCAGTCCATCACGATGAGATCGCCCGGCCGGATCTCCGTGCCGCCGAGGATCGCGAGCGCGTCCAGCTCTCCGACCTCGCCCTTGGTCGCACCCTGCGCCCGCACCCAGCGCGCCCAGATGGGGAGGCCGATGGCCGCGAGCTCGTCGAAGTCGCGCACGGCGGCATCGACGAGGATGCCGGCCACACCCTGCTTCTGTGCCTGCGTCGCCAGCAGCTCGCCGATGAACGCGTGCGGTGTCGGGCGCGCACTCGTGAGCACGAGGACGTCGCCCGGCTGGGCATGCGCGATCACCGCGTGCACCATCGTGTTGTCACCGGGAGCGCAGACCGCGATGCGCGCCGGGCCGGCGACGCGCGAGCCCGGCACCACCTGGGTGAGCTCCAGATCGATGATCCCCGTCCGGCCGGCGGCCTCGTGCACCGTCGCGACACCGAGCCGGGCGAGTGCGGCGTAGTCGGTCACAGCGCACCTGCCACGACGGGGATCTCGCGCTGGAAGGCCTCGGCGTAGCGGATGTCGCCGCGTCCCGAGATGCGCCGGGCGTGATTGGCGCGGTGCTCGGCGCGCTCGGAGTAGTACTGCCTCAGGTAGGCCTGCGCGCCCATCGCCTCCATTGCCGCCGCCTTCTTGGCCCAGACGGGAGTGATGTCGAGGAACGTCGTCGGGACGAACCCGCACAGCTCGGGCTGATGGGGCTCGAAGATCAGCAGCTCCGGGGGCGCGATCGTCTTGAACGCGCTGGCCACGCCGGCTCCGCTCGCCAGCTGCCGCGCCTGCACCGTCGCATCGTGCGCCACGCCGTGGTCGGGGTTGAACGGGTCGAGGGCGGCGTGGGTGAGGATCAGCTGCGGCTCGAGCTCGCGGATCAGATCGGTCAGCTGCTCGACCGCGGCCGCGTCCATGACGAGCGGGTAGTCGCCGAGGTCGAGGCTGCGGAAGTCTGCGCCCAGCGCGCTCGCGGCCGTCAGCGCCTCGCCGTGGCGGATCTCCTTGACCCGCTCCTCGGTCTGATCTGGTTGCTTCCACAACTCCCCGGATTCTCCGCGCTCGCCGTAGGAGAGCGAGACGATGTTCACCGTGCCGCCGGCCTCGACGATCGTCGCGATTGCGCCCGCGGCACGCCAGACGAAGTCGGCCGAGTGCGCGCTGACGACGAGGGCGTTCTTAGACACCGGCAAGCCTCCGCGTGTTGACGACGGCCATCATGCGAACGTCGTCGTCCGGGAACCCGGCCGCGAGCAGCCGGTCCGCCATCAGGGCCAGCCCGTCCTCGACGGGCGGATTCGCGAGCTGGCCGAGATCGGTCGAGAGCACGTTGCTCTCCGCGCCCGTCGCCCGGATGGCTTCGAACGTCGCCTCCCAGGAGACCTTGCCCGAGTGGATCGGAGCGAAGCAGCGCTCGAGCAGCGCGCCCTTGCGCACGAGATCCTGCTGCTCGCCGACGGGCACCCCCTGCGTCGGGTAGTCGGGGTGCGTGACCACGACCTGCCGGACGCCGGCCGCCAGAGCCGCATCGACCGCCATGTGGATCTCGGCGCGCCCGAGGTGCCCGGTCGCGAGCACGAGACCGTGGCGGGCGACGACGGCGAGCACGCCGGCGAGCCCTTCCGGCGTCACGCGCACGGGGTCGCTGCCGACGCCGGCGGCCGTGAACTCGTCCTGGATCTTCCGCCAGACGGGCTGCTTGGCCGGCTTGGGGCCATCCTCACTCGCCTCGTTCTCGGAGTCGACCGTCGGCAGCCAGACGATGCGCGCCCCTCCGCGTCCCGCGATCTCGACCGCCTGCGCGTTGAGCCCGCCCACGCCGGCATTCAGCACGATCGCCCCGAGCGCATGCACGCCGGGCACGGCTCCCCGCACCACGGCCGCGCGCTCCGCGGTCGGCACGTAGTGCGACTTGAGCACGAAGCCCGCCAGCCCGAGCTCGCCGAAGCGACGCGCCAGCGAGAGGTCGTCGATCCGCCGCTTCGCCAGGTCCGGCTCGACGTGGACGTGCAGGTCGTAGGCCCCGCGCACGAGCTCGCGCGCGCGGGCCGACGGCTCAGTGGCCGGCACTTCGGGCAAGAAGCACTTCCTCCTCGGGCACCGGAGGCGTTCCCTTGATGTGGAAGGACGCGACCGTCTGCATCCCCCACGCCTGCCCCTTCGCGCGCTCGGCCTGCGTCCACACGACCGCCTCGTGCTCCGGGTCGAAGATCAGGAAACCGCCCGCGCAGACCTCGATGCGATTCCCGCCCGGCTCGTACGTGTAGAGGAAGAACGTCTGCTGGATGGCGTGCTTGTGCGGGCCCGACTCCATGACGATGCCGTGCTCGAGGAAGATGTCGGCCGCGCGCAGGACGTCCTCGCGCTGATCGACGAAGAAGGCGATGTGGTGCAGGCGGCCACGCGTCCCGGTCACGTCGCGCGTGTACGTGAGGTCGTAGGACTTCTGGTTGGAAGCGAGCCAGACCCCGGCCTCGTTGCCGTCGTCCAGCACGATCTGCTCGGTCAGCCGTAGCCCCAGGTACCGCTCGCAGAAGACGCGATTCTCGCCGGGATCGACGGCCAGGAAGTTGACGTGGTCGAGGTGGCGGACGCCGACGCCACGACCCGGGTAGCGGTTCGGCTGGTTCTTGAGCGCCGGCCGCAGCTCTGCCGGAGCCGTATAGCGCTCGGACTCGTAGAACAGCTCGACGCGGTGGCCATCTGCGTCGAGGAAGCTGTAGGCGCGGCCGTGGCCGATATCGCCCTCCAGCCAGGCGCCCTCAACCCCGCCGGCCTGCAGGGCCGCGACCCGCCGCTCGAGCGCCTCCGGCGAATGCGTGCGATAGGCGAGGTGCCCGACGCCCGCCTGCGGCGAGGCGGTCAGCTTGAGCGACGAGCGCTCGTAGTCGCCGAAGCAGCGCAGGTAGAGCGAGTCTCCGCTCTCGCCCGCGACCTCCATGCCGAGCAGCTCGCGGAAGTAGAAGAGGCTCTCCTCCGGCTTCGGCGTGAGCAGCTCGATATGCGAGAGATGTGCGATGTCGCGGACGGGCTCGCTCATGCGAGGTACCCGTGCGGGTCGGCGTCGAGATGCGCGGCGAGACGCGTCGCGAGCGCCATGATCGTGAGCGACGGATTGACCGAGAGCGTGTGCGGGATGAGCGAGCCGTCGCCGACGTAGAGCCGCTTGACGTCCCAGGACTGCGCATTCGCATCCACGACCGAGCGCTCCGGGTCGCTGCCCATGCGGCAAGTCCCCTGCACGTGCGTCGTGATGAGACCGGTCCAGCGAACCTGCGTCGCCCCCGCCTCGAGCAGCACCTTGCGCGAGAAGTCGAGCGCGTCGTCGGTACGCGCGCGCTCGCGCTCGTTGAACGACGCCGCGAACGACTCCATGCCGTTCTCGTCGATGCTCACGCTGCCGTTGTTCTCGTCGTTCGCCATCGCGAGCACGCCGATCCAGTGCCGGAAGCCGCGCACCGCCTCGACGAGCGGCGCGCCCCAGAGCGGGCCGTTCTCGTCCTCGAGCGTCGTCGCGAAGCCGATCGGATCCTGGATCGTCGACGCCTCGATCACGAAGCCGCCGTCCTCGTCGTGCTGGTGTCCCATCGCGTGCGCGGTGATCGGATAGACCATGTGCGCGTCCTGGGGCTCGTCGAAGAGCCCGTAGACGAGACGGGCAGGATGGAAGCCGAGATTGCGGCCGACCAGTCGGCTGCTCGGGCTGTCGGGCAGGCCCGAGCGCAGGAGCACCTGGGGCGAATTGAGCGTACCCCCGGCCACGACGACGGCGCCCGCATCGACCCGCTGGAGCGTGCCGTCGCCGTTCGTGTACTCGACGCCCTTCGCCTCGCCGCCCTCGATCACGACGCGCTCGACGTGTGCGCCGGCGCGCAACTCGAGCTTGCCCGTGGCCCAGGCGTCGTGGATGTAGGTGTTGAGCGTCGACTTGCCCGCATTCGTCGGGCAGCCCTGCAGGCACGATCCGCAGCGCATGCAGTTGGCGTCGGTGTAGGAGCGCACCGACTCGAGCTCCGAGCCGAGCGCCTCGAAGGCGGGCGCGATCGTGAGCACGCTCTTCGGCCAGTCGTTCCGCACCCGAACGCCGAGACGCGTCTCGACCCGGTCGTAGTACGGCGCGAGGTCCGACTCGCCGAAGGGCGCGCCGCCGCTGCCTGTCAGGCCGCCGGCGGCATGCCACTTGACGAGATCCTTGGCGTGAGCGCGCAACGCCACCTTCGTGTTGATCGTCGTCGAGCCGCCGACGCAGCGTCCGCCCAGCAGCGCGACGGCGCCGCCTGCGCCTCCGTCGATCAGCGCGAAGCGCATCGGCCAGAACAGGTCGTGCGTGGCCTTCGCCTCCCAGCGCGTGAAATCCGCCGCGGTCAGGTGCGGGCCGCACTCGAGCAGGAGCACCCGGCGGCCGGCCTCGGCGAGCTCGCCGGCCACGATTCCTCCGCCGGCGCCCGAGCCGACGACGACGACGTCGAAGCGCTCGCTCATGCGATGCCCAGGTAGGACCAGTCCTTCGCCAGCCGCGTGGCGAGAGGCGTGTTGAAGTCGATCTCGTCCCACGCACCGCTCGCCTCGACGCCCGGTGCGACGAAGTCGCTGTAGAACGCCTCGATCGCGAGTGCGCGAATCCAGAGGAAGTCGGGAGTTCCCGCGGCGGCCGCAAGGTCGCCCTCGGCGAGCGAGGCGAACGCGCCCAGCGCCGCTGCACGCACCCCCTCCGGCATGCGCGCGAGCTTCGCGTCGATGTAGATCTCGGGTCGCACGCGGGCCGAGCCGGGGACGATCGCATCGCAGACGCCGGCGACCATGCGAGCGGTCTCGGCGTCGATTGCCTGCAAGTCGGTCATGGGCCCGATGATACGGACCCGGCGCGCTCACCGCATATCAGGCTGCCTGATATACTCTCGCCACGCAAGCGAAGGAGAGCACCGTGCCGTACGCGGATCGATGGACGACCGTCAAGGTCGAGATCGACGCGGGCATCGCGTGGGTCGAGCTCAACCGGCCCGAGAAGCGAAACGCGATGAACCCGACACTCAACGCCGAGATGGTCGAGGTGCTTCTGGCGCTCGATGCCGACGACAGCTGCGGGGTGCTCGTGCTCACCGGCGCGGGCGACTCATGGTCGGCGGGGATGGATCTCAAGGAGTACTTCCGCGAGGTCGACGGCGGGCCCGAGCACGTGCAGCGCAGGGTGCGCCGTGATGCCGCGTACTGGCAGTGGCGCCTGCTCCGCACCTACGCGAAGCCGACGGTCGCGATGGTCAACGGCTGGTGCTTCGGCGGCGCCTTCACCCCGCTCGTCGCGTGCGACCTCGCGATCGCCGCGGACGAGGCCACGTTCGGCCTCTCCGAGATCAACTGGGGCATCCCGCCCGGGAGCGTCGTCAGCAAGGCGCTGTCGGACACGGTCGGCTCGCGCGCAGGGCTCCTGTACGTGATGACCGGCCGCACGTTCGACGGGCAACGTGCAGCCGAGATGGGCCTCGTCAATGCGAGCGTCCCGCGGGCGGAGCTGCGGGGCGAGGTCGAGACGCTCGCGCGGGAGCTGCTCGCGAAGAATCCCGTGGTGCTGCGGGCCGCCAAGCTCGGCTACAAGCACGCTCGCACGATGAGCTGGGATCAGGCCGAGGACTACCTCTACGCCAAGCTCGAGCAGTCGCAGTTCCTCGACACCGAGCACGGCCGCGAGCAGGGGCTCGAGCAGTTCCTCGACGAGAAGAGGATCAAGCCGGGGTTGCAGACCTACGAGCGGCCGTCCGGCTCCTGACGTGGAGCCGCGGCTGAGCTACGTGATCGGCCGCCTCGACCGCGTCCTGCGCCGCCGCCTCTCGGCCGCTGTCGAGCCGGCGGGCCTCACCCTGCCCGCCTACACCGCGCTCTCGGTGCTGCGCGCACAGGACGGGCTCTCCAACGCCCGTCTCGCGCGCCGTTCGCTCGTCACGCCGCAGTCGATGAGCGAGGTGCTGGCACTCCTCGCCGAGCAGGGCTACGTCCGGCGACTGGCCCAACCCGGGCACGGCCGGGTGATCCGCATCGAGCTCACGCGGGCCGGAAGCCGCGCTCTCGAGCGCTGCGACCGCGCGGTCGACGAGGTCGAGCGCGAGATGCTCGCCGACCTGGATGCCGGCGACGCGGCGAGCCTGCGCGACGTGCTCATCCAGTGCGGCCACGCACTGGAGCGCGAGGGCGCGCAGCGCGCCGGTATCCTCAAATCCGCGAACGACAAGGACGGTGCCGCTTGAGCGAGCGAGCCCAGGAGCTGCAGACCATCGACGACGACGAACGGGCGACACGCGACGCCGATCCGGCGTACCTGACGCCCGAGTACGTCGGCACCCGTCTGCGCTCGCCGCGCCGTCCGCTGCTGCTCCTGCCGCAGAGGCTCTCCGAGCTGACCGGGCCGGCGTTCGGCCAGGACGACGTGCGCCCGGGTGACAGCGACCTCACGACGCAGCACGCGGGGGAGCCGCTCGGCGAGCGCATCATCGTCAGCGGCCGCGTGATGGGGAGCGACGGTCGCCCCGTCCGCAACGCGCTGGTCGAGGTCTGGCAGGCCAACGCCGCCGGCCGCTACCTCCACCGCGTCGACCAGCACCCCGCGCCGCTCGATCCGAACTTCACGGGCGGAGGCCGCGTCGTGACCGACGACGACGGTCGCTACCGCTTCATCACGATCAAGCCCGGCGCCTATCCGTGGAAGAACCACGACAACGCCTGGCGGCCCGCCCACATCCATTTCTCCGTCTTCGGCCGCGCATTCACGGAGCGACTGGTGACGCAGATGTACTTCCCGGGCGACCCGCTCTTCGCGTACGACCCGATCTACCAGTCGGTGCGAGATCCCGCGGCGCGCGAGCGCATGATCAGCAGCTTCGACCTCGCCTCGACGAAGCCCGAGTGGGCGCTCGCCTACAGCTACGACATCGTGCTCGGCGGCAGCGGCGCGACCCCTCTGGAGAACGCGTGAGCCTGCCGCGAACTCCGTCGCAGACGGTCGGGCCGTTCTTCGAGTTCGGCATGGTGACGAAGACGCTGCTCGTGGACGAGGACGCTCCCGGCGCGATCCGCATCGAGGGCAAGGTGCTCGACGGAGCCGGTGAGCCGGTGCCGGACGGGCTCGTCGAGATCTGGCAGGCCGGTGCGGACGGGCGCTACGAGGAAGGTCACCTCGGCTGGGGGCGCTGCCAGACCGACGCGGACGGGGGGTACGCATTCACGACGATCAAGCCGGGCGCGGTCAGCGAGGCAGACGGCACGACCCTGGCGCCGCACCTGACCGTCCTCTGCTTCGCCCGCGGGCTGCTCAAGCCGGTGCTGACGCGCGTCTACTTCTCGGACGAGCAGGAGGCCAACCGGGCCGACCCCGTGCTGGGCGCGATCGGCAGCGACAGCGATCGCGCGACGCTGGTCGCCACGGCCATCGGCCCGGCGACCTACCGCTTCGACATCCGCCTGCAGGGCGACGAGCAGACGGTCTTCTTCACGACACCGGCCGCCGGCCTGTGACCTTCGCGCGCTTCGACGGCCCGACTGACGCACCGGTCGTCGTGCTCTCGAACTCGCTCGGCACGACGCTCGAGATGTGGGAGCCGCAGCTGCCCGCGCTGAGCGAGCGGTTCGGGGTCCTGCGCTACGACCACCCGGGCCACGGCGGCGGCCACGACGACACGCCCGTGCGGTCGGTCGAGGGGCTCGCACGCGGTGTCCTCAAGCTGCTCGACCAGCGCGGGTTCGAACGCGTCTCGTTCTGTGGGCTCTCACTCGGCGGCGCCGTCGGCATGTGGCTCGCGATGCACGAGCCCGAGCGGATCGACCGGCTGGTGCTGGCCTGCACCTCGGCGCGCTTCGGCCTGCGCGAGAACTGGCTCGCACGAGCCGCGACGGTGCGCGAGGACGGCGTGGAAGCGGTCGCCGACGCGGTGTCGCAACTGTGGTTCACGCAACGCACACACCGCGAGCAGCCGGCGCTCGTCGCGGCCTATCGCGCGATGATGGTGTCGGCCGACAGCGAGGGCTATGCCGGCTGCTGCGAGGCGCTCGGGGACTGGGATCCGGGTGAGGAGCTCGCGGCGATCCGCGCACCGGCGCTCGTGCTTGCGGGCAGCGAGGATCCCGCGACGCCGCCGGCACAGGGCGAGACGATCGCGAGCCGTATCCCTGGCGCGCGGCTCAGCGTTCTCGAGGGAGCCGGGCATCTGGCCAACGTCGAAGAGCCCGCGGAGTTCAACCGGCTCCTGCTCGATCATCTGACGGCGCAGAGCTCGCTGGAGGTGCGATGACCGACGAGGCCTACGAGCGCGGCATGGAGGTCCGGCGCGAGGTTCTCGGCGATGCGCACGTCGACAGGGCGGTCGCGCGCACGACGGATTTCACGGCCGACTTCCAGGACTACATCACGCGCAACATCTGGGAAGGCATCTGGGGCCGGCCGGGGCTCGACCGCCGGATGCGCAGCGCGGTCACCCTCACTGCCCTGATCGCGCTCGGCCGTGAGGGCGAGCTCGCGATGCACGTTCGCGCCGCGCTCCGAAACGGCCTGAGCGTCGACGAGATCAAGGAGATCCTCCTGCAGACCGCCGCCTACTGCGGCGCGCCCGCCGCCAACGGTGCCTTCGCAATCGCCCAGGAAGTGCTCGCCGAGGAGGGACTGGCGTGACGCGCGCGGTGCTGCTCTCGGCGGTGCGCACGCCCATCGGCAGGTATGCGGGCGCGCTCTCCCTGGTGCGCCCCGACGATCTCGCCGGCATCGCGATCGCGGCCGCGGTCGAGCGTGCCGGCATCGACGCCGCCGAGATCGAGGACGTCTACTTCGGCTGCGCAAATCAGGCAGGCGAGGACAATCGCAACGTCGCGCGCATGGGCGCGCTGCTGGCGGGCCTGCCGCAGTCCGTCGCGGGCGTGACACTCAACCGCCTGTGTGCGTCCGGGCTCGCGGCAGTCTCTGCCGCCTGCCACGCGGTGCTCGCCGGAGACGGCGACCTCTTCGTGGCCGGCGGGGTCGAGTCGATGAGCCGCGCGCCGCTCGTGACGGCCAAGCCCGAGCGCGCATTCCCTCGCGGCGACCGCACGCTCTACGACACCACGCTCGGCTGGCGCTTCCCCAATCCGGCGATGGAGGCGATGTTCCCGCTCGAGAGCATGGGCGAGACGGGCGAGAACGTGGCCGAGCGCTACGACGTCAGCCGCGAGGACCAGGACGCGTTCGCGCTGCGCTCGCAGCAGCGCTGGGCCGAGGCACAGGCAGCCGGGCGCTTCGCGGATGAGCTGATCCCGGTCGGCGACGTGACGGTCGACGAGCATCCGCGACCCGATTCGACGGCCGAGGGCCTCGCCAAGCTCAAGCCGGCCTTCCGCGCCGGAGGAAGCGTGACGGCGGGCAACTCGAGCGGCATCAACGACGGTGCCGCCGCTCTCGTGATCGCGAGCGAGGAGCGGGCCCGCGCGCTCGGGATCGAGCCGCTGGCGGCCTTCGCAGGCAGCGCCGTCGCCGGCGTCGACCCGCGCGTCATGGGCATCGGGCCGATCCCCGCGGTGCGCAAGCTGCTGGCGCGCACGGGGGTGGAGATCGGCGACATCGACCTGGTGGAGCTGAACGAGGCCTTCGCCTCGCAGAGCGTCGCCGTCGTGCGCGACCTCGGCATCGACCCTGAGCGCGTCAACGTCAACGGCGGAGCGATCGCGCTCGGACACCCGCTCGGCATGAGCGGCGCGAGGCTGGTCGTCTCGCTCGCGCACGAGCTCCGGCGCCGAGGCGGCCGCTACGGGCTCGCGACGCTCTGCGTCGGCGCCGGGCAGGGCCAGGCGGCGCTGTTCGAGCGAGACACGGCCGCGGGCTGATGCGCACACAGGTCGGCATCGTGGGCGCCGGCCCAGCGGGGTTGATGCTGGCGCAACTACTGCAGCTCCAGGGCATCGATGCGGTCGTGCTCGAGGCGCGCAGTCGCGAGCACGTCGAGCAGCGCATCCGGGCAGGGGTGCTGGAGCAGGGCACGGTCGACCTGCTGGACGCCGCGGGCGTGGGCGAGCGCATGCGCCGTGAGGGCCTGGTGCACCACGGCGTCGAGCTTCAGTTCAACGGCGAGCGGCACCGCATTCCGCTGAGCGAACTGACCGGCGGGCGCACGATCGTCGTGTACGGCCAGACGGAGGTCGTCAAGGACCTGATCGCAGCGCGGCTCGCGAGCGGGGCGCCTCTGCTGTTCGACGTGTCGGGCGCGACGGTGCACGATCTCGACTCCGAGCGACCTCTCATCCGCTACGAGCACGACGGCCGCCGGCACGAGCTCGAGTGCGACTTCATCGCCGGCTGCGACGGCTTCCACGGCGTCTGCCGCGCGACCATCCCCCAGGCCGCCCTGCGCACGTACGCGCGCGAGTACCCGTTCGGCTGGCTGGGCATCCTGGCCGCGGTGGCGCCCGCGTGCGAGGAGCTCATCTACGCGCACCACGAGCGTGGCTTCGCGCTCTACAGCCTGCGTTCTCCGGAGCTGAGCAGGCTCTACGTCCAGTGCCGGCCCGACGAGGACATCGGCGAGTGGCCGGACGAGCGCATCTGGGAGGAGCTGCAGCTCCGGCTCGGCCTCGAGGGCTGGGCGGTGGCCGAGGGCCCCGTGCTCGAGAAGGGGGTGACGGGCATGCGGAGCTTCGTCGCCGAGCCGATGCGCTACGGGCGCCTGTACCTCGCCGGCGACGCCGCGCACATCGTCCCGCCGACCGGCGCGAAGGGGCTCAACCTCGCGATCGCGGACGTTCGCATCCTGGCGGAGGCGCTTGCGAGCTGGCACGCGACGGGCAGCCTGGCGCTGCTGGACGCCTATTCGGAGACCTGCCTGCGGCGCGTCTGGCGTGCCGAGCACTTCTCCTGGTGGATGACCTCCATGCTGCACCGCCCTCCGGGCGACGACCCCTTCGAGCAGAAGCTCCAGCTCTCGCAGTTGCGCCACGTCGTCTCCTCGCGCGCGGCCGCCACGATGCTGGCCGAGAACTACGTCGGGCTCGGGTTCTAGCCGTGTTCGACGCGATCTTCGCGCCCCGTGCGCTGCTCGACGAGCTCGGGGACCGCGCCTGGCTGCAGGCCATGCTCGACAGCGAGCGCGCCCTGGCCCGCGCCGAGGCGGCAGCCGGGGTGATCCCGGCCGCGGCCGCCGATGCGATCGCCGCCGCCTGTCGCGCCGACAGCTTCGACTGCGACCTCATCGCGCACCAAGGCCGGGGCTCGGGCAATCCGGCCGAGCCCCTCGTGCGCGCGCTGCGCTCCGCTGTCGGCGGCGAGGCCGCGGACTACGTCCACTACGGCGCGACCAGCCAGGACATCGTGGACACCGCCGCGATGCTCGTCAGCCGCCGCGCGCTCGAGCTCGTACTGGAGGATGTCGCGCGCGTGACCGCGGCGTGCGCGGCGCTGGCCGAGAACCACCGCGCCACGCCCATGGTCGCACGCACGCTGCTGCAGCAGGCGCTGCCGACGATGTTCGGCTCCAAGGCCGCGACCTGGCTCGTCGGCGTGCTCGAGGCACGCAGGCTGACGATCGACGCGCGCGACCGCCTCGCGGTGCAGCTGGGCGGTGCGGCAGGCACGCTGGCCGCTCTCGGCGAGCACGGCCCCGAGGTCGTGCGCCGCATGGCGAGCGACCTCGCCCTGGAGGAGCCCGTGCTGCCGTGGCACACCTCCCGCGTGCGCATGGCCGCCCTGGGATCGGCCCTGGCGACGCTGGCGGGCGCGCTCGGCAAGATCGCGCTCGACGTCGTGCTCATGGCCCAGACCGAGGTCGGCGAGCTGAGCGAGCCCGCCGGCGAGGGCCGCGGCGGATCGTCCACGCTCGCGCACAAGCGCAACCCGGTCGGATCGACACTCGCGCTGGCCTGCGCACGCAAGGCGCAGGCCTCGGCTGCGCTCCTCACAGGCAGCCTCGTACAGGAACACGAGCGCGCGGCGGGCGCCTGGCAGGCCGAGTGGGACGGGATCGCGGGAGCGCTCGCGGGCGCCGGCGGCGGGGCGAATCACATGGCCGAGGTGCTGGACGGTCTCGTCGTGCACCCCGAGCGGATGCGCGCCAACCTCGGGGCGACGCGCGGGCTGATCATGTCCGAGCGGCTCGTCTTCGCTCTGGCCGGGCGCATGGGCCGCGAAGGCGCGCACGCACTGGTGCGCGAGGCCTCTGCCCGAACCGGCGAGCGTGGCACGACGCTGCGCGACGAGCTCGCGGCCGACGAACGGATGCCGCTGGGCGCCTCCGAGCTCGACGCGGCGTTCGTGCCGGAGACGTACGTGGGCGCGGCCGATGTTTTCATCGACCGCGCCCTGGATCTGTACCGCCGCAGCTAGCGAGCTCGGTCAGCTGGGGACGACGCGCAGGTTCACGAGCCGGCGCGCCGAGGCGCCCGCGATGAGCCTGTCGCCCGCCACGCGAGCGCGCACGAACATGACCAGCGTCGCGCCTTCCTGGAGCGGGAGCTTGCGGGTGGGGATGAGCGTCAGCGTCGCGGTGCCGTCGGTGCCCGTCTTGACCTCGGCGGGCGTGGACGAGCGGCCGAAGGGCAGGCCCTCGACGAAGACGAGCGCGTTGCGCACGGAGAAGCCGCGCGAGTCGGAGATGTGGATCTTGGCCGTGAACGCGGCGCGCGAGCGCAGCGGGTTGGGCGAGAACGACACCCTGTCGATGATCAGCTGGGCCGCGGGCGCCTTGACGTCGGAGGCGTCGATCGACCTACCGCCCGTGGGCAGCGTGACGACGCTGGCCGGGTTGAGCGGGACGACCACGGCGGTCGGCACCGAGGTCTCGCTCTGGCTGCCCGGCGTGTTCTTGGCCGTCACCGTGAAGCGCAGCGTCTTGTCGTTGTCGGCCGCGACGAGCAGGTAGGTCTTGCCCGTGGCACCCGCGATCGGCGCGCACGCACCACCCGTCGCGTCACAGCGCGACCAGGCGTAGGTGAACGTGATCGGTGCCGCACCGGCCCAGGTGCCGTCGGTCCCGACGAGGGTCTGACCCTCGGTGGTGGTGCCCGAGATGGTCGGGGGCGCCGTGTTCTGGGGAGCCGCGCCGCTGACGACGACTGCGGTCGGAGCCGACGGAGAGTCCGTCGTGCCGCCGGCGTCGGTCGCCGTCTCGACGACGCGCACCGTCTGGCCGACGTCCGCCGAGGTCAGGACGTAGGTCGTCTTGGTGGCGCCCGAGGCGCCGTCGATGGCTGCGCACGAGGTGCCCGTGTCGCTGCAGCGCTGCCAGGCGTAGGCGACGGAGGTGGGCGGTGTGGCCCACGTCCCGGTCGTGGCGGTGAGCGTCTCGCCGGACTTGGCGGTGCCGGCGATGGTCGGGGGAGTCGCGATCGCCGGGCCGCCCGCACCCGACGCACTGGTGCTGAATGCAGCCACGGCAACGACGGCAGCTGCAAGCAAGACTGCAATCGGGCGGACATGGAGACGTGCCTTCATCGGTGTGACCTCCGGTAGCGTGGTTTTGCCGCTCTGGTCACACGGTTGCGCGCAGATGCGAGCAGAACCTCACGGACAGGTCAGGTTTCCGTAAGGGTGTTTTCGACACCTCGCGACGCGCCTTTGCGGGTGAATCACGGATCCGCGACTTCCGCCAAGCTCCCGTCGCATGGGCCAGCGACTCCTGCCGGCGATCTTCCTCGGCGGCGTGGTCGGCGGCCTCGCCCGCGCCGCTCTCGAGCAGGAGTGGCCCGCGAGCGGCCACGGCTGGCCGTGGGCGACGTTCCTCGTGAACATCGCCGGCACGGCGCTGCTCGCGTCACTCGTTTTCCTCGTGCAGAGGCGGCCGCCGGCCGAGGGGCTGCTCGCGCCGTTTCTCGGCATCGGTCTGTGCGGCACGCTCACGACCTTCTCGACCCTGCAGCTCGAGACCGTCGTACTCGTGCACGCCGGGCACGCAGCCCTCGGCGTCGCCTATGGCCTGGGCAGCATCGGAGCCGGGCTCCTGACCGCGTACGCCGCGAGCACGTTCATGCGCCGGGAGCCTGCGGCATGACCACCAGCGCCCTCGTGTGGGTCGGCGTCGCGCTCGTCAGCGGCGTCGCCGCGTGCCTCCGCTTCCTGCTCGACCTGGCCGTGCAGCGCCGCCGTCCCGGCCGGTTCCCGCTGGGGATCCTCGTCGTCAACGCGCTGGGATCCTTCCTCCTCGGGGTCCTGCACGGCGCCGGCGTCACGGGGGACGCCCTGCTGCTCACGGGCACCGCCCTGCTCGGCTCCTTCACGACGTTCTCGACCTGGATGGTCCAGAGCGAGCGGCTCGCCTCCGAGGGTGACGGCACGCTCGCGCTCGTCAACGTCGCGGGCAGCCTCGCCGTCGGCCTCGCCGCCGTCGTGCTCGGCTGGTCCGCCGGCGCAATCCTCTAGCCGAGCGCCCGGTCGAGGTCGAAGGCGGCAGAGATCAGCCCGAGGTGCGTGAACGCCTGCGGGAAGTTGCCGAGCGCCTCGCCGCTGGCCCCGATCTCCTCCGAGTAGAGGCCGAGGTGGTTGGCGTACCCGAGCATCTTCTCGAACACGAGGCGTGCCTCATCCAGCTTGCCCGCGCGCGTCAGGCACTCCACGTACCAGAAGCTGCACAGCGAGAACGACCCCTCGCGGCCCGGCAGGCCGTCGTCGGCCGCCTCCTCGGGGTCGTAGCGGAACACGAAGCTGTCGCTCACGAGATCGTCGCGGATCGCGTCCAGCGTCGAGAGCATGCGGGGATCGCTGGGCGCGATCATCAGCACGAGGGGGAGGATCAGCACGCTCGCGTCGAGGACGTCGCTGTCGGCGTACTGGTTGAAGGCCTGGCGCGCCTCCGACCAGCCGTGCGTCATGACCCACTCGTAGGCAGCGTCCCGGGCGAGCCGCCACGCGCGCGTATCGGCGGGCAGGCCGCGCTTGGTCTGGATGCGGATCGCGCGGTCGAACGCGACCCACGTCATGATCCGCGAGTACGTGAACTCGCGCCGACCGCCGCGAACCTCCCAGATGCTCTCGTCCGGCTGATCCCAGTTCTCGGCCAGCCAGTCGAGGATCGTTCGCAGCTTGACCCAGAGCGTGTACGAGAGCGGCATGCCGCCCCGCTCGGCGAGGTAGACGGCGTCGATGACCTCGCCGTAGACGTCGAGCTGGAGTTGGTCGGCGGCGCCGTTGCCGACGCGAACGGGAGGTGAGTCGCGGTAGCCGGAGAGGTGCGTGAGCTCGAACTCCTTGAGGTCGCTCTGCCCGTCGAGCGTGTACATGACCTGCAGGGGCACCCCGTCGTGCCGCTGGTAACCGAGCCCGTGCAGCCACGCCATGTAGGCGAACGCCTCCTCGCGAAAGCCCAGGCGCAGGAACGCGAACATCGTGAACGCCGAGTCGCGGAGCCAGCAGTAGCGATAGTCCCAGTTGCGCGGTCCGCCGATGTGCTCGGGCAGGCTGGTTGTGGGCGCCGCGACGACCGCCCCCGTCGGCAGGTAGGTGAGCAGCTTGAGCGTGATCGCCGAGCGGTCGACGACCTCGCGCCAGCGCCCGCGGTAGGTGCTCTGGCCGATCCACCGGCGCCAGAAGTCGACGGTCGCGCGGAACGCGACCTCGACGGCATCCTCGTCCCAGACGGGGCCGGCCTTGCCGACGGAGAGCGTGAACGAGGCCCGCTCGCCGCGCGCGAGCGTCAGCTCGGCCACTGCCATGTCCCCATCCGCCTCGAGTGGCACCGTCGCCGATCGCAGCTCGCACATGCCGTCCGCAGCGAGGAAGGTCGCGAGTTGCCCGTCGACCGCCAGCCTGTGCGGTGCGCGCGCGTAGTCGAACGCCGGGCGGCACGCTACGCGGAAGCGCACGGAACCGCGCACGACCTCGATCCGGCGCACGATCGAGCAACTGGAGTCCTCGAGCGGCATGAAGTCGGTGATCTCGCCGACGCCGCCCTCGGTGAAGAAGCGCGTGACGAGGACCGCCGTGCCCGGGAGGTAGAGCTGCTTCGTCGTGAAGCGCTCCCCGGCCGGCTGCAGTGAGAAGCAGCCGCCGTCCTCGGAATCGAGGATCGAGCCGAACAGGCTGGGCGCGTCGAAGCGCCCGGGACAGAACCAGTCGATCGTGCCCTCGTTGCCGACGAGCGCGACGGTGTGGAGGTTGCCGACGATCCCGTGATCCTCGATCGGGAGGTAGCCACCGGTGGAGCGCTGACGTTCGTGCCGGCTCGCCGGCAGCGCGCGCGCCATCTAGGCGGCCCCTGCGGAGGCCGGCCGGGCGCTGAGGCGCGGCGCCTCTGCTGCCAGCATCGCCGCACCGACGATGCCGGCCTGGTTCTGCAGCAGGGCGGGAACGCATTTCACGCGGGACGGCAACTCGTCGATGAACTTGTCCGCCTCCTTGCTGATGCCGCCGCCGATGATCACGAGATCGGGCCAGAGGAGGGCGTCGATGATGTCGACGTATTCGGCCACGCGCTTACTCCAGGCGTGCCAGCTCAGGCCCTTGCTGACCCTGATCGAGGCCGCCGCACGCCGCTCGGCGTCCTTGCCGCGCACCTGCAGGTGCCCGAGCTCGGTGTTCGGCACGAGGACGCCGTCGCGAAACAGTGCCGAGCCGATCCCGGTCCCGAGCGTGAGCATGAGCACGGTGCCCGCCTGCCCGCGGCCTGCGCCGAAGCGCATCTCGGCCAGCCCCGCGGCGTCCGCGTCGTTGCCCATCGCGAGCGATCGCCCCAGCGCGTCGGCGAAGAGCTTCTCCGCCGGCGTGTCGATCCAGGACGGATCGATGTTGGCGGCGGTCCTGACGACGCCCTCGATGATCACCGCAGGGAAGCCGATGCCGGCGTGCAGCGCCCTCGGCAGCTCTGCGACGAGCCCGGCCGTCGCCTTGGCCACGGACTTCGGCGTCGCCGGTTGGGGGGTCGGGACACGCACGCGCTCGGTCACGAGCTCGCCGCTCGTCGTCTCGACGACGGCCGCCTTGATGCCCGTCCCTCCCACGTCGATGCCGATCATCTCCATGCCAGCCTCCGCGCTCGTCGACTCCCCCGCGCACGCGCGCGATCACACGGCACGTTACGCCCGTCGTCGGCAGTTTGGTGCGACACTGAGGCGCCGCGGCAGGCGGCAGCCCGCTCGTCTCACACCACCGCGGAGGAAACACGGTCATGCAGCTCGGAATGATCGGCCTCGGTCGCATGGGGGCCAACATCGTGCGCCGGCTCATGCGCGACGGCCACGAATGCGTCGTCTACGACGTCAACGAGGCTCCGATCGCGGAGCTCGAGAGCGAGGGCGCGACCGGTGCCCGCTCCCTCGCCGAGTTCACGGGCAAGCTCACGGCGCCACGCGCGGCCTGGATCATGGTGCCGGCGGCGATCACGGGCGGCACGGTCGACGAGCTCGCCGCCCTGTTCTCGCCCGGTGACATCGTGATCGACGGCGGCAACAGCTACTACCGCGACGACGTCGACCGCGCCGAGGCATTGCGCGCCGGTGGCATCCACTACGTCGACGTCGGCACGAGCGGCGGCGTCTTCGGCCTGGATCGCGGCTTCTGCATGATGATCGGCGGTGAGGATCGCATCGTCCGGCACCTCGACCCGATCTTCCGCACGCTCGCGCCCGGTGTCGAGATGGCGCCGCGCACCCCTGGCCGCCGCGGCCCCGCGGCGCAGTCCGAGCACGGCTACCTGCACTGCGGAGGGCACGGCGCCGGGCACTTCGTGAAGATGATCCACAACGGCATCGAGTACGGGATGATGGCCGCCCTCGCGGAGGGCCTCGCGATCCTCAAGAAGGCCGACGTCGGCCTGCGGGAGCACGTCAAGGACGCCGAGAACGCGCCGCTGCGCGATCCGCAGTACTACCAGTACCAGTTCGAAATCCCCGAGGTCGCCGAGGTCTGGCGGCGCGGCAGCGTGATCAGCTCGTGGCTGCTCGACCTGACCGCCAAGGCGCTGCAGGAGGATCCCGACGTCGCGACGTTCTCGGGCCACGTCTCCGACTCGGGCGAGGGCCGCTGGACCGTGCTGGCCGCGATCGACGAGAGCGTCCCGGCGCACGTGCTGGCGGCCGCGCTCTACGAGCGCTTCAGCTCACGCGGCGAGGCCGACTACGCCGACAAGCTGCTGTCCGCCCTGCGCAAGCAGTTCGGCGGCCACGTCGAGCAGAAGCCGCCGGCGTGAAAGGCGACGCGCTCGTCCTGTTCGGCATCACCGGCGACCTCGCGCACAAGAAGCTGTACGGCGCGCTCGCCGGCCTCGAGGCCGCCGGCGCGCTGGATGTGCCCGTGATCGGCGTGGCATCCAGCACCTGGGACGACGCGAAGCTGCGCGCCGAGGTGCAGGCCACGCTGGGCTCGACCTTCAAGCCGGCGGTCGTCAAGCGCCTGTGCAAGCGGCTGCGCTACGTCCAGGGCGATTACAGCGACGCAGCGACCTACCAGGGTCTGCGCGACGCGCTGGGCCAGGCGAAGCATCCCGTCTGCTACCTCGCCATCCCGCCCTTCCTGTTCGACGACGTCGCCGAGGGGCTGGCCGGGATCGGCGTCCCGCGCGGTGGGCGGATCGTCCTGGAGAAGCCGTTCGGCCGCGACCTCGCCAGCGCGCTCGAGCTCAACGCGCTCCTGCACAAGCACTTCGGCGAGGACTCGATCTACCGCATCGACCACTTCCTGGGCAAGGAGCCGGTGCAGAACCTGATGGTGTTCCGCTTCGCGAACACGCTGCTCGAGCCGGTCTGGAACCGCCATTTCGTCAAGAGCGTGCAGGTGACGATGGCCGAATCGTTCGGCGTCGAGGGGCGCGGCTCGTTCTACGACAGCGTCGGCTGCCTGCGGGACGTCGTGCAGAACCACCTCATGCAGATGGTCTGCCTGCTCGCGATGGAGCCGCCGATCTCCGCCGACGCCGACGCTCTGCGCGACGAGACGGTCAAGGTCATGAAGACCATCCACCCGCTGAAGCGGGCAGAGCTCGTGCGCGGTCAGTACATCGGGTACCTGGACGAGCCAGGCGTTGCCAAGGGCTCCGACACGGAGACGTACTGCGCGGTGCGGGTGCACGTCGACTCCTGGCGGTGGGCCGGCGTCCCGTTCTCGATCAGGGCTGGAAAGGCCATGGCCGCAACCGTGCAGGAGGCAGTCGTCGAGTTGCGCCAGCCGCCTCGCCTGCTGTTCGCCGAGCGGGCACACACGCCCGAGCCCAACGTGCTGCGCTTCCGCCTCAAGCCCGACGACACCATCACGCTGGAGATGCAGGCGAAGCAGCCGGGCGAACGGCTCGTCAGCGCGAGGGTCGACCTCGACGTGGCCTACGAGGAGGCGCTCGGCGGAAGCGGGCCGGAGGCCTACCAGCGGCTGCTCGGCGATGCGCTTGCGGGTGACCAGCGGCTGTTCGCGCGCCAGGATCTGGTCGAGGCCGCCTGGCGCGTCGTCGATCCCGTGCTCGAGAAGCACGCGCCCGCGATTCCGTATGCGCGGGGCTCGTGGGGGCCGTCCGAGGCGACCCGTCTCGTGCCCGGTATGCGCGACTGGCGCCCTCCGCGAGTCACCCCACCCGAGAGTTGATCGTGGATCGCAGAACGGCGTAGACTTCGCCGCCTTGGCCGCGCACGCTGACAATCTCGCCGCCGTCCGCTCCTCCTACGAGGCCTTCGGACGAGGCGACCTCGACGGCGCGCTCGCGATGATGGACGACGCCATCGTCTGGCATCAGGCCCAGGGGCTGACGCACGGCGGCGTCTACCACGGCCTGCCCGCCGTACGCGCCGCCGTGTTCGACCCGCTCGACGAGCAGTGGTGGGAGGACTTCGACGCCACGCCCAGCGAGATCCTCGGCGGCGACGACCACGTCGTCGTCATCGGCCGCTACACCGCCCGGGCCAAAGGCACCGGCAAGCCGCTCGATGTGCCCTTCGCGCATGTCTGGAAATTCGCGGACGGCAAGGCCGTGCGCTTCCACCAGTTCACCGACACGCGCGGCTGGGTCGACGCGCTCGCTCCCTGAATCCCAACTATTCGGCGCTTTTTCCGTCCTAGTCGCCCGAGGCTCGTATCGCCCGTTCCCCCGAGGAGGAGTTCGTACATGAGGAAGACCAAGTCGTTCCCGCTGTTTGCAGCGGCAGTCGCGGCCACAGCGCTCGCGGCAACGGTGTCGGCCACGCCGGCAGCCGCAAAGAGCACGCGCGCAACCGCGGGCATCAGCTGCTCGAAGACGCTCGACATCGGGATGCTCGCCCCCCTCACGGGTGCTGCCGGCTTCCTCGGGCAGGAGCAGCTGTCGTGGGCGAAGTACGCCGTCAAGACGCTGCCCGCGACGATGGGCCTGAAGGTCAAGCTCGTGCCGGGCGATCTGCCGGTCGAGAAGGGCCAGGCGGACGCGCAGGCGGTCGCCCAGAAGTTCATCTCCGACAAGAACATGGTCGCCGTGGTCGGCGGCTCGACCTCCGGTTCCGTCGTCTCGACGAGCACGGCGCTGACGCAGGCCGGCCTCGTGCAGGTCTCGCCTTCCGCGACGCGCACCACGCTCACGAAGGGCGACAACCAGCAGGCCACCAACGCGTTCTTCCGCGTGGTCCCGGCCGACGACTACCAGGGCTCGACCGACGCCAAGTACATGACCGACGTGCTCAAGGTGAAGAACGTCGTGATCTTCGACTTCCAGGAGCCCTATTCGCTGGGCCTCGGTGGCGAGGTCGAGAGGGATCTGAAGGCCGCCGGCGTCACCACGTCGCATCAGTCCGTCGCCAACACGGTCACGGACTTCTCGTCCTTCGTCACGAAGGTCCCGAGCGACGCTGACATCGTGTTCTTCCCGACGCAGTCGCCGGGCTCGGCTGAGGCGTTCGCGGAGCAGCTCGTACAGCAGGGCAAGAAGGCCAAGGTCTTCGGCGGAGACGGCTCGAACGGGCTCGGCGAGTTCAAGGCGCCCGGCTCGTACATCTCGTCCTTCGCGCCGTCGATCACGGGCTTCGCAGCTGACAAGGCGGTCATCGCCGGTTGGCAGAAGGACAACAAGGGCAAGCCGGTCGGCTCCTTCGGCCCGGCCGCCTATGGCGCCGTCCAGGTCATCCTCGCGGCGGTCAAGGCCGCCTGCGACAAGGGCAAGGGCAGCATCGCGAAGCGCTCGCTCGTGATCGGCCAGATGCGCAAGGTGCACATCGACAAGGGCTGGATCCTCGGCGGCAAGTTCGCATGGTCGACGACGAACACGCGCGATCCGAGCGTCACGAAGTTCTACATCCTGCAGATCCAGGGCAACGGCTCGTACAAGCTCATGAACTAGGGGAAATCCCCTTCCCTGTGCGATCCGAGGGCGGTACCGGGCGTGATGCCCGGGCCGCCCTCGGCGGTTAGACTCGCCTTCCGCCTTTGGACACCTTTACCCAGCTCACGCTCAACGGCCTGACCGAGGGCAGCACCTACGCGTTGATCGCGCTTGGCTACACCCTCGTCTACGGTGTCCTCAAGCTCCTGAACTTCGCCCACGGCGACGTCTTCATGGTCGGGTCGTTCATCGGCTACGGCATCCTCAAGGTGCTGGGCGGAGCGGGCGATCCCCAGGTGCCGGTATGGCTCCTGCTCACGCTGATGGTGCTCGGCGGCATGGTCGGCTGCGCGGTGCTCGGCGTCGCGATCGAGCGCTTCGCGTATCGCCCCCTGCGCGACGCGCCGCGCATCGCTCCCCTGATCAGCGCGCTGGGCGTGTCGTTCTTCCTCGCCAACTCGTTTCAGCTGATGTTCGGCGCGCAGCAGTACAACTACGGGATCTTCTTCCTCGACGGCGGCTCGCTCTACACCGAGGGCTTCAATATCGGCAACGTGCACATCCCGCTGATCGCGATCATCACGATCCTGTCGGCCTTCGCGCTGATGGTCGCGCTCTGGCTCCTGGTGACGAGAACGCGCACGGGCAAGGCCATGCGGGCGACCTCGTTCGACCGGGAAGCCGCCGCCATGATGGGCATCGACATCGACCGCGTGATCGTGTTCACGTTCATCATCGGCTCGGCGCTGGCCGGTGCCGGTGGCGTCATGTTCGCGCTGCGCGTCCCGACGGCCGCCTCGATCGGCTTCGTGATCGGCCTCAAGGGCTTCACAGCTGCGGTGATCGGCGGTATCGGCTCGATTCCGGGCGCCATGGCGGGCGGCCTGATCCTCGGCTTCGCCGAGGCCTACATCGCGGGCTACTGGACGACGCGCTGGTCCGATCTCGTCATCTTCTCCGTGCTCATCCTGTTCATGCTGTTCAGGCCCTCGGGCCTGCTCGGCCAGGCGGGGATCAAGAAGGTATGAGCCAGCCCGAAGACCTCCAGGAGCCGTCCGGCCCCGCAATCGGGCAGGATGAATGGGTCGCTCGCCACGGCGAGCGCCGCTCGCGCCGCTCCGGCTGGATCGGCGATATCGAGGAGCGCGCCAGGCGTGCGCCGTGGTGGGCGTGGCTCGTACTGTTCGTCGCCGCCTTCGCGCTGCTCCCGCTCGTCTCCCACGACGGCTACGTCCGCAGGGTCGCGTTCGAGACGGCGCTCTACATGACGCTCGCGCTGGGCCTCAACATCGTCGTCGGCTGGGGCGGCCTGCTCGACCTGGGCTATGTCGCGTTCTATGCCATCGGTGCGTACGGCTACGCGATGCTGAGCTCGCCCCAGTTCGGCATCCACCTGCCGACCGTGGTCACGGTGCCCTTGATGGTGGTGGTCGGAGCCATCGCCGGTTTCCTCGTCGGACTCCCGTCGCGCCGCCTGATCGGCGACTACCTCGCGATCGTGACCCTCTTCTTCCTGCAGATAACCCAGACAGTGCTCGTGAACGGCGACCAGATCGCCGGCCACGACCTCACGGGAGGCGCCAACGGGATCATCAACGTCGACCCCTTCCACCTCTTCGGCCATGACATCGCGGTCCAGCACGAAGGCGTGTTCGCCGTCGCCTACCTGTACATCGCGATCGCCTTCTTCGCTGTCGTGTACGTCGCGCTGCACTTCCTCAACGACTCCCGCACCGGCCGCGCCTGGCGCTCGCTGCGCGAGGACGCGCTGGCCGCCGAGGCGATGGGCATGCCCGTGAACCTGCTCAAGCTCATGGCGTTCAGCTTCGGCGCCGCCACCGCAGCGTTCACGGGAACGCTCTTCGCTGCCGTGCAGACGAGCGTCTTCCCGCTCACGTTCTCGTTCGCGCTCGTGATCACGGTCTACACCATGGTGATCCTCGGAGGGCAGGGGAGCCTCGCCGGCGTCGCGGTCGGCGCGATCGTGGTCAACGTGATGCTCGAGTTCCTGCGCGATCCGGGCGATGCACGCATCCTCATCTACGTGGTCGGCGTTCTCGCTCTCGCGTTCGCGTTCGGCCGCACGCGCAAGCTCGCCGTGCTGCTCGCGGCCGTCGTCATATTCGGGTTCGTCGCTCACGCAGTCGCGGAGGCGATCAACCCCGACTGGGTCGCCGGGCCGGCGGCCAACGGCTTCGACCAGGCGCTTTCCAACTGGGTCATCATCCCGACCGAACTGGCGAACTGGGTCGGCCCCGTCTCGTACATCGGGCTCGTCTGCCTGGCTCTCGCGCTGACGCTCATGTCGCCTCGCTGGCGCTACGTCGTGCTCGTGCCGACGATCTATCTCGGCACGTTCGTCTGGGAGAACGTTCTGCTCGCACAGCCGGACGCGACGCGCTACATCGTCCTCGGCGTCATGCTGATCGGGCTCATGATCCTCCGTCCGAACGGCCTGCTCGGCGAGCGCCGCGTGGAGATCGTCTGATGGCCGCGGCACCCCTGCTCGAGCTGCGCGGCGTCTCGCTCGCGTTCGGAGGCCTCAAGGTCGTGTCCGGGCTGGACCTGCACGTCGCCGAGGGGGAAGTTGTCAGCGTGATCGGCCCGAACGGCGCGGGCAAGACCACGCTCTTCAACCTCATCACCGGCATCTACGAGCCCGACGAGGGCGACATCCTGCTCAACGAGCGCAGCATCGTCGGGCTCGAGCCGCATCAGATCAACCGCCTGGGAGTCGCGCGCACGTTCCAGACGCTGCGCCTGTTCCTCAACATGTCCGTGCGCGAGAACGTCATGGCCGCCGCCTATGGCGGCACGAAGGCGGGCGTCCTGCGCTCGATGCTGCGCACGCCAGGGATGCGACGTGAGGAACAGGAGATCCGGCGCCAGGCCGAAGAGCACCTCTCGTTCTTCGGCGAGCGACTCAAGGGCTACCGCTGGGATCAGCCCGCCTACAGCCTGTCCTACGCCAACCGGCGGCGGCTCGAGATCGCCCGCGCGATGGCGACCGGGCCGAAGATCCTGCTGCTCGACGAGCCCGCCGCCGGCATGAACCCGGTCGAGACCCACGAGATCTCCGAGCTCATCGCGCGGCTCCGCAGCGAGGCCGGCTACACGATTCTCGTGATCGAGCACGACATGCACGTCGTCGAGGGGATCTCCGACCGCGTCGTCGCACTCGATCACGGCATCAAGATCGTCGAGGGGACGTTCGAGAAGGTCGCCACCGATCCGCGCGTGGTCGAGGCCTACCTCGGCACGAAGGCAGCGGTGACGAAGTGAGCCTCCTCAAGCTGGAGGGCGTCAACACCTACTACGGCCCGATCCACATCCTCCAGGACCTCAGCATCGAGGTGAACGCGGGCGAGCTGGTCTGTCTGCTGGGAGGCAACGCCTCCGGGAAGTCCACGACGCTGAAGACGATCCTCGGCATCGTGCGCTCTCACAGCGGCCGCATCGAGTTCGACGGCGAGGACGTGACGACCCGATCCACGAGCCACCGCATCGGGCGCGGCATGGCGATCGTCCCGGAGAACCGGCGGCTGTTCGCGCCCATGACCGTGCTCGAGAACCTCGAGCTCGGCGCCTATCTGCACGGCGGCGGCGCCAAGGAGGACTACGCGCGCGTCTACGAGACCTTCCCGCTCGTCTACGACCGCCGCTCGCAGCTGGCGGGCACGCTCTCGGGCGGCGAGCAGCAGATGGTGGCCATGGCGCGCGCGCTGATGTCGCGCCCCAAGCTGATGCTGATGGACGAGCCCTCGATGGGACTCGCACCGATCCTGGTCGAGCGCAGCTTCGAGGTCATCAAGCAGGTGCACGAGTCGGGCGTCGCCGTGCTCGTCGTGGAGCAGAACGCAAACGTCTCGCTCTCGATCGCCGACCGCGGCTACGTGCTCTCGACGGGCCGCCTGGTGCTCGAGGGCAAAGCGGGCGACCTGCTCAACGACGAGGGCCTCCGCAAGGCCTACCTCGGCCGCTAATTGTCATCAACAGTCTCGACGAAGGCAAGCCGCAGCTCCGCCCACGTTTGTCCGTCACGGCGACGTTCCCGGTACCACGGCACGAAACCAGCGTCGGCCGCCGGCACACGGCCTGGCGTGGTACAGAAGCCCGGCCGGAAACCTGGTGAGTCGCCGCCGCTCGCGCTCACACGCGGCCGCACCAGCGATCTCGAGAAGGGTGATGTGCGCAGTCCCGCTTTAGGGGGATGACGCGTTTGGACAGGACGGGCGTACGTTGGTCGCGCATGAACTCCGACCCGGCCAGCTTCAAAGCGCGACCGCAGCGTCTCGCGCTGCACGGACTGGCGAGTGCCGTCCGCCGTTCTGAGGGGCAGTCCACAGTGGAGGTCGCGCTGGTGCTGCCACTGCTCGTGCTGGTGATCTTCGGGTGTCTCAAAGTGGGCATGGCGTTCTTCTCGTACGAGCAGGTCGCATCGGCCGCAAACGCCGGCGCCCGTGCGGCTGCGGTCAACCACGGCGCCGACCCGACGGCGGCGGCGCGCGCGGCGGCGAGGGCCGTCTCGCCGACGATGGGCTTGACGGATTCCCAGATCGCCGTCACGTATGTCTCGACCGCGTCCCCGCCCGGGGCGTCGTGGTCGTATCCGGGCAACGTCACCGTCACAGTCGACTATCCCCTGACGTTCAGCATCCTGGGTCAGGCGCCGCAGGTCTTCAACCTCCAGGCGACGGCGACGAAACGGCTCGAGCGATGAGCAAGCGCGGCCGCCTGCGCAGCGAGCGCGGTCAGTCTGCGGCCGAGCTCGCAGTGTTCCTGCCGGTGCTGGCAACGATTCTGTATGTCGCAATCCAGTTCGGGCAGTTGTACCTGCAGTACCAGGAGGTAAGTGCAGCGACGAGCGAAGGCGCGCGGCGCGCTTCGACGATGGCCGGGGTGGCCGAGCCGGGACGCAGCTCGACGATCGCCTCGGCCGTCCGTGCCGGCACCTCGGTCGGCGCGAGCGCGACCTTCAGCTCGAGCGGGCTCGCGGTCTCCGTCGCGAGCACCTGGACGCCCGGCAGCCCGGTGAGCGTCACCACCACCTACCCCGCACGCGTGACCATCCTCGGCGTGACGATCTATTCCGGTGACCTGACGACGAAGCGGACTGTGAGGGTCCTGAGTTGAAAACCGAGCTTCACTACCTCCGCCACCGGGACGACGGGCAGGCGGCCGTCCTCTGCGTCCTCGTGCTTGCGGTGCTCCTCGGGGTGGCGAGCCTCGTGGTCGACGGCGGCAATGCGCTCCTGCAGAAGCGCAACCAGCAGGGCGTCGCCGACGCCGCCGCGATGGCGGCTGTCAGGGAACTGCCCAGCAGCACGACCAATGCCGATTCCGTCGCACGCGATTACGCGACCGCGAAGAACGCGGCGGACTCCTCGATCGTCGACCAGGTCGTGACGACCAGCTCAGGCAGCGGCTCCTGTGATGGCGGGTTCGGCTCCACAGCGCTCGGGCCCGCCAGTGTGTGCGTGATCGTTCACTCGAACACGAAGGGCGCGTTCAGCAGACTGCTTGGAATCGACATCTGGAGCGAAGGCGCGCGTGCAATCGCCCAGGCCTCGCAGGTGAAAGCCATGAGCGGATGGCTGCCATTCGGTGTGCGCTCGGCCGCGTACAAGGACAGTCCCCCGACTCAACTCACGATCACGCCCGGTGACGGCTCCCACAACGTCGGGGGGATGATCAACACCCCCGCCGGTACGGATTGCAAGTTCTACGGCGGCAACCAGGTTGCGGACGTCATCAAGGGCCGGGCGTACGGCGGCGCGGATGCCTGTCCAATCGTGATCGGACAGACCGTGCAGACCCAGACGGGCGTGAGCACCGGCAACATCACCACCAAGGGCTTCGACGCCCGCATCGGTAGTAACACGGACTCCTTCAGCGATGTCTTCGGTCAAGACACCAGCGGCAATTACTACGTCAAGAAGCTCGACTCCCCGCGCCTCGGCATCATGCCCATCGCCGAGGACACCGGCGGGAGTTGGCCGCTCGCCGGAAACGCCTCCATCGTGGTCAAGGGATACGTCCTCGTGTACATCGGCGATACGACGAACCCGCCCAGCTATCCGGCGTACTCCGGCAACGGCAACGGCCTCCGGGTCTACCTGACGCCCGTCGACGTGCCCCTCCCCGACTCGTGGCCGGCCGAGGTCGGGGACTACTCGCCGTCGAATCCGAGCCCGATGGTCTACCGCCTCGTCTCTTGAGCCATTCCACGAGCGCACGAGGTATCGAGCGTTCCTCACGCGTCCGGAAACGCACGACGATCCACGCGCTCCAGACGCCGCGCTCATTCACCGAAAACGTCTCAGGGCGAGCCCGCCCAGCCGCGGAAGAGGGCGAGCAGCGATGCGCGGGTGGATGGGGCGACCTCGCCGCCCGCGATCTCGCCCGTGACCGCGATCGTCCTGCGCATCTGCTCGACGTACGCGCTGCAGTCGCTGCACCCGGTGAGGTGCGCCACGATCTCCTCCCGCAGCGGGGGCGCGAGCACTCCCTCGATGTAGTCGCTGACGAGCTCCGCGAGCTGCCGGCAGGTCAGCTCTCCGGGCTGGAAGTCCTCGAGGATCCGCTGGCTCATGCGTAGTACTCCGCGAGTGCCTGCCGCAGCTTGGTGCGGGCGCGGTGCAGCAGCACCCTCTGGTTGCCCTCCGAGAGGCCGAGCAGGTCGCACACCTCGTCCGCGCCGAAGCCCTCGACGTCGCGCAGCGTGACGACGCGGCGCTGGTTCTCGGGCAGGTGCTCGATCGCCTCGTAGACCGTTGCCACGGCCTCGTCCGAGAGCGCGATCTGCTCGGCGCTCTGGCTCCACGGGCGGATCGGCGAGGCCCAGTGGCCCGCGCCTCGCGCCGGAGAGGAGATGAAGCGCTCCGGCTCGACGGACGGCCCCTCCTCCCCGTCGCGCACGAGCGAGGAGAACGGCGCCGAGCGCGCCTCGCGCACACCGCGGGTGCGGGCCAGGTTCATCACGATGCGAAAGAGGTAGGTGCGCAGGGAGGAGCGGCCCTCGAACGAGTCGAGTCCGCGCAGGAGGCCGAGCCAGGCCTCCTGAGCGACATCCTCTGCGATCTCCTGGGTCGGCACGTACTGGCGCGCGACGCGCACGAGCGCGGCCTGGTGGCGATCCACGAGGCGCTCGAACGCCCGCTCGTCGCCCGCTCGCAGGGCGGCCAGAAGGGCAGCGTCGTCCTCACGTTGCTTCGTCGCCATCCGGGCGCCGACGTTACACGGCGGCGTGGCCCTGCGCCGCTCGCCGGAGGAATGGCCGGCTCTCGGATACCGTTGACGTGCGTATGACATCTGCCGACACCCGCGAGCCGCTCCCCTCCGAACAAGGCGACGACGGGTCCTTCCGGCGCAGGGCCGCGCGCTTCCGCGATTTCGTCACCGCCGACGGCAGCTCCGGCTACGAGGCCGAAGCCGGGCGCTACCACCTCTACGTGTCCGCCGCGTGCCCGTGGGCGCACCGCACGATCATCTACCGGCACCTCAAGGGGCTCGAAGACGCGATCTCGATGACGATCGTCGACCCGGAGCGCGACGAGCGCGGCTGGGCCATCACCTCGACGCGCGGCACCACGCCCGACCCGGTCAACGACTTCACGTTCCTGAGCGAGGCCTACGTCCTCAGCGACGAGGACTTCGACGGCCACGTGACCGTGCCAGTGCTCTGGGATCGCAAGCGCGGACGCATCGTCAACAACGAGTCGAGCGAGATCATCCGCATGCTCGACAGCGAGTTCGACGCCTTCGCGAAGCGCCCCGACCTCCACTTCCTGCCCGAGGAGCTGCGCGCGGAGATCGACGAGCTCAACGAGTTCGTCTACGAGAACGTCAACGACGGCGTCTACCGCACCGGTTTCGCGCGCACGCAGAGCGCCTACGAGCGCTCCTTCGGCCGGCTCTTCGATGCACTCGACGAGCTGGACGCGCGCCTCGCGACCCGTCGCTACCTGATGGGCGGGACGATCACGGAGGCGGACTGGCGCCTGTTCCCGACCCTCCTGCGGTTCGACCCGGTGTACGTGGGCCATTTCAAGTGCAACCTGCGCCGGGTGGTCGACTACCCGCAGCTGTCGGGGTACCTGCGCGAGCTGTACCAGTCCCCCGGCATCGCGGAGACCGTGGACATGGATCACATCAAGCGGCACTACTACCGCACGCACCCCACGCTCAACCCGCTGCGCATCGTGCCCGTCGGCCCCGCGCTCGACCTGACGGCCCCGCACGGCCGCGAGCATCTGAGCTGACGCGCACGAACGGGGCCCGGGCCCGTCGGGCGGGCAGCTTCAGCGCGGGCGCGAGGCGACCGCGGTGACCTCGATCGAGAGCCCGGGCACGATCAGCTGGGCGAGCACCGTCACACGTGCCGGGAACGGCTCGGAGAACGTCTCGACGAAGGCGGCGTTGAAGGCCTCGAAATCACCGCGATCGGTCAGGTACGTCGTCACGTGCACGACATCTGCCGCGGTACAGCCGGCCGCCTCGAGCGTCGTCACGAGGTTTCCGAACGTCCGGCGCGCCTGGCTCGCGAAGTCGTCGGTGACGATCGTGCCGCTCTCGTCGGTCGAGATCACTCCGGCGACGTGCACGTAGCCGTCGGACACGGCGGCCGGGGAGTACGGGATGTCGAGCCCGCCGCCTGCGGGGCTCGCGGGATTCCAGGAACGCGTCATGGCGCGGAATCGTATGCACGACCGGGGGTCGCCCGCGCCGCCGCGAACAATGCCAGCGCGGCCACCGCGATGCCCACGGCGATGCGCCAGTGCTGGGCGAAGTGCTCCTCGTAGGGCGTGATCCAGAACAGAGCCGGAATCAGCCAGATCGCGCCGAACGTGCGTCGCACGATCGCGATCGGCACGAGCAGCAGCACGAAGTAGTGGAGCCACACGATCGGCGAGAGCGCGAGCGCCGCAGCGAGCGCAAGCACGAGCGAGCGCTCGTCCAGGCCCCGCCGTCCCTCACGCCAGCAGGCAGCGATCAGAACTGCGCCGATGGCCACGGCCACGACGCGGGCGGCGCCGGGCCCGAGTCCCATCCAGAGACCGGCCGAGACGAGCGAGTAGCCCCGGCCCTGCTCCGCCTCGGCCAGCACGCTCAGGAGCTTCGGGTAGTTCCCGAGGCCGGCGAAGCCGATCACGGCCCACCCGAGCGCGCAGGCGACGACGGCAAGTACGGCCCCGCGCAGCGCGACTCGCATCCTTCCGGTCGCGACGAGCCAGAGCGTGAGCGGCCACAGGAAGAGCTTGGCGACGACGATCAGCGCCAGCGGGAAGGCGGCGCGCGTCTCGCTGCGCCAGCGCCAGACGAGCGCGAGACCGAGCGCGAGCAGCGGCGTCAGCGCGCCGAGGCGAACGTCGTGCAGGACGGGGATCGAGAGATACGCCGCCCCGTAGCAGCGCCAGTCGCGCACGCCCAGGACGGCCAGGGTCGCAGCCACGGCGGCGAGCAGCACGACCGTGATGAGCGCGGCGGCGACGCCGAACGGCAGCAGGCCGAAGGGCAGGAGCAGCAGAGCGACGGGTGGCGGGTAGACGAAGCGATCGCCAGGCGCGACGCCCGCAGCGGTCGGCGGCGGGTACGGGTTGTGGCCGTCCAGCACGTCGCGGGCCGCCTGCCAGAGGGCGCCGTGGAAATCGAAGGCGTAGCGATGCCCGATCGCGCCGCCGATGATCGTCAGTGCGAGCGCGGCCGGGGCGACGGCGAGCAGGCCGATCTCGCCCAGGCGCCGGAGCGCCGCGAGCGAGCCTGCCAGGGGGCGGGGATGCGCGACGTGCGCCACGTCCCCAGCATCGGCAAGAAGCGCCTGTTACTGAATCGGGCGCGAGCGCGACTGCGTCGCGCGCGCGAGCATTGCGACCAGATCGTGCATGAGGTCGTCGACGTGCTCGATGCCGACCGACAGCCGGATGAGGTCGTCGGGCACCTCGAAGCCCGAGCCCGCCAGCGAGGCGTGCGTCATGGCCCCGGGATGCTCGATCAGGCTCTCGACGCCCCCGAGGCTCTCGCCCAGCGTCCAGACGCCCGTGTCGGCGAGGGCGGCGTCGACTGCCGGCCGGCCCCCGTTGACCTGAAAGGCGATCATGCCGCCGAAGCGCTTCATCTGGCGCTTCGCCGTCTCGTGGCCGGGATGCGCGGCGAGGCCCGGGTAGTAGACGTGGCTGACGGCCGGTGACTCCGTGAGCCAGCGAGCGATCCCCGCCGCGTTGTCGCAGTGGCGCTCCATGCGCACTGCGAGTGTCTTGGCGCCGCGCAACGTGAGGAAGGCATCGAGTGGGCCCGGCACCGCGCCCATCGAGTTCTGCACGAAATGCAGGCGCTCGGCGGTCTCGTCGTCGTTCGTGATGGCGGCCCCGCCGACCGCGTCCGAGTGACCGCCGATGTACTTGGTCGTCGAGTGGACGACGATGTCGGCACCAAGCGCGAGCGGCTGCTGCAGGTATGGGCTCGCGAACGTGTTGTCCACGACGACCACGGCACCGGCCGCGTGCGCGCGCTCGGCGATCGCGGCGATGTCGACGATCTTGAGCAGCGGGTTGGACGGCGTCTCGAGCCAGACCAGGTCGGCGGGCCGCTCGAACGCCTGCCGGGCGGTGCCCTCGTCCGTCAGGTCGACGAACTCGTAGTCATAGCCCTTCGTGGCGTAGAGCTTCGAGAAGAGCCGGTAGGTACCGCCGTACACGTCGTTGATCGCGACCGTGCGCGAGCCCGGGGAGAACAGCTCCATGATGGCGGTCGTGGCGCCCATCCCGGACGAGAAGCAGACACCGTGCTTGCCGCCCTCGAGCGATGCGAGGCACTCCTCGAGCGCCGTGCGCGTGGGGTTGATCGTGCGCGCATAGTCGTGACCCCCGCGCATCTTCAGCACGCCGTCCTGTGCGTAGGTGCTGGTCTGGTAGATCGGCACGTTGACCGAGCCCGTCAGCGGGTCGGGCTCCTGCCCGGCATGGATCGCGCGCGTCTCAAACTCCACTCTGGACCTCGCTCCTCTCGAGCCCGAGCACGTGGGCGAGCCGGCCGAGGGCCTCTCGCAACGCCCGCGGCCGTTGGCGCCGCTGCCAGTGCACTGCCAGGGCCCGCAGCGTACCCGCCTTGCGATCGGCCTTCATGTCGACCCGGCCGACGACGTCGGGGCCGTCGAGCAACGGCAGCACGTAGTAGCCGTAGATCCGGGTCGGCGCCGGCTTGTAGATCTCCAGCCGGTGCTCGAAGCCGAACAGGTGCTCGGCCTCGAAGCGATCCCACAGGAGGTTGTCGAAGGGCGAAAGGAGGAACGCGCCCGTCGGCCTGTCGTCCCCCGCGATCGCGCGCTCGGCGTCCTCGGCGGGGACGAGCCAGGCATCGCCGAGCTCGCGCATCCGCAGGCGCTCCAGGACGCCTTCGGCGACGAGCTCCTCGACCGCGGGCGCGAGCGTGCGCCGCTTGCCCTTGACCCGGAAATAGTCGGAGACGCGGGCCTCGCTCGCGATGCCGCGAGCGCGCACGGCGCGCTCGACCTGCATCCTGCGGGTCACCTCGAGGGACGGCTCGGGGGCCTCGAGCACCGCCCGTGGCAGCACGCGCTCTGGCAGGGCATAGCGACGCTCCATGCCGTTCCGGCCGGCGATCGCGAGTTGCCCCGCGGTCCAGAGCGCCTCCAGCACGCGCTTGGCCGGCGTCCACTCCCAGTAGCCCTTGCCGGCCCCGCCGAAGTCGCGCGAGGAGATCTCGTCGCGCTCGCGCGCGGTGGCCATGACCTCGTCGGCGAGGGCCTTGTGCTCCTGCAGGATCGGCCCGTACCAGCGGTGGAGCTCGCCGCCCGCTCGCTTGTCGCGCCGGTAGTAGGGCTCGTCGGCCGACGGCAGCAGGCACGCCTCGTGTGCCCAGTACTCGAACACCTGCCCGCTCCGCAGCAGGGCGTCGTGCGCGTTGGCCGGCACCCGGCCGCAGCGGCTCGCGAGCACGAGGCGCTGCGAGCGGTCGACCACCGAGATGGAGTCGATCTGCACGCAGCCCAGGCGCTCGATGCAGGCGACCAGCTCCGCACGGCTCGCCTTGCGACGGCGCGTCGCCAGTCGCTGGGTGCGGACAGCATGCCGCCGCGCGGCTTCGAGCGCGATCTCTCTCAAGCGTGGGCGAGCCATTCGAGCACGTCGGCGCGCGTGAGCACGCCGATCGGCGCGTTGCCGTCGGCAACGAGCACGGCCGGGCTCGACTGCAGGTCGTGGTAGACGTCGTCCAGGCGCCGCACCGACTGGACGATAGGCAGGGGCTCGCTCATCAACTCGGAGGTCGGAGCCTCGAGCGCTCCGCGGCCGTCGCGCATGGCGTGGTCGAGCAAGGTGCGCTCGTGCACGCAGCCCACCACCTCGCCGCCTTCGCCGATCACGGGCAGTTGCGAGACGGCGAAGCGCTGCAGGAGCGCGATCGCATCGGCGACTGGCTGCTCGGGCGCGACGCTCAGGAGCGCAGGCACGTCGCCGCTGCGCGCGGCGACGAGCTCGCCGGCCGTGGGCGGCCGCGCGGTCTCGTCGAACATGCCGTGCACGAGCATCCAGTCGTCGTTGAAGACCTTCGAGAGGTACGGACGCCCGCCGTCGGGCAGGATCACCAGCAGCGTCTGCTCGGGCGACATCTCGGCCGACACCATGAGCGCCGCGTGCAGCGCCATGCCGCCGGATGCTCCGATCAGGATGCCCTCCTCGCGCGCGATGCGGCGGGTGGCTGCAAAGGATTCGCGGTCGGAGACCCGGATCCAGCGGTCGACCACGTCGCGGTCGAACGTCGTCGGCCAGAAATCCTCGCCGACGCCCTCGACGAGATACGAGTGCACCTGCTCGCTGGAGTAGATCGAGCCGATCGGATCGGCGCCCACGATCTGCAGGCTGGGCTTGCGCTCCTTGAGATAGTGGCCCGTGCCCGTGACCGTGCCGCCCGTGCCGACGCCCGTGACGAGCACGTCGAGCTCGTCCCCCACCTGCTCCCAGATCTCGGGACCCGTCGTCTCGTAGTGAGCCTGCGGGTTCGCCGGATTGCCGTACTGGTTGGGATTGAACGCGCCGGGCGTCTCCGCCGTCAGACGCAGCGAGACCGAGTAGTAGGAGCGCGGATCCTCCGGCTCGACCTCGGTCGGACAGACGACGACCTCGGCGCCGAACGCCCGCAGCAGAGCGATCTTCTCCCGCGACATCTTGTCCGGCATCACGAACACGCAGCGGTAGCCGCGCTGCGCGGCAACCTGGGCCAGGCCCACGCCCGTGTTGCCCGAGGTCGGCTCGACGATCGTCCCGCCGGGCCGCAGGAGGCCGTCGCGCTCGGCCGCCTCGATCATCGGCAGCCCGATGCGGTCCTTGATCGAGCCGCCGGGGTTGAGGTACTCCAGCTTGGCGAGAATCCGCGCGCCGCCGGACGGCTGCAGCTTGGGCAGCCGGACGATCGGCGTGCCCCCGACCAGGTCGAGAATCGTGGGGAACTCGCGCACGGGCGGGATCCTAGCCGCAGGGGCAGGCCTGCTAGTGCGAGAAGTGGCGACGGCCCGTGAACACGAGCGTGCCGCCGGACTTCTCGACCGCGGCGATGACCTCGTCGTCGCGCTTCGAGCCGCCGGGCTCGATGATCACGCGCACGCCCGCATCGAGTGCGGCCTGCACGCCGTCGGCGAAGGGGAAGAACGCGTCGGACGCGAGCACGGCTCCCGCGACCGGCGAGAGCGCCTTGCCGAGTGCCAGCTTCGTCGAGTCGACGCGCGACATCTGCCCGGCGCCGATGCCGACGGTGGCGGTGTCGCGCGCGATCACGATCGCGTTCGAGCGCACGTGCTTGACGACGCGCCAGGCGAACAGCAGGTCGCCCCACTCCCGCTCGGTGGGCGGCGCCCCTGCCACGACCTCCATGGTGTCGCGATCCTCGGACTCCGTGTCGCGGTCCTGGATCAGCATGCCGCCGAGCACGCGATGGGCGTCTCGCTCGCCGGGCGTCGGGCGGCGTCGCTCGTCGGACTCCAGCAGACGCAGGTTGCGCAGCTTCTCGCGCAGCAGGTCGATGGCGCCGTCGCCGTAGCCCGGCGCGTGCAGCACCTCGACGAACTGCTCGGCGACGAGCGCCGCGAGGTCGCGCGAGAGGGGGCGGTTGACGGCGACGACGCCGCCGAACGCGGAGGTCGGATCGCAGGCGAGAGCGTTGCGGTAGGCCTCCTCCGGCGTCGAGGCGAGCGCGCAGCCGCAGGGGTTGCCGTGCTTGACGATCACGCAGGCCGGCACCGTGAATTCCTGGACGAGCCTGGTGGCGGCGTCGAGATCGAGCAGGTTGTTGAACGACAGCTGCTTGCCGCCGTGCTGCGTCACCATCGAGAGCAGGTGGCGGCGCGCGCCGGCCTCCATGTAATAGGCGGCGCGCTGATGCGGGTTCTCGCCATAGGCGAGATCGGTCACCTTGACGAGCTCGCCGAGCTGGCGCTCGGGGAACGACTCCGTGTCGGAGAACCAGTTGGCGATCGCGATGTCATAGCCCGCCGTGTGCGCAAAGGCCTCCGCGGCCAGCTCGCGGCGCGTGTCGAGGCTGAGATCGCCCGCCGACTCGCGCAGCTCGTCGAGCACGAAGCCGTAGCGCTCCGGGTCGACGAGCACGGCGACCGCGGCGAAGTTCTTGGCAGCCGCGCGCACCATCGCGGGACCGCCGATGTCGATGGCCTCGACGACATCGCTCTCGCTGGACTCGCGGCGCGCCGCCACGTGCCGGAACGGGTAGAGATTGACGATCACGAGATCGATCGGCTCGATGCCGTGCTCGGCCAGGGACGCCTGATCGCCGGCATCGTCACGGCGGGCGAGCAACGCGCCGTGCACGCTCGGATGCAGCGTCTTCACGCGGCCGCCGAGCATCTCGGCGACGCCGGTCAGATCCTCGACGCGGGTCGCCTGCAGGCCGTGCTCCTCGAGGTAGGCCCCGGTGCCGCTGGTCGCGATCAGCTCGAAGCCGAGCTCGACCAGGCCGTGCGCCAATTCCAGCAGGCCGGTCTTGTCGGATACCGAGATGAGCGCTCGCTTGACCGTCACGTGCGGGCCTTCCTTGCGATGACGTCGAGATCGAGGGCGCCACGGACCACGTCCTCGACGACGGCCGGCAGGAGCCGATGCTCCACCTCGTGGATACGGGTGCGCAGGCCCTCCGAATCCTCATCGTAGTTGACGGGTAGGCTGGACTGGGCGACGACGGGCCCGCCGTCCAACACCTCGTCCACGAGGTGCACGGTCACGCCGGTCTCGGGCACACCGGCCGCGTAGGCGTCCTCGATCGCATGCGCGCCGGGAAAGGCCGGCAACAGCGAGGGGTGCAGGTTGAGCACCCGCGCAGGGAACCGCGTGAGGAAGTCGGCGCCGAGCACGCCCATGAACCCGGCGCAGACTACGAGGCCGACGCCCCGTTCGGCAAGCCAGTCGGCCATTGCGCGGTCGCGCGCGTCGCGCTCGCCGCCGTAGGCAGCGAGCGGGAACACGGCGCTCTCGATGCCGGCGCCGCGGGCGCGCTCCAGCGCATACGCCTCGTGATTGCTCGAGCACACGCCGGCGATCGTCGCCGAGCGCCCGTGCACATGCTCGATCAGCGCCTGCAGGTTCGAGCCCGAGCCCGAGACGAGTACGCCGATCCTCACGGAGCTACGGCTCCTGCTGGTACTCGACGCCTTCGCCGGGCACGATCTCGCCGACCTGCCACGCCTCACAGCCCGCCGCGTGGCAGGCCTCGATCGCCACCGGAGCCTCGCCCGCGGGCACCACGGCCGCGAATCCGATGCCGCCGTTGAAGACGCGGCGCATCTCGCCCCGCTCCACGCCCAGCCCGGCGAGCCACGCGAAGACCGCGGGAGCCTGCCAGCGCCCCTCGTCGACGCGTGCGCCGAGCCCGGCAGGAAGGACGCGCGGGAGATTGCCCGGGAGGCCACCGCCCGTGATGTGCGCCATGGCGCGTACGTCGCAGGCTGCGCGCAAGCCCGCGCTCGCGCGCGCGTAGATGCGCGTCGGCGCCAGCAGATCGCCCGGCGCATCTCCCGGCCCGAGTCCGGCGCGCTCCAGCAGGCGGCGGACGAGCGTGAAGCCGTTGGCGTGCACCCCGCTCGCCGCGAGGCCGATCACGGCGTCGCCGGCCGCGACCGCGGAGCCGTCGATGATCGCATCGCGCTCGACGATGCCGAGTGCGAAGCCCGCCAGGTCGAGGTCGTCCGGCCCGTACATGTCGGGGAGCTCGGCGGTCTCGCCTCCGAGCAGGGCACAGCCGGCGTCGCGACAGCCGGCCGCGACGCCCTCCACCACATCGGCCGCGCGTTCGGGGTCGAGTCGTCCGACAGCGATGTAGTCGAGGAAGAGGGCGGGCTCGGCACCGCACGTCAGCACGTCGTTGACGCACATGCCGACGAGGTCGATGCCGGAGTCGCGCAGACGGCCGGCCTCGCGCTGCAGCAGGAGCTTCGTGCCCACGCCGTCGGTGCCTGCGACGAGCACGGGATCGCGGTAGCCGCCGGCCGAGACGAGGCCTGCGAAGCCGCCGAGATCGCCGAGCACACGGGGCGTGCGCGTCGAGGCAACCGCGGCTCGCACCCGCTCGACGATGGCGTCGGCGGCTTGCAGCGAGACCCCGGCCTGCGCGTAGGACAGCGGCTCGGGGCCGCTCGCGCTCATGCGCGCGCGGGCTCCCGCTCGAAGCGCAGCTTGCTGCCTGCCTCCTCGGGCACCGGTACCGGATAGCTGCCCGTCAGGCAGGCCCGGCAGAAGCGCTCGGCGGGGCGCTCGATGGCGAGCTGGAGGCCGTCGAGCGAGAGATAGGCCAGCGAATCGGCGCCGAGCAGGGCGCGGATCTCCTCGATGCTGCGCCCGGCGGCGATCAACTCGTCGTGTTTGGCCATGTCGATGCCGTAGAAGCAGGGCGACACGATGGGCGGCGCCGAGACGCGCAGGTGCACCTCGAGCGCGCCCGCGTCGCGCAGCATCTCGACGATCTTGCGCGTCGTCGAGCCACGCACGATCGAGTCGTCGACGACGACGAGGCGCTTGCCCGCGATCGCGTGCGGCAGCGGGTTGAACTTGAGCCGGACGCCGTGCTCGCGCAGCGCCTGGTCGGGCTGGATGAACGTGCGGCCGACGTAGCGGTTCTTGATCAGCCCGTCCCGGAAGGGCAGGCCCGACGCGCGGGCGTATCCCTGCGCCGCCGGTGTGCCCGAATCGGGGACGGCGATCACGACATCGGCGTCCGCCGGTGCCTCGAGCGCCAGCCGCTCGCCCATGCGCTCGCGCTCGGCGTGCAGCGTCTGACCGTCCATCTGAGCGTCCGGGCGTGCGAAGTAGATGTGCTCGAACACGCACATCGTCTCGCGGCGCCGCGGCGCCACCGCCTGCTCGACGCGCGAGCCCTGCGAGTCGCAGATCAGGAGCTCGCCCGGCTTGAGCTCGCGCACGACCGAGGCACCGATGATGTCGAGCGCCGGCGTCTCCGAGGCCACGACCGGCGAGCCGTCGAGATCGCCCAGCACGAGCGGCCGGATGCCGTCGGGGTCCCGGAACGCGAGCAGCGTGTCCTCGCTCAGGACGACGGCGGAGAACGCCCCGCGAATGCGCTCCATCGCATGCACCGCGCCCTCGGCGAGGGTGCCCGGGTGGTGCGCGATGAGCGCGCAGATCACCTCGGTGTCGGAGGTCGAGCCGAGCCGCACGCCCTGCTCCTGCAGCTCGGCGCGCAGCTCGTTGGTGTTCGTGAGGTTGCCGTTGTGCCCGAGCGCGACGGTGCGCCCTGGGCGGTGGGCGACGATCGGCTGCGAGTTCATCCAGTGCGCCGAGCCCGTCGTCGAGTAGCGGGCATGCCCGATGGCCGCGCGCCCGGGCAGGGCCTGCAGCTTGCCCTCGTCGAAGACCTGGGCGACGAGCCCCATGTCGCGCACGGTGAGCACGCGACGGCCGTCGCTGACCGCGATGCCCGCACTCTCCTGCCCGCGGTGCTGGAGCGCGTAGAGCGCGAAGTAGGCGAGGCGGGCGACATCGCGACCGGGCGCGTGGATGCCGAAGACGCCGCACATCAGCCGACCGCCATCGCTCGGGGCAGTGCGCCCTCGTAGGCCGCCCTCGCATCGTCAAGCGCAACGTCCAGCACGAGCTCCCCGCAGCGCAGCGCGATCTGCGACCCGCCGAGGGAGCCGATTTTCTCGAGTGGCACCTCGGCAGCGTCGCACGCCTTGACCAGGAATGCCTCGTTGTCGGGCGCGCAGCTCACGACGACCAGCCCGCAGCATTCGCCGAAGAGCGTCGCCGCGGCGTCGTCGCCCGGCTCGATCGCCGCCTGCAGCCCGCTGCCCGAGGCGAGCGCCACCTCGGCCAGCGACACTGCGAGCCCGCCGTCGGAGACATCGTGGGCCGATGTGAGCACGCGGTCGCGGGCGAGCTCGCCGAGCAGGTCGCAGAGCCAGCGCAGTGCGGGCAGGTCGACCTCGGGGATGCGGCCGGAGCACGACCCCGCCTTCAGCGCCTGCCATTCCGAGCCGTCGTAGGCCGGCGTGGCCGTCCCGAGCACGAACAGCGCACCGGTCGCGTCGGCGGGCGCGGAGGGCACAGCCGCGTCGGCCCGTTCCAGTACCCCGACGCAGCCGACGACGGGCGTCGGGTGGATCGGCCGGCCTCCGCTCTCGTTGTAGAGCGACACGTTGCCGGACACGACGGGCGTGCCGAGCACCTCGCAGGCCTCGGCCATGCCCGTGATCGCCTCGCGCAGCGCATACGCCGTGCCCGGGCGCTCGGGATTGCCGAAGTTGAGGCAGTTCGTGACGGCCGCGGGCTGAGCCCCGCTGCAGGCGACGTTGAGCACCGCCTGGGCGACTGCCTCCGCGCCCCCGCGCCGCGGGTCGAGCGCGACGCGCGCGCCATCGCCGTCCAGCGCGACCGCGATCCCGCGCTCGGAGGGCGTCAGGCGCACGACGCCGGCATCGCCGCCCGGACGGGCGACGGTGCCCGATCCCACGACCTGGTCGTACTGCTCGTAGACCCAGGTCTTGGCGCAGATGTTGGGCGCGGCCAGCAGCGCGATCAGCAACGCGCCGGGATCGGTGACGGGAGGCACCTGATCGGCGCTCAGCGCGCGCTCCGTCAGGCTTTCGGGTCGCTCGGCGTGCAGTGGATAGCGGGGCGCGTCGGCCAGCGCCTCGGCGGGCATGTCCCCGACCAGCTCGCCGTCGTAGCGGCAGCGCAGCCGGCCGTCGTCGGTGACCGTGCCCACGACCGTGCACGGGAGCTGCCAGCGCTCGCAGACGGCCTCCACCTCTGCCAGGCGCGCGGGCTCGACGATGGCGGCCATGCGCTCCTGTGACTCGGAGATCATGATCTCGAACGGCTGCATGCCTTGCTCGCGCACGGGCACGCGCTCCAGCTCCAGCTCGATGCCCACCCCGCCGCTCGCCGCCATCTCGGAGGTCGACGAGGCGAGGCCGGCGGCACCGAGGTCCTGCACCGAGACGACGAGCCCGCGCGCGGCCAGCTCCAGCGTGCACTCGATCAGCTTCTTGCCGGTGAACGGATCGCCGACCTGCACGGTCGGGCGCTTGTCCTCGTCGTCCTCGTCCAGATCCTGCGAGGCCAGGACGCTGGCCCCGCCGATGCCGTCGCGGCCGGTGGTGGCGCCGAAGAGCACCACGAGGTTGCCGGTGCCCGTCGCGCTCGCGCGCACGAGCGCGTCGGCACGCAGCAGGCCGATGCAGAGCGCGTTGACGAGCGGGTTGTGACGGTAGGCGGCGTCGAAGACCGTCTCACCGGTGACATTCGGCACCCCGACGCAATTGCCGTAGCCGCCGATCCCGCGCACGATCCCGCGGAACAGCTCGCGCGGACGCTCCTCGTCCAGCGGGCCGAGCCGCAGCGAGTCGCCCAGCGCGATCGGACGCGCGCCCATGGCGAAGATGTCGCGCAGGATCCCGCCCACGCCCGTGGCGGCGCCCTGGTAGGGCTCGACGGCCGACGGGTGGTTGTGGCTCTCGACCTTGAACGCGATCGCGAGGCCGTCGCCGACGTCGATCACGCCGGCATTCTCACCCGGGCCCTGCAGGACGCGGGGGCCGTTGCTGGGCAGGCGGCGCAGCTCGAGGCGCGAGTGCTTGTAGCCGCAATGCTCCGACCACAGCAGCGAGAAGACGGCCAGCTCGAAGTCGTTGGGCGCCCGCTCGAGCGTCTCCTCGATCTGCGCGTACTCGGCGTCCGTCAGCCCGAGGGCACGATGGAGCGGCTGTTGGGTCGCCTGTGTCACGCGTCCTCGTGATGCTATCGAACAGCCTCGGCGGCTCATGGGCGGTTCCTCGAAGCCGGCGCACTCCCGGCACTCGCCGTCACCCACGCGTCACCTCACGCCTGCGACGCTGGCTTCCCACTGCCGACGCGACAGGAGAGCACATGACAGGCAAGCAGGTACAGCTGCCCTGGGGACGGGCGACGGTCGAGGAGGAGGCCACGATCGCCGCCAGTGCGAGCGAGCGCGATCTGGAGCTCGGCGTCGCCCGCCTCAGCGGCCCCGACGGCGAGCCGCTCCTGCGCTTCTTCTACCGCTCGTCGGGGCGTACGACGCGCGGACCGCTGACGCTGCGCCCGGCGGAGGTCGCCGCGCTTGCGGCCGAGCTGCGCAAGCAGCCCGCCCTGCGCAAGCTCGTCGCCGGCCTCGGCAAGTGAGGGGCGGATGGTCCTGGAGCTGGTTTCAAGGGTGGCGTTCGTGGTCGGGGGGCTCGAAGCGAGCGGGAGCGGATCCCGGCTCGCAGATCCGGTTGGAACCCATTCAAGAGCCGGGATCCGTTCCCGCGAAGCC
>Ga0207683_10000326_pt1 | contig 43262 bp, 34 predicted proteins | sample KBSM73metaG_FD_184333 | JGI IMG/M metagenome (GOLD analysis project Ga0207683, IMG submission 184333) | Miscanthus rhizosphere microbial communities from Kellogg Biological Station, Michigan, USA - KBS M7-3 metaG (SPAdes) (version 2) | ecosystem: Host-associated > Plants > Roots > Rhizosphere >... | reverse complement strand
GCGCTGGCTATCGAAGCCCGCGAGCGCATGAAGCTGCGTCACGCTCCGCTGTTGCTGGTGCGCGAAATGGCGCGCCTCACAACTCACCGTGCCCTCGTGGCCGATACGCTCGCGCGCGTCATCCAGCGTGCCGACGAACTCTCTGAGTTTGTCGCCATCTACTGGGCTAATGGGCGTCAGCCACTTTCCGGGCAGGTGAAGAAGGGTCTGGCCGCTGCGTTCGTTAAATTCGACGAGTACGCACTGGCCAAATACGATCGCGCCGGCGCCGTGCGCCTGCGTGACGTGCTCTTCCTTTCACACGCGCGTCCTGTCGATGAGTCGCAGGCCGCGCTGTGGAAGCGTCTTGCCGCCAACGAACTTGCCACACCCGACACCTGGGAGGTTGCCCTCTCAGCAACGGGACGTGAAGAGGGCGTTGGCGACAAACGGCAGGTATGGGAGCGGCTGCTCATCGAGCGAAAGCTTGGTGCGCTGGCTCTTTTGCGCAACCTGCGCAACATGCACGCTGCAGGCGTAGGTGAAGAGCATGTTCTTTCTGCGCTTGCCGCCATCAAAACGGATCGCGTTTTGCCGTTCCGGTTTCTGGCAGCTGCGCGGAGCGCACCACAATGGGAGCAGGCTCTTGAGGCGGCCATGTTCCGCGCACTCGAGGGCCGCGCCGCGCGTCTGCCCGGACACACGGTGTTGCTTGTCGACGTCTCGGGCTCGATGGAGGTTACGCTCTCGCATCGCTCCGAGTTGCGTCGCACTGACGCCGCGTATGGCTTGGCGATTCTGCTTCGCGAGATCGCAGAGAAGGTGACAATCTTTACCTTCTCGAACGATGCCAGGCTTGTTCCGTCGCGTCGTGGGATGGCTCTGCGCGATGCCCTCGACACGTCGCAGCCTCACGGCGCGACTTATCTGGGCAAGGCGCTCGATCAGGTCGAAAAGGCTTGCCGCGAGGGCTACAACCGACTTGTGGTCATCACTGACGAGCAGTCGCACGACCACGTTCCTCCTCCACACGGAAAGGGGTACGTGATCAATGTCGCCAGCAACCGTAACGGAGTAGGCTACGGCGAGTGGATGCATATCGATGGCTGGTCCGAGGCAGTGGTTGAGTTCATCGCAGAGCTCGAATCGACCGATGTCCGTCTTGAATGAACACACACATGTCAGGGAATTGCCCTCAATTTAAGCAATTCCCTGACATGCTTATCAATTGATTTCCTCAATCTACTTCCAGAGCCTTCGTGCGGAAGAGCAGTCCGGCCGCAACGCCTGCGATGCTGGGAACGAGCAGAAAGAGCCAGACCTGCGACAACGCCTTTCCGCCAACCAGCAATGCCGGTCCAAGGCTGCGCGCAGGGTTGACGCTGACGCCCGTGATGCGGATGCCAAAAATATGTATCACAACCAGCGTGATTCCAATAGCCAGCCCGGCGAAGCCCGGGGCTGCCGCTTTCTGCGTCGAACCGAGAATGACGATGACGAAGATCAATGTCGCAACGAATTCAAAGAGGAACGCCGAGGTGACGTTGTATTCGCCCTGATAGCCCGCGCCCCAGCCGTTTTGACCGAGCCCCGCCACCCCAATGTCATAGCCGGCTCCCACACCGCGTGCGATCATGTACAGCACCCACGCTCCAAGGAAACCGCCGATGATCTGCCCCACCCAATATCCGATCATGTCCTTGGTTGTCATCCGCCCTGCCGTCCAGACGCCAAGGCTAACCGCCGGATTAATGTGGCAGCCGGAGACAGGGCCGATGCCATAAGCCGCGCCGATCAGCGCAAGACCAAAAGCAAAGGCGATACCCAGGACCCCGACCTTGTCGCCGGCAACCACGGCTGTTCCACAGCCAAAGAGCACAAGAATGAATGTGCCCACCAATTCTGCCAGGTACTTTTTCATGGTTCCTCCTTATTGTTCACGCAGCTCCTGAATCGGCAGCGGCAATGCATGTTGCGCAGCTATTACAACGTCAGTTGGGAACAGCTCAGAGCGAGCGAAGAAAATCCGAACGACCGCTAGCCGCTAAAACTGCAGCAGCCAGGATGAGCACGGAGTTTGGCAGAGGCTCTTGGCCCAGTCAACTGTAAAACTTGACAGATCAATCGGGCTCCCCGCCAAATTCATCAAACGTTTGCAATTTGTTTGCCTGGCTGAATTACTCTGTTAACGATTCCGTGCGGCCTCGTACTCCAAAACCACTGGCCGCCGGCGAAAGGCATCCCGGTTGAGCCAATCCGTATTTGTTCTGGAAGACGAAACCGACATCGCGCGGCTCGTACAGCATCATCTTGAGGCCGCAGGATTTGCACCCCGGCTATTCCTCACACCAACAAATCTCATTCCCGACGCAGAACGCCAGCCGCCGGCCCTTTTCCTTCTCGACATTATGGTCCCTGGCGGCGATGGTCTCGACGTTTGCCGCAGGCTTCGTGCTCATCCCGCGCTATCCACAATTCCCATCATCTTTCTAACTGCGCGGGCCGGCGAAAACGACCGGGTTCTGGGTCTCGAACTCGGTGCGGACGACTACATCACCAAACCCTTCGCCACCCGCGAACTCGTGGCCCGGGTCAAAGCCGTCCTGCGCCGCTTCGAGCGCCCCACCACGCCATCCGTCATCAGCTTTGAAGAAGTGATCATCGACGCCAATGCCATGCAACTGAACGTGCGCGGCGAACTCACCACAACAACAGCAACGGAGTTTCGCCTCCTCGACTACCTGGCACGACACCCCGGCCGAGTATTCAGCCGCGACCATTTGCTCGATTCCGTGTGGGGCGACGCTCGCTTTGTCACTCCGCGCTCCGTCGATGTTTATGTGCGACGCATCCGTGAGAAAATCGAGGTCGACCCGGAAAACCCCCGTTATCTCAAGACAGTACGCGGAGCCGGCTATCGATTCGAACTTCCCAAGGGTGACTAGACGCCAATCCGGCGGGTTCTCACGACGGCTTATATTGGGAGCAGACTAACTTGACCCGCAAAGTATTCACAAAGCTGCTCGCGCTGTTCGTGCTCCTGCTTGTTTTCGAGATGGCTGCGATGGAACTCATCTTTCGCAGCCTGATCCTGCGAACCGCGGACGATACGCTGCCTCGTCTTGGTCGCGAGGCGCTGTGGTCCGGACTTATCGCGCTTGCGGTCGCGCTGCCTCTCGCCGCGTGGGCTGCCAGTGGGGTAACCTCGCGGCTACAGCGCGTCGTCACTTTTGCCCGCCGCATGGCCCAGGGTGACCTCGCCGCACGCCTTGAGCACGACGGAGGCGACGAACTCGCCGCGATGGAAGCCGCTCTCAATCAAACCGCTGAGCGCCTCGGCCAGAATTTTGCCGAGATCGAAAGCCGCCGCCACGAACTCGCAACCATGCTGGACTCAATGCAGGAGGGCGTTGTCGCCGTTACCGCTGAAGGCCAGGTACGCTGGTCAAACGCCGTGATGCAGCGCATTGCCGGAACTGAAATTCATGCTGGCCGGCCCCTTGTTCATTCCGTTCGCGACCCTGAGCTTCTGGCGTGCGTGCACGGCGCAATCGAACACAGGGAAGTGCGCTTCGGTCGAGCGAGTTCTCTAGCCCCTGGGCGCGTCTTTGAAATAAACGCGGCGCCATTGCCTGCTGGTGGTGCGATTGCGGTCCTTCATGACGTCACGCGCATCGAAGCCGCCGAGCGTTCCCGTCGCGATTTCATAGCCAACGTCAGCCACGAGCTACGCACCCCGCTCACGTCGATTCAGGGGTATGTTGAGACGCTTGTTGAAGACCCTCATCCAAACCCCGTCACCACCTTTGAGTTCCTGCAGATTATCCTCAAAAATGCAAATCGGATGAATCGTCTCACCGAAGATCTGCTGGCTCTTGCCAGTGTTGAAAGCCCTGACTACAAGCTCGCGACGCAACCCATGCGAGCCAGCGAGTTGGTTCGCGACGCTGTTGATTCCCTTGGTGGAATCGTTGTTGATTCGGGAATAGAGCTCGAGTCGGAAGGTGCTCCCGACACTCTCGTGATGGTAGATCCTGATGCGATAAACCAGGTCCTGGGCAATCTCATCGAAAACGCAGTCAAGTATGGCAAGTCTGGACGACGCATTCGTGTTGGCGCGCGCTCCATGCCGAACGAGGTCGAGTTCTTTGTGCAAGACTTTGGCTCCGGTATCGCTTCGGAACATCTTGACCGAATCTTCGAACGCTTCTATCGGGTCGACAAGGCGCGTTCCAGAGAAGCTGGGGGTACCGGTCTTGGCCTCGCAATCGTGAAGCACATTGTCCAGGCCCACGGCGGCCGAGTCCGAGCCGAAAGTGAACTCGGCTCCGGCACCACATTCCTCTTCACGCTGCCTGCCGCGGCCCCGAAGCTTCGCAACGACGAACACGCCAATTCTCCCCTGGCTGCTACAAAACCGCACTAGGCGCATTTCCTTTCGAATCTCCAGATACCTTCCAACAAAATCGAAATAAGATCCATAATTCAAATCCCCGTAACATTCCCCATAGACAATTGCTTCAGGCAGTGACCCTGCATGGAGCGATAAGTGAAAAAGACTTTGATTGCCGTAGGTTTGTTGGTTGTGGCCCTGGGCTCTGCTCAGGCTCAGAAATTAACCGCAGCCGGAGCGACATTCCCATATCCGATCTATTCCAAGTGGTTCAGTGAGTACAGCTCAGCGCATTCCGGTGTCGAGATCAACTATCAATCCATCGGTTCTGGTGGCGGAATCGCCCAGGTCACCAAGGGCCTCGTCGATTTCGGCGCTTCTGACATGCCGATGACCGATGAAATGTTGGCCTCATCGCCAGTCAAGCTCATCCATCTTCCCACCGTGCTTGGTGCGGTCGTGCCTGTCTACAATGTTCCCGGCGTCGCCGACATCAAGTTCAGTGGAGATGTGCTGGCCGACATCTACCTCGGGGTGATTACAACCTGGAAAGATCCTCGCATTGCAAAGGACAATCCGGGCGTTAGCTTGCCCGATCAAAAAATTATCGTAGTGCACCGTTCCGACGGATCGGGCACCACGTTTATCTTCACTGACTACCTCAGCAAAGTCAGCAAGGAGTGGGCAAACGGACCGGGCAAAGGTGCTTCTCCGGCGTGGCCCGTCGGTGTTGGCGGCAAAGGCAACGAAAACGTCGCAGGCCTCGTCCGTCAGTTGCCTGGTGCCGTCGGCTATGTCGAGTTGATCTACGCTCTGCAAAACAAGATGTCCTTTGGCTCCGTTAAGAATGCTGCAGGCAGTTGGACCAAGGGCTCAATCGAGGGCGTTACCGAAGCAGCCGCCAGCGTCAAGCAAATGCCGGCTGACTTCCGCGTCTCAATCACCAATGCACCAGGAGCCAATGCTTACCCCATTTCCAGCTTCACCTACCTGCTGATTCCGGTGAAGGGAACCAACGCGGGCAATCGTGCCGTGCTCAAAGACCTGCTCAGTTGGATTGCCAAGTCCGGCCAGAGCGAAGCTTCAGCGCTCTCCTATGCTCCACTTCCACCGAGCGTCGTGGAAAAGGAACTGAAAGCGATCTACGCGCTCCAGTAGCGTCACTCTTACGGGGTTCGGCACCTTTCGTCGGACCCCGAGCCCTCCCCGGTCTGCATCCAAGGATCCCAGGATTCGGAGAGTAGAATTCCTCCCTGAGAATCTATTCGAATTATTTTCGAATCCAATACCGACGCCTGGTATTTCCACAATCAGGACCAGCTTTACGGATTCGGCCTGCTCATGTCTCGTTCGGTCGACACGACGAGCAGGCACATTCCGGCTATTAGGATCGGCCCTGTCATTCCGATAACAGGCGGTTGACACGCCTGCATCGAACGAATGTAAGAAATTCTCAGCCATTTTGCAGAGAATTATTCATGGTTGGAGCACAATCATGATGACCGAGTGCTTTTGAGGATAGGCGAGAAGGAGAGGTATACCCCCTCCCAAAAAAAATATATGTATAAAGATTTGCAGATTATATCGACGAAGTGTGATTCAAACGAGCACGAATAGAACATGGTGCTTGGCCGAGCCCGCGCTTATCCGTGGCCATTCTCTTCAATAAGCCTGTCCACAAGCGGAATCAGCTTCTCGCCGCTTCGAGGCAGGATAAACGCCCCCGCTGTCGCATCCCAGTCCAGCTTGAAGCTGGTCGAGAGCGCAGAGATCCAAATTTGTCGCACCGGAGTATTCGGCGTGATCACAAATTTCACCGCCGGTTCCTCGAACACCACGTTAAGGACGCCGTTTTGCTCCTCGACTTCAAACCCGGCTTCGTCTTCTTCTTCGCGCGCGATCAAATGCTTTTTAAGTGCTTCAAGGGCATTTTCAGCTTGCCGACGGAAATCCAGTTCGTCCAACATGGCATCAGTCTAAATGGGGAGAGCACGATTTGACCCATAAGCTCCGGTCCAACTCGGCGGAAATAGTGACATTGCGCCCGACATCTGTCCCTTTATGCGGCTTCCGCACCTCAATAGCCTGCGCAATCTTTCTTCTGCCCACGATCTGTTGCGGCCAGTCTCGCCTGTCCATGCCGCCTGACCAGCTGGCACGAGAAGTGGTCTACAACGAGCTCCATGACCATAATGCTCATGGCTTCTGGCGTTATTCCATTGAACAAAAGGTCGAGGACGAGACCCGTCTTGTCGAGCAGGTTGAGACTACTGACGGTCCGGTTGCACGACTGCTCCGCTCCAACGGCCTTCCGCTCGATTCAGCCCGTCAGCAGGCGGAACAGGCCCGCCTTGACCGTCTTCTTTCCTCGCCTTCTGTGCAGGCCCGATTCCACCAGCAGTACGTTGATGACGAGAAGCGAGTTGGCCGTATCCTGGCCATGTTTCCAGATGCCTTCTTGTTTGATTATGTCGGCGATGAGGACGGTTGCCACCATCTTCGCTTCCATCCCAACCCGAACTATTCAACCCACACCATCGAGTCGCGCATCTTCCACGCCATGGCCGGCGATGTCTGGTTCGACGCCCGCTTGAAACGCCTCACTCGAGTCGAAGGCAGCCTCCAGAACAACGTGGATTTTGGCTTCGGTTTTCTTGGTCGTCTCAACAAAGGTGGATGGTTCCGATTGGACCGCACACAAGTTGGTCCGACTGAGTGGAAGACTTCGAGCCTCGAGGTCCATCTCAATGGCAGCGCCATGCTGTTCAAGTCCATCGGCCGCGAAACCAGCGAGACACGCCGCGACTTCTCCTCCGTCCCGCCCGGCTTGAATATTGCACAGGGAATCGACTTGCTTCGCTCACAGAACGTTGTCGAGCTTCAGGCCGACCCAGCGCTTAAGCACCGGCGCTCTCGCGCGACCGGTCCCTAGCCGCCTCTGCCATATCCATTCACGCGGTTTGAGCATATGGCTCGCGGGCTCGAGCGTGGCTTAGCGCAACCGCCCACCAGTGCAGCCTCCGGAGCATCACATCCATCGACCTCTCCGCGCGCTCTGGATTGATCAGCGCGCCTGCTGCATCGAATTGCTCCCAGGCTCCGGCAAAGCTGACGCTGTCCCTGATCGTCACCGCGTGCAACTCGGCAAACACCAGCCGTAACTGCTCCACAGCGCGTAAGCCTCCCGAGATGCCGCCGTAAGACACAAACGCCACCGGCTTCGCGTGCCACTCAGCACCCACCGAATCGATGAGGGATTTTAGAGGCGCCGGATAGCCATGGTTGTACTCCGGGGTGACAACAACAAATGCGTCGCACTCGCTGATTCGTTGTTTGAGCGAGGCGAGATCGCCGCCACGCTCCAACGTCGCCGGATCGATCGACTCGACAGCAAATCCGGACTGCCCTCCGATTCTCGCGGCAGCCCACTGTGCCACTCTGTCGCAAAACCGCCCGATCCGGGTTGATCCATAGATCACGCCTACCTTGATCTGTTTTTCCATGCCTGATACTCCCTCCACTGGTATCAGCCTAGAACCTCAAGTAAACTTGAGGTCAAGAGGGAGGCCCGTAATGCCTGATGCCGCACCCGCTAAAATCCACAAAGCCCTCACCGTTGGCGAAGTGGCCGCTCGCAGCGGCGTCGCTGTCTCGACCCTCCACTTCTACGAGGCTCAGGGCCTCATCAAGAGCTGGCGTAACAGTGGCAATCAGCGTCGATACGCCCGCGAAGTTCTACGCCGCGTCTCCGTGATCAAGGTGGCGCAACGCACAGGCATCCCGCTTGCAGAGATTCGGGAAGCCCTGGCTACGCTCCCCGATGAGCGTACGCCAACCGCTGAGGATTGGAGCAAGCTTTCCAACCGCTGGCGTGCCCACCTCGACGACCGCATTCAACGCCTCATCCGTCTGCGCGATCAACTCGACGGCTGCATCGGTTGCGGATGTCTCTCTCTCGAGTCATGTCCTTTGCGAAACCCCTGGGACAAACTCTCAGCACAAGGACCCGGGCCGAGACTCCTCGACCCCGAATTTCCCTCGCAGTCGTGACCATATCGCGAATGACACTTATGCAACCGTAGCCTGGTTTCGTCAACGCGACGCACACGAGAACAAACGCCTGCCTGAATCAGCTAAGGTTGATCTCCACTTTGCCGATATATATGTGCAGAGGTGCTAAGTTGGAGTTGGCTCCCATTCCTGGCCTTCGGACAGTCTCCATGGCGTCGCCTGTAGGAACGCAGGAATTGCTTCATCCAAACTTGGTTGTTGAAGAGTCAGCACGCGCTGGCGACGACGCATACACTCCCAGCCACCAGGCCCCAGATCGCGGTCTCGAAGACGAAGAGTCCACATCAGAAGAGGAGTGCGAAATCGACCAGAAGTCTGACGCGCGACATCCGGCATCCAGAATCCACTTGGTCATCTGACATTCCAACGCTCTCTTTTGGATATCTCTAGCTGCCGCTCGTCCTCGTATTTCGTCTTGATCCCGGCGATAGAATGGGCCTCATCGGAAGGTGACATAAGTGAACTCTTTGCCGTCCCGGAGATTGGGTTCCCGCTGTAGAATCACGGTTCATGTTGGAAGAGGAAGAATGTGATCGCCTCGAAGAACATCTTAAGTCTCCCTATCTATCTTGGAGTGGCCATGATTCTTTTCATTTCCGGCTGCAAGCCTAATTCCCAAACTCAGCCGAGCACGAGTTCCAGCGATGCTAAGGGAGCATCAAGGCCCACCACATCGGAATTGCGGGAAGATGCCAATTCCGGTAGTCACAAGTCGCGCCGTGGAAGAGCAGATACAACGGCGGTCGCGGGTACATTCGATTTTTACCTGCTCAATCTCTCCTGGTCTCCGGAATTCTGTACCACCCATCGCGGCAGCCAGGAGTGCGGACATGGCCTCGGCTTCGTCGTGCACGGACTCTGGCCGCAGTATGGGAACGGCAACTATCCAGAGAATTGCAGTACCGCACCGGGCCCGGCCAATCCAAAAAGCTACACCGACATAATCCCAACGGCAAACCTGGTCGAACATGAATGGCGAACCCACGGCACCTGTTCAGGGTTGAATGCGGACGACTATTTCGCGGCAATCAGAAAGGCATACGCAGCCCTTGCGATTCCACCGGATATCGGGCAGGGAACTGATCCCTCTGGGGTCACTCCACCAGATCTGTTGCAACGCTTTGCGAAGGCGAACCCTTCCTATCCCCAGGGAAGCATCGCGCTTAGTTGTGGCAATAATCGCCTCACTGCGGTCGAGGTGTGCCTTACGCGGAATCTGCAGCCAGAGGCCTGCCGGGGCGTACGCTCATGTCGTGCAAATGTGATCAAGGTGACACCGAAATAAGCAAAGAACCGAGGGCACCCCCGGAATTCTTCGGTGCCAGAATAGAAAGAATGTCGGACTAACCCTCAATCTAAATGAGTTAATGGCTCCAACATGCCACTTCTTGCGCAGATACCTTGCATTCTTGCGAATTCTTCGTTAATTTACTAACTGGTTAGTTAATTGCCATCCGATGCCAAAACCGCGCCCTCTGACCGTTCCGCCGAAACCCGCCAGCGTATCCTCGACGCTGCTTTGCGCGAGTTCAGCGCAAGTGGATTTGCGGGGGCAAGGATGGATGGGATCGCCACCGCTGCTTCTGTAAACAAAGCACTTATCTACTATTACTTCGACAGCAAAGAGAACCTCTACGCGGCGGTTCTGGAAATGATCACCGCTAAAATTCGCGACCGGTCAATGGCCGTGTTTCTTCGCGATGTGACACCTGGCGAGCGATTACTTCGCACGGCTCTCGATCACTTTGATCGCATTTTGTCTCAAGGCGAGTTCCAAAGCCTGATGCAGCAGGAAATGATGCGAATCGAAAAAGGGGAATCGGCCGCAATGCCCATTCTCGTGAAAAGGGTATTCGCGCCCCTCCACGCAATGTATCAAGCCACGGTGCGGGAGGGCATTTCGTCAGGCGAATTGATCGACGCAGACTGGATGCAAATCCACCTGGCAACGCTGGGTGCCAACGTTTTCTATTTTCTCGCTGCCCCGGTGTGGCGGCAGCTCGTGTCGTTTGATCCTTTTGCGCCCGAAGTGCTTGAGGCGCGACGACGCGCGGTTGTGGAGTTTGTAGGCCAGGCACTCTTCATCGATCGACGCCACGGTGCCGAACTTGCAGCCCGCGTGCTGGCCGATACGCCCATGCCTGAGTTACCGGCCGATCGCCAAATTTTTGGGAGAACCAATGAACGCAAGAAATAGAGTCTTCATGATCCTGGGCCTGCTCACGTTGGGCTCGCTGATCTGGTACCTGCTTACGGCTCGTACGTCCGGCGACCTGAAGCTGATCGGGACTGTTGACGCCAATGAGGTGCTGGTCAGCGCAAAAATCCCCGGTCGCATTGAGACGCTGAACGTCCAGGAGGGACAAAGCGTCAAGGCAGGTGACGTCCTCGCAATTATTGAGAGTGACGATCTTAAGGCTGCACACAAAGCGGCACAGGCCATCGTATCAAGCCAGCAATCCAAGCTTGGCGAGACACTTGAGACAGAGCGCCAAACGCGCGGCGAAACGACGAATGCAACGATCAACGCTCAGGCCCAGGTGCGAGCGGCGCAAGCGACCCTTGCTCAGGCCCAGGCCCTCCTCGAACACCAACAGGCCGAAACCACACGGACAGTTGCGCTCGCCAAGCAGGGCATCATGAGCGAGCAGGCCCGCGACGAAGCCGTAACCAGCCTTCAGGCTGCTCATGCCGCTGTTGACTCCGCACGTGAAAACGTGGCTGCCTCTGAGGCTTCTTTAAAGCAGGCGCGTGCCCACGAACTTCTCGCTGCCGCGTCTGCGCGCACTGTGGAATCCACTCGCGGACAGGTAGCCAACGCCCGCGCTCTCGCCGACCAGGCCAGCGTTGAACTCGGATATACCCAGGTGCTCGCGCCCGTCGCAGGCAAGGTCAATGTGTTGGCCTCGCGACAGGGTGAAGTGCTCGCATCAGGCGGCACCATCGCGACCATTATGGATCTGACTCAAACCTGGATCTATGCTCCTTTGCCTGAGACGCAAGCCGACGCTGTGCAACTCGGTGACAGCCTCGAGGTCGTGATGCCCAGTGGCACGAAAGTGCAAGGCAAAGTTATAGCCAAATCCGCTGAGGCCGACTTTGCCACCCAGCGAGATATCAACGGGGGCCGCAAACGCGACATCAAAACTGTCCGTCTCAAACTCCTCATCGAAAATCCGGCGGAAAGATTCGTGCCCGGGATGACGGCCGAGGTCTACATCCCCAAAGCCAAATTGGTGAAGCAATGACTGCGGGATCCCCATTGAGCCCTGCCATCAATCGCGATGGCATGAGAGCCGAAGCCGCAATAGCGGTCGAAAACATCGTCAAGCGTTACGGCGATTTCGAAGCGGTCAAGGGCGTCAGCTTTTCTGTTGCTGACGGGGAAATATTCGGTCTTCTTGGTCCTAACGGCGCCGGAAAAAGCACCCTCATTCGCATGATGACCACCCTCATTCCAGTCACCAGCGGCAGGGCAATCGTGGGTGGACACGACGTATCGAAACACTCAGACGCCGTACGTCGCATGATCGGCGTCATTCCCCAGGCGCTGACGAGCGATCAGGATCTCACAGTCGAAGAAAACCTCAGCATTTATGCCAAGCTCTACAGCGTTCCTCGCGGTCAGCGCGAGAAGAATATTGCCGACGTGCTCGAAGCTGTAGATCTGACAAAATGGCGCACCGCGCAAACCAAGACCCTATCCGGCGGCATGCGGCGCCGCCTCGAAATCGCTCGCGGCCTCGTTCATGATCCGCGCATTTTCTTCCTGGATGAGCCAACAACCGGCCTCGACCCTGTTTCGCGCATTGCCGTCTGGGAAATGCTCAATAATCTCAAGAAGACTCGTAATCTCACGATGCTTCTGACCACGCACTACATGGAAGAAGCCGACCGGCTTTGCGACCGAATTGCCATCGTCGATCACGGCACTTTAGTTGCTCTCGGCACACCGGTCGAATTGAAACAGAGCGTGCCTGGCTCCAACGTGGTTGAGGTGCAGTTCAACCGCGAAGATCCCGAGTGGCAATCGCGCCTCGAATCCTTGCCCAACGTCACCGAAGTTCAGTCGCAGTCCGCAGGCGTATATCGTGTGCTCACTTCCAACGGCTCGCAAACTACAACGCAACTCGTTGAAATGGCCGCCTCACTGGGCGAGCAGCTCACATCGCTCTCAGTGCAAAACACGTCGTTGGACGACGTATTCGTGCACTACACGGGTCGCCAGCTTCGCGATGAGCAGGTAAAGGCCGTCTTCAGCATGCCGCCCAGGCCGGGAGCGTCCCAATGAACAGATTCCTCGCCATCGTCGAGCGCGAAATGCGCAAATTCTTTCGCTCGCCGGTCCTCATGATCATGTCGATGATGCTGCCACTAGTGCAGCTCATAATCTTGGGAAACGCCTTCGGCGGCAAGGTCCGTGGAGCTAAAGTCGCAGTGGTCGACTACGATCGTGGGCCGCAAGCTCTCAAAATTCACGAAGCCTTTGATTCAATCGCAGTCAATATTGCGACCTTCACAACAATCGGCTACACGGATGAAAACCAGGCCCGTGAGGACGTGCGAACCGGTAAAGTCGATGCCGCCGTCATTATTCCCGCGCAGTACTCAAGGCGCGTCTATGCGCAAGATGCACCACGCCTCGGCCTCGTTGTTGACAACTCCGATCAGTTTCTTAGCTCATCCATTACTGGCGAAATGCAGTCGCTGGTCGATGCAATCAACAAGCCGGTCATCCAACCTCGAATCGTCAAAAACATCGCCATTGAAATTGTCGAACTCTACCCTTACGTCGAATACATGAAGTACCTGCTGTCTGGTTCAATCGCCCTCGCGATGTATATCTCCGTGATGATTGGCGGCGGCATGCTCTACATCGACGACAAGGCCCGCGGCGTACATGAAGGGTACCTTGTCACGCCGATTACGAAACTCGAGCTGGTGATGGGCCTCAACATTGCAGGCGCCATCAAGGCTGTGCTCGCAGGCATCTCGCTCACTGTAATTGGATCGCTGATGGCCGGCCTCGGCGTGATTTTTCATCCAATGGCTCTGCTCCAATTGTTCCTGCTGATTCTCGGTACATCGATCGCCTTCAACGGAATGATGTTTCTCATGATGGTGCGCGTTGACGATCCGCTCGTCCCCCGGGCCATGTTCGGAGTGCTGAACACGCTTCTGTTCTTCCCTTCAGGCGCCATTTACCCGATCGCCGCATTTCCAAAGTGGCTCCGGGCCATCGCCATCGTCGATCCCTTTACCTACGCCATTCACGGATTCAAGGCAATTCTTTTGAAGGACGGTGGATTCGCTGCCATCCAGACCGATTTGATCTTCCTGTTTGTCTTCGGCATCGGCACGTTGCTGATTGCCACACCACTCTTTAAACGCACGCTCTGAACCAGGATTTCCGGCGGGCAATGCAAGATGTCCGGAATGCAACGAGGCGGTCCATTCCTTGTGGGAGGGTGGGCCGCCTCTGCGCGTCAGATCAATGCGATCCGCGAGGCCAATCGTGCTCATTATCCCGTGCGCCAGAGTGATGCGTATTTCTTTCTATATTTCGAATCCGGCTCTGTCTCGATCAGCGCAAGTGCGGTGAACCGAATCGCTTCCTCTTTCACCACTCTGTAGATCCGCAGCATGCACTCCAATATGTCGTAGCGAATCAGAGTACAGTTCTTTTCCGTCGCGCACTCCTTGAAACGTGCTTGAAGACCTTTCATAAGAGCAGTTCGTTGCTTCTCGCCTTCCACGCCAATCTTCCACAGCGACTGCATGCAGTGCCGCGCAGTGACAAACCGCTCGTCCTTTGTCACTGCCAACAGGGCCGGGAGGTCCTTGACCATTCGTAGCTCGGGATCGCTCTTTGCGAGGCCACAAAATACCTGGGCGGCGATCGCCCTCTGCCGGTTGTCGCCCGTTTTCAGAGTAGCGAGCAGGTCTGCCCACACGTCATATGCCCAATCAATCGGCTCGTCGGTTGCCGCCATAAAGTATTGATAAGCATTGTCTTGGCGTCGATGGTCCGCCGAGTGCAAATCCGCGAGGCTCGATGCAGTCTTATCGTCCACTGATCTCTTCCTTCCTTCAAAAAACCTTCCAATTTGCAAAATGTCTCGACCAAAATGAGGAAATTTGCGTTCGCCTTCTCAAATCGAACCGCAACCTAAGCCAACGGCGATCTCAGGTAAGGAGAACAAATCGTCGCAGCCACGAGCAAGAGATTCGTCAGGTCTCGTTTCTACGGACCTCAGGTGCGGTGGCACAGCAACCCAGTTTGAATGATTCCAAAGTACCGTCACACCTGCTCTAACCTATTCGGAATCATAATTCTCGAATGATGGCTTGAGATACCATGAGGAGAACAAACCCATGTCCGCTCAATCACATCGTGAATCGACACGCCGGGCCAATCCCGCTCCAACGAATGCTCCCCCCGCGAAAGAAGAGCCCCTCACCTGGGAGGAGGAAGAATTGGCTGCATATGAGCCGAAGAGGTCAAAGGCGGTGGAAGAACAACGGAGAGCGGAAGCCAAAAGAGCATTGCTCGACAGGCAACTCCCGCACCAGTGGAAGGCGCTTCGCGAGATTCTCGTAATCAGGTGCGAAAGCGTGAACGCCAGAGCAAGACGTACGGTCCTGCGCGCGTTCGCTCAAGGCCAGGACTGTCTGGAGATTCGCCGCGAAGACGAGTCGAAGATCCAGATTAACTTTGAGGTCGACAAGAAAAAAGTCACCTTCTCCGGAAAGGTTCTGGTTTACGACCGGGAATACGAATTGATCGTCCAGACTTACAACGATGTCGACACTACCGTCTGGTACTCTCATGCGACTCTGACCAATGAACAGCCCGACGATCTGGCAAAATCGATGATCTCCATCCTCCTTCGCGCCGATCAATAGCAGACCGCGATCAACCAATCGCGTCGAATCCGGGTCCCAGCGGGCGCCGCGCTCCTGACAATCTCCCAACCTTCCCCCACCCCAGTTTCACCACCTACAATGGAGCGAGACTTCAATTTCGAGGATCCCATGCCGCTTTCCGGAGAAGCTATTCGCTTGATGAATTACATTGACGACGTCGCTGTGACACTGCGCCGGATTCTGGCTCTCGTGCCCACGCTAACTGCTGAGGAGCGCGCACGCATCGGGGAGCACCTTCAGCAGTCAAAACCCAACGCAGAAGACGTAGCCAAAGCTCTCGCCGCTAAATAAGCCGCGCCATTGCTGAAGGTCGCCATCATCGGAGCAGGCCCACTCGGTCGTTGGCTCGCCTTTGCGGCTGCCCGCGCGGGATACCCTGTCCTGCTTGAAGATGTAATGCCCGCCAACCTGCACCACGCCCAGGAATACATCCGCCGGCAGTCTGCTCTTGCGGCGTCAGAACCGTTCGACCTGGGTGGCAAACCTGGCGAAAGCGGTCTAGGAGTGGATAAGATTCCAACCTATGAGGCTTGTTCTTCAGGAAGCTCGGGCGTCATCTTTGCCTCTACTATTGAAGAAGCAGTGCGTAATGCTGACCTCGCGATCGACTGCGTGCCTGACGAACTCGAATCGAAACTGGAAATCTTCTGGCTGCTTGATCGCATGGCTCCTCCGCACACCGTGCTGATCACGCCAACCACGCGCCTCTCGATCACTGACTTGGCTGGGTGCACTTACCGTCCCGAAAAATGCATCGCTGTCGTGATCGAAGCGCGCGACCTTATCCCGGGAGAACCAGGTATCGAACACCCAGCGGCCGAGCTTCTTCTCCGCACCGGTCCCCGAACTTCGCAAGAGACCGTCAGCCTTGTCAAGAGTTTTTGGGAACGCCTCGGCTTCACGCCTCGCTTCGAAACAGACCCTCTAAATCCTTGAGTCCGAGAGTCTGCAAATGACAGATGCCTCTGACTTGCTCATTTAAGAACCGTCCATTGTGCTAGTGACACGTTCCGAACTCAGGGTGTCACGTGTGCATACAAGGTCCGCGTTAGTTTTCGAGGACAGACTCGTAGTATTTGACATACTTGGGTACCACGAGAGTCGCGCAAAACCGTTTCTGAGCATCCTTCCTCGCCGCATCTCGCATCGCTTCGAGGCGGTTGCGATCTCTTAATAGTCCGATCGCCCCCGTTGCCATCTCTTCAACTTTTCCAACCGGATACAGAAGGCCGGTTACCCCATCTTCGATTAGTTCGGGCACGCCACCGACCCTCGTCGCAATCGCCGGAACCTTACAAGCCATCGCCTCCAAGGCAGCCAGACCGAAAGATTCCAATTGACTAGGCATAATCATCAGATCGGCGAGTGGAAGTAACTCGTTGACCCGCTCCTGTTTGCCCAAAAAATGCACCTTGTCGTGAATTTGAAGATCATGAGCCAACCATTCCGCCGCAGACCTATCTGGTCCGTCTCCAACTAAGAGAAGCTGGGCGGGTACTTCTTTCACTACCAGGGAGAACACCTTAACGACGTCAACGACGCGCTTAACAGGTCTGAAATTGGAGAGGTGGACAAGGATAGCTTCGCCCGGTTCGGCAAACCTCGCTCGCGCTGCTGCGCGTGACCCTTCATCAACAATGGGCGTATAAACGTCGCAGTTGACAAAGTTGGGAATTACCTCAATCCCACGTGTAACTCCAAAATCTTCGATGGTTTTCGCTTTCAAATAATCAGAAATGCTCGTGACTCCATCGCTCTCTTGAATGGAGAAACGGGTGATCGGCAAATAGCTGCGGTCCAATCCTACGAGCGTGATATCCGTGCCATGCAGCGTCGTCACAAAAGGCAGCTTTCGACCCTTCGCCGCGAGCATCTGTCGCGCAAGAAGAGCGCTCACGGAGTGCGGAATCGCATAGTGCACGTGCAACAAATCGAGATTGCAAAACTCAGCGACCTCGGCCATCCGTGAAGCAAGAGCTAAATCATATGGTGGAAACTCGAACAACGGATAGCTCGAGACTGGAACCTCGTGATAAAAGATGCCGTCATCGCGTCCGCTCAATCTGAATGGCTGCGAGTACGAAATGAAGTGAACTTCATGGCCCATCGCGGCGAGTTCGATGCCGAGTTCTGTCGCCACTACTCCAGATCCACCATATGTGGGATAGCATGTGATCCCGATGCGCATACTTACCTTCGCCTACTTTCTTATTTCCTATGCCTGGGTTTGACGTCCTAAAAGAGCTCCCAGAGACTCGAAAAGACCTCGCTAATGCGAGCCGGTCCGCGCTATTTGACTATTCAGTGCTGCAAAAGAAATGAGCTCAAATCCTCGAAAATTAGAAATCGCGAGCAAAGCATTTCGTTCCAATTCGCGAGAGGCAAGTAAGCGGGTCTGCGAATGCTCCAGATCCGCGTCGTTATACCCGGGGTGGGTCACCATTTCAAATGTACCCTCAGGCATTGCCGAAAGCAGGGCGACGACGCCGCCCAAATCGAGCGTTCCTGTCGCCAGTACTCCAACCGCCCCGTCCGTTGTCGTGAAGCCTTCTTCCGCGACTATCCGCAGGAAAGCAGGCTCGTATCTGCGTAATGCAATCACTTGTAACCTGCGAAGATCCGGTGCCTCCCGTGTTGCGTTCAGGCTCCAAAGTGGCTCAAACGGATTGCGAACCATATGAATCCCGGCAGCCTTGGCGGCGCGCAACAAGGGCCTCAGGACCCTTGGAAACATATGCGTGTGTTTGTGGGTGTCGACGTGGGTTACTCGCAGTCCGACGTCTTGAAGTCGAGCAATTTGTGCGCCCGCTTCGGCTTCTATCTCAGCAGCCCGAATTCTGCCAGTAAACAGCCGCTTCAAAAACGAGACCAGGGTAGGACAAAACCGGCCTGTTTCGCGGCTCAAAAGTGAGCTAATCATTGTCCGATCGAGCATCGGTGCGCCATCAACCAGAACAATGTGGCAGCCCACGCCAAGACTTGGACGGTTCCGAGCCAAGTCAATAGCTTCATCGGTCGCGGCTGCCCTTGCCATCATTGTGGCGCTGGTCAGCACGCCGGCCGCGTGAAGTTCGATAATGGATCGATTGACTCCAGACGTCAGTCCGAAGTCGTCGGCATTAACAATGAGGCGACTCACGGAGATAAGCTTATCAATTCGGGCTCGTAACGCCGCCCCGAAGTCCTCGTGCGACGGCACAAGACACGCTGGTATGATGTCAAAAGGGCCGAAAAGCTCCCGCCAGAGTGGGCGGTTAGCTCAGTTGGTTAGAGCGCCTGCCTTACAAGCAGGAAGTCGGGGGTTCGAGTCCCTCACTGCCCACCACGTCTTAACCTTGCCAAACAGCCTTGTACGGACTGATTTTCCTCGTTGCGCAGAGGTGCGTTCCTGGTTTTGTGGTTTATCGCTCTGAGAACCGCATTTGCGCTTGCCTCTTCGCAGTTCGGACGCAACTCCCAGATGGAAAAGGTCATCGAAGAAAGTGGATAGTTGCCTTGGTTCAAGCTCTCTCACTCGGAATCAGTTTGTTTTAGAGTGCGCCGAAAGCACCGTTAGCTTCCTTTTCACGATCCGGCGAAGAGCACTCCCCTCATAGCTACAAACTCACGAAGGCGCTGACAGCGAATCAGATTTCATGAGGCAACAGACAGGAGAGAGCAGTGGAACCTTTCGACGTCGAAGTTTTGTTACCGGTTCACAACGAGGGCGAAAGCATAGAGGCCACGATAAATGGGATGTACGCAGAACTTTCAAAAGTTACTCGAACCGGCTTCATTGTATGCGAAGACGGAAGCAAAGATAATTCGAAGCAGGTGCTGCGTGAGTTGGCGAAAGAACTGCCTATTCGCCTCAATTTGAGTGACGCTAGAAAAGGTTACTCGAAGGCAATGCGAGAAGGCATGGACATGCTGGAGGCGGATTACCTGCTCTGTTTGGACTCCGACGGACAATGCGATCCCAAAGACTTTGCAGGGTTCTGGAGAAACAGAGAGTCCGCGGATGTGGTGATCGGATGGCGCACGAATCGAGCAGACCCGCTGGTGCGCCGTATTTTCTCGCGCTTCTTCTTTCTTTTCTATCAAGCGGTCTTCCGCGTGCCGGTGCATGACCCGAGTTGTCCTTATGTCTTGATGAGTAAGCCGGTGGCCAAGAGAATGGCGCAAGAATTGGGAAGCATGAAAGAGGGTTTTTGGTGGGAGTTTGTGGCCCGTACTCATCGTCTGGGATTCACAATCAAGGAACTCCCCATTCATCATCAGCTTCGCTCTGCAGGTGTGACCCAGGTTTACAAATGGCGCAAGATGCCCGGAATTTTTCTTCGGCACCTTGCAGCAATTTTCACAATTTGGAAGCAGACCCGCCCAGGTCATCGACAAACGCTTCCCCCGAAGTCTGCCGACCGACCGCTTACCCAGCCGTCCCATGAGAGTTTGGGACGGCATTGAGTCTTCATCTCGAGCGAGATCAGGGGAGTTGATTCGACGATCTGGGCATCCAGAGCCCGTACCAGAAACTATGATCATCCGGTACTTGCACTAGTTGGTAATTCTCTCGGATATGCTCGCAGATCGGCGCTCGAACGCTTTCTGGATGAACCACGCTGCCGTAGTAAGGAAAGGCAAATAGAAAGCTTATATAACGTCGTTCCTCATGGGGGTGCGTCTCGCAGGCCCCTTCGAAGTTATATGGCAGCAACAGGGGAAGATCGGGATGCTCCTGCATCTCCGCTATCTTCTCGTCAACCGAATGGCGGGTGCTGACGTCTGTCAGCTCTTCAAATCGGCCAAAATCGATCCGAGTTGACTCGTAAATTCCCACTCCGCCAGGACGGTAGCCAAAAGGTGCGAGGTACTGCCCGGACCACGTGGGAAACAGACGAGCAAGATCTTGTCTGTGCGGCCATTCTCCTTTCTGCTTATTGAAAGCTATTACTTGCTTGATCGCAGCGCCGAATCGATAACCCTCTCCCAAATTGGGCAATAGAAAAGAAAAAACTATAAATGCGGTCACATAGATTCGCCATGCGCTTTTGTAGTTGGAAACATAGAACATGCTCGCGAGGAAAACGGCAAGCCCATTCCAAAACACATGACTAGGGTCGCAGCGTCCCAAAGCGGCAGCAACCATCGGCACAGAGAAGGCGATGAGGCCGAACGTGTTGTCGTTGAGTCGCCGATCGCGCAAGCGATGAAAGACATAGCATCCGCATACGAATAAAGCACAGAAGAATACAAGGATATGGGGCGCGATCACAATTGGGAAGCTGATTGCCCCGCTCCCATCCGCTAAAAGCGTATCCAGAACATGGAGTTTCATGGCTGTCCAAAACACAGCCGAAAACCCCAGGATCAAGATAACGATTGTTGCGGAGCGCTGAGATCTTTTGGCCGTGCGAGAAAACAAGCACACACATACACAGGCAAACGCGAAGGCAATCGCAATTTCAGGGGAGATCAGGAGCAGCGTGGCAGAAAATACCACGCAAGTAACGACGGCTCGAACTGTTGCGATCGTTCCAGAGGCTTTGAAGAGTCGTTGGGTCACTAATACAAAGAAGATAGGACACGAGAATCGCAGAAAGGTATAGTTTGTGCCAATCCTCAGAATGGCAAAGAGTCCCGCAAAGAATAGAAGCAGGAAGATCAACTGCTTCGAGGGGGACGGGTAATCAACCATGTTGATTGTTTTGAAAAGAAGCCATATCCCCAGCAGGTGATTCAACAGCCAAAACAGGTAGTAAGCCTGGGCGATATCGACGGGCAAAAGGTATTTAAAGATCAGTGGTCCATAAAGCAGTCCGGGACCGTAAGCAAATTCAATTTCCCTGTAAGGAATTTTGCCGTGCAACAACAGCCAACTGCGGTCAATCAGATAGAAGGATTCTGCGAAGCCGGTGTGCCTGCCAGCAAACGTGTACATCACGACGCATCCGCACAGAACCGCGAGAAGCGCGAAAATCAGGGTGGTTTTCGGGACCGGTCGAGAATCACGGCTTGGGAAGAATTGGAGGTTTAATCCCTTGGTCCAGAGTACCCCGATCAACACAAAAAATAGAAGAAGTATGATTCCAGCGCGATTGTCGTACCCGAAAAGGTAGGAATCTGAGGCGCTGGGTGGCGAGGGGACCAGAGTTGGCAGAAACGCAATCGCGGCAAGGCTGAAAGCAATGTACGCGATGAATGCCCACCTGGAAACCGTCAGGACGTTCGAAGTCGTTTGGGGTGCCATGGCTTCATAGCGTCGATCCGACTCAGTGAGATTCCACATGCGCCAATTCCATGAGGCAGCCTATTTCTGGTGGGATGTTGCACCTTCAGGACTTAGATGCGTGAGCGCAGTTGGCAGGATGCCAGCGAACCCACAGGCTAGGCTCGAGTACTTGCAAAACATCACGACAGACCTATCAAGCCCTTCTGCTCGATCAGACAACGCCAGCGTGTTCAATCGCATCTTCCTCAGTTGAGTGAGTTTCCTGGCTCAGCCGGCGAAGCTCTATTTCGAAGAATGAGGATCATAACCCAGTGAAGAGAGCCCTTGTAAATGGTGCTGGCGGATTCATCGGAAGCCATTTAGTCGCGCGGTTGCGAGACGAAGGTTTTTGGGTTCGTGGCGTAGATCTCAAATACCCCGAATTCTCCACCACGGCGGCGGATGACTTCATGATAGGCGATTTGCGGGATTACTCAATTGCCGCACTGGCAGTCGAAGGTATCGACGATGTGTACCAGCTTGCTGCCGACATGGGTGGGGCGGGATATCTGTTCACGGGCGATCATGACGCTTGTGTAATGCATAACTCAGCGATCATCAACCTCAATACCCTTGAAGCCGGTCGCAAAGCTGCAGTGAAGCGACTTTTCTATTCTTCTTCAGCTTGCATCTATCCCGAACACAATCAGCTCGATCCCGCCAATCCTGTTTGCTCGGAGGACTCCGCATATCCGGCTGCCCCGGACAGCGAGTATGGATGGGAAAAGCTGTTTAGTGAGCGCCTCTACTTGGCCTACGCTCGAAATTATGGATTGGAGGTTCACATCGCACGATTCCATAACATCTTCGGACCGCAAGGAACATGGCAGGGCGGTCGCGAAAAGGCACCGGCAGCAGTCTGCAGGAAGGTCGCGGAGGCCCGTGACGGAGGCGAGATCGAGATCTGGGGCGACGGCATGCAGACTCGCTCATTCCTATACGTAAGCGAGTGTCTGGATGGCGTCCGTCGGTTGATGGATTCCAGGTTTCAGGGGCCGGTCAATATCGGCTCGGAAGAGATGATTAGCATCAATGAACTAGCGGAGATTGTGATGCGAATCGCAGGGAAGAAGCTTCGGATTCGCCATATTCCCGGACCTCTGGGCGTGCGCGGCAGAAACTCAGACAATCGATTGATTGCGAAAGAATTGGGTTGGGCGCCGTCTCAGCCGCTAGAAGACGGCCTGACCAAAACCTATCATTGGATCGAATCGCAGGTGCAGCTAATGGCGGGAGCAACTTCGGGCTCTGTTCGGTGAAGATCGCCGCGCTATTTCTTCGATGAGTTGTGCAGCTTCATTTGAGCGGGAGTGCGCGGGCGCCATTTATAAGCCGCAATGGAATTCTGCCAAAAGTACTTCTGTTGAGCATCTGGGGTTCGTGTGGCAATGTAGTCTTGCGCAACCCCAAATGTTTTGTCATAAGGTGCGAGTGAGTCACTGTTGGGCCAGTCGCTTCCGAAAAAGATACGGTCCTCTCCAAAAAGATCCCACAATTGATCAAGCGCTGCCTTGTAGGATCCAGCATCAAGGTTGACTTGACCGTTCATTCGTCGCACGATCTCCGATCCTTTCACGAAGACGTTATTCCGACTTGCCAATTCCTGAAGATTTGCCTGGTAGTTGGTGCGGGCTGTTATATCGGACGGGGAATCGGCATGAGGCAAATGATCAATGACAATGCGGAGGTCTGGAACACGATCGGAAGCTTTAAGAACCGCCGCCATGAGGGCTGGATCAGGGTTTGCCGTTTCGAGAACAAGTCCAGCCTGGGCTAACAAGTTCAGTCTGGATACAAACTCGGGCTTTTGTATCGAGACCCCAAGATCGCGATTCCACAAATTGCCGTAGCGTATGCCGAGGAAGAGAGGACTGTGATGCAATCGGTCCAGGGTTGCTGCGAAGTCAGGGGCTTCGGGAGTCAGATCGCCAATGAAGCCGAGCATCAAGTCGTATCGCTCGACGATATCTAGTAGCCAGAAGTTATCTACCAGCCACGAACTGCACTCGACCGCGATTGCTCCGACCACACCATGAGGCTCGGCGAGCCGGGCGTAGCGGGGAGGTAGTGCAGGATGGTACAAAACTGCATCAGTGGTCTCGGGCCACGGAACTCCGCCTGGGCGCGAAGGATCGAAAAGGTGAATGTGCGTGTCAATGACTGGCATCGACACGCCAAGCGCCTCAATCATGGGCATCGATGTGGAAGCGACTGCTAAAGTTACTGCGGATTTCAATAGGTCGCGTCGTTGCACTCGATGTTCCTTGGATCTACGAATCTGTTTTCGGAACCACCGTTATCAATACATAGAGTACATAGAGTCCCACAAGAGGAAGGTCCTGATTGCTGACTCCTGTGTTTCTTAATGAAGAAACTCGGGGCGTACAAGTTCGTCGAAGTTCCGTCAAACTCATCCGCCCCAACTGTGCGACAAAAGGCTCCAAGTCGCATGATTTCTATTCTGCTGAAGCCCGCACCACCGCCACTGGACCCAACAACCCAGACGGAAGCAAAGGCGAGTTCGCCTTGTAAGGTTTCACATCCGCGGACGTGAACTTGGTTGCGCCGGGCTGTTCGTCGCCGATCAGGCGATTGACCCAAGCATTAATCACCTTGATGGTCACCTCATTGGAGCCCTGCTTGAGTGCCGTAGTTGCATCGATGCGGTAAGGAGCATGCCACACAACACCAAGTCTCTTCCCGTTGACGGTCACCTCGGCGAGATTTTTAACGTCGCCTAAATCAATCCAGAGATGGGCTCCTTTTTTAAACCAGTCTGCTGGTGCCTGGATTGATTTCGTATAGGTTCCGACTCCGGAGAAGTACTTTACTCCAGCGTCCGTGTTGTCGCTCCAGGAAGCGAGCTTATTCAGCGTGGTCGACGCAGGGGCTCCTCTGTCAGCTTGAAAAGCCACCGTCCACGGCCCGTCGAGCGTAGCCAGGCTCGTGAAGCTGGTTTTGGGGAGTTGATGCGATGTTTGCGACGTAGCCTTGCGGAAAACAACAAACACCGTACCCCATGGTTCCAGCGACAGCGGAACCTTGGTTCTTCCATCTGCGATTGCGTAAGACACCGCCTCAACTGCGCCGGTCTCTGCGCGCCACAATTCGGGAGCTTTTCCTGTCACGCGGAAACTAGCTTCGACTGTTTCGCCGCGATCATTCCTATTGTCGATAAAGTAGACATCCCCATCCGCGAGTTTGCGATGCACAAAGAGAAGGCGTGCATCAGCTGCAGGTTTGCTGTAGTCGAAGTCGGGCGCCACATGCAATGCGGCAAACACGTCGGCCAGGTTTTGTCCCGCATACACCGTGCCTTTGCCCACCTTGTGGACACCCGTCCCGTTACCAAAAAGTTCGTCATTGAGCTTTTTGAATTCTGCTTGATCATCGGCCTGGCTTGGATCATCGGTTGGTTTGGGTCCGGCAACCTGAGCCCCGTTCTCTACAAGTTTGTGAATGGCGCGCAGCACGGGCAGCGACATATGCTGGCTGTATGGATCGAGTCCCAACACTTTGTAGTTCATCCCACTTTTGGTCGTGATTAGACCGTCGTTCACGTTGAGTTCGTGGATCAAAGCGTCAGCATTTACGTAGTCAAAGCCAAACCCAGGTGGTATATCCGGTGATTTCTTGTCGAAGATTGCTGTGAGGTTCGAGTCTTCACCGTAGAAGTAGATCAGATCCGCGCCGAAATGGCCTTGTTGAAGTAAGAAGCTTGTGCGTGCAAGATAATCGATCCACGAGCCTGCCTGCTCAGCCCACGTCTCGTTGCGGTTAAACCACTGACCGAATGGCCCCAGGGTCAATCCAGGAGCAGTGCCTTTGCCTACGAGTGGCTGGTGTGCAGACTCGTGGATTACGAACCGATTGATGCCATTCAAAAACTCCTGATCGGCAGTCGGTTTAAGGGTGGATGGAGACCATGCCCAGGGCGCCGCAGCTGCGGTCATCGACTCAGCAGCGGCTATGTTCTGGCCGTAAATGTGCGCCACAGAAGCCGACTCACGATCATCGGCGTTGTATCCGAACTGTTCATTGTTCACGCCGGGGGTCTGTGTCCACATTGCACTCATCGGGACTTCGTTGAATTTCTTCACTTCCATGCCGTCCGCCACGAAGGCACGTCGCGCTTCATGCGACTCTCCGTAGTGCTCCATTCCCCGCTCGTGGAGTGTCTCTTCCAATTGACCGTAATGCTCGCTGGCGATCAGGTCGGCAATGGTCTTGCGGAAGTCCCAAAGGAAGCGATCGCTGGCCTCTGCGCTCTCCACAACTTGACCAGTGAGGACGGGCATCCAAGGCGCCGGATCATAGCCGCGCAATTTTTTGAACTGAGAAATCATGTTGTCAGTCCAGTTTTGCGATCCGGCTTCCCAGCTGTCGTTGATGACGTAGCGAATCCCCTTCTTACCCATCAGGTCAGGGCCCACTGTCTCTTTGTAACTGTCCAGATACTTGTCGAAGTAATTCTTTACGAAACGACGGTCCATCTTGTCGACTTCGAGGCCTGTCGCTTCTGCAGTGGCAGGGTGGTTTGTGATGCCGAGAAGGGAATACCCAAAGCGCAAAACAACCCAATCACCCGGAGGAGGTGTCCATTCCAGCTTGCCGTCAGCACTCATCTTCGAAGTCAGGTCGACCACGTCTGACTTGGCAATGGCTTCGTTTGTGGCCACAGGGGGTGTAGCAAAACCGTAAAGATCCACCTCCGGCACAAACGCGGCCTTTTCTTCGAAGTGATTTACGCGTGCTCCGGCATGCAGCGCCAGCTCGGCGACTTCATAATCTGTCGGCGTCGGCGGTACTTTAATTCCGAGCGACGCGGGATCGATGCCAGCTGCCCAATCAGGAATGGGAGGAGGAGGAGTGCGCTTGAAGGTGACCCGGAAATACTTCGCGGTCACAGCCGGGAATGAGATCGTATGCTCTGGCGCATCACCACCGGTGAGACTAGCCACGGGCCTGAAGTTTTGCCCATCATCGCTGGCTTCAAGGTTCTTTTCTGGTGCAGAGATTCCAGCGACCAATGCCATGATCCAATCTGGATCCTTCGTAACAAACGTAATTGCGCGAATCGCCTGTGGAGAAGGGAATTCGTATTGGATCCAGGAGGTCTGGCCCACGGCGGGAATCGGAATCTTGGTGGTTTGTTCCAAATCACCATCCGAGAGCGCAGCAGTATTCGGTGAGCCGCCGCTGGACGTGATTTTGGCGTGCAATGCTTCGATGGACACATCGACCGCGGGTCGCCGGTATGCGATTACGGCAGCATCCGCATAAAACTCCGGAGCCTTCGTTGCGCCTTCTGGCGCGCCGAGCGAATCGCGAATGCCGATGTTCTGAAACGCTCCGGTATTAGACGGTGGATGCGTGAGGGTGCCCGAGAACGGCTTGCCCCCTTCGACGACAGTCTCGCTCCAAACATATTTCTTCATTCCCTCAGCACCCGGCACCCAAGGGCCACCCGATTCGCTCCATCCGGGTGAACCGGCGATTGCCTCCTCCATACCTAGTTGGTCGGCAAGTGTCGTCGCGTATTTGAAAGCCTCCTTCCACTCCGGAGTCATATAGGCAAGGCGCTTCTTTACCACCTGAGGTGTGCTCAATGCGGCATCGAAGTTCTGGAACCCAGCGATCCCGACACTGTGCATCCATTCCAGGTCCATCTTGATGCCTTCTTGGGTGATGTTCCCATTCATCCAGTGCCACCAGACCCGGGGACGTGCGCCACTGGGCGGGTTCTCAAATCCGCTTTGCAATGGGTCGCTCGAGTTTTGCGCCATTACGTACCCGGTGGCAATTAGCAGTGCAAATCCTGTTGAAGCCAGTCTCTTCCATGCACCCATTTCGGTTTTTCCTTTTCTCTTGGCTGTTAACGTCGAAGACTGCAACGCCAGTGGGGACGGCACAGCGTTTTTGGACAACGAGGGACTCGCGTCCCGTCGTGACGAATGGCGGAACTATAGGTTCCTCAAAATATCTGTGTCAAGACAATAAATCATTTCTCTAATGAAATAGCGCTGCGGCGGTGTGGAACTCGCAACTACCGTGGAAGGTGCCTAAAGTGAGGAGGGTAAGTTCGATATCAGCGCCCCAGACCGAAGGCCCTTTGAGCTATGTGCGCCAAAGGCCCCTCGATTTTGCAAGCGCATGCGAGAGGGAGAATTGTGATTCAATAGACAAGTGGTATTTCTATCGAATAGTTCGTTATATTTGTTATTCGTTGCCCTGATTGGATGATCTAGATGCGTGCATCGCTATTTATCACCTGCTATAACGACACGCTTTTTCCCGAAACTGGCCGGGCCGTAGTTAAGCTTTTGGAAAGGTTGGGGATCGAACTCGACTTTCGCACCGAACAGACATGCTGCGGTCAAATGCATGCCAACACGGGTTTCCGTGGCGAGGCATTCTCGTTGGCGAAACGGTTCATTCAACTGTACGGGCAAACCGAACTAGTCGTGATCCCTTCCTCTTCTTGCGTTGCGATGATTCGAGATCAATACCCTGGCCTCATCGAGGAATTAGGGAGCGATTCTCTGCGTCGGGAATTCGCCGCCCTCCTGCCTCGAATCTACGAATTGAGCGAGTTCCTCATTGACCAATTAAATCTTGAAGATGTAAATGCATACTTTCCCCATCGCGTCACCTATCACGCCAGTTGCCACGGCGTCCGATCGTTGCATTTGGGAGATCGGCCGTATCGTCTGTTGTCGAGAGTGCGTGGTCTGACCCTTTTGACGCTTCCAAACGTCGACCGCTGTTGTGGCTTCGGTGGCACCTTTTCTGTGAAGAATGCCGACGTATCGTCTGCGATGCTGGCTGCGAAACTACAGGATGTCGTTTCTACCGATGCAGAATATTGCACGGCGCTGGATAACAGTTGTCTCATGCACCTCGGGGGTGCAATGCATCGCCAGTACCAGGGAATGAAGGTAATACATTTGGCCGAAATCCTCGCGAGCACGGATTCATCTCTAAAAGGTGGCCGCGGGTGAGTGAGTCAGTGACCGAGCGTCTGTCTCCGAAACGTTCGCGTCTGGATCCTGAATTTGCGCCTCCTTTCCCTGAAGCCGCGCTGCCAATACTGCGCGACCCCCAGGTGCGCAAGAATGTGGCGCACGCCACCGACGTGATCCAGGCAAAACGGGGCAAACTGGTCATCGAGAAGACTGACTGGCGGCAACTGCGAGAAGCAGCGTCGGCAATCCGAAGCCATGCACTCGAAAATCTCGGCGCATATCTTGAAGAGTTCGAGTTGCGCTGCACCGCCGCGGGAGGTATTGTTCACTGGGCCTCCGATGCTGGGGAAGCGCGCCAGATTATTCTGGAGTTACTTCGGCAAGAAAACGCATCCTCGGTCATCAAGATCAAAACAATGACTTCGGCTGAGATTCAGCTGAATTCCCACCTTCAGGCAGCTGGAGTCGAAGTCTTCGAAACTGACCTTGCCGAAATCATCCTGCAACTCGGTGATGAGGAGCCTTCGCATATCGTTGTGCCCGCTTTGCACATGAATCGCAGCCAGGTCCGTGAGATTTTCTCTCGTCGTATGGGCTTGGAGGGCCTTTCCGATGATCCTGAGGCCCTTACTGCCGCGGCGCGCAATTATCTACGTGATAAATTTCTAAAAATACCGACAGCTATCGGAGGTGCGAACTTTCTCATCGCGGAGTCCGGTTCCGTCGTCGTCGTCGAGTCCGAGGGTAACGGGCGGATGTGCCTTACCGTGCCGCGCACGTTGATAACTCTCGCTGGCATTGAAAAGGTGTTGCCGCGCTTCAGGGATCTTGAAGTGATGTTACAGGTGCTCGCCAGGTCGGCAACAGGCGAACGCATGAATCCGTACACCTCGATGTGGACGGGCATCAAGCCGGATGATGGTCCTCAGCATTTTCATGTGGTTCTTCTCGACAACGGCCGCTCATCCATTCTCGCTAGAAAAACCGAGCGTCAAACTCTGAAATGCATCCGGTGCGCCGCATGCATGAATACTTGCCCCGTGTATCGCCAGACTGGCGGGCACGCTTACGGTTCCGTCTATCCCGGGCCAATCGGCGCAATCCTCACGCCACAATTGGAGCGGATGAAGCATGCCCAATCTCTTCCGTTCGCTTCATCACTGTGTGGCGCTTGTTACGAAGTGTGTCCGGTCAAAATCAACATCCCCGAGGTACTCATCGAATTGCGCGCTCAGGTTGTCGATGGAGAGCGTCATAATCTAAAGCGTCTCCTTGACCCGATTTACCTCGGAATGAAAGTTGCAAGTTTTGTATTTCAAAAAGCATGGCGGTTTCGTATGGCGCAGCTGCTCGGGCGGAAAGCCCTCCGGTTTTTCACCCGGCGCGATGGATGGATTCACTCACTGCCCAGTCTAGGTGCCAAATGGACCCAAACACGCGATCTGCGCGGATTTCCGGACCAGACTTTTCGCGGTTGGTGGGCCGCAGAACGGGGGAGTCGAAATGGTCGGGTCTGACCAACACCGGCGCGATGTTCTCTCTCGTATTCGCTCAGCGACTCATGGTTGCACGCAGGAACTGTCGCAAATCAACTCAGCTTATGACGCGCTGCCGCGCGCCTATTTCCGCCAAAGCCATCTTAGTAACGAAATGCTTTGCGAGCGGATGCTTGAGCGTTTGCGGGAGTACGACGCCAAGGTGGTCGAATGTGCCCCAACGGAACTGCCGGCAGCGATTGCAGGCCAACTTCTTGTCAGCGGGAAGCGAACATTTGTCGCTCCTCCGGGTGTGCCCCTTGAGTGGATGGGGTCGGAATTCACCTGGAAGGTTGACAACCAGCTTACGACCGAGGAAATTGAACAGGCCGATGGCGCTCTGACCGGGGCCTTTTGTGGAATCGCGGACTCGGGAACCATCGTGCTTCACCACTCGGAGACGGAAGGACGGCGCCTGATCTCTCTTTTGCCTGACTGGCATTTTTGTGTGCTATACGCCAGCCAACTGGTCGAGATGCTGCCTGAGTATTTCGGTCGTTGCAACGTGCCTCCTGGGTTGGCAACCTTTATCTCAGGACCGAGCGCCACTGCAGACATAGAGATGACCCGTATCAAAGGGGTTCACGGACCACGATTCCTTGTCGTGGTGCTAGTGAGGGATGTTTGAACCAATGGTTAGCTGCGCAAAGTGTCGAGGTACTTATCAAAAAGAGGGAAGCGATGAGACGGATGATGATGGGCAGATTTGTGTGGATGGTCGCATTGAGCCTGTTGGCTATTGAACTCGGTGCGCAGGCTCCTACAGCTCGAGGGCCAGTTGAGTTGAAAGTTGATAACCTCGCAATGCCCTTGGGAATTGATGATCCTGCTCCGCGCTTTTCCTGGCAATTGCGTGACTCGACTCCTGGTGCGCGACAAACGGCCTATCAGATACTTGTCAGTTCGCGCAGTTCTTCAACCGGCGATCAGAAAGCAGACGTATGGGACAGTGGACGAATTGACTCAGATCAATCACTGAACGTCCGCTATCGAGGACCTGCACTTCATCCGAGCAAACGGTATTTTTGGCGTGTACGGGTTTGGGACGTTTCAGGAAGTCTTTATCCGGGAAGTGCCGCTAGTTGGTGGGAGACCGGCTTGCTTGAGCAAAAGGCATGGCAGGCTGGATGGATCGGATACGAGACGGATGAGGAAGCAACCGTCCGAAATGCGCCATCGGAATGGATTGCGAGCCCGGATGCGAAGGAGTTGGCTGGAGAGAAATCTGCGGAGCAGCACTTCGCATATAGAGCAACGGTGACATTGGGCAAGCCGGCGCGTCGGGCAATCTTGTATGCGACTGGCGAGGACACAGTGTCGGCATGGGTCAATGGTGTGCAGGTGCTGACAGCAGCGCCGTTTCCGGCATGGAAGCAAATGCCGTGGAAGAAGTTTGTATCTGGAGCGACGAAAGGCAAGATGCCAGCCGGCGCCAACACGATCGCGATTGAAGCCATCCACTACGTCGCCAATCCCAACGGAATGGCGTCAAAGGACGCTCCGCCAATGATCGCGACGCTGGTGGTGGAGTACGAAGACGGAACAAGAGAGGCTTTCGCTTCCAGCGCGAAATGGAAGGTGGCAATTCACACAGGAGCTGGGTGGTGGAAGGAAAATTTTGATGACTCAAGATGGTCGAATGCCGTGATTTGGCAGGGAACGCCTGGGCCGACGAGTGCGCCGCTTGGTCATCCCTGGATTCCTGACTCCGTGAAGGCGATGCGGCACAGGTTCGCTCTAAGCAAGGGGGTGAAGTCGGCACGGCTTTACGCCACAGCACTTGGGGCTTATCAGTTGTTTTTGAATGGCAAACGTGTGGGGGACGACGTGCTTGCGCCGGGATGGACCGACTATCGCGAGCGGGTGTTGTATCAGACGTATGACGTGACTGCGATGGTGACGACAGGGAAGAATACGATTGGCGCTCTACTAGCGCCGGGATGGTATTCGACACCTCTCGAGTGGTTTCAGCAGCCGAACAATTATGGTGATACTCCACCTGCCTTACGAGCGCAACTGCGGATCGAGTATACCGACGGAAGTGTCGAGTGGGTGTTGACCAAACCGGATTGGCTGGCAAGCACTTCATACATTCAGCAAGCCGAGATTTACGACGGTGAGAGCCAGGATGCACGTCTAATGCTGCCTGGATGGAACACAGAGCAATTCGAAGCAACTGGGTGGAAGAAAGCGACAGCTATTGAGCCGAAATCGGTTGAAATTATTGCTCAGGATTTTCCATCAATTCGAGTACAGCGGACGGTTGGGGCAATCGCACTTACAGAACCGAAACCTGGTGTGTATGTCTATGACTTCGGACAGAATCTTGCGGGCGTTGAAAAGGCGCGATTGAAGGGGCTGGCGGGGACGGAAGTGCGACTGCGATTCGCTGAGATTCTGAATGAAGATGGAACAATCTATACGGACAATTTGCGCACGGCAAAGGTAACTGATCGCTTCATTCTCGCGGGAACGGGCGAGGAGGAGTTCATACCGCAGTTTACGTTTCACGGGTTCCGCTATGCAGAAGTGACAGGCCTAGCCAGTCTTCCGAGCAAGGATGCGGTGACTGCGTTAGTAATTCACACAGATGTGCCGATTGATGTGAAGCTGAAGACGGGAAGCCCCATGATCGACAAGCTATGGGACAACATCCTATGGGGACAGCGCTCGAATTTTGTAGGAGTGCCCACAGACTGTCCGCAGCGCGATGAACGGCTTGGATGGACAGCTGATGCCCAAGTGTTTTGGCGCGCAGCCAGCTACAACATGGATCTCGCCGCCTTCTCTCGCAAGTATGCCGGCGATATTCGTGGCACACAGGCGGGCACGCCATTGTATGGGATATATGCTCCTGGAACAGCGAAGGAAAACATGGGTAACGGCGCAGGCTGGAGCGATGCCGGTGTGATTATCCCGTGGACTGCGTGGCTGCAAACGGGCGACACCAGCGTGATTGAAGAGAACTGGAACGCAATGGAGACATACCTCAATGCGTTCGATGCGGCCAATCCGGATGGACTGATGAGGAAGGAATCAGGAATTCCATTCGGGGATTGGCTGTCGCCAGAAGGTCGCACTGATCAGATACTGGTTGCGACGGCTTACTGGGCCTATGACGTTACATTGATGCAGCAGATGGCACGTGCTTTGGGTCGGAAGGAGAGCGAACAAAAATATGCGCGGATGTTTGAGAAGATTCGTGGCGCCTTCCAAAAGCAGTTTGTTCGCGAGGATGGGTTCGTTGCAGGAGCGGACAACAGCCCGTCACCGTTTGGACAAATTAATAATCCCAATGCGAAGAGCAGTGGAGGCGACACACAGACGGGGTACGTGTTGGCGCTTCACATGAATCTATTGCCTGACAACTTACGCGCGGCAGCGAGTCAGAAACTCGTCAACAAGATCGAGTCAAACAACGGGCGATTGGCAACGGGCTTCCTTGGAACTCCGTATCTCCTGGAAGAACTGACGAAGACAGGACACCAGGATCTTGCATACAAATTGCTGCTCAATACGGAGTATCCGTCGTGGGGCTATTTGGTCAATCACGGCGCAACGACGATGTGGGAACGATGGAATGGCGACCAGATGAAGGACGACCCAAGCATGAACTCGTACAACCACTATGCTTATGGGGCGGTGGCCGACTGGATCTATCGTTACGTCGCGGGAGTAGATGCGACACCGCTCGATGCGGGCTTTCATACGGTGGTGCTGCACCCTGTGTTTGATCCTAGGTTGGGGAATGCCTCACTCGATTACGCATCGGCTTACGGCGCGATTCATTCTGACTGGACGGTGAAAGGAAAGACGGCTCTTTGGCATGTCAGCATTCCCGCGAACACCGTTGGTTGGCTGAACGTAGGTGCAGAAGAAGGAGCGAAGTATAAGCTCAACGGTGCGCCGATCAATGAGGCTCGTCCCTCAAAACTGACTATTCGCGACGGGCAGAGTGGCTTCGAGTTGCCTTCGGGAAGCTACAGTTTTGACGTCACTTTGGAGTAGTGGGCAAATAGACCGAGAACCGATAGGACGAAGGAGTTCTTTTGGGCACGAATCCGCTATTGGGAGTGTTCCTGCACTGGCTCGGAGGCCTTGCATCGGCTAGCTTTTATGTGCCGTATCGCCAAGTTCGCGGCTGGTCGTGGGAAACATATTGGCTGGCCGGCGGCGTCGTGAGCTGGATTATCGCACCCTGGGTGATGGCGGGGCTGTTGACGCACGATCTGCTGTCTGTTCTTCATGACTCTCCGGGGTCGGCAATTTTCTGGGCCTATTTTTTTGGAGTGTTGTGGGGATTGGGTGGCCTGACATTTGGTTTGACTATGCGCTACCTGGGCCTCTCGCTAGGCATGGCAGTGGCTCTTGGGTACACCGCCATTTTCGGGACCCTGATTCCACCCATATTTCACGGGCAGTTCATGCAATTGCTTACGCAACGCTCGGGGATCATCATCCTTGTGGGAGTTGGCATTTGCGTCTTGGGAATTGTTTTTGCTGGAGCGGCAGGCATCTCGAAGGAGAGGGAACTTTCACACGAGCAGAAGCTTGCGAGCATTCGCGAGTTCAATCTGAAACTGGGGCTCGGGGTAGCGACTTTTTGCGGTGTTATGAGTTCGTGTTTTGCATTTGGTCTCGATGCAGGAAATCCTATCAAGGCTCTCACCCTGGAACATGGGACGAGCACTATGTGGCAGGGGCTACCAGTGCTTGTCGTTGTGCTTGCCGGCGGCTTTACCACCAATTTCATATGGTGCGCAGCACTGAATAAGCGCAACCGCAGTTATCGTGAATATCTGAGCATCCCTACGGACTTGGCATCCAAGGCCGAAGGCGAACACCCGTCGCTCGAGAACGTTGTCGACGCGGCTTCAACAGAGATGGCACTTGAAATGCATACATATCCGCATAAACCGCCTTCACTGAAGTGGAACTATCTATTCTCAGCATTAGCGGGCGCCACATGGTACATGCAGTTTTTCTTCTACACCATGGGCGAAACGCAGATGGGGCGCTACAAGTTTTCGAGTTGGACCCTGCACATGGCAAGCATCATCATATTCAGTACGTTATGGGGCATTGCTTTAAAGGAGTGGCGCGGCGTTGGCATTCGAACCAAGACGCTCGTGTTCCTTACATTACTAACCCTTGTAGGCTCGACGGTCATCGTGGGATACGGCAACTACCTTGGAGTCCATCCCTGAAATGATGATTAGCGAGTGGCTGACTGAGGGATTGGCGAACCTTCAGAGTTATGTTCTGTGAGTTGAGCATCGCAGAGTCTTTTCGCCCATCGTTGGATGGAATCCGGTTGCAGTCTCTCCACTTGGGCCTCGCTTGAGGCCAATTGAACTGCAAAATTCCCCACCGTCGAGCTTTCTACATTGCCGCGCTCGACTGTCAAGCCCGTGCGTTCAGCCGTAAGACGAGTCAGCAAATGGTTGAGGCTTCCCCCGCCGAGAATGTGAATGCGCTCTAGCTTGAACCCGAGCATGCGCTCGAGATCCTGAAGTACAGACGAGTAGCGATTAGCGAGACTCTCAAAGATCGTACGCGCAAACAGGGGCTCGTTCCCGGCGGAATCTGAAATCTCCGCGTAGCCGTGCATTCGTAGTTGTTCGTTGAGTCTTGCGGGCATATCTCCATCCAGCAGCAGTGAAGGTTCGTCCACCGTGACGATACCGGGGACCTTCTCGCATTTGGCGGCCTGCTCGATCAGCGTTTGCAGATTCCACGGCCTTCCATTTTGGCGCCAGCTGTCAAGGCACTGCTTAAGGATCCACATGCCGTTAACATTGGTATGAAAGCAGAAACCTCCGCCAGCTGCTCCCTGATTGGTGAAGCCGGCGTCCATTGCCATTTGCGTCGTAATCGGCATCTGAGTGAGCGTGCCAACCAGCGACCAGGTTCCAGAGCAGATATATGCGGTTTTTTCGAGCGAAGTAGGAATGCCTGCTATGGCCGAAGCTGTATCGTGGCAGGCGGGTAAAATCAGTTGGGTGTCGCGATATGGCGGGAGTTCCGTAAGGGGTCCTTGAAGCTTTCCAACGACAGCCCCAGTCGGTGCGATAGGAGGGAGAGCGCTCGCTGGGATATTGAGCAAACGTAATAAGTGCTCAGACCAGTCTCCGGTTTCTAAATCCAATAGACCGGTATGGGTGGCGTTGGTTAATTCGGCGACCCGACGGCCGCCGAGATAATGGAGCACATACTCGGGCAAACAGACCCAGGGCGCGTATGGATCGATGCCACCTGCTGCGTCCGCAAGCAATTGATAGATCGTGTTAATCCGCAATGGTTGCGCACCGGTGTGCACAAACATCCATTGCGGGCGAGCGATTTGGTCAGCCGCTTCCTTGGATCGAAGTGAACGTTCGTCGCGATAGCAAAAGGGCTGGCCAAGCGGCTGACCATCTTGATTCAGCCGAACGTAATCGACGGCCCAACCGTCGACGGCGATGGACGCAACTCCTTCTGGAGCCGATTGCGCGGCCTTTCGGAGTCCTTCTTCCAATCCGGAAAGAATTTTATTGAGCGGCCAGCGGAGCGAGTCGCCGTCCGAAACCGGTCCATTTGGAATGCGGTGTATCAGCTCAAATGCAGGCTGGTTGTTCTGCCAGCGAAGAAGCGAGATACGACAGCTTTCCGCGCCAAGATCTATGGCAATTCGAGCGCGCTTGTCGAACTGGTGCGGCAGTTCTGATTGCGGTCCAGACTGGGGCCCTGGCGACGTCACCGCAGAAACGCCTCTGCAAGACCGCCATCAACTGGAATGAGATGACCGGTAGTGCACCGCGAGCGCGGACTGGCAAGGAAGAGAATCGCCTCTGCGCAGTCCGTCGGATCAATCGGCTGATGAGTTAGTGTGCGTTTAGCGTAGAACGTGGCCAATAGACTTCGCAGTTCTTCGTCACTCATCGACTCTTCAAATGCAATGCCGTACTTGGTGAGAGACGTGCGCACACGATCGCGTGGGAACATAGTTGAACCCTTAACAACGGTGGCGGGGCAAATGCCGTTTACGCGGATCTTTGGCGACAAGCCCACAGCGAGTTCGCGGACGAGATGGCTCAGTGCGGCCTTACTGACGTCGTAAGCCTCGCTGCCGCGCTTTGGCACGACCGCGTTAGCAGAACTTGTCAGGACGATAGACCCGTTGAGGCCTTGCTCATTGAAGAGCTTGGCAGCTTCGTCGCAGAGCAGATAATTTGCCGTGACGTTAACATCGAGAGTCGTAGCCCACATGGCTTCAGAAATGATTCCGTCGGGCGATGACGGGAACATTGCGGCGGTATTGATCAGGATGTCAATTCCACCGAAGGCTGCGACTGTAGCTTTGAGGGCCCGACCAATCGCATCACGGCTGCGGATGTCGACTTCGGTCGATGCAATAAATTCCTTTGGCGTAATTTTAGCGAGCTCTTCTGTGACCTTAGCAGCCCCCACAGTATCCCGGTCCGCGATCATCACGTGGGCACCTCGCATTGCAGCGAGCAAAGCCACCTCGCGACCAATGCCACTACCACCGCCGACAACCAGCACGACGTATCGGCTCAATTCTTTCTCCGCGGGCTGACGGCGGATCTTGGCTTCTTCCAAGGCCCAATACTCAATGCGAAACGCTTCACTGAGGGGCATGGCGACGTAGTTGGTGAAGACCTTAAACGTTGCCGGATCCATTCCTTGACCGCACTGAGGAACAGTGGATGTCGATGATCCGGAGGCCTCACCTTCGCTGAGAAGGCTTGCTCCCTCCATCACATGAATTGCATTGGCATAAAATTCGCCCGTGATTCGCGCTTCAGTCTTGTTCTTTCCGAAGCTGAACATGCCCAGACCTGGAATGAGGACGATTGAGGGACTTGTATCGCGTAGTGCAGGCGAATCTGCAACAGCGTGCTTTTGATAGTAGCTTCGATAGTTTTCGCGATACTCAGCAAGGGACTCGTCAATCTGCTTTTTGAGCGCTTCAATGTCTTGGTTGTTTGTCCATGGCACGAACATCGGTCGAATCTTGGTGCGGATAAAGTGGTCAGGACAGCTTGTCCCAAGAAAAGCTAGATCCTTTGCATGAGCCGAGTTTACGAATTGCAGCACATCTTCGGTGTCGCGATAGCCAGCAATCCAGCGCCTCTGCCCGCTAACGCGCCCGCGCAGGAACGGAAGTATGTCGAGTGCCATTTCGCGGCGGTTGGCTCGCGTTTTTACAGCAGGTCCGCCAAATCGCGCATCCCCTTTTGATAAACCGTGATTCGCAATGAATTGCCCGATCTGGTCGATTACTGTGAGCGTGTTCAAATAGCACTCGCGTTGTGTCTGGCCCCAGGTAAACAGGCCGTGGCCGCCGAGCACGATGCCGTCGCATTGTGGGTGCTGTTCTACTGCCCGTTTCATCATCATGGCCAACTCAAAGCCAGGGCGCTGCCACGGCAACCAGAGCAGCTGATGATGAAACTCTCGATTGAACTGATCCATTTTTGCTTTCCCGTTTGAAGAAGCCGCGAGGGCGATGCCCCAGTCGGGATGAAGATGATCCACATGGGGAGAGGGAAGGAATCCATGGAGAGGGGTATCAATAGAAGCTGCAACTGGATTATTCCGAAATGCGCAGAGCGCATACATCTCCACCATGTTGTCTTCCGTGTCTTGACCTTGATAGAGCTGCTCAAGTGCCAAAAGCTTTTCCTGGTACAAAGTGGCGAAGCCGCTCCGCTTGATGCTCCCCAGATCGCCGCCACTCCCTTTAACCCAGAGCACGTTCACTGATTGCCCGGTAAGCGGATCGACTTCGTTTATCTTTGAGCTTGTGTTGCCACCGGCAAAATTTGTGATGCGCAAGTCTGAGCCCAGCAAATTGGAGCGGTAACGCAGTAACTCAGGCTCATCCAAAGTGCCAGCAATAGTTGGATCCCAACGATCATCGAGGAACTTCAGCGGGGGGGAAGAGATAGCTGCGATTGACATGAACTACACTCCGGTTTCTTCAAAATCCAAGTTCACAATAACACACCAAAAATGCAATAGAGAATATATTTCCTTCACGAATTCTTGAAGGTTTACGGGTGCTTCAGGTGCGGTCGGTGGGTCTACTCATCCGACTTCGAAGACTCACCCGCCGCCAACGTCTCTGGCGTTACGACATGGTGTCGAACGTAGTTGTAGGGCGGAACGATGCGACCCCGGAGGAGGGTAATGCCAAGCTGGATTAGTCGTGGCCCGTAGCTCTCAGCGCCATGGGAAATGGAACCTATAATGGCGCTCGACCCTTTGCGCATTTCCGCAAGTACCTCAGGGATGCAGTCTTGCCCAACAATTGCGAAATCCTGTTCACGGCCGCTTTGTTGTGCTGCATCCAGTACACCGAGTGCGCTGGAATCCGTGGAGGCCGCAACGAGGACTCGTTGACCCTTACGATGGTTACGCAGAAAGTCGGCCACAGCCACATAGCTAGGCTGCCGCATCCCGCGCCCTTCCAGACGGAGAAAGCGATCGGATGAAATCTGGTCCAGCCGCTCCCGAATTCCTTCGAAAGCTCCTGTGATCCTGCTTTGCACGAAACTTCCGGCCTCGGAGAAGCCTACACCGAGCACCCAATCAGGCTTGCATTTCCATTTGGCGCAGGCATATTGGGCGAGGAGCGTGCCGGCCTCATAGCCCACTTCAAAGTTGTCCACGCCAAAATAGGTGGCATTGGGATGAGGTACATCAATTGCAATCAGCGGAATTTCCGCTTTCTTGAAAATATGGGCGACGTGGGGAGCGACGTGCTCTTCTACTTGGAACTCGAGCACCAGGTCAACCCGCTGGCGAACGAACTCTTCGGCATTCTTTATAGCGAGATCGGGGTCATACCGATTGTCGAGTTGAAGCAATTCAACACCAGCTGCGACCGCGGCCGCGGTTACACTGGAGGCAACGGCCAACGAGAACGGCATCTCACCGCTTTGTGCGGCAAAGCCGAAGCGCAGCCGCCGCGGCCGAGATACCAGTCTGTATTGCCCGCTTTCCCCTTGCGCGACATAGCCCCGGTGAACGAGCGTTTTCAGGATTCGATAAACGCTCGTCTTGGAGATGTTGGTTTGTTGGTACACATCTTCCAGCGCAATGGGCCCCTTCGTCTGTTCAAGGAGTTCCAGAACGTCCAGAGATTTCGAAAGAATTGGAATCAGGTAGAGCCTTTTGATCTTTTGTTTGGACAACCTGCCGTTCCTCCGTCCATTTGTCCGCAGCTTAGATCGATACGACTATCCTATGCGTAAGAATTGACCGGCGCCCGCTTTCCACCGCGTTCGCTGCTGATCCGCTGTACGTAGCCGCTTTCCGCCAAGGCAGCTAGCGGGTCCCCAGGAAGACCGCGCTTTTGGCGCCATTCTCCAAGCAAAGGTCGAACGTCCAGCCAGAAAGCGCCTCGGAATAACTCCTCAGCGGCCACCAAGTCGCATTTCTCTTGAAACTGTTGAAGCATTTCACGATCTACCAAAGCAGCTTTTAGCCACAGCATCTGCGCTGTGGCAACTGTCTGCACCATCGCTTCCATCTTGCCCTTTAGATTGTGGCTTTGGTCAATCATAAAGGCTATCTCCGGCAAAAGTCCTGGTCCAGACAACTGGATTTCGTGAAAGATACGGAAAATCTGATATGGATCAATGGAACCCAAAGTCAAATCGTCATCGGCATACCGGCGATCATTGAAATGGAAGCCACCCAGCATGTTGGTGTGCAGGAGCCACGCAACTATCTGTTCGATATTTTGAGTTGCATAGTGATGGCCGGTATCCACGAGCACCCGCGCCTGAGGGCCAGCCTTCATTGCAAGGTGAGAAGCCATTCCCCAATCTCCGATGTCGGTGTGATAGAAGGCCGGCTCAAACGGTTTGTACTCGACCAATAAGCGTTGATTGGGCGCCAGCCTCTCATGCGTGCGGACGAGCCCCTCCTCGAGCCACTCGATACGCTTGCGCATGCTTTGCGTGCCCGGGTAATTCGAACCATCAGGCAACCAAAGCGAAATATCTCTAGAGCCCAACTCGCGCGCGATCGCCACGGAGTCCAGCATGTGAGAGATGGCACGCTCTCGAATTTCAACGGAAGGATTGCACAGGGACCCAAATTTGTACTCCTGATCCTGAAAGAGATTCGGATTGATTGATCCCGCAGAGACCCCATAACGGTCTTCCATCTGGTGAACGACTGCGCTATCTGCAACGCCGTTTGGCAGGTCCCAGAGCACGTGAAGAGCCAGCGTCGGTGTGACCCCGGTCAGCATATGCACCTGACCGGCGTCACTGAATTTTTCTTCCAATGTTGAAGCAGCGCCTGCTTGGAGGAACTTACCGAACCTGGTGCCTGTGTTGGCGAATCCCCAAGAAGGGATTTCGACCTGGAAGGAATCGAGAGCTTGAACCGCCATCTCCTGGAGAGCCGCGTCTGATCGCATAATTTACCTTCCGCATAGGGGATTCAATTCCGACAATGACAGATTGCGGCCGCATTCGGATAAGTGCATTCCCTGGCTGAAATCAGCGAGAAATTTGGGCTCGGGGAGTATTTCCAAATTCCGCCTGTCGGCATTGGAAACGTATCGTAAGCGAAATCGAAGACTTTGTCTAACACACTTTGTTCCTATTGGAATACTCCTTGGTCACAAAAACGAGCCCAGATATCGCCACAGCCAAGTTCGAATAACCGGCCTTTAGAATCTCTCGATCTGGATTCCTCTGCAAACGGATTAGGTCGAACTCACACCGTTAATCGAATACTGATAGCGGCAAAGCGATTTTCCTTGAGGGGGAGTTTTTATGTATGGCCTAATTCCAAATGGGAAACAAAATTTCTCTTGACAGTGGTCTTAATGCATGGGTAGCCTCGCGTTGATTCCGCCCGTAGGATCATTCCCCGCTTCCCGACAGGCCTGGGCGGATCACTCAAAATCGAGTTCGCCAAAGAGCACACGTAATCCAGAAGGGCAAGAATTTCAGGAGGGTTTCCGGAGATGCGAAGGATTCGTATCATTCTCTGCTTGAGCATGCTGCTAACGGCGATGACCGGACGGTCTTTCGCACAGGGGGGGGCAACAGGAACCGTGCTGGGGACCGTGACCGATAGTACCGGCGCCATCGTGCCCAACGTCAAGATCACCGTGACGAATACCCAAACCGGCGTCGCTTTCCAAACCCAAACCAGCTCCGCGGGTGACTATAACGCGCCTGGTCTGAACCCTGGAAGCTACAAGGTCACAGCGGAAGCGAAGGGTTTCCAAAAGGCCGCGAGCGCTGCCTTTACGTTGACCGTTAATCAACACGCGCGAATCGACGTTTCTCTCAAACCCGTCGCCGTCACCGAGACAGTGCAGGCAACGGCACAGGCTGTCCAGTTGGATACGGACACAGCCGAACTTTCCAACCTAGTGAGCCAGCAACAGGTAGAAGATCTTCCCTTGAACGGACGCAATTTCATGCAACTGCTTCTTGTCGGCGCTGGCGCCGTGACGGTTGGTGGTGAGCAGGGTACGATGCGCCAGGGCCAGGGAAACGCGATCAGCGTGAATGGCGGTCGCCCCGAGGGGAACAACTATACGCTCGATGGTCTGGTGAATACCGACGCTGCCCTAATCACGCCAGCCGTAGTCCTGTCGCAGGACGCGATCCAGGAGTTCAAAGTTTCGAGCGGAACGTACTCAGCGGACCAGGGGTTCAGCGCAACGCAGATCAACATCGTAAGCAAGGCTGGCACAAACAATTTGCACGGGTCGGTGTTCTGGTTTGACCGCAACGATGCATTCGACGCCAATCCTTTTCCGACTGCCAATGACTATATTTCGGGAACTCCGACGGCAAAACCGGTGCTGCGTCAAAATCAATTCGGTTTTGTAGCGGGAGGTCCCATCTACATTCCCAAGGTGTATGACGGTCGCAACAAGAGCTTCTTCATGGCCAACTACGAGGGCTGGCGAATCACCAACGGTGCAAGACAAGTCACTACCATGCCGAATCCCGCAATACTAGGCGGTGACTTCTCGGCGGAGACCTATCAGGCACCCTCGGGTTCGGGGTTGCCCGGTGGCCCGTTGCCTGCCTACGGTACTGCGGACTGCTCCAAGTTCCTCGCACTCGGCGGCAATTGCATGCCCGTGAACCCCA
>Ga0207683_10000323_pt1 | contig 43646 bp, 17 predicted proteins | sample KBSM73metaG_FD_184333 | JGI IMG/M metagenome (GOLD analysis project Ga0207683, IMG submission 184333) | Miscanthus rhizosphere microbial communities from Kellogg Biological Station, Michigan, USA - KBS M7-3 metaG (SPAdes) (version 2) | ecosystem: Host-associated > Plants > Roots > Rhizosphere >... | reverse complement strand
ACTCTGCATTCTTTCATGTATTCGATTATAAATTGATCAAAGGAAATCCACAAACAGCGTTAAAAGATCAATTCAGCATTGTATTTACCGAGTCTGCAGCAAAAAAATATTTTGGAAAAACCGATCCCCTCGGTCAAACGCTTTTGTTAACGGGCGATGTGTTTCCTTCCAAAGTAACCGGCGTAATGAAAGACATGCCGGAAAACTCACAGATAAAAGCGGACATGCTGGTATCGATGACCACCATCACGCAAAAGTTCAATCAAAATATAGATAGTCAATGGGGAAATTATGGAGCGAGAGCTTATTTCTTATTAAAACCCGGCACCAATGCAAAAGCTTTGGAGAAAAAATTTCCTGCATTTCTTGAACGGCGCAACGGCACTGAAATGAAAGAACAACAGATGTATCCGACCCTTTTTCTGGAACGTTTAAGAGATGTGTACCTGCGCTCTACAAGAGATGGCAGCAAAACAGGCAACATCAATAATGTGTACATCTTTTCCATCATTGCAGCATTTATTTTACTGATTGCCTGTATCAACTTTGTCAATCTAACCACGGCGCGATCGGCCGAACGTGCAAAAGAAGTAGGCATACGAAAAGTGGTAGGTGCAGGGCGTTCACAACTGGCGAGGCAGTTTACCGGCGAGAGCATTCTTCTCTGTTTGATTGCGTTCGTATTGTCTGTAATCATATCTGCACTATTACTTCCTTTATTTAACAACCTTGCAGGCAAGGTGATCAGTAATGGCATATTTGTCCATCCGGAATATATCGGCTTACTTTTTCTAACGGCTATAACTATAGGCATTTTAGCGGGCTTTTATCCGGCGATCGTTTTATCCTCTTTTCAGCCGGTGTCTGTATTGAAAGGAAGATTCGCTACAGGAACGAGAGGAATCTTTTTGCGTAAAGGTCTCGTCGTTGCACAGTTCACTATTTCAACTGCATTAATCATCAGTACGATTGTAGTTTATACGCAAATGAAATACATGCGCAACAAAGATCTTGGGTTTAATAAAGACCAGGAACTGATTGTGGACACGCATGGCGATCCTGCAAAAAATTCGCTGAGGCAGGTTGTTGCTACATTACCCAATGTCATATCCACATCGCTGACGGGCAGTGTACCCGGCGGCGGTAACCCCGGTGCCTACTCGCAGGTTGAAAACATTAAAGGTGATATGCAGATCGCAAACCTCGATCTGTATTTTGTGGATTTTGATTACATACCGCAGTTTAAAATGAAAATGGTAGCCGGCCGTGCCTTTTCGAGCGATTTTAAAACAGATTCTACCGAAGCCATGGTGCTGAACGAAGCAGCTATAAAAATGTTTGGCTACACATCACCAAAACAGGCAATCGGTAAAAAATTTGACCAATGGGGACGCAAGGGAAGGATCATTGGTGTAGTAAAGGATTTTCATTTCCGCTCATTGCAATCAGATATCAAACCACTCAGTATGCGGATTGAGCCAGACGGATGGAGTTTTCTTTGTGTAAAGGTAAATGCGTCAAAAATCCCAGAAACGATTTCCGCAATTGAAAACAAATGGAAATCATTGGTTCCAAACCGGCCATTCAGTTATTTTTTCCTGGATGAATTTTTCGATAAACAATACCGGACTGAAGATCGTTTCGAAAAATTGTTTTTCAATTTTGCGATACTCGCCATTTTTATTTCTTGTCTTGGCTTACTTGGACTTGCATCTTACAGTACATTACAACGAACCAAAGAAATTGGTATCCGCAAAGTGATGGGCGCATCCGTAACCGGTATTGTGAACCTGCTGTCCAAAGATTTTCTGAAACTTGTTATTATATCATTTGTCGTGGCAGCGCCTGTTTCCTGGTATTTTATGCACCGCTGGCTTGAAGGCTTTGCATACAGAACGTCTATAAGCTGGTGGATGTTTGCATTGGCAGGAATATTAGCGATCATCATTGCAATATTAACTATCAGTTTCCAGGCAATAAAAGCAGCGATGGCCAACCCGGTGAAGTCGTTGCGAACAGAATAGGTTTGTGAATCGTGAATGGTGAATAGTGAGCCGTGAATTCATTCTATCAGGCAATACTCATTGTTATTGATATTTGCCGGGGTTGATGAACAAAGCAATCAGTCTTGGCATTATTGGGAAAATTTTGTGAGCCGGGCTGAAGAATAAATCTTTAGTTTTAAAAGTTAAGACATCCTGACGGGAGCTGTCCGCGATACCGCGAACTCTCATTCACGATACGACAACCTAGGTGACATTGCACGAATAAACAAAACCAACGCCATGATAAAAAACTTACTTCTTGTTGCTATCCGCAATTTCAAGCGTGATAAATGGTACAGTTTATTAAATATTCTCGGCCTTACGATCGGTGTTACGTTCAGTCTCTTTCTTATTTTTTATATCAAAGATGAGCTTAGTTATGACCGTTATAACGATAAAGCCGGCAGGATATACCGCATTAATTCCAACATAAAGGAAAAAGATAAAGATACCATGCGATGGGCTTTTGTACCATTTCCGATGGGGCCCGCATTGAGTAAGGATTACCCGGAAGTGGAAGAAGCCGTACGCTTTATCGGCAATGGTAAGGTGATGTTTAAGAACGGCGACCTGAAAATATACCAGGATAAAGTGTTTTATGTGGATAGTAACCTCTTCCGCGTATTCACGCACAAGTTCATCGAAGGCAATGCCGCTACTGCATTGATCGAGCCCAAATCAATGGTGCTGACTCAATCTGTTGCTGAAAAGTTTTTTGGGAAAAATAAAAATTATGTCGGCAAGGCATTGGAAAACGCAAATGGTGAAGTATTTAAAGTAACAGGTGTTGTAAAAGATGTACCGAAAAATTCGCACATTATTTTTAATGTACTTCTTTCGAGAAGTTCCTTACCGGCAGACTTTGCCAATAACTGGGGCAATTTTGGATACTTTACTTATGTATTATTAAAACCAAATACAAGCGCTGTTCAATTTGAAAAGAAGATGTTGCCTGTATACGACAAGTATCTTGCTTCCATCTTTGCGCAATTCAACATAAAAATGCGGTTTAGCGCCCAACCTATTACATCTATTCATCTCCACTCTAACACGACGGGTGAGCCGGAAGAATTGGGCAGTATCTCTTACATCTATATTTTCTCTGCCGTTGCTTTCTTTATGTTGCTGATCGCTTGTATTAACTATATGAATTTAACTACAGCCCGTTCAGCAAGAAGAGCAAAAGAAATTGGTATACGAAAAGTAACAGGCTCTTCCAAAGCGCAATTGGTTTCTCAATTTTTGATTGAATCTACGCTAACAGCGCTTCTTGCGTTGATCCTGAGTCTTGGCTTCATTGCATTGTTTTTGCCAACATTCAATTTGCTGGCAGGTAAATTCATCTCGTTTGGTTCGCTCATGGAGCCAAACACGCTGTTGATATTATTAGCCGTTGTTGTATTTGTAGGTATTGTTGGCGGCAGTTATCCTGCATTTTACCTGTCGAAGTTTAACCCGGTAAATATTTTGAAAGGAAGTCTTTCAAAAAGTTCGAGCAATGCAACATTACGCCGTGCACTCGTCGTGATTCAATTCTCCATTTCAATGATCATGCTTATCTGTACATGGGTTGTTTATGGTCAATTAAAATACCTGCGCAATAAAGATCTTGGCTTTAATAAAGAACAGGTAATGAACCTTTCTGCCAACACAAATAAAGATATCCGGAGCAGCGTTCTTTCTTTCAAAAATGAGATACGGAAAAATCCACAGGTACTTGCCGTCAGCACATCGGAGGCCGTACCCGGTAATGCCGGCATCAATTATCAATTGTTTTCAATCGAGACAAAAAGTGGTTTTGTAGACAAGGGCGTGGATTGCTATTCAATAGATGAAGATTATTTAAAGACGTTGGGAATGAAAATAGTGAAGGGAAGAAACTTTTCAGGATTGGGAGATACACTATTGCCGAAGGGCAATGGAAGGATCATTGTGAATGAAAATATGGTAAAAGAATACGGATGGCAGGACAATCCGATCGGCAAAAAAGTAAAATTTCCCGGCGACACAACCGGCAGGTATGTGGAAGTGATCGGCGTGGTAAAAGATTTTAACCAGAAATCATTGTACAATCCCATTGCACCTTTGATCTTATTTTACTCACCCAACAACAATGGCCTCCAACTGAAATTGAGCGCACAGACCATTCCTGCTACTATTGCCGGCCTTGAAAAAACATGGAAAGCCACTTTTCCTGATCTTCCTTTTCAATACACATTTCTCGACCAGGATTTTGATTCGCAATATGCTGCTGACCAAAAAAGAGGTAAAATCTTTACGGCATTTTCTATCCTTACTATATTAATTACCTGTCTCGGTTTATTAGGATTGATTGCATTTACAACAGAGCAACGCCAGAAAGAAATCAGCATACGCAAAATATTAGGTGCCGGTATGGGCCAACTCGTTCCATTGATCACAAGAAATTTTGTATTGCTCGTTGGCATTTCATGCTTCATTGCATTTCCGGTTGCCTATTTATTTATGGACAAATGGCTGAAAATATTTCCTTACAACACGGGGCTGAGTGTAACACCATTTTTATTATCGGCACTAACGGTGTTGGTCATTACATTACTTACCGTGATATTTCATACTGTAAAAGCTGCACTGGCTAATCCCGCGAATGCATTGAGAACTGAATAAGAAAATGTCTTATCATTGAAAGTCCGGATCATTTATTCCATGCAACGGATAAATTTTTCGGACTTTTTATAAATTTCTTTTCTTCCATTACGATTAGTTTTCACGTTTATTCCACTTGTTTAGATGGTGATAGATGAATCGTATGTCTTTTACAAAGACTAACACGATACACATGATGTAAAGTATTCATATCAAATCAGTTACGGAGTTTTTTCCTTTGCAAAATATATTATTTTGTACCCTCTGTTGAAAACGAAATCCGTAAGTCACCATGCCCTTAACACGCACCATTCTTCAAGCACCAGGAAGATATTTTATTAATACAGTCAAGCAAAGCGCCAAGAAATTCATTTCGCTTTTCTTACAACAGCTTGGACTTAATCTTTTAAACCAGGAGCAAACGATATCGTTTTTGAAACCGAATCTTGTTATCGTTCATGACGAAGATCATATTTCATTACCCGATGTAAAAAATTGCAGTGATTCTGCTGATATGATTTTTACCAGGCACGAAGCAGCAACGCACAAAGCATTTGTCTGGCTGTATAGATCCGATACAGGCAAAGCAACCCAATTACCACACGGCGCCGTGTTTACACAATCAAAGGTGCTTTGTACTGACTACAATCAATCCGGCTTTTACCAGAGTTTACTTAAAAGAAGTAACCGCACCTCACGTTCGGTGAAAACTTTAATTGCGCCCTGGAGTCATTATCTCGATGGTATAGTGATGGGTGGTTATTATGATTTTGTAATACAGGTGGCAGCAAAACTATGCCGGATCAAAGATTGCATGCCCCCTGCAGCTTTCGAAGAAGCAATAATTTCTTACCCGCTTTTTGATACGGCATATGAATCAGAATACCTGGAGCTGCTTGGTGTAAAGCGGACACAAATTGAAGACAGCCGGTATTGTAAAATTGTGTTTGAAAAGGCCATCCTGTGCAACAGTGGTCATTGGTATTATCCCAATTCAGCCGATATTTTTTTATTAAAGAAATATGTTGAAAGTAAATTAGCTGTAACAAAATCTAAAAAAGACCGGATCTATATCAGCCGGTCGGGCAGGCGCTGTGTGCAAAATGAGCATGAATTGATTGACTGCCTCAAAAGATTTGATTTTAAAATAATCGAAGATAAACCCCGCCCTCTTGCTGAGCAGATCGCAATCTATAAGAATGCTTCATTCATACTTGGGCCGCATGGCGCTTCTTTCGTAAACATTATATGGTGTGATGCCGGTACACATCTCTTTGAACTATTTTCTCCAAACTATATCCGGGAACATTTTGTATACCTGGCACAGCTTCTTGATATGAAGTACTCGGCTTATTCCTACAAAGCCGGTAACCGGAATCAACACCACCAAACTTTCCTTACACAAGATATGCTTGTCTCTGTTCCTGAACTGGAGTCATGCCTCGCCGGTATTTTCGAAAATAGCGAAACCGGCCAGGGCATTTCCTGATTTTTATACAGCAAAAAACTGTATCAAAACCGGACAACTCTTGTATCAGAAACGAACAATTTCGTATTTGATATACAACTACTGCATTGTAAATCACTTACATCGTGTTCCGGCATTTTTTTTATAGATAAAACAGGAACTCGATGAACCTGCTCCTGCAGTACTATTGATTGTTAGTTACAGAGAGTATAGCCATGAACTTAATTAGCCAGATAAACGATGAAAAAGTATAGCCATGATTAAACATTATCTGCCCGCCGGTCACTTTGTAAAAATCGCCTGGAGAAATCTTTTTAAAAACAAAGGATTTGCATTGACCAACCTGCTTGGTTTGACCATCGGTATCACCTGCACTGTATTTATCCTGCTTTGGGTAAAGGATGAACTAACCTTCGATAAGTTTCATAAAAACTACGACAACACGTACAAGATATTGGCGAACCGCGATTTCAACAACCAGATGTTCACCGACCCAAACATGGTGTTTCCCCTTGCGAAAATGATCGAAGCCGAAATACCCGAGGTAAAAACGGCGGTAATGATCACCTATCCATACCCGTTAGTGCTATCATATGGCGATACCAAACTGAAAAAATTTGGATACAATGCCAGTGAAAAGTTTTTCACACTATTCAGCTGGAAATTTGTGCAGGGCAATGCAGCAACAGCTATTACAGATCCTTCATCGATTGTATTGACCCAATCTACCGCAAAAGCCATATTTGGAAATGTTGACCCGATCAATAAAGTGGTACGTCTCGATAATAACCGCGATGCAAAAGTAACAGCCGTTGTAGAAGATGTGCCGGGCAACTCCACGCTTCAGTTTGATTATATCGTTCCGTTCAACTACAACAGCGAAGATGTGAAACGGAATATGACGCAGTGGCAAAATTCATCGTGGGCCGTATATATACAGACTGCGCCGGGAACAAACATGGATCTTGTCGGCAAAAAGATAACGGCGGCAAAAATAAAACACGACCCGGATGATAAAAAGATCAGCACCTACTTTACGTTTCCGATGTATAAATGGAGATTGTACAGCGATTTTAAAAATGGAATAAACACGGGCGGCATGATTGAATATGTACGCTTGTTTTCCATCATCGGCATTATTATCCTGCTCATCGCCTGTATCAACTTTATGAATCTTTCCACGGCCCGTTCCGAACGAAGAGCAAAGGAAGTGGGGATCCGTAAAACATTAGGCTCTGATAAACGAAGCCTTATCCTGCAGTTCTTTTTTGAATCAACGATACTGGCTTTCATCGCATTTGTTTTTTCACTGGTATTTGTATATCTGCTGATGCCGGGCTTCAACAATCTTGTCAATAAAAAATTAATTCTGCCAATTGATCAAATCTATTTCTGGGCGATTGCGACAGGCATCATTCTTTTTACAGGAATTGTTGCGGGCAGCTACCCGGCATTGTACCTGTCGTCATTCAACCCTATTAAAGTATTGAAAGGTGCGTTTGCTTCAGGCAGGAAAGCAGTTTTACCGCGACATATCCTGGTTGTTGGTCAATTCGTTATTTCGATACTGCTTATTTCGGCTACGGTTATTATTTACCAGCAGATACAGCATGTAAAGGACAGGAATACGGGTTATGACCCGAATAACCTGATCATGATCCCGAATTCAGAATCGATCCAAAAGAATTATACCGTTATAAAAAATGAATTGCTGAAAACAGGGCTGATTGATGCAGTTACCCGCAGCTCGTCTCCGATTACTGCGATATGGTGGAAATCACCGGCACCGGATTGGGATGGCAAACCCGCCAACCTCAATCTTATTTTTTCAAATATGGCTACCGATATTGATTACACAAAAACGATGGGAATAAAAATGCTGGAAGGAAAAGATTTTTCCGGTGTGCCGTCGGATTCGTCGGCCATAATTCTGAATAAAGCTGCGTTGGAAGCAACGGGCATAAAAAATCCTGTCGGGAAACAAGTGAGATATGACTACGCCACATTTACAATCATTGGTGTTGCTGATAATGTGGTGATGGAATCTCCATACTCTCCCGTAGAACCATTGATGATCCGCTACATTCCCGGTTATGTCAACTCAAACAGTATTCGCCTGAACAAAGGGGTGCAACCACAAAAGGCGCTGACATCTATTGAAGCCATTTTCAAAAAATTCAGTCCCGATGCACCGTTCGAGTACCAGTTTGTGGACCAGGAATTCGGTAAAAAATTTATTGCGGAAGAACTGATCAGCAGGCTGACCAATATTTTTGCCAGCCTTGCTATTTTCATTTGTTGTATTGGTCTTGCCGGCCTCGCTTCATTTACGATAGAAAAACGCATCAAGGAAATTGGTATCCGCAAGGTATTGGGTGCTTCGGTGCAGCAGGTATTGGCGCTGATATCGAAAGAATTTTTAAAATTAGTATCGATCGCATTTGTTATTGCCGTTCCGCTCACATGGTGGGGAATGAGCGATTGGCTGAATAAATATACTTACCACATTACTATAAATATCTGGCTGTTTCTTGCCGTTGGCTTTATCGTACTGTTGCTGACGTTGATTGTCGTGAGCATGAATACAATAAGAGCGGCGATGGCTAACCCGGTGAAGTCGTTGCGGACTGAATGATGGGTGACTGGTGAATAGTGAATGACGTTTCACACCGGCGAAAAGCTCTTTATCAATTGAGGCACATACGGTCTTACGGTCTTCGGACTTCTGAGGTGATATAAAGACTTACAAGTTAAAAACTCGTTCATGTTTAAGAATTATCTCAAAAACCATAAACAGGTACACCGTAAGGCAAGCACTATCATTGGTGTTTGCCTTATTTTTTTCGGTTTCAATGCGCTTGCACAAACGCCGGCCAAGATTCAAAAGCAGGTGATCGCACCGAATTTTATCGGCAGTGAAAGTTTTAAAACAATCAACCGGAACACCGATGTATCAAAAGACAGCCACGGTAAGGCAATTGTGCACCTCGATGGCAAGCCCGGTAATGGCATTGCATGGATTAACGGCGTAATATTTAAAACAGGAACGATAGAGTTTGATATAAAAGGCAAAAATGTATTACAGCAAAGTTTTGTCGGTATCGCTTTTCACGGCACCAACGACAGCACTTACGATGGAATTTACTTCCGCCCCTTCAATTTTCAATCACCCGACACCCTGCGAAAGAGCCATTCGGTTCAATACATCTCCATGCCGCAATATGATTGGTCAGCCTTAAGAGAGAAATTTCCGGGGAAATACGAACATGCTTTATTGAATACAACCGATCCGGAAAAATGGTTTCATGCAAAAATCGTGGTGGATGCAGATCGTATAACCGTGTACGTGAATAGTGACCGCCAGCCGTCGCTGGTTGTGCAGCCTATCAGCAAACGTGCCGACGGAAATATAGGTTTTTGGGTGGGCCACACTTCGGATGGTGATTTTTCAAACCTTGTCATAGAAAACAAATAACGGAATGAAAAACGGGCAATGAAAGATGAGTGGCAGTAAGTCCGCTCGTTATTCGTTACTCTTCACTGATTATTCTTAAAACAATGTTATGCTAAAAAATTATTTCATCACGGCCGTAAGAAACCTGTGGAGAAATAAAATTTTCTCCATTATCAATATTTCCGGGCTGAGTATTGGATTAGCCTGTTGCATGCTCATTTTTTTGTACACGAAAGATGAAGTGAGCTATGATCGTTTTCATAAAAAGAAGGATCAGGTTTACCGTGTAGTTGCGCAGGTACTCGACGATAAAGGCCACGAAGCCTTTAAAGGTGTTAAGACAGGTATGGTGCATGGACCTGCGTTTAAGCAATACATTCCGGAGGTAGAAGATTTTGTCCGTATAGAACGAGCCAATTACGTGGTCAGAAAAAATAAAGAGATTTTCAACCAGGAGTTTTTGTTTGCTGACGACAATTTCTTCTCCTTTTTTTCATTCCCGGTTATTTATGGCAGTCCTCAAAAATTGTTGTCCGATTTGAATTCAGTTGTATTAACCGATGAAACAGCAAAAAAATATTTCGGTACAACTGAAGTTGTTGGTAAAACGCTGGAGTTGCAGGTGAATGATAAATTTGAACCCTTTGTTATCACCGGTGTTGCCAAAAGGTCGCCGCAGAATTCTACCATTAAATTCGATGCACTGCTTTCAATGAAATTCCGCGAGAAACTGGATCCGGATAACAGCTGGCTCAATATGTTTATAAGCACATTTTTGCGGTTAAACCCAAAAGCCGATTCAAAGGCAGTAGCTGCAAAAATGATCCATATTTATGAAGACAAAGCAAAAAATCAATTAAAGGAAGCAAAAGAAAGAGACAATTTCAATTACTCGGTGATCTGGAGTTTACAACCCTTATTACAGATACATCTCAGCCAGGATTATACTGCACAGGATGAACTGACCGATGCGAGCAGTCCCGCCAACTCTTATATTTTAACGGCGATCGCTGTTTTTATTTTAATCATTGCATCTATCAATTTTATTAACCTTACCATTGCCCGCTCCCTGAAAAGAAGTAAGGAAATCGGTATACGAAAAGTTGTTGGCGGACAAAGAGCGCAACTGGTACGCCAGTTTCTTGGGGAATCATTTATCGTATGCTTTATTTCATTTGCATTGGCAATTGTATTGGCGACAGCCGCTTTACCGCTATTTAATGAGCTCGCCAATAAACGCCTCAGTCTTTCTTACCTCGCGGATACACAATTAGTGCTTGGGTTTGTTGGATTATTCCTGGTAACTGGTTTTGCCGCCGGTTTTTATCCCGCATTGGTACTTTCAGGTTTCAATCCTGTACAAACATTATACAACCGCATAAAACTGGCGGGGAAAAACTATCTCGCAAAAAGCCTTGTGGTCGTACAGTTCGCATTGGCTGCACTGCTTATTATCGGTACGTTTTTTATTTATCAGCAGTTTCATTATCTCACGCATAAAGAACTTGGGTATAATGATAAAAATTTAGTGGTGGTCAATATGGATCGTGGAGCAGATAAACAGCTTATATCGCTGTTTAAAAATGAACTCCTTAAAAACAGTTCCATTCAAATGGTCGGTACGCATAATCGCGGAAGGCAGGGGACTGTTGCCAAAGCAGACGGGAAACAAATAGGATTTGATTACGACCATATAGATGAGCAATACCTTCCCGCCTTGCAAATACCAATAAGTAAAGGCAGGAATTTTTCTACCGGCTTTCCGTCAGACAGTACACATTCTGTATTGATCAATGAATCATTTGCAAAAGAAGCGGGATGGAAAGATCCGATCGGCAAAACAGTCGATCTTTTCTGGCGTGATCGCAAACTGACAGTAGTCGGTGTGGTAAAAGATTATCATTTCAGATCATTGAAAGAAAAGATTGGTCCGCAGTTATTCAGTGCTGAACCGGAGGGCAACTCATCACAAATAAACATAAAAATTAACGACAATAATGTGCCCGCTACATTGCGATTTATAGAAACAACATTTAAGAAACTTGTACCTTTTTATCCGTTTAGCTATGAATTTAAAAATGAAACGAACCTGCGTGCTTATGAGTCGGAAGAAAAATGGAAACAGATTATCAGTTTCGCCGCTTTACTTACCATTTTCATTTCGTGTATAGGCTTATTGGGTTTGGCAATGCTCTCCGCAGAACAACGCACAAAAGAAATAGGCATACGTAAAGTATTGGGCGCTTCAGTAAGCAGCATCGTACAATTGGTTTCAAATAACTTTTTAAAACTTGTATTACTGGCAAATGTGGTTGCAGTACCTGTAGCATGGTGGGCCATACATAAATGGTTGCAAAATTTTGCATATCACATTGATTTACGTTGGTGGGTATTTGCTATAGCTATTTTGATTACCGTATTGATCGCACTGTTCACGGTCGGCTTCCAGGCAATAAAAGCCGCAATAGCTAATCCGGTGAAGAGTTTAAGAAACGATTGATCACTGATAAAAAAAACAGTCATGTTCACAAATTTTTTAAAAGTTGCCTTCCGGAATATTTCAAGGCATAAAGGTTTTTCTTTTATCAATATTGCCGGGCTAACGCTGGGGCTCACTGCCTGTATTCTCATTGGCCTTTTTGTGTGGCATGAACGCCAATATGATAAATTCATCCCCGCAGGTGACAGGGTGTATCGTATTTATAGCGAATACACCAATAACGACGGCACGCAAAACATGGCCGCTACGCCACCGATGTTTGCTACAACATTGGACAAAGATTTTCCGGAAGTGGAAAAAACCGCCAGGGTGATGATGATGGCGGTACATAAAACATTGTTTGAAGCAGGCAAAACCAAGCTATATGAAGAAAGCGGCTTTTTTGCCGACTCCACGTTCTTCGATGTTTTTCCGGTAGCGTTTAAATATGGATCGGCAAAAAGTTGTTTGGATGATCCGCATTCCATTGTGCTTTCTGATGAAATGGCTGAGCGATTTTTTGGTGATGAAAACCCGGTGGGCAAACAAATACTAATGGAAAGATCGCCTTACCAGGTAAAAGGGGTTATTGAAAAAAATCCATTGTTCCATCTGCAGTTTAATTATATGGCGCCGCTTGCTGCTATAGAACTTCCGGCCAAACGCATGGAAAGTTGGGGATGGCACCAGTTTGTTAACTATGTAAAATTGAAAAAAGGAACGGATGTACGGGCGTTACAGGCAAAGTTTCAGCAAATAGTTAAACAGTCAGAAAAAGCAGCATCAAGCGAGGCTGCTGCAGCAGATAAACCTTTCTTTCAACCGCTACAGAATATCCATCTGTATTCAGCAGATTTCAAATTTGATATTGCACAACGTGGCAACATCACCTATGTAAATGCGCTGACAGTTATTGCTGTATTCATTTTACTTATAGCCTGTTTCAATTTTATAAATCTTGCTACTGCGAAATCATTACAAAGAGCAAAAGAAGTAGGTGTGCGCAAAGCAATAGGCGCTGCACGAAAACAACTGATATTTCAATTTATCGGTGAAACAATATTCCTGGCATTTATCAGCGCACTTATATCCGTAGTCCTTGCGCTGGTTTCGCTGACATGGTTAAATAGCTTTACAAATAAGAACATATCAGCGCAGGTTTTTGCAAACCCGGTTGTGATTTTACTGCTTATCGCATTAACGTTACTGGTAGGTTTATTGGCAGGCTTTTATCCTGCACTTGTATTATCCGGATTCCGGCCGGTGAAAGTTTTAAAAAGCGGCGCATCCAATGACGTCTCTACAGGAAAGACGCCGTGGTTGCGACATGGCCTTGTTGTGATGCAATTCTCTTTATCTGTTCTTCTGATCATCAGCGCCATCGTTGTTTTCACACAGGTAAATTACTTGCATAACAAGGATCTTGGTTTCAATAAAGAGCAGATCATGTTTTTCCCGATGCGGGGCGATAAAATGTTTGGAAATCCCGGGGCTTTTAAAAATGAACTATTGAAAGCGCCGGGTGTTACTTCCGTTTCCATCGGTTATGGTTTTCCCGGCGATGCTGTTGCCGGCGATGAAATTATTGTCAACAAAAATGGACAACCACAGTCACTTTCTGCTACACAATTAACGATTGACTTTGATTACATCAAAACATTAGGATTGAAAATCGTTGCCGGGAGAGAGTTTTCCAAAGAGATGAGCACCGATAAAGATCATGCCTGGATCATTAATGAAACCGCCGTTAAACAACTGGGCTTTGGCACAAACACTAACGCTCTCGGACAAACATTATCCTGGCATCCCTGGGGAGCGTCAAATCCAGACTCTTTAAAAACCGGCCAGGTGATCGGTGTCGTAAAAGATTTTAACTACAAAAGTTTATATGATAAGGTAGAAACAGCCGTATTACAAATATTTCCGGGGGCCGCCTGGAAAGTGGCTGTAAAAATGAATACGGCAAACATGGGCAATACGCTTAGTCATATAAAAAATGCCTGGAGTAATTTCTCTCCCGAATACCCGATTGAATATAAATTTCTCGATGAAAACTTTGAGCAGATGTATACGACAGAAGATAAATTAAAATCACTGCTCGCCATATTTACATTCATTGCCATATTTATTGGCTGTCTCGGGCTTTTCGGCCTGGCTGCATATACTGCGGAAAGAAGAAAAAAAGAGGTGGGTATAAGAAAAGTGTTGGGTGCAAGTACAAAAGGTGTTGTCCTGTTATTGTCAAAAGATTTTATCAAGCTCGTAGTGATATCATTGCTGATTGCATCGCCTGTTGCCTGGTATTTTATGAATAAGTGGTTGCAGGATTTTGCATATAGAGTGAATATCGGTTGGTGGATATTTGGGTTAGCAGCTATAATGGTATTGAGCATCGCTTTTATTACAGTGAGTTTCCAGGCGATAAGAGCGGCGGTGGCGAACCCGGTGAAGTCATTACGAACAGAGTGATGATGCCAATTATTTAAACCATATAATATTATCGTTATGATCAAAAACTATATCCGGATCGCATGGCGAAATATGTTGAAGAATAAAACGATCACTGCGATAAATATTTCAGGGCTTACGCTCGGTATCACGGCGTGTCTTATCATTTATCTTGATACCAGTTTTGAATTAAGCTATGATAATTTCCATGCAGAAAAAAACAGGATATACCGCGCCGTTACGTCAGCATATACAAGTTCCGGTGAAATAAACTATAAACCGACCGTACCTAACCCGATGGCGGCAGTGATAAGATCGCAATTTACAGGTATCGAAAAGACCACCCAGTTCCATAACTACTATGCAAAGGTTTCTGTTCCTTCAGGCACCAACGAACAAAGAACCTTTGAAGGGGCTAATGAACGCGAGGACGAGACATCGGATATTATTATTACTGATCGTGAATATTTCGACATCTTCAGTTATAGGTGGGTTGCCGGAGATGCAGTATCTCTGAACAAACCGTTCCAGGCAGTACTTACAGAATACAAAGCGAAAAAATATTTTGGCTCCCTACCGGCTGATAAGATAATCGGGAAGGAGCTAATCTATAACGATTCTTTGCGAGTGTATGTTTCCGGTATTGTAAAAGATCCTCCAAAAAATTCAGATTTCATTTTTACTGATTTCATTTCCTCGGCCACCATTCAACATAGTTTTTTAAAAGACATTTTCAATTTTACAAATTGGGAACGCTGGAACAAAACGTCGCAGACATTTATCAAAATAGCAAAAGGCACAACCGTTTCACAGTTTCAAAGCCAGGCTTCCGGTTTGGTTAAGAAAAATATCGATGTCGGAAATGGCATGAAAATATATGTTTCATTGCAGCTGCTTTCCGATATGCATTTCAATAATAACTACCAGTCCGCTTATGGCAGGGAAGTCCATTTGCCGGTCTTATATGGATTAATGGCGATTGCTCTTTTTATTTTGATCATTGCGGCCGTAAATTTTATTAATCTATCAACTGCGCAATCACTGCAACGGGCAAAAGAGATCGGTGTCCGAAAAGTATTAGGCAGCAGCAGAAAAAACCTTCGCTTCCAATTCCTGTTTGAAACATTTATTGTTACTGCAATTTCAGTAGTACTATCATTAGTGATCACTCCCCCATTGATCAATGCATTCAGTAATTTTCTGCCCGACGGTGTTGTATTATCTGCAAAGACATCAACGATTGTTTTTATCCTGGCAATCACAACTATCACTTCTGTATCGGCTGGATTTTATCCGGCACAGGTGTTATCTTCTTACTTGCCCGTTATTACATTGAAGGGTTCAAATTTTAACCAGGCGGAAGGCAAAGGATATCTGCGAAAGGGATTAATCGTTTTTCAATTTTCAATCTCGTTGATCTTTATTATTGGAACACTAATCGTCGGTAAGCAATTGCATTATATGCTGACGACAGATATGGGGTTTACAAAGGATGCCATCGTTAATATTCCTGTGCGGCCGAATTATGCGAAAGAAAAGATGCAATTGCTCGCGCAGCAATTAAAGCAGGTACCCGGTGTATCGATAACAAGTATAGGCTTAGGAACTCCTGCCGAAAAAAGTCATTGGAGCACTGTTTTAAAATCTAAAGAAACCGGCGAAAACGGGATCGGCTCGCAATTCCAGGCAGGCGATGAAAATTACGTTCCTCTTTATCAACTGCAACTCGTGGCCGGCCGCAATTTATTACCAGGCGATACAATGAAAGAATACCTGATCAATGAAACCTTAGCCAAACAACTTGGATTTAAAAATGCCGCGGATGCCATTGGTAAAACACTGTCGAGCGGAGGCGACGATGGTACTACTACGCATAAACAATTGCCAATTGTCGGCGTTCTGGCTGACTTTCACGTTCAATCGCTGCATGAAGCGATCGAACCTACTTTTATCAGTACATCAAAAAAATATTCAAGGGTAATCAGTATTAAACTTAAAACTGCGAATAAACAGCTTGTGAACTTTAAAGAATCCATCGCAGCCATCGAAAAGCTGTGGAAAAGCGTTTATCCCGGTGAAAAATTCGATTATAAATTTTTCGACGCTACCATTGCGCGGTTTTATGATAAAGAAGAAAAAACCGGGCAGCTGATGAATACGGCTATGATGGTTGCCATTTTTATTTCTTCGATGGGTTTGTTTGGGCTTGCTGCTTTTTCTGTGCAACGAAGAACGAAAGAGATTGGTATCAGGAAAGTGCTGGGTGCAAGCGTATCGGGTATAGTTTCCCTATTGTCGTTTGAGTGTATAAAACTCGTTTTACTGGCATTGATGATCGCATCGCCCGTCGCCTATTATTTTATGTACGTGTGGTTACAAAATTTTGCTTATAGGATAAACATCAGTTGGTGGGTATTTGCTGTAGCTGGTTTATCAGCAGTACTAATTGCTATATTAACGATCAGCTATCAGACGATCAGGGCGGCATTGGCAAACCCGGTGAGGTCATTACGAACGGAGTAAGTCCCGATCCTGATGGTTATCGGGATGGTTCGGGATGAAAAGTATGAGAACATCGTAGTTGCCTGTCATGGGTAAGACAGCGTAAATCAAAAATCGTAGATCTAAAATCATAAAGTACCATGTTGAAGAATTATTTATCACTGGCTTTTAAGAATTTCAGAAAACAAAAAATGTTTTCCCTGATCAACATTCTCGGGCTAACGGTAGGCATCACGTGCTGCATGTTGATTTTTCTTTTTATTATGAATGAATTCAGTTATGATAAATTTCACAAGAATGGAAAAAACATTTATCGTGTGTACCGGGTAGGCAACACAAATGGCGAACACAGGGCTATCCCCTGGGTATCGCCACCGTATGCAAAGGCATTACTGACGGATTACCCCGATGCCGTTCAGCAAACATTGCGGGTAATGCCCGACAATGATCTTGTCACATATAAAAACGTTTCCTTCAATGAGAAAAAAATCTACCTCGTTGACAGTAACTTTTTTACTTTCTTCAGTTTTCGCTTATTAAAAGGAAACCCCGCAACAGTATTGAACGATCCATTAAGTATCGTCATGACCGCATCTGCGGCCCGGAAATATTTCGGCAATGAAGATCCTATTGGCAAAGTTGTAGACTTCAATAAAAAAATGCAGTTGAAGGTTACCGGTATTGCAGAAGATGTGCCGGTCAATTCCCATCTTGATTTCGACATGGTCGTTCCCACTTCAAACTGGAGGAATGAGCCATGGTTCAATCAATGGCCCAACAACGGTCTCTTTGTGTATCTGCAGCTTAACCCGGCAGTACATCCCGATCAATTACAAAAACAATTTCCCGCGTTTATGGATAAGTACCTCGGTAAATTTTATCGCGAAAACGGCTTTAAAATGGATCTTATTATGAAGCCGCTTAACGGAATTTACTTCGAAGGTGAAAATCCTTTTGATGATGTAAAACATGGCAGCAAAAAGATGGTATACATTTTTATGAGCATTGCCGTGCTCATATTGGTTATAGCCTGTATCAATTTTATGAATCTTGCCACGGCACGCGCCACAGACAGATCGAAAGAAGTTGGCTTAAGAAAAGTATTGGGTGCCGTGCGACGGCAACTCACATTGCAGTTTATTTTTGAATCATTCCTGTTTGCAACAATCGCCTCAGTTCTTGCATTGTTATTGCTGCAGGCGATCATGCCGGCCTATTCAGGTTTTCTTGGTTATAAGTTACCCTCTTACTGGAACAACCCATGGTCTTATATTTTTATTGCCGGTGTTATCGTTACAGTGGGTATTCTTGCCGGCAGTTACCCGGCATTATTGCTTTCTTCATTTTCCCCGATTGAATCATTAAAAGGAAAATTGAACGTCGGCAAACAAGGTGCGTTTTTCCGAAAGGCATTGGTTGTATTTCAATTCGGCATCTCCGTCCTGTTGATCATCAGTGTAACTGTTGTCATGAAGCAAATGCACTATGTGCGTAATACCGACCTTGGTTTTAATAAACAGCAGACGATGATCGTGCGTTTGGATAACGGAACAATATGGAATAAAAAAATAGAATTCAAACATCAGTTGGAGGCGGACCCTGCCATTGCGAGTGTGTCGGTGATGACAGGTGAGCCGGGCGGCTTTCACGATACGTATGGTTTCGAGGCAGAAGCCAAACCCGGAGAAAAACTGAACCTGAATACGGAGTTCGCCGATTTTGAATATGCAAAAACACTTGGATTAAAAGTTATTGCAGGGAGAGATTTCTCACCGCAATATCCGACTGATTCCACGCAATCTGTTATTATTAATCATGCAGCAGCAAACTTACTTGGTTATACGCCGCAGCAGGCTATTGGAAAATGGATAAAAAGCACGGCAGACAGTAACCGGAGAACAATTGTCGGCGTTGTTGAAGATTATCACTACGCATCATTGAAACAAACGATAGGACCGTTGGTTATCTCCACCAAAAAGGATGACCGGCGTCTTGCCTTGATTAAACTGAATACTTCACAATTAAAGCAGGCGACAGAGCGGATCAAAAAGATCTATAACAACAATGCACCGGATTTTCCATTTGAATACAGTTTCCTGGATGAGCGTTTTGATCAATTGTATAAAGCGGAAATCAAACAGGAATCATTATTAAGTGTGTTTTCAGTGATTGCAATTTGTATTGCCTGCCTCGGTTTGTTCGGCTTGGCATCTTATACCGCCTTAAAAAGAACAAAAGAAATTGGAGTGCGCAAAGTATTGGGCTCATCCGTAGAAAATATTGTGTTGCTGTTATCAAAGGATTTATTGAAACCGGTATTGCTGGGAACAATTATAGCCGTCCCGGTGGGATACTATGCAATGCAAAAATGGCTGGAAGGTTTTGCTTACAGGGTCAGTGTTCATTGGTGGTTGTTTGCAATGGCAGCCATGATCGCTGTGCTGATTGCATTGATTACTGTAAGTGTGCAGGCGATAAAAGCGGCATTGGCGAACCCGGTGAAGTCATTACGAACGGAATAATTTGGTGAAAGGTGAATAGTGTCGCGATAGCTATCGGAGGTAAATGATGCGATACGGGACAATCAACAGAAGACAGAACGCTGGAAACATAATAAACATTGAACGTCAAAACCACACTTCTTTATGATAAAGAATAATTTCCCCATGGGCCACTTCGCGAAAATCGCCTGGCGAAATATACAGCGCAATAAGGTTAACAGCTTTATCAATATTTCCGGGCTCGCAACTGCTATTGCCTGCGTTATTTTAATTGTGATGTATATACAGGATGAATTGGGCTATGATAAATTTTTTAAGGATTCCGATCACCTTTATCAATTAAACATGACCACCATGAATAATGGAGTGGAATCAACGACTGGCGGAAACACTGCACCTGCCGTAGGACCACTCATGGTTAGTTTATTTCCGGAAGTGGAAGCCTGTGCAAGAATTTACCGGCCCGGCGATGTGATGGTTCGTTACGATGAGGGAGAAAAACAGGTGAGTTATTTTACGGAGAAGCGATTGATGGCTGTTGATTCTAATTTTTTAGAAGTTTTCAGTTATCCTTTTTTACAAGGTGATCCTGCTACCTGTTTGCAACAACCTAATTCAATCGTTATAACCGAAGCAACTGCGAAAAAGTATTTTGGAAATACGAATGCCGTTGGAAAAGTATTGCTGTTTGATACAGATAAGAAACCGTTTACTGTTGCCGGCGTATTAAAAAACATCCCATCGCAATCTACATTTCAATTTGATATACTGGCGCCGATCAGGGCATATAGTGAAGTAAAAAAACGCAGCTGGAACTGGTTTTGGCTGCAGGTGAATACATACATAAAACTGAGGGGCAATGTACTACCCGGTAAAGCAAATATTGCAAAACTGGAAGCAAAATTTCCGGCGATGGTGAAAGAACATTTGTTTAAAAACACCGGGCAAAGTTTCGATGAATTTGTAAAGAAAGGCGGCAAACTGGAGTATAGCTTAATGCCTTTTACCGATGTTCATTTGCGGGCCAACGCTATGAATGTACCTGCCCGTTTAACAACTTTAAGTGATATCAAATACGTGTACATATTTTCCGCGATTGCTGTATTTATTATCATTCTTGCCTGTGTCAACTTTATGAATCTTTCGACCGCGCAATCGGCAAAGAGATCAAAAGAGGTGGGCATCCGCAAAGTGCTTGGCTCGTTACGAACACAATTGATAAAACAATTCCTTGCAGAAGCTATTCTTTATAGTTTGATTGCAACGTTGATTGGCGTGATACTGGTTGCTGCCCTGCTGACACCTTTTAACGAGGTATCGGGAAAAACACTGGCTATCAGTTCCATTTTTACCGGCTATATATGGTTATTCATCATTGCTCTTTGTCTTCTTACCGGGTTGCTGGCTGGTTTATATCCCGCATTCTATCTCACGTCTTTTAATCCCGTCGCCGTATTGAAAGGCATGAAGCTATTCAAAAACAATATCGGCAATCTCTTTATCCGTAATGGATTGGTCGTTTTCCAGTTCACCATTTCCATCACACTCATCATCTGCACACTTGTTGTGTTTAAGCAATTGCGATATACGCAGGAAAAGGACATGGGATTGAATAAAGAAAATGTTATTGTAATCGCCAACGGCAAACGTTTAGCAACAAACGAAGAAGCGTTCCGGCAGGATCTTACAAAGCTGCGTGGTGTTATTGATGCAACGATTTCCAGCAGCATTCCCACAAGAGTGAGCTTTGGCGACGATTACGTTCCTGAAGCAACAGAAAGCGACAAACCTTTAATGGAAGCAATCGGTCTTTCTTCATTTATGGTGGATGATCATTTCATACCAGCGTTGAAGATGCAGGTAATGCAGGGGAGAAATTTCTCGGGAGAATTTTCAGATTCCGCCTCAGTAATGCTTAATGAAACGGCAGCGAAGATGATCGGCTGGAAAGAGCCCGTGGGTAAGTGGCTTGCTTATCCCGGCAATGATCAGCGGTTTAAAGTGATCGGGGTAGTAAAAGACTTTAACGTTTCTTCACTGCGGGAAACAATAGAACCCTTTGCGTTGTTCCACCTGTCATCAAAGACGTACGGTCCCAATAACCCATACATTTCAGTTCGGTTTCAAACGGCCGATATGGACAGGTTTCTCGGTGAGCTCGAAGATAAATGGAAGAATTTCGCTCCTGCCACACCGTTTGACTATAATTTTTTAGATACGGCGTTTGACGCATTGTATCGCTCAGAAAAAAGAATGGGTGCTGTGTTTGGCATCTTTACTTTCCTGTCAATCTTTGTTGCATGTCTCGGTCTTTTTGGTTTATCTGTTTATACAGCCGAGCGGCGCACAAAAGAAATCGGTGTACGAAAAGTATTGGGAGCCTCTGTACAAAACGTAGTGCTGTTATTATCAAAAGACTTTTTAAGGTTAGTGATGGTATCAGCTGTTGTGGCATTTCCCATAGCATGGCTTGCCATGCATAAATGGCTGGAAGATTTTGCGTATCGTGTATCGATCGGATGGGTAGTGTTTATTGTAGCTGCCGGGGCGGCCTTATTCATTGCATTGGTCACCATCAGTTTCCAGGCAATAAAAGCAGCAGTCGCGAACCCGGTGAAGTCCTTACGGACAGAATGAAAAATGAACCGGTAGCTATCAGGAGAAGAGAAACCAGTGTACGCTACTAATTATTGATTACCGATAGTTCATAAAAAACAATTTTATGTTTAAAACATTTTTTTCAGCGGGGCACTTTGTGAAAACCACCACCAGGAATCTTTGGAAAAACAAAGCACTTTCGGTGATCAATATTATGGGGCTTGCATTGGGCCTCGCCTGTAGCTTGTTAATTATGTTATGGGTAAATGATGAATACAATGTAGATGCGTTCCATCACAACGGTGCACAATTGTATAGTGTGTTTGAAAGGCGTTATCACGACGGGCAGGTAGATGCAGGATTTGCTACGCAGGGATTAATGGCGGACGAAATGAAAAGAGTATTTCCGGAGATACAGTACGCAACCAATTATGCATGGAATAATCTGAATACGTTTGAAGCAAATAATAAAATAATTAAAGAGGATGGAAATCACGCAGGGCCAGACTTTTTCAAAATGTTTTCTTACTCTTTGCTGCTGGGGAACGCAGTTACTGCATTGCAATCGCCGGTGAGCATTGCTGTTTCAAAAAAAATGGCAGAAGATTTTTTTGGTTCTCCCCAGGAAGCAATTGGCAAAACAATCCGGTACGAAAACAAAAAAGACTTAAAAATCACTGCAGTGTTCGACAATATGCCAGAAAACAGTTCTGCTAAATTTGACTACATCATTAACTGGCAAATTTTTTTGGAAAATAATGATTGGGCAAAAAACTGGTCCAACAATGGACCACCCACGCATCTTATGCTGCGCAAAGGAACGGACATAAAAGCCTTTGAGAAAAAAATAGCCCGCTTCCTGGACAATTATAATAAGGAACAAACATCGCACTTTTACGTACGTTTAGGCATTCAACGTTATGGCGATACTTATCTTCATTCAAATTTCACGAACGGAGAATTGTCAGGCGGACGAATTCAGTATGTACGGCTGTTCAGCATCGTTGCTGTGTTTATTTTATTGATCGCCTGTATTAATTTCATGAATCTTACTACAGCACGTTCTGTGAAACGTGCGAAAGAAATTGGTATAAGAAAAGTTATAGGTGCAGTTCGTTCTTCGCTGGTAAGACAATTTATCGGCGAAACTTTATTGATTGTAACAATTACAGTAGTGATTTCGCTGGCAATGGTAGCACTTGTGTTGCCACAGTTCAACCGGCTCACAGCGAAAGAAATTCACATTCCGTTTAACAGCCCGGCTTTCTGGTTAAGCTTAACAGGACTGTTGTTAGCAACAGGTTTTATTTCGGGAAGTTACCCGGCATTATATCTATCCTCGTTCAAACCCGTTCGCATTTTAAAAGGGTCATTGAAGTTTTCAAGTGGCGCGCTATTGTTTCGCAAAGGGCTTGTCGTTTTTCAATTTATACTTTCGATACTATTGATTGTAGGAACTATCGTTGTAAGCAGGCAACTGAATTATATACAATCCACAAATCTTGGTTACGACCGGGAAAATCTATTATATATCCCACTGGAAGGTGATTTAGCATCAAAATACGCATTATTAAAAGCACAGGCGTTGACTATGCCGGGAATAAAAGATATAACCCGCATGACCGATGCACCTACAAAAATCAACAATGGTACTACAGGCATTCAATGGGAAGGAAAAGATCCAGAGTCCGATATAGATTTCACACACGTTGCAATAGGTTATGATTTTATAAAAACAATGAACGTGAAAATGGCGGAAGGGCGTGATTTCTCAAGGGATTTTGCAACCGATTCTGCGGGTTATCTTATAAATGAGACGGCGCTGAAGATTATTGGATACAAAGATCCTGTTGGCAAACCGCTGACACTCTGGAAAAACCCCGGGACTATTATCGGTGTCGTAAAAGATTTCCATTTTAATTCACTACACATCCAGGTAAATCCTCTTATACTTCGCTTGGGTGAAAATATCGAATGGGGATCAGCCCTCGTGCGAACAGAACCTGGTAAAACAAAAGAAGCGATAGCAAGTCTTGAAAAGATTTGCAAAGACCTCAATCCAAAGTTCCCGTTTACATATAAATTTTCTGATGAAGAATATCAGAAGCTATATAAGAGTGAACAGATCGTCAACCAGCTTGCCAATTACTTTGCATTTCTTGCCATTTTCATTTCCTGTCTTGGATTACTGGGACTGACAATGTTTACTGCAGAACAACGCACAAAGGAATTTGGTATACGAAAAGTATTAGGTGCAAGTCCTTTTATATTATTCGGTTTGCTTTCGAAGGAATTTATGTTGCTGGTATCAATAGCCATAATCATCGCATCGCCACTTGCATGGATAGTCATGAATGACTGGCTGCAGGATTATGCATATAAGATCAATATTTCGTGGTGGATGTTTGCGCTTGCAGGTATAGCTGCGATTGCAATTGCATTGATCACGATAAGCATACAGGCAATTAAAACGGCGGTGGCGAACCCGGTGAAGTCGCTCCGAACAGAGTGACGTCCCGATTATTCGGTACCGATGTGGCCCGGGGTGAAGAGCCTGGGAATGCAATAGCGTTGTGGATAGTAGTAGTCAATAGTGAATTCGTGATGTCTCGAAATATTTATTGTTATCGGTGTTTCCGGTTTGTTGAATAACGATTTAGATATGAAGATAAAAATATAAAGTTGGGATGTGTAACGAAGTGCTTCCTTTGTCCGTATGAAATAGGATAACCGGAAGGATTTAACTTATAAAACTATTTTATGTTTAAAAACTATTTCCCCGCAGGACACTATATGAAGACGACCATGAGAAATCTTTGGAAGAACAAAGCATTCTCTGTGATCAATATTATGGGGCTCGCACTGGGTCTGGCCTGCAGCCTGCTGATCATGTTATGGGTGAACGATGAATATAAAGTAGATGCGTTCCATAAAAATGGAAAACGATTATACAGTGTATTTGAGCGACAGATCCGTGACGGCCAGGTAAATGCTTTTCATGGCACGCCGGGTATTCTCGCTGATGAAATGAAACGGGTAATACCTGAAGTACAATATGCAACAAACTACGCATGGAACGAATTAGCCACGTTCGAAGCAAACAATAAAATCATTAAAGAAAATGGCAATCATGCGGGACAGGATTTCTTTAAAATGTTTACATATCCGCTGCTGGAAGGAAATGCCATAACAGCCTTACAATCTCCTTCAGACATTGCGATCTCGAAAAAAATGGCCGAAGAATTTTTCGGGTCTCCTGCCGAGGCCATTGGTAAAACGATTCGGCATCAAAACAGCACAGATTTTAAAATAACTGCTGTTTTCGACAACCTGCCACAAAACAGCACAACTCAATTCGATTATATCATCAACTGGTATTCATTCCTGGAAGGAAACAGCTGGGCAAAAGATTGGGGTAACAATGGCCCTCCCTGCTATGTAATGCTGCGTGAAGGAACCGATGCAAAGGCATTTGCAAAAAAGACAGAGAAGTTCCTGGATAATTATAACAAGGAACAAAATGCGCATTCGTATATAAGGTTGGGAATAGAACGTTACGGCGATGTATACCTGTATTCCAATTTTGATAAGAACGGCTATGTATCCGGTGGCAGAATTCAATATGTTCAGCTTTTCAGTATCGTCGCCATCTTCATTTTATTGATCGCCTGTATAAACTTTATGAACCTTACGACAGCGAGATCAGTAAAACGGGCGAAAGAAATCGGCGTAAGAAAAGTCGTTGGAGCGGTTCGCTTTGCCCTTGTCAGACAATTTATCGGCGAAGCATTGATTATTGCCGGCATTTCCGTTGTCATTTCGTTATTGCTTGTAACACTCACTTTGCCGGCATTCAACCAGTTCACCCACAAACAGATTCAGCTTCCCATAAACGAGCCTCTATTCTGGTCGGGTATTGCAGGATTGCTAGTGATCACCGGGTTCATATCGGGCAGTTATCCCGCTTTGTATTTATCATCTTTCAAACCAGTTCGTGTGTTGAAAGGTTTACCAAAATTTTCCGGCAGTGCATTATGGTTTCGCAAAGGACTTGTGGTTTTTCAGTTTGTGCTTTCCATTATCCTGATCATCGGAACGATAGTCGTAAGCAAACAGGTGAACTACATTCAAACAATGAACCTAGGTTATGATCGTGAAAATCTTCTTTATATCCCGCTGGAAGGTGATCTTATTCCGAAATACCAGTTGTTTAAAAACCAGGTACTGCAAACACCGGCAATAAAAGACGTAACCCGTATCACTGATGTGCCTACGCAAATTGAAAATGGAACAGGCGGCGTTGACTGGATTGGAAAAGACCCGAATAAAGACATTGAATTTACACAATCGGCAGTTGGTTATGATTTTGTAAAAACCATGCATCTGAAGGTAGTGGAGGGAAGAGATTTTTCAAAAGATTTTCCAACAGATTCCGTAGGTTATCTTTTAAATGAATCTGCAGCGAAGATCATCGGCTATAAAGATCCGATCGGCAAACCGCTTACGTTCTGGAGAAAAAAGGGAACGATCATCGGCGTGTTGAAAGATTTTCATTTCAACTCTGCACATACACCGATCAACCCGATAATATTCCGCATGGGCGAAGATATGAGTTGGGGTTCTGCGCTTGTAAAAACAAAACCCGGCAAAACCAAAGAAGCGTTGGCCAGTCTTGAAAAAATTTGCAAAGAACTGAATCCAAAGTTTCCGTTTACGTATAAATTTTCCGATGAAGAATATGCCAAACTCTACAAGAGTGAGGAAGTGATAAGCCGGCTCGCCAACTCGTTTGCATTTCTCGCCATATTCATTTCCTGTCTTGGTTTGTTGGGACTGGCCATGTTCACTGCAGAACAACGCACAAAAGAATTTGGTATAAGAAAGGTCCTGGGAGCAAGCCCGCTGGTGTTGTTCAATTTATTATCGAGAGAATTTTTGGTGCTGGTATTAATCGCTATGATCGTTGCATCGCCACTTGCATGGATAGCAATGAGCAGCTGGCTGAAAAATTATATCTACCATATCGACATTTCCTGGTGGATGTTTGCTGCGGCCGGATTGTTATCTCTGGTGATTGCATTGATAACGGTAAGTTTCCAGGCGACAAAGGCCGCGCTGGCGAACCCGGTGAAATCGTTGAGAACAGAATAAACACTTTCCCGGTTGAAATCGGGAAAGTGATGAGTAATGTTTGTTTTTACTCATCCTGATCACTCATAAACAAAACGCCATGATATCAAAAAGCATTTCCTTCATTCTGCGTCGGTTTAGTCGCAACAAACTGAGTACATCACTACATGTAACGGGTCTTACGTTAGGCATTACTGTATGTTTATTGATTGGCCTGTTCATTAAATACGAATTGAGTTTTGATTCGTACGAAAGCAAAGCAGACAGAACATACCGGATCAACCAGGTGTGGGTTGACTTTGGCAAAAAAACGTTTCATTTCTCCACTCCGTTTCCATTGGCCGACCAGGTGCGTAAGGATGTTCCGGGTATTGAAATGGTTACAAAAGTGCATCATCCGTTTCAAAACGTTATTGAAATTAACCCGGTAAAACGATTCAAACAGGATCGTGTAATAATGACTGACCCGGAGTTTGTAGATGTGTTTGATGTAAAAGCAGTAGAAGGAAATGCTTACGAAGCACTGAGAAAACCGTACCAGGCGGTACTGACGGAAACAACTGCAAAAAAATTTTTCGGTAATGAAGATGCATTGGGGAAAACATTTACGTACAATGATAGTTTTAATATCACTGTTGGCGCGGTGATAAAAGATTTTCCTGCCAATACTCATCTGCCTGCATCGGTACTTTTATCTTTTGTGAACAACGAAAAATACCTTGTGACAAGTACCACTCATTACGGTTCCGTATCGGGAGGTTCTACATTTATCGTATTACCGAAGGGAACAAAATTGAATAGCGGTATCAAAGCGGCTGTTCAAAGTATTTACGATCGCTTTGCAAATAATCAAACATGGGCAAGCAAAGAACATTATGAAGAAGCAGAAGTTCAACCACTGAGTGATGTACACTTTAATGCAAAGTATGCAGGAGGCGGGCAATGGGTGCAGGCCATCAACACCACCTGGCTTTGGTTTTTTGGCAGCGTCGGTTTTGCTGTTTTAATATTGGCCTGTATCAATTTTGTCAACCTGTCAACGGCGCAGGCTCTCGCCAGGGCAAAAGAAGTAGGTGTACGAAAAGTAGTTGGAGCCGGCAGAATGCAACTGATTCTGCAGTTTCTTTCAGAAGCCTTGTTGCTCGTTTTTGCTTCAGCAATACTTGCCATCATCATTGTAAAATTTTCATTGCCCTATATAAATAATCTTGCGGAAAAACAAATCAGTTTTGATCTTTCCAATTCCGTATCCCTTCTTATTTATTTATTGACCGGCATATTATTGACGGCATTGATGGCAGGCATCTATCCCGCATTGATCATTACACGGTTTCACCCGGTCTCCGCTTTGAAATCGGGTTCAGTAAATGCAACGCCGCAATCTGCAATACTTCGCAAAGTTTTAGTTGTTACCCAATTCAGCATATCCATCTGTTTACTGATCGGTTTATTGCTTATTGGCAAACAAATGAACTACATGCAGCATAAAAGCCTCGGGTTTGATAAAGACAATATTGTGTTACTACCGCTGCCGGATATGGGCAATTTGAAACAAAATGAACTACTGGCCAATGAATTGTCTTTTATTCCACAGGTTGCCGGCTGGACATTCTCTACAAGTCCGCCCAGTGGCGGACCCGACATCCATTGGTCAACGGTGATGAGCACGAAGGGCCGCGATGATCCTGACCAAAAAAGCGTTACGACGATCCTGACAGACGAAAAATTTTGTTCATTATATAATTTACAATTGAAAGCGGGCCGGTTTCTTACAATTGCTGATACGGCTGCAGTGTCTTCGTCATTGCCAAGGGAACAACGATTTCCCAAATCGGTGGTAAATGAAAAATTAATCCGGGAGCTCGGATATGAATCGGCACAAGCCGCATTGGGAAAAAGATTCTGGATCGGCCAGGATGGATGGCATGCAGAAATTGTCGGTGTGGTCAGTGATTTTAATATCAGTTCACTGCATGACGCCATCAAACCAACATTAATCACCCAGTATCTTCCCTATTCCAGCAACGCCAGTGTTAAGATTAAAGCCGGATCAGATATTCCTGTAACGATTACAAAAATCAATGCAGCCTTTAAGAAAGCGTATCCGTCCGGAATATTTGAATTTAATTTTCTCGACCAGCAGCTGGATGTTTTATACAAATCTGACCAGCGGTTGTACAGCCTTTTTAAAATATTTTCTGCATTAGCGATGCTCATTTCCTGTTTGGGGCTTTGGGGACTTATAACATTTGCCACGCAACAGCGGATAAAAGAAATTGGTATACGCAAAGTGTTAGGCGCTTCGGTGTTTACGATTGTATCGCTGCTTACAAAAGATTTTATCCTGCTGGTGAGTATTGCAATGGTCATTGCAGCGCCACTGGCCTGGTGGGGCATTCATAAATGGTTACAGGATTTTGCTTTCCGTATCCATATAGGATGGACCATGTTTGCCATAGCAGGAGCGACGGCAATTTTAATTGCCATACTGACGGTGAGCTACCAGGCGATAAAAGCTGCGTTAGCAAACCCGGCGAAGTCGTTGAGAACGGAATGAATAGCGTTCGGAAAACTATCGGGAGAGTGGCGGGCATTTCTATTGATCACTCATCACGGATCACCATATAACCATTGGATATGACACAGAATTATTTAAAATACGTTACCAGGAACATGGCAAAAAACAAAACCTATTTCCTTGTAAATATAATCGGCCTCACAGCGGGCCTGGTTTGTTTTGCATTTATCGCTCTCTGGGTAAGCGATGAATTAAGTTATGATACGTTCAACCGGAACTATAACAGGATTGTTCGCGTAACGGGAATTGAAAAAACACAAACAGGCATTTCCGAATCAGCAGTATCCAGTGCACCAATGGCAAAGGCACTGAAAGATGATTATGCCGAAGTAGAAAATACGGTGAGATTACGGATGCGGGAAGAAATAGTAACACACGATAATCAGCAGGTGCTGCAACCCGGAATATTGTTAACCGATCCTTCTTTCTTTGATGTATTCAGTTACCATCTTACCAGGGGCAATGTGCAAACCGCGTTAAGTGAGCCTTATTCAATTGTGCTGACAGAATCAACAGCAAAAAAATATTTTGGGGATAGTAACCCGATAGGTCAGACGCTTCTTATAAATATGTATGATACCGCGTATGGAGCACCATATAAAATAACTGCTGTAATGCCGGATCCTCCCACAAATGCGCATTTTACTTTTTCTATGCTTGCATCATTTAAAACCGTTGAAACTTTCAATCCTGATGTGCTGACTATAGACGGCTGGGGCGATGCAGGTTTTTATACGTATTTATTATTGAAAAGAGGAGTTGATTATAAAACCTTTTCCGGTAAAATAGCACAGTTTTATAAAAAATATGTCGGTGACCGTTATGACATCTGGAAAAACATTTATTTCTACAAACTGCAGCCGTTGCGGGATATTCACCTGAAATCAAACCTGCAGTATGAAATTGCGGCAACCGGTAACCAGGCACAGGTTTATATTTTTTCAACCATAGGAATATTTATCCTGTTACTAGCAGGGATAAATTACATGAACCTTGCGACTGCGCATTCTGTAAACAAGGCAAAAGAAGCCGGTATCCGGAAAGTTGCCGGTGCTGAACGAAAACAATTAATCTTTCAATACCTGCTGGAGGCAATACTGATTGCGTTGACTGCATTGGTACTGGCAATTGCGCTGTGCTCATTTTTACAGCCCGCTTTTTTCCAACTCACCGGAAAGAATCTGTCACCGCTTTCATCGCCTTTCCTGATCGCCTTCCTGGTTGGCGTAGCAGTCCTGCTGGGCATATTGTCCGGTATCTACCCGGCATTTGTTATTTCAGGGTTCAAACCAATTGCGGTACTAAAAGGATCTTTTAAATCAGGGAGCAAAGGAGTGTTCTTACGCCGCTCATTAGTCGTATCACAATTTGTTATAACCATTTTGCTGATCAGCAGTATCATTGTTATTTATGCACAAATGACCTTTATAAAAAATAAGGACCTTGGCTACGATAAAAATGGATTGCTTTTTTTAAGAGTACATGGAAATACAGATGTCATCAACGGTTACACCGCGTTCAAAAATGAATTATTATCAAACCCACTTGTTTCCGGGGCAGCCATATCCAATACATTGCTGGGCAGCCTGCCATCCGGCGGATCGGAAACAGTAGATGAAAAAGGTAATCTACTTCAGGTAAGTACCGCCCGGATAAGAGTGGATGCAGACTATCTGGATGTTTATGGAATAAAATTATCAGCCGGAAGAAACTTTGATAAAAAATTAACCGGCGATTCCATACGACCCGTCATTTTAAATGAAGCCGCTATAAAAAAATTCGGATGGAAAGATGCAGCAACTGCAATCGGCAAACCTTTCAAAATGGGAGACCAGCAAGGTAAGGTGATTGCCGTTGCAAACGATTTTAATTTTAGTACGTTACAACAATTAATCAGTCCCTTAGCTATCTACCCGCTCGAAGGGCGATTCTCAAGGATCACGTTAAAGACAAACAGCGCTCAACCAGCTTCAGTCATTGCATTGGTTGAAAGAGTATGGAAGAAGCATTTCGCTTCTGCCCTTTTCGATTATGATTTTTCTGATAGTGTATTTGAACAGCAATATCGCGACGAAAAAAGATTTGCAAGAATCGTTTTATATTTTTCTGTGTTGTCCTTACTGATTGCCTGTCTCGGTCTGTATGGCCTGATCGCTTACACAACATCACAAAAAACAAAAGAGATAGGTATTCGCAAAGTGTTAGGTGCTTCGGCAAACGGCATTGCGTTATTGCTATCGAAAGATTTTTTAAGACTGGTTGTACTGGCTTTCGTTGTGGCAACACCGGTAGCCTGGCTTTTAATGAATAAATGGTTGCAGGATTTTGCCTACAGAACAAGGCTGGCATGGTGGATGTTTGCGGCGGCGGGTTTGATCGTGCTGCTGATCGCATTGTTAACGGTGAGTTTCAAAGCGATTAAAGCAGCGACGGCGAACCCGGTGAAGTCGCTTCGCACAGAATGACTCGTCTCCCGATAATTATCGGTAGACGAGTAATGCGGTGCAACACTATTACTGATTACTGAACACTCAAAAAAAAGAAGTCATGCTTAAAAATTATTTTATCATCGCCTGGAGAAATTTTTATAAAGGAGGAACGGCCTCCCTTATCAATATTATCGGCCTGACGACGGGGATGATTTGCTTTATCATTATCTCTTTCTATGTAAAAAATGAATTGGGTTTTGATAGTTATCACAAAGATGCAAGTCGCACGTATCGCGTGGTAAAGGACTTTGTGAATGAAGGCGCATCGGTTCCCGATGCTACAACGCCACCTGCCCTGTCGTACGCACTGCGTACGGAATTGCCGGAAGTCAAAGCTGTAACAAGAATATTTCCTGCATGGGGACGAAAATATTTGATTCAATACAAAGACAAATCATTTTTTGAAACCAACCTCCTTCGCATAGACAGCAGCTTTTTCAATGTATTCGACTTTCAATTTGTACACGGAAATGGAGCTGCAACATTTAAAAGCCCGCTGTCCATTGTTCTTACAGAGACGTCTGCAAAAAAATATTTCGGCAACACCGATCCGATTGGTCAAACGGTACGGATCAATGTAAACAACGGACAGGATTACCTGGTTACAGGTGTTTTAAAAGATGTGCCGCAAAACTCACATTTCTCATTCGACTTCCTGATACCTTTCGTATCAAGAATAGATTCGGTGATCAATACCAATTGGAACTGGAGCAGTTTTTACACGTACACTGTTCTTAAAGAAAATGCCAACGCAGTTTCTTTTAAAAATAAATTACAACCGCTTTTTAATAAATACCAGCCTCAAAGCAAAAATCGATATTATGCACAAAGCCTCACCGATATTCATTTGAAATCAAACCTGAAATGGGAACTTGGTATCAACAATGACCTGTCCTATATCAATATACTGCTGACAATCGCTTTGTTTGTTATCGTTATAGCCGGCATAAATTATGTGAACCTTGTAACCGCGCAATCCGTGAAGCGGGCAAAGGAAGTAGGCGTGCGCAAAGTCACGGGAGCTTCGAAGGATTCACTCGTTATTCAATTTCTTACAGAATCTGTATGTAATGCTTTTGTTTCGTTTGCTATTGCCATCATAGCCGTTTATTTACTTTCACCGCTTATCAATCGCCTCCTCGACAGAAGTGTACCGATTTTTTCTACGGAGCAATGGTTCACATGGATTGAATTAACGGCGCTTACTTTGTTTATTGGCATCGCCGCCGGGTTATATCCTGCATTTTATTTATCCGCATTCCGGCCGGTTAAGGTATTGAAAGGAAAATTTATTGCCACCGGACGAGGCGCCCGGCTGCGCAAAGGGCTTGTTATTTTTCAATTTGTCATTTCTATTGTGCTGATCATTGGTTTCTTCACTATATATCGCCAGGTTGATTTCATTACACGAACAAACCTGGGATTTGATAAAGACAATATCCTCCTGTTGCCCAATGTGCGGGCGAATGGAATGAATAATCCCAACGTTCGTGGATCCTGGCTGGATGAAGTGAAAGCGATGCCCCCGGTAATAAATATTGCCAGGGCTGACGGTATCTTAGGCGGCGAAACATCGACAAATGGTATAAGTGTCAACGATACGCACATCACTTTAAACTTTATGCGCGTCGACCACGAGTTTTTACCAACGCTGAAAATTGATTTAAAAGAGGGAAGGAATTTTTACAATCATCCCTCGGCCGATAGTGCCAGTATTATACTCAACGAAAAAGCAGTGCAGGAACTCGGTTTGAAAAAACCTTACCTGGGGCAACGGATAGAATGGGATGATGAATCCGGCAAGCCACATCCTGTTACAATTGTGGGCATTGCAAAAGATTTTCATTTTACCACATTACATGAAGCGATTAAACCCTTTGGATTTATAGCCGAAGAAAATAATGGCAGTACGTTCTTTGTGAAGTTGCGGTCAAAAAATCTTAACAAGGACATCTCTGCCATTCAAAAAATATGGTTGAAATATAATCCGGACAAACCGTTTGAATATACTTTCCAGGATGAACAGCTGGCTAAGCAATATCAATCAGACATGAAATTCAAGAGCCTGTTTTCCTGTGTCACCATATTGGCGGTATTAATAGCCTGTCTTGGATTACTTGGCCTTTCCATCTTTACCACGGAGGCAAGAAGAAAGGAAATCGGCGTTCGAAAAGTGTTAGGTGCAAGTACCGGTTCTTTATTCAGCCTGTTATCAAAAGACTTTTTATTGTTAGTAGTGATTGCTTTTATAATTGCAATACCCGTAGCATGGCTCACGATGAATACCTGGTTGCAAAGCTATGCCTATCGCATAAGTATGAGCTGGTGGCTGTTTATAATGGCGGGCCTCGCAGCAATGCTTATAGCATTAATCACTATCAGTTTCCAGGCAATAAAAGCGGCTGTGGCGAATCCGGTGAAGTCGCTGAGAACGGAATGATGGAGTGAGTCGATGGTGAATTGTGAACAGTGAATTGTGTCTTACAATAAAAAATTTATTACTTAAGAACGATGGAATGATGGTAGACAAAGCGTATTATAAACGAAAAGAGTGATCAAAATAAGTAATTTACAATGATCAGTGAACCTTGCAATCCATAACCAATTATAATATTTAAGCCATGATAAAAAATTATTTCAAAACGGCGTTTCGCAATATGATGAAGAATAAAACATTTTCCCTCATCAATATTGCGGGTTTGTCTATCGGTATGGCAGCTTGCCTGCTTATCCTGCAGTATGTAAGCTTTCAATTAAGCTTCGACCAGTTTAACAAAAATGCAGCCGACTTGTATCGTGTAGGCAACGATCGATATCAAAATGGCAAACTAATCCAGCATGGCACGATCACCTATTCGGGTATCAGCAAGGCCATGCGTGATGATTTTCCCGAAGTAGTGAATTACACCAGGATCGAACCCCAGGGCTCGACCACAATTACTTTTAAAGATAAAAAGATAGGCGAACAGGAAGTGATGTTTGCAGACAATTCATTTTTTTCCATGTTTTCTTATCCGCTGATCGCAGGCGATAAACGAAATACGCTGAGTGATGCACATACGGCGGTTATTTCTGAAACCGCCGCGAAAAAAATTTTCGACGTGCAGGGTAATGATTTTTCATCGGTGCCCGGCAAGTTATTTATTATGGGAAAAGATTCGGTAGCCTATAAAGTAACGGCCGTATGTAAAGATGTACCGGAAAATTCTCATTTGCGTTTTGATATTCTTGCATCTTATGTTACGTTATATTCCGGTTACGGGTGGAAAGAAGCAGATTACGACTTCACCGATTCCGACTTCTGGCATTATGTGCAACTGAAACATGGCACCAATCATAAAGCATTGGAGGCAAAATTTGCGGGATTCAGTCAGCGTCATTTCCAGGGAAATAAAGTATCCGGAAGTGATGAAAAATTTCATTTGCAACCGGTGCTGAGAGCACACCTGTATTCTGATTACGAATACGAGATCGGCAATACGGATAGTGCAGTGGTGGTATGGGGGCTGCTGATCATTGCTACGCTGATCATCGTTATTGCCTGGGTAAACTATATTAACCTGGCTACTTCACGTTCGGCTGAACGTGCCAGGGAAGTAGGTGTAAGAAAAGTATCCGGTGCTACAAAATCTCAATTGGTAAAACAGTTTCTTACCGAATCTTTAATTCTCAACGTTATTGCACTGATCCTTGCGCTGGCTATCGTATTATTGGTGCAGAGCAGCTTCAATAATTTAGTTGGTCACAAACTGTCACTATCGTATTTATTTCAAAAAGGGCTGAACGGATACGCGATATCCATAATCTTACTGGTATCCATAATCGCAGGAATATTCATTTCGGGTTTTTATCCTGCATTCGTACTTTCTTCGTTTAAACCGATACTTGTTTTAAAAGGCAAATTCACTTCTTCGGGAAAAGGTATTCTTTTACGCAAAACATTGGTCATTGGACAATTTGCTATTACCATCGTTTTGATAATCGGTTCTTTCGTTGTTTACAAACAAATAAAATATGTAAATGAACAAAACCTTGGTTTTAACCTTTCGCAGGTACTCCTCGTAAAGCCGCCTGAACTGACCAACTGGGATTCGACATTTATTGATAAGGAAAACTCATTTACACAGGAACTGAAACAAATACCCGGCGTTTCGGGAGCTTCGACCTCATGGAACCGTTTTGGCGGCGAAACAGGAAGAAGTTTTCATGTACGCAGATCCGACCAGGATTCAACAGCGAATGTAACGATGCGGCACAACGCGATCAGTCTTGGTTATCTTGACCTGTACCAGATTAAATTAGTCGCCGGGCGGGATTTTGCGAACACCGATTTCAATCCCAATTTCGGCCAGGTGCATAATTTATTGCTGAATGTGAGCGCAGCAAAATTATTAGGTTATGCATCACCGGCAGATGCGATTGGCAAGACAATGATGCGGGGACATAAAAAATGGGATATTATCGGCGTGATAAATGATTATCATCAAAAATCGCTGCGGTACCCGGTAGAACCCACCATGATCTTCCCGGCATATGGAACGGGTAGTTTTATTTCTGTAAAAGTAGCTGCAGCGAACCTGCCTGCAACAATTGCATCAATCAAAAAGAAATATGATGCTTTTTTCCCCGGCAACCTGTTCGATTATTCATTCGCCGATGAACGGTTTAATGCACAATACCGCAATGACCGCTTATTTGGAAAAATATTTGCGTTGTTCTCCGGTTTTGCCATATTCATTGCATGCCTGGGTTTACTTGGATTGTCATTATTCGCTACCATACAACGCACAAAAGAAATTGGTGTACGCAAGGTGCTTGGCGCCTCTGTTTCAAATATCGTTATGCTTCTTTCAAAAGATTTTATCAAACTTGTCATCGTAGCATTTGTCATTGCATCGCCGGTGGCCTGGTATATTATGCATAACTGGCTGCGGGATTTTGCATACCGCATCAATATATCGTGGTGGTTTTTCCTGGTAGCGGGAATGCTTGCCGTGGTCATTGCATTGGCAACGATAAGCTTCCAGGCAATAAAAGCAGCGGTGGCGAACCCGGTGAAGAGTTTGAGAACAGAGTGATAGGTTACCTGTTATGAGTTGCGAGGCTCGGGATATTACAAAATGCTGAAAACCCGGAACCGACGGACGTCTCACGATTCAAAAGTTGGTAAAAAGAACTGAACAACATACATGCTTAAAAACTATCTAACAACAGCCATCAGGCATCTTTGGAAAAAGAAGCTGTACTCTTTTATTAATGTCGCGGGCCTGGCCGTAGCACTCACCTGCATGGTGTTTTCTATTTTGTATTATAAATACGAGCACAGCTTTGATACCTTTCACAAAAACAATCCGAATCTGTATCGCATCAATACTACTTATGTAGATAATAAAACCGGGCAAACAGAAAGAAGTGGAGGAACGGGGCAGGTACAAGGACCTGCATTTAAGAGTCAGATTCCCGAAATAGTGGAATATACCCGCATCTTTGGCGGGGATATAATGGAAAATGTAAAATCTGCAGACAAAGCGTTTAATCTGGGAACCGCATTTGTTGATTCCACTTTTTTGAAAGTATTTTCTTTCCCTTTATTATATGGGGACCCTAATACAGCCTTAAATGATAAACGTTCAATCGCAATAACTGAAAAGACAGCGCGAAAATTTTTTGGCACAACAGACGTGCTCGGTAAAAGACTGGAAGTAGCCGATACACCGGATTCGTTATTTGCCTCATTTACTATTACTGCCGTAACCAAAGATCCACCTGCCAATTCATCCATTCAATTTGATATTTTAATTCCGATCAGCTACCTGCAAATCATGTTTAATGATAACAATTGGTTGAATGCATATCTCGGAACATTCGTGGTGCTTCACCCGAAAGCTGATCGTGAAAAACTTGCACAAAAGTTTGTGGCTATTCATAATGCTAACGCAAAAGAACAACTGGACCAAGGCAGGAAAAGCGGCGAATTTGATAAGCAAACGTTTTATTCGCTGCAGCCGATAACAGATATTCACTTACATTCATTTTATTCAAGCAGTAGCAGCCGGGAAGGCGGCTCGGCCAATGGCAGTAGTCCTTACTACTCTTATTTTATGATGGGAATTGCATTGTTCATTCTGTTCATGGCTTCCATCAACTTTATTAATCTTAACATTGGCAATTCGTTTGGCAGAGCTAAAGAAATCGGTATAAGAAAAATAAACGGCAGCAGTAAGACGCAAATCATTTTACAGTTCCTGGTCGAGTCATCTGTTATTTGTGTAGCAGCGTTCTTTATTGCTATAGTGCTAACACAAGGTTTACTGCCTTTTTTTAATCGCCTCGCAGACAGGCAAATTCTCTTTTCATCGCTGTTGGATGCGAAGCTGTTATTTTATTTCGTTTGTTTATTACTGGCAAACATTTTACTCGCTGGTTTATACCCGGCTTATGTATTGGCAAAATTCAAACCAACGGAAGTATTATACAACAAAATCGCCCTGTCGGGTCGTAACTGGCTGGGCAAAGGTTTAGTGGTTTTACAATTTTCAATAGCAATAAGTCTTATTATCGGCTCCATTATCTATTACAAGCAAATGGATTTTGTACGTACCAAAGAATTGGGATATGATCCTTATAATATTGTAAGGGTGGATATTCCGCCGAGACGCGATACGAAGAGTATTTATTCTATGTTTAAAAATGAATTGACCAAAGAACCCGGTGTAAAGATGATGTCTTTGGAGGCAGATTTTTCTCATACGCAGGCATCTGTCAATAACCGGGACATTAAAACCGGGTATAAGACTGTAGAGCCGCCTTATATTCCTATGTTGGAGATAACGTTGAAAGCCGGACGAAATTTTTCAGATGCCTATGGTACAGACAAAACAAATGCAATTATCGTGAATGAAACTTTCGCCAGGATTGCGGGTTTACAAAATCCTGTTGGAGCTACTGTACATTTTAAAGAATGGTTTACCAACGCTTCAGCTACTATTGTGGGAGTAATGAAAGATTATCACCATGGTTCCTTGAAAGAAATGATACAGCCTTTGGTTCTTGCAGTCAGTAACCAGTCACAAGGCACGATACTGATAAAAATTGACAAGCGCAGGCAAAAACAGGCACTTGCAGCTATTGAAACAGTTTATAAGACAGCAGTACCGGGTTCTGAGTATGCTTATACTTTTTGGGACGAACTTAATGCAAGAGCATACCGGCAGGAAAGTAAATGGCAGCAGATAATCGGTATCACTACGATATTATCTATATTGATCTGTTGCCTCGGGCTATTCGGCCTTACTCATCTTTCCACGCACAGGCGTACGAAAGAAATTGGTATTCGTAAGGTTTTAGGTGCATCGGTCAGCAGCATCGCTTCGCTCGTTTCGATCGATTTTATAAAACTTGTATTCATTGCGGTAATCATTGCCTCACCCGTTGCATGGTATTTTATGAATAAATGGTTACAGGATTTTGCATACAGAACAAACATCAGCGTATGGGTATTTGTGTTAGCCGGCTTTTGTGCAGTGCTGATTGCCTTATTAACTATAATATACCAGGCAATAAAGGCGGCGATGGCGAACCCGGTGAAGTCACTCCGGACGGAGTGACGTCCCGATTGTTGCCGGGACCGTATGATTCGGTAGAAGAGCTTGCGAACAGAATAGTCAGAACGGGAATTCGGCAGGATTAAAAGAATATTGCAATCATGGAATTTTCAAATTCCACCCTCGTCAACGTTCAGACTATTGATGTATAAAATTATATCCTGAATCGTTCACATAAAAAACACACATTCATGCTCAAAAACTATCTGAAAACAGCCTGGCGTAGCTTTTACAAGAACAAGTTTTTTTCTGTTATCAATATTGGTGGCCTTGCTGTCGGGATGGCTGTAGCCATGCTGATTGGTCTATGGATATGGGATGAACTCTCGTACGACAAATACAATAAAAATTATGACCGGATTGCGGAGGTGATGCAGCAATCAACTGTAAATGGAGAGGTAAGCACCAACTATCCCTGTCCTGCCCCGTTGGCTGATGAACTTCGGAATACTTATGGCAGCGAATTTAAACACGTGGTGCGTTCGTGGTGGAACCAGGATCACCTGCTATCTTATGGTAATAAAAAGTATACGCGCATCGGCAAATTTATGGAGCCGGAAGGACCGGGATTGATGTCGTTAAATATACTGAAAGGATCAAGCGAAGGATTGAAAGACCCTTCATCAATTTTGATTGCTGCATCTGTAGCAAAAACAATTTTTGGCGATGCCGATCCTATGAATAAGATGATGAAGATCGATAACAACCTGGATGTAAAAGTAACCGGAGTATATGAAGACATACCCAACACTTCACGATTCAGGAATGTGATGTTTATTGCTCCATGGGAACTGTTTGTTTCAACTGACCAGGCAATGAAGCTATTAAAAGATAATTGGGGTTGGGACGCTGCTGAAATTTTTGTACAGCTTGCCGATCATGCGGACATGAAAAAAGTTTCGGCTAAAATCAGGAACAGTAAACTCGACAGGATAAAAGACAATAAAGAACTTGTTGCGTACAAACCTGCCATCCTTTTGCAGCCGATGAGCCGCTGGCATTTATATGCAGAATGGAAAGATGGTGTTAATACAGGTGGCGCCATTCAGTTTGTGTGGCTGTTCGGTATAATAGGCGTATTCGTCCTGATACTGGCCTGCATTAACTTTATGAATCTGGCTACGGCGCGATGTGAAAAAAGAGCCAAAGAAGTAGGCGTACGAAAAGCGATTGGCTCTATGAGAAAACAACTCATCATCCAGTTCTTCACGGAGTCACTTTTAATTACGTTTCTTGCGTTTGTACTGTCGCTGGCACTCATACAAATCGCGCTGCCTTTTTTTAATACGGTAGCTGATAAAAAAATCCCGGTACCATGGAGCAATATATGGTTTTGGCTGGGCGGCATAGCCTTTTGTTTTTTTACAGGGCTCATGGCCGGTAGTTATCCTGCATTTTATCTATCTTCTTTTCAGCCGGTAAAAGTGCTGAAGGGAACATTTAAAGCTGGTCGCGATGCGGCATTGGCAAGAAAGGCATTGGTGGTTTTACAATTTACTGTGTCAATCATCCTGATCATTGGCACGCTCGTCGTGTTTCAGCAGATTCAATATGCAAAGGACCGTCCGATAGGATACAGTCGAGATGAATTGATTCAATTGCAAATAAACACATCTGAGTTTGAAGGTCATGAACAGGCGATAAGGAATGATTTATTAAGAACAGGCGCAGTAGCTGAAATGGCTGAGTCTTCGAGCCCGGCAACGGGTGTGTGGAGTGGGCGCAGTGGTTTTGACTGGCGTGGAAAGGATCCATCACTGCAACCCGAGTTTGGTGCAATTGCTGTTACACATGAATATGGAAAAACAGTTGGCTGGCAGATCAGTGAAGGAAGAGATTTTTCCAGGGAATTCTCAACCGATTCGTCTGCTTTGATATTAAATGAAGCAGCAGTAAAATTTATGGGACTTAAAAACCCGGTAGGTGAAATTGTAAAATGGGATGGCGCCAACTATACAGTGATCGGCGTTATAAAAAACATGCTGATGGGATCGCCTTACGAACCGGTGAATCAAATTGTTTATTCGTTAAAAAATGAAAAACTGAAATTCATTTTGATAAAACTAAGCCCTGCCTCAGGTGCGGCCGAAGCGATAAATAAAATACAAACTGTGTTCCAGAAGTATGCACCCTCCTATCCCTTCGATTATAAATTTGTAGACGAAAATTTTGCAAAGAAATTTGCTGCCGAAGACCGCATTGGTAAGCTCGCTTCTTTTTTTGCTGCGTTGGCCATCTTCATCAGTTGTTTCGGGCTTTTCGGAATGGCATCATTTATGGCTGAACAACGTACCAAAGAAATCGGCGTGCGAAAAGTTTTGGGGGCTTCTGTATTCAATCTTTGGAAATTATTATCAAAAGAATTTGTGACGCTTGTATTTATTTCGTTTGTAATTGCAATTCCGGTATCGTGGTATGCCATGCACAACTGGCTGCAGAATTATTCGTACCGGACATCGATATCATTATGGGTTTTTGTTATTACGGGTATCATGGCATTGCTGATTACGATTATAACTGTGAGCTATCATGCGATAAATGCAGCATTGGCTAATCCTGTGAAGTCCTTACGAACGGAATAGACATCATTAAGATTTTTTTATCAGGATGATTATGAGAAAACCAGGAAGATTTTCTTATGAATTAACAAATTTTCAAACTGACAAAATTTTGACATTGCACCTTCTCTCCAAATCTTTATGATGCGTGGCGTGCAATGGAAGTAAAGCAGCGTTAAAATATAAAACTGTTGTATGTTAAAAAACCATTTCAAATCTGCATATCGCAACTTGCAGAAACACAAATCCGGAGGCATCATTAATATATTAGGATTGTCGATCGGTATGGCGTCGGCCTTACTCATCTTTATGTGGGTACAGAATGAAATGAACTTTGACGATTACCATCGGGATGAAGAACGAATCTTTAATGTTACCACAAAATTAAAAACTGCAAAAACAAAATACAGTCACACACCACTGATACTTGGAGAACTTGCCGCTGAACAAATACCCGAAATTGAAAAAACAGCACGCCTTTTAATTGCTAACAACGCAACGTCTCCTTCACTAAACATCAACAACAGTTATTACAAAGAAAAAAAATTGGCATTTGTCGATAAAGACTGGTTCAATATTTTTAATTACAATTTTGCAGAGGGAGCATCCGATGGATTTTCAAAAAGTTCCAGCGGCATTATATTAACCCAATCAACCGCTAAAAAATATTTTGGAAAAAAACCAGCAGTCGGACAAGTTATTAATATAGACAGCAATATTTACCAGGTAACAGCTGTTGTGAAAGATAATCCCGTCAACTCAAGTTTTCAATTCGACGTATTTCTTCCGTTAGAAATATATTTAAAAGACAACCCAACATCCACACCGTCAGGTTTCTCTTTTATTGGTCATACGTTTATCAAAATAGGGAGAAATGTGAGCGCCGGCATAGTTGAACAAAAAATGACCAATCTCTTAATGAAGCAGGAGATGATCCATCAATTTTATAAGGATACATTACACGTTGGTCTCACTACATTAGCTGCAATGCATTTCGATGAAGGTATTAAGGGAATTAAAATGCTTCAGGCGGGCGATAAAACCTCGGTCTACATCTTTTCTATTCTCGGCTTCCTTCTTCTTGCAATCGCGTGCATCAATTATGTAAATCTCACAACAGCCAGGGCCAGTAAAAGAAGTAAGGAAGTAAGTATCAAGAAAATAATC
>Ga0207683_10000320_pt1 | contig 43863 bp, 44 predicted proteins | sample KBSM73metaG_FD_184333 | JGI IMG/M metagenome (GOLD analysis project Ga0207683, IMG submission 184333) | Miscanthus rhizosphere microbial communities from Kellogg Biological Station, Michigan, USA - KBS M7-3 metaG (SPAdes) (version 2) | ecosystem: Host-associated > Plants > Roots > Rhizosphere >... | reverse complement strand
ACGGGTTCGGGCAAGACCGTTGCCTTCGGGGCGGCAATTGCGCCCGAGCTCCTCGGCGACGAAGACGCGCGCTACTCACGGTCGCCCCTCGCGCTGATCATCGCCCCGACGCGGGAGCTTGCGATGCAGGTGAGCAAGGAGCTTCAATGGCTGTACGCCGACACCGGCTTTCGGGTGGTCACCTGCGTCGGCGGCATGGACCCGATGAAGGAACGGCGGGCTCTGTCCGGCGGAGCGCAGATCGTCGTCGGCACGCCAGGCCGGCTTCGCGACCATCTCGAGCGCGGCGCGCTCGACCTCTCCTCCCTTCGCGCGGTGGTCCTCGATGAAGCCGACGAAATGCTCGACATGGGTTTCCGTGAAGAGCTCGAGGAGATCCTCGACGCGACGCCCCGCGACCGCCGGACGCTGCTCTTCTCGGCAACCATGCCTCGGCCGATCGTCGCGTTGGCAAAGCGCTACCAGAAGGACGCGCTTCGCATCGAGACCCTCGGCGACAAGGAGGGCCATCAGGACATCGCCTATCAGGCGGTTGCCGTGTCCCCGACGGACATCGAGCATGCGGTGGTCAACCTCCTTCGCTTCCACGAAGCGGAAACCGCGATCCTGTTCTGCGCCACGCGCGAAGCCGTCCGGCGTTTGCATTCCAGCCTCGCCGAGCGCGGCTTCCATGCCGTCGCACTCTCGGGCGAGCACAGCCAGAACGAGCGCAACCAGGCGCTGCAGGCCTTGCGCGATCAGCGGGCCCGGGTCTGCGTTGCGACTGACGTTGCCGCGCGCGGGATCGACCTGCCCACCGTCTCGCTGGTCGTCCATGTCGAGCTTCCCCGCGACGCCGAAGCGTTGCAGCATCGCTCGGGCCGCACGGGCCGGGCCGGGCGAAAGGGCACCGCGGTGCTGATCGTCCCCTTCCAGCGCCGCAAGCGCGTCGAAGCCATGCTGCGCGGAGCGCATATCGACGCCGAATGGATTTCCGTCCCGTCGGCTCCCTCGATCCGGACGAAGGACCGAGTGCGGCTGCTGACCGCCCTCTCCGCTCCCGTCGAGCTGGACGATGAGGACAAGGAACTGGCCGGCCAGCTGATGGAGCAGCTCGCTCCGGAGGCGATCGTGGCGGCGCTGATCCGCTCCCTGAAGACCGACCTGCCCGCCCCCGAAGACATCCTGGGCTCAGACCGTCGGGACGATCGCGGCGAAGGCGCTCCACGCGCCGGCTTCGAAGGCGCGACCTGGTTCCGCTTGAATGCAGGGCGCCGGCACAATGCCGACCCACGCTGGCTGCTCCCGCTGATTTGCCGCTACGGTCACGTCACGCGGACCGAGATCGGCGCCATCCGCCTCGCTCAGCACGAAAGCTATTTCCAGGTCAGCGAGCGCGCGACAGCGGGCTTTATCAAGGCTTTACGCCGAGCAAAGATCGCGCCCGAGGACCAGGGCCTGGTGATCGAGCTCGCAGAGCCACGCGACAAGGCTTCGACCTACCGGCCCGAGCGGACTCACGAAAAGCCCAGCCCCAATAAGAAATTCAAGAAGCCGCGCCATCCGAAACGGGGGTGACGGATAGCCTGGCGACACGCTCCAGGCCGGCAGTCACGTCGTCGACCAGGTCGTCGATATGCTCGACGCCCACTGACAGCCTTAAGAGGCCCGGACCGATGCCGGCACGCAAACGCTCCTCTTCGCTGAGGACGGCGTGGGACATTGTGACCGGATAAGCGATGAGGCTCTCGATGCCGCCGAGCGATTCCGCGAGCGTGATGCAGCCGAGGCCCTCGACGAATGCCCGCGCCGCTTCCTTCCCGCCCCGGAGGTCGAACGATAGCATCGCGCCGAAGCCCTCCTGCTGACGCGCCGCGACCTCATGCCCAGGGTGATTTGCAAGACCCGGATAATGGACCGCGAGGACCGCCGGGTGCTCCACGAGAATCTCGGCGATTGCCGCGCAATTGGCCTGCTGGATGCGCATCCGTGCATCGAGCGTCCTTAGCCCCCGCAAGGTGAGGTAGGAGTCGAACGGTGAACCGGTGAGGCCCAGCGCATTGGCCCACCAACCAAGCTGTTCGGCGATTGCGGGATCGCGCGCGATCGCGGCGCCTCCGACAACGTCGCTGTGACCGTTGATATATTTGGTTGTCGAATGGATCACGATGTCCGCGCCATGCTCGATCGGGCGCTGCAGCGCCGGTGACATGAACGTATTGTCTGCGACGACCTTCGCTCCGACGGCTCGCGCTGCCGCCGAGGCTGCGGCGATGTCCGTGATCCGAAGCAGGGGGTTCGATGGAGTTTCGATCCAGACGAGATTCGGCTTGCGGGCGATGGCCGCCTCGAGCGCTCTTGCGTCCGAAAAATCGCAGCTTTCGAGCTCGAAGCATCCTTTCGCCGCGAGCGCAGTGAACAGGCGCCAGCTGCCACCATAGCAATCGTGCGGTACAAGCAGGCGCTCGCCCGGTTCGAGGAGCGCGTGCAGGACCAGGGTCGCCGCAGCAGTCCCGGTCGACGTCACGACGGCGCCTGCCCCTCCCTCGAGCGAGGCGAGCGCGTCGCCGAGCTGATCGCGCGTCGGGTTTCCGCTTCGGCTGTAGTCGTAGCGCCGCTTTCCATCGAGCCCGTCAAAGCTGAAGGTGGCGGAAAGGACGAGCGGCGGAACGACCGCTCCAAAGGCCGGGTCGGTGTCGATCGCCGCTCGGGCAGCTCGTGTAGAAAAGGCTCTTGTCATCAATTTCACCCCGTCGATTTCATCCAGCGAAGCATGCGGGGTGGCTTGGAGCTGGGTCCCACCTCAAATCCGGTGAGCCTCAACCATCTGCCGGTGGACCACAGGTCCCCGCAGGACTTGGCACCGTGGATCGGCTTTCGCTCGATCCTGGTTGCCCCGGCGTCATTGGGCCTGTCCCTCAGCCGGTCTCGATGGAGCGCCATCAAGTGCACAGCGGACCAAATTGTGTCAACCGGCCCGGCGTACGTGGTCACCGCAGCCCGTCGACCTCTTGTTAAAATTTTGTTAATGGGAAACGGCAACTTCCTCGTGCGTCAGGGGAGATTGACCATGAAGCGGATCATCCTCGGCATCACATCAATGTTGCTGTTTGGATTGGCGACGCCGGCTTGTGCTGAGATCGTTTTTGCCGCCGCCGGTCCCAATGCTGCGGCCATCAGCCCCGGCGTCGATGCTTTCCGCAGCGCGCTTGGAACTCTCAATCCAAACGTAGCCGGCTCATTCGGCTCAGGCCGGCGCGAGATCAATTGGGACGGAGTTCCGAACGCATTCGCCGCCCCGAACCTGCTCCCTCCCAACTTCTTCAACGTAAATTCGCCAAGGGGCGTGGTGATGAGCACGCCGGGCACTGGCCTGGAAGTCAGCTCGACCGCGGCAAGCGGGGTTCCGGTCGAGTTCGGCAATATCGATGCCAGCTATGCAGGACTCTTTGCGCCCTTCTCGCCCGAACGGCTCTTCACTGCCGTCGGCAGCAACGTCGTCGACGTCAATTTCTTCATTGCTGGGTCCACCACCCCGGCATTCGTCAGCGGCTTCGGCGCCGTGTTCACCGATGTGGATCTCGTGAACACCACAAGCATCAGCTTCTTCGACGCGAGCAATTCCCTGCTCGGAACCTATTTCGCTCCAGCGGCCGCCGGCAACGAATCCCTGTCGTTCCTCGGCGTCCTGTTCGGCACTCCCGTGATTTCGAGGGTTCGCATCACGAGCGGCAATACCGCCCTGGGGCCCGGCGTGACGGAAGCCAGCGGTCGTGATCTCGTCGTAATGGACGATTTCATTTTCGGCGAGCCAACCGCGGTGCCGGAACCGGAATCCTGGGCATTGCTCCTGCTTGGCTTTGCAGCCATCGGCCTCCGCCTTCGCGGCAAACGAAGCGGCGCCTTGGCGGCAAGCGATCAGCGTGATGCGAGGGGTAAACTGACCGGGCGGACGGCATCAGCCCACTTCAGCTCCTCGGAACCCGATTGAAGAACATCAGATAGACCAGTCGACCGTTTTCGACGCTGTCTCCAAAGCCTGGTCCCGCGGTGTGCCAGTAATGCGGCTGGAGGAGGATGAGCCGATTGTAGCGTAGCTGCACGCTCATCGTCTGGTCCCATTTGCTTCGGTCCAGCGCATCCTTCTGCAGGATTTCCGCGTCGAGCTCATCGTAGGAGCTGTACCCTGCCTCTGCGAGTGCTTCCGGGCTCAGCGGCAAATGATCGGTGCCCGATTGCCGGTGCCGCAGGAACTCGGTCCCCCCGCGCGAATCCTCGTTTCTGCTGAGCGACAGGACACCGGTCCAGTGGCTGGTGTCGATATGCACGCGGCCCGGTTGGTCGTCGGACGCCAGCGAAAGGCGGCAGCATTCGTGGGAATAGCCCGGCGACCAGGGCGTATGGAGAGGCTCCTGTACGAGCTGCGAGATCATCTGCGTGAGGCCCGGCAACTGGATCCTCTCTTCGGACGTGAGGCCCGGATAGTGACCGGGTCGGGAGTAGGTCAGGCCCAATGCTCTTTGGCGAACCGCATCGGGATCGCGCAGGAAATCATCGATCACGAACAGCCACGGGTACCCATGGCCGCGCCGAAGCTCCCCAACCGACAGATTGTTGTCGGCAGCAGCACTCATCTCATTCACGTACGCCCCCACTAGGCAATCCAGGAAATGGCGGCGCTTTCGGCGGAGATCTGCTGCACTTGGGGCACACCGAGCTCCGCAGTCCGGCCGCGGCGGACCTTAGCAGCACAGGCCCACTTTTGTACTGGCCATCTTGCCGCTAACTAAAGTTAAGATCATGAATTCAGCGGCTTAGCCTTCCCTCCCCTGGCAAGACTCCGCGCGTGCTGGTCCAGATCAGGGAGGGTGGCGCGTGGAGAGGCGTGTCACTCTTCCTTCAGAAACTGGAATTCCTCGCCGGTCAGGATCTCAATCTGCTTTTCGTATCGCTCGGCGAGCTCCTCGTGTGCCTTCCGAGCCTCCTCTGACTCCGCCGTCGCCGACCGGGTTCGCTCAACTTGCTGCCGGTGAAATAAATAATTGAGATCCACGCGTCCCTCCGCTCGATGGAAGCGAGATAGCGAGCCTATTGCTGTTCGTCTCTTCGGTAACGACCAGTGGTGGCCCTGTCGGGTTGGGGACTCGGCGAGGGTCCTGCATGTCGCGCCCGGGTGGTTTCGCATTTGCAATGAACCTTTCGCGAGCGGATCATGTCTTACCGACGATGGCCAGATTTCTGCTGCCTTTCGCATTCCTCGCCTTGCTCCCGATCGGAGCAGCCCTCGGCGGTGGGTGGACGTTCCTGGCGGCAATCGTAACCCTCGCGACGCTTCTGGCGCAGGACGGGCTCGGAAGCGCCGAACTGATCCGCGGCGGCACCGCGACAGGCGCCATCTCCCGGTGGATCCCCCGGGCCTACATCCTCCTCCAGCTGGCGGCGACTGCCTGGGCAGCGAGTCTGGTTGCACGAGGAACCCGCCCGATTGAGCTCGTGGGGCTGATAGCCTCTATCGGGGTGACGGCGGGGATCTTCGGCTTCCTTGCAGCCCACGAGCTCGTTCACAGCCGGGACCGGCGCGAGCGGGCGCTGGGAATGCTGTTCCTCGCAAGCACCTTCTACCTGCACTTCCGCATTGCCCATCTGTTCGGTCATCACCGGCGGGCGGCGACATTCGACGATCCGGCAACTGCGCGCCTCGGCGAAAGCCTGTACGCCTTTGTGCTGCGCTCGATCTTGGGCCAGTTCAGGGAATCCTGGGAACATGAGACCAAGCGCCTCGGCCGTTCCCACCGGCATGGCTTCGACAACCGGGTAATAGCCTACCTGGCAATCGAGCTCTCGACAGTCGCGATCCTCGCCCTGATCAGCGTCCCAGTCCTCATCTACCTGTTGTGCGTCGCCGTGATCGCCGTCGGGCTCCTGGAAACGTTCAACTATGTCGCCCATTACGGAATCCTCCGCCGGCGGCAGCCGAACGGGAAATTCGAGCAGCTCCAGCCGAGGCACAGCTGGAACAGCCGTGGCACGATCAACAATGCCGCCTTGTTCAACATGGGGCGGCACAGCGACCATCATCGCCACCCGTCCCGCTCCTACGACTTGCTGGCGCCGATCGCGGACGAGACCGTCCTTCCGACGGGCTATGCGAGGGCGATGGCTATGGCGTTCATGCCCGCGCTTTGGCGCCGTCGGATGGACATGCGGGCAAAAGCGGCGGTGGCCCGCTCCGAGGGACTTGAACCCCCAACCTCCGGGTTCGAAGCCCGGCGCTCTATCCAGTTGAGCTAGGAGCGGTCGCCGACACCGCCCATTGCACATTGTTTCGGAAAAGTCCGCACTGCTTTGCATGCGATGATTGGCCCGGGACACTCCGTGCTATAGCTCCCAACTTCCTGGCCCTAAGCGGCAAGTTGGGGAGCAAATCATGCTGCGCTTCGCAATCACACTCGCCTCCCTGTTCGCGATCGGATCGCCGCTCGTCGCTGCGCCGAAGCCAACGACCGCCCCCGGCCATGCACAGCTCGTGAACCTCTTCACCGAATGGCGCGCATTCAACCATCCGGCGATCGTCAACGGCCGGCCCGATTATGGCGCTGCGGCCATGGCTGCGAAGGCTGAGCGCCTTCCCGCCTTCCAGCAGCGCCTAAGGCAAATCGACCGGAGCGGATGGAGCGTGTCGGAGGTCGGCGATTACCGCGTGGTCGAAGCCGAAATGAACGGCCTCGATTTCTTCCTTCGGGTCCTGCGGCCCTGGGCCCGCGATCCTGATTTCTATCAGACGGTGTTCGCGGAGATGAGCGACGTTCCCGCCCATGAAGGGCCATCGGCCGAGCCCAACATCGATCTCTACAATTTCACCTATCCCCTCTCGCGAGCCGACGACGCGAAGCTGACGCAGCTGCTCGCGGCGGTCCCCGCCATGCTCGCCGATGCGAAGGTGAACCTTGCGAACAGCAAGGCCGGCGACCTCTGGACCTACGGCGACCGCGCCTTCCTCGAGCAGGCCGAGGTGCTCGCGGGCCTTGAGGCAGGCACGCTCGTGATGAACGACCTCGGCGGCAAGCGGCACGCCAGCCTGGAAGGCGCCTCACCCGAACTGCGCGCCGCAACCCACGCCGCTCGGACGGCGAGCGAGGAATTCGCCCGCTGGATCAAGGCCGAGGCGCCGAGGCACGCCGGCCCATCGGGTGTCGGGAAGGAAAATTACGACTGGTATCTGAAGCACGTCCTGCTCAGTCCCTGGACGTTCGACCAGCAGGCCACTTTGCTTCAGCGCGAGCTGGATCGTTCGCTCGCCTCCCTCCGGCTGGAAGAAATGCGCAATCGCGCAGCTCCGCCAATAACGGAGATCTCGGATCCCGCCGAATATCGGAAGATGAGCGAAGCCCGGACCGCGAAGATCTACGCGCTGCTGGTGGACACGGGCATCATTGAGGATCGTCCCTATTTTCGTGCCGCGCTCGAGGGCCAGACAAGCGACTATGTCCCGCCCGCTCAGCGGAACTTCTTCACTCATGTCACGGCGGTGGATCCGCTTCCGCTGCTGAGCCACCAGACCCATTGGATCGAGCTCGCGCGCCTTCGGCACGATCCGCACCCAAGTCCGATCCGCGACGTGCCGCCGCTGTTCAACATTTACGAGGACCGGTCGGAGGGGTTCGCCACCGCCATGGAAGAGATCGTGATGCAGGCCGGCCTGTACGACGACATTCCGCACGGGCGCGAATTGGTGTGGGTGATGCTCGCCAACCGGGCGGCGCGGGGCCTCGCTTCGTTGCGCGTGCAGGCTAATGAGATCGGCCTGGCCGAAGCCGGCCATTTCCATGCGGAATGGACTCCCCGCGGCTGGTCAGACGCGAACAGCCGGCTCGTCGGCTTCGAGCAGCTGCTTTACCTCCGCCAGCCGGGCTATGGCCCGAGCTACATCGTGGGCAAGATGCAGCTCGATGAGATGCTGGCGAATGCCTCCCACCGAGCGGAGATGGAGCGTCGCCCGTTCGTCGCGCGCAATGTCTTCGCCTCGATCTTTGCATCCGGCATTGTCCCGCCATCGCTGATCGATGCCGAAGCCGCCGCGGCAGAAGCAAGACTGCACTGAACCAAGTCTCTGTTTTCGAACAAGAACGGTCACTGTCGAGACTGTCGCAGCGGCACGTCGCGGAAATCTTGCTAACCCAAATCAGGTAGCGGCAACCGGTTCGTGCTCACCGGGTTATGTGCGCATGAGCTATCGGCCGGCGCGTATTGCCGAACCCAGTCCTGGAGACCTTGGGAGCTCCATGCCCGCGAGCACCTCCAGCCGCTGGGCTTTTCAAGAACGAGGAAATTATGACCGAGCCACGAGTGGCCATCCTTTATCGGATGGTTCTGCCGGATCACACCTGCCCTTATGGGGTCCGCGCCAAGGACATGCTGGAGGAGGCGGGCTACGAGGTTGAAGACCGGCTTCTTCGCTCGCGCGAGGAGGTGGACGCCTTTCAGGAGGCCCATGACGTTCTTACGACCCCGCAAGTCTTCATCGATGACGAGAGGATCGGCGGCAGCGATGAGCTTGACGCCTTCCTGCGCGAGAACCACCAGGCAATCTGAGCTAACTTCTGCTTCGTCATCCCGGCCTTGAGCCGGGATACGCCAGCGGTGATACTCGTCCGATGTGTGTCCTCGCATTTGCATGGCGCGCCCATCCCCGCTGGCAGCTGGTCGTCGCCGGTAACCGCGACGAGCTTCACGCCCGCCCCACCCTGCCCCTGGCGCGGTGGGATGAGCCCGACCATGTGCTGGCGGGCCGCGACCTGCAGTCTGGCGGATCCTGGCTGGGCGTTTCCGAGGAAGGCCGTTTCGCGGTGGTGACCAACCTCCGCGGCTTTGGCCTCCCGGTCCCTGGCCGAGTATCGAGAGGCGCGCTCGTCAGCGATTTCCTTTCGGGTAGCGGCCGTTACGTCGATCCTGAACTGGCGGAGCTGTCGGACTTCAACCCGTTCAACCTGATCGTCGCGGACCGGAAACGCGCCCGCTTCCTGTCCAACCGGCCGGAGAAGATCCGAAACATGCTCGCGCCCGGTATCTACGGCCTGTCCAACGGTGCGCTCGACGAACCATGGCCAAAGACCCTGCGCCTGAAGGAGCTGCTTCTCGAATGGATCGTGGACGGCGTGTGGGACCCGGGCGCCCTGCTCGACGGCCTGCGCGAAGAAACTCTCCCCAATGTCGGCATTGACCCGGAGGAGCCGTCCGACGTGCCGCAGGAGCCGTCAGCCTCGCCTATCTTCATCCACGGCCCGATCTACGGCACGCGCTGCAGCACATTCGTCGGGATCGATGACCATGGTCGCGGCACGATCGTCGAGCGCCGGTACGATCCGGCGGGCGATAGCACCGGCCAGACCGCGCTTTCATTCCGGTTCTGGCGCCTCACAAATGCCAGTCCAACTCGGCCGTAAAGGTGCGTCCGGGAAACGGGTGGAAGAGGAAATAACGCTCGTCGGTGAGGTTCTCGACCCCGGCTGCGATGTCGATTTTCGGCGTCAACCGGTAAACCGCGCGCGCATCGGCGACGAAATAGCCCTCGAACCCCTGGAATGTGTGTCCAACCACATCGCTGTTGTCCACGGTCCCGAACATCCGGCTTGAATAACGCGCGGCGCCCGTGAGCGAGAGCCGATCCGTTGGCCGCCAGGTCGCGACGATCGTTGCCTTTCGACGCGGCACCTGCGGAATCATCTTGCCTTCGGCCGCCGGGAAGGTTGGGTCGGAGACGATCTTCGTATCGGCGAACGTCACGCTTGCGCTGAGATCGAAATGCGGGACGAGATTTCGCTTCTCGATCGCGAGCTCGGCACCGTTGGTTCGAACCCGCCCGATATTCTGGACATAGTTGAACAGCTGCGTCGAGTTGTTGAGCGGCGCGGACTGGGCGATCAGCGCGTCCTTGATGCCTTCCCGGAACAGCGAAATGCGAATGCTGCCGCCACGAAGGGTTCGCTCGACCGCAAGCTCGGCCGAGTTCGCCTTCTCCGGTCTCAGGTCGGGATTGGGAATGCTGATCGTGGGACCGGTCGAGATCGCCTGGTAGAGTTCGCTCACCGTCGGGAACCGGAGCGCGCGTGCGGCCGACAGATTGACGGACCAGCGGTGCGCCGGCTCCCAGCGAAGCGAGACCTTGGGCGACAGTCCCTGGGCCGTGCGGCTCGGCTGATCCACGTCCAGCGCTGGCGCGGCATTGAAGTTGCGGCCGTCATAGGCCTTCCACCATTCGTAGCGCGCGCCCATTGTCAGCATGAATGCCGGCGATATCGTCCAATGATCCTCGGCCCATAGCGCGAGCGTTCTCGTATCGCCGGTCGACTCCTGGGTGAGCGCACCGGCCGGACCGTCAATCCAGTCGTCTGTAGCGAAGCGGCGGCTCTTCAAGGTGAAACCGTCGTAATGCGCGCCGCCGTGCAGGTCGTGCCCTTGGATTGACCGGCTGTAGGCGTGCAGGTCGAGCGTGCGCCAGCCGGTCCCGTTCATCCGGACGATCGAGCCGGGTCCACCAATTTTCGCAGCTGGAAGCGCGGTCGAGGGGATTCGCTGCTCGTCCTTTGCATAGTCGTAGATCGAACCGATCAACGACCAGAAGAAAGCGTCGGTACTTTGCTCGATGGTGGCCGCATGCAACCAGTGCCGCTCGTCGAACCGGTAGACCTGGTTCGAGAAAGCGCTGGCGGGGACCGTCACCGTGTGGCCCTGGATGTTGACCGGACCCGCATAGATCGGGCTTCCGGATGCATCGGCCAGATACGTCCTGGCGTGCGATGCCGTGTCATTGAGGAAAAGCCCTGTCCGCCAGCTGAGCTTGATCGAGTTCGAAAGGTCGAGCCCGAGCCTGAGCTTCAGATTGTTCTGGCGCTGATGTTCGAAGCCGCCGGCGCCAACGACGTAGATCGGTTGACCCAGGCGGTTGAGGTCTTCGAACGCACCGGTGACGGGAACTCCCACGGCAGATGAAGCTGTCGGCCGGTTGACGGTTACATAGGCCAGCGGCTGGCTCTTGCTGTCGACATGGTTGGCAGAAGCGAACCAGGTGAAGGCGCCGATCCGGTCGCCGACCGTACCTGCGAACTGATAGGCCGGGTAACTCCCCCGCGTCGCATATTGGTCGAAATGCTGGAGGTTCCCCGCGAGGGTGGTGGACGCCTCCAGCTTTTCCGGCATGCGCGTTGTGATGTTGACGACCGCCCCGATCGAGTTCCCCGGATATTCGGCGGAAAACGGCCCATAGAGAACGTCGACGCGCTCGATCTCCTCGGGTGAAACCATGCCCCATCGCGGGCTGGCGAAATTGTTGTTGTTGCCGATCAGCGCCGACAGCAGGATGCCGTCGGCATAGACAAGGCTTCGGGCGCTCGCGCCGACGCCGGACGTCCGGGTCGCAAGCGGCGCTTGCGTGTCGCCGATGTGTCGCTTGCGGACGAACAAGCTCGGAAAATAACGAAGCGAGTCCTCGCTGTTGCGGAGGTTGACGGTTTCGCGGAGCTTCGCGGCGTCCACGCTTTCCTTGGTATTGGGAACATCCTGTGCGGCCTCGCGCGTTCCCACGACGACAATCGCGGGCGCTGGCGGCGCATCCAAAACGGGCATGTATGATTCACCTGACTGAAGTTCGAAGAAGAACGGATCAGGCGATCGATGGCGGTCCGGTCGAAGGTGGCGGGAGGGCCGGCGGACCAGTCTTCAGCGAGGGTGCGGCAAGGGATTGGTGAACCGTCCGGGAAACCAGGATTGCCGGGGGCGCCGCCGCTGCAACGTCGTTATGCGCATAGGCATTCCCCAGCGGCGCAAAGCCGCAGTCGCCGCTTTGGCTGTCCTTGTGAGACCGATCATGCTTCCCATGATGATGGCTGCCGGCCTGGATGACTTGCGAAGGCTCCGCCGCAGGGCACGGTTCGATCGCGAATGCGCCACTTGCCGCCGGCATCCAGCCGGCCGGAACCATCGCCCTCAGGAACAGGGTGCAGGCTACGGCGACGAGAATCGGCAGGCGCGGGAGCATTCGGCGCTTCCTCTAGGCTCGCTTTTTCCCTCTTTCCACCAACCAGATCGAAGAATTGGCTGGGCGCCTCCCGCTCGGTCTCGTGAAACCCGTCAAGGCAAACAGCTCGTCACCGCCTCGAAGATGGTAGCGGCAGCTGGAGGTGAAACGTGGCGCCGCGCTTCTCACCTGCCGAGGCCCACAATTGCCCGCCATGTTCCTCTACGATCGTGTGGGACAACCATAGCCCAAGCCCGGTCCCGTGGGGCTTGGATGTGACAAAAGGTTCGAAGATGTGCGCCATCTTTTCCGGTGAAATGCCGACACCCGAGTCACTGACCTCGATGACGAGGTGATTGCTGTCGAGAAGCCTGGATCGGATTTCGATGTGGCGAGCCCGGCCTCGGGTCGCACTTACGGAGTCGATGGCGTTGGTAAGCAAGTTGACCAGCACCCGCTGCAGCTGGACCCGATTGGCAATGATCGCCGGCATCGCTTCGTAAAGATCGACCTGCAAGGTGACGTTTCGAGCAGCGAGATCGCGGTGAAGCAACGCCGTGGTTTCATGCACCAAATCGTTCGGATCGAACTCGCTGAGGGCGCTTGGCCCCCTGGAAAAGGTCGCCCTGATGCTGTTGATCACTTCGAAAATGCGGTCGCCGGCTTCGATTGCGGCCCGCATCGATTTGATCGCCATTGCGACGTTCGGCCCCTTGCGATTGAGCCAATCGAGGCCTGCGGACGTGCTGAGCCGGGCAGCGGTCACGGGCTGGCCGATTTCATGTGCAATCGCCGCTGTCACCGCGTCCAACGACATCAATCGGGCATCGCGTTCTCGCTCCCTCGCCGCAGTCTGCAGGGCCAGTCGCGCGAACAGCCGATTGGATTCGGCAATCAGAGCCACCATGAGGATCAGGCTTGCAGCCAGAGTCATGCCGTTGAGGCCGTACCAGCCGACCGTGTATCGGGTCTGGAGCGTGATGTTCACGAGCGATTGGAACATCCATCCGGACAGCCCGACCAGCAACCACAGATCCAGCACCGATTTCTCCTGCCGCCACAGCAACCCCATCGCGGATATCGTGAGTGCGATCGTCGCTACATTGGCGACAATCAGACTGGTCGGAACCGTGTCTCGAGCGTTTCGGAAAATCGGCGGCAGCAGGTCATGCCCCATGGTTGCAAGCAAGGTCGCCGCCGTTGCCAGCAAGGCGGCCACGATCGCACCTTCGATGAGCCGCGGCCTGCGACGTACAAGGTTCGTCGGCTTGCCGGAATCCGCCGCCTTGAGCAGAGCATAGGAAATCACTGCAAGCGGAAACATCAAACGCCGGAAAATCGCCAGCCATGCGGTCGTGCTGACCCCGGCCCCGAGCAGGCCTTTCGCGGCGAAGGCGCCTGGAAAGGTCAGCGCGTGCGGAATCATTATTAGTGCGGTGAAGAGGTAGCCGGAGGCCAATATTGTCAGGCCTCTCGACCGAAACACGGCAGCCTGAGCGTAGAGCAGGGTTGCAATGATCAGATCGCTGAAAAGCATGAACGCGTCGAGCACCGGAACGAACGTCTTGATTTCGCCCAATTGGACGGATCGCAGGGGGAAGATGATCAACAGTGCGACGAGAAGCGCGCCAACGATGGTGAAGCTGAGCTGTATCTGACGCCGGTCCGGCGGCGTATCAAACAGCCCGAGGTGCTCGCCCGCCACTAGTTCCCCCGTGCGAACAGCGCCTGCCAGGGTCTCCTGCCGCTTCGCAAGGATAATCGGATTCCTTTTTGAAACCTAGAGGTTGGTTGGGATGGCTCGGCTCAAGCTCATGGTCGTAGCCGGGTAGAGACAGACCATACTAGCCTTTTCCGGCGCAAACCCGCATCCATACCGAAGCGATCGACATCGCGAGGGGTGAGGGTCGAGCATGACGATCAAGCTCAATGCGGCTCTTCAGCGTGAGGCGCTGAAGCGCGACTATGCCTTGAAGAAACGCCTGCAGATACGCGAATTGCTCGAGCCGGAGTCTGCGGATGAACTGTATGAGTCACTCCGTGAGCTGCCGTGGGGCATGGCTTATAATGACGGCCCGGCTTTCAATCAGCTCAGCCCTGAGCAGGTTGCCGGAATGGACGATGAGGAGGCGGACAGGATCACGGCGGGCATCCAGGAGCGGGCGCAAACGCAATTCCAGTTTCTCTATGCCTTCTATCCCATCATGCATGCCTACATCTTGCCGGACTCGCCACGGTACAGGATTTTTGATTTCTTCGAGTTCCTGAACAGTACGGCGGTTCTCGACTTCATTCGAGGCGTGACCGGAATCGACCAGATCCGGTGGGCGGACGCTCAGGCTACCTGGTACAGGCCCGGCCATTTCCTAAGAGCGCATACGGACGACGATCCGAAGAGATGTCGCGCCGTCGCTTATGTCATGAATCTATCGCCCCGGTGGGATCGGGACTGGGGCGGGTTGCTGCAGTTCTTCGATGCCAGCGACAATGTCGAACAGGCGTTCAAGCCGTCTTTCAACACACTCAACATTTTCACGGTCCCCCAGCTTCACTCCGTCTCCATGGTGTCGACCTATGTCACGGCGGAACGGCTCGCCGTGACCGGATGGTTCCGGACCGACGACCCGCGTGAAACGATCGGACGATCGCTGTAGTTGGTATTCGCTTTCCGCACGTTCGTCGGCGGGGGGTCGAACTAATTCTCGTCGATTTAGTTGACTGCAACCTTAAACGACTTTGGTCGTTGAGCGATCGGGCTGACATTCCAACGGGGAGGCCTGCCATGAAAGCATTGGCTCGTTCGCTCGCCGCAGCAACCTTGATGCTCGGAGCTTCCGCACCGGCTCACGCTGCAATTACCTTCACCGTCAATCTCACCATGGGACAAGAAGCCACGTCGGTGCCGCCGACTACGTCGATCGGCGACCCGCGCCCGATACCGTTCGGGACTGCCACGTTCACGATCAATGACGCGATGACGCAGATGGCCTTCGCGGCAACCATCTTCAACATCGACATCACCGGCACGCAGACGCCGGACGCTAACGACAATCTGGTCGCCGCCCATATCCACGTGGGCACAGCCCCGGCGGCCACTTTCCCGGTGAGGTGGGGCTTCTTCGGAACGCCCGACAACGACAACAATCCCGATCAGCTCGTGGTGACGCCGTTCGCGACCGGAGTGGGCGGCACATTCAGCTCCATCTGGGATCTGCCTGAAGGAAACGCGGGCACCACCTTTGCGACCAACCTGCCGGACATTCTCGCCGGCCGGGCGTACATCAATTTCCACACCGTCCAGAATGGAGGCGGGGAAATCCGCGGGAACTTCGCGGGAGCGATCCCTGAGCCTTCTAGCTGGGCGATGATGCTGCTGGGCTTCGGCTTTGTGGGAGCCTCGCTGAGGTTCGCAAGGAAACGCGTCCCAGCACTAGCGGGTTGAACGAAGAGTCGGATTTCGGCGTACCTGGGAGTCAGCGTTTTGGCGGAGGAGGCGTTTTCGACGCCTCTTCGTAGGCCGGCCGAGACTTGTCCAATTCCCGCGCGCTCTTCGTGCACGCATCCCCGGTCATGCCTTCGCAGCTCGGATTCAAGGCGGACGGCTGGCCGGGCTGACTGTTGGCCTTGACCGCGTCGGCAAGATTCTTGTGAGGCGGGGTACGCGGCACATCATCCCAGGGGTTGGCCACCGCCACCGTGGAAGCGGCCAAAAGTATCGCGCCAAGGGACAGGGTGAATCGCACGTCGGTTCTCCTACTTTGAGACCGGCCCCGTTCTACGCGACCTGGAACGACGCATGCATCCGGCAACATCCTGAGTTCGTGCCCGGCGGGCGTCACGGACGTCCGCTCTTCCCCAAAGCTGACTGACGGCCGAACGTCGGTTTTCAACCCGCAAATCCGATCAGGACGATCCAGCCACGAGAAACATAACTCGGGAGCGTAACGGCTGTTTCAGGGTTTAACGAGGTGAACGGGCTGGCAGAACATGGAGAAACAAATGTCCGAATCCAGTAGTAAAGCCGCACTGGGAGTGCGGGGGCTGGATGATATTACATCGGGCGGGCTTCAGCGCGGACGCCTGTTCCTGCTGGAGGGAAGCCCCGGCACCGGCAAGACGACGATCGCCATTCAGTTCCTGATGGCCGGCGCGGCAAACGGAGAGAGCGCGCTCTACATCACCCTGTCCGAAACGGAGGATGAGCTTCGCGACAGCGCGGCCTCCCACGGCTGGTCGCTGGAAGGCATCGACATATTCGAGCTGGTGCCGCCCGAGAGCTTGCTCGACGAGGATCAACAGCAGAGCCTGCTTTATTCATCCGATCTCGAACTTGGCGAAACCACAAAGCGCATCTTCGAGACCTTCGAGAAGACTCGACCGGATCGCGTGGTCCTCGATAGCCTTTCCGAGATACGGCTCCTGGCTCAATCTTCGCTTCGATACCGGCGGCAGATCCTTGCACTTAAGCATTATTTCGCGCGCAGCGGCGCCACCGTGCTGATGCTCGACGATTTGTCGAGCGAGGCCAATGACCAGACCATGCATAGCGTCGCGCACGGGGTCATCCGGCTTGAAGAGCTCTCACCGGAATATGGGTCAGAGCGCCGGCGTCTTCGGGTGATCAAATATCGAGGCCAGCGCTATCGCGGCGGAAACCATGACTTCATCATCGAAACCGGCGGAGTGCGCGTCTTTCCCAGACTGGTTTCGGCCGAATACCGGACCGATTACGCCCGGGACGTCCTCGCGAGTCAGTCGACGGAATTGAATGCCCTTCTGGGCGGCGGCATCGAACGCGGATCCAGCACACTGATCCTTGGACCCGCGGGAACGGGGAAGTCGTTGCTGGCGATCAATTTCATCGTGGGAGCCGTTAGCCGCGGCGAGTGCGCCGCAATGTTCGTGTTCGACGAGGAACTGGGTCTTCTGTTTCAACGAACCAAGGGCCTGGGCATCGACCTTGAGGCCATGATCGGCACCGGCAACCTCATCCTCGAACAAGTGGATGCCGCCGAACTGACCCCTGGGGAACTGGCAGAGCGCGTTCGCCATTGCGTCGAGGAAAAAAAGGCCAAGACCGTCGTGATCGATAGCTTGAACGGCTATCAAGCGGCGATGCCGGAGGAGCAATCTCTTGTCCTCCACATGCACGAACTGCTTCAATATCTGAACCGTCAGGGGGCTTCGACCTTCCTGACGGTCGCCCAGCACGGCCTGGTCGGCGACATGAAGGCGCCCGTCGACGTCACCTACCTTGCCGACACGGTGATCCTGCTTCGATATTTCGAGGCCAGGGGCCGGGTCCGCCGGGCGATGTCGGTGATAAAGAAGCGCACCAGCGCCCATGAAGATACGATCCGCGAATATCGGATCGACAGTCGCGGGATCACCCTCGGCGGTCCGCTCCTGGGCTTCCAGGGCGTTCTTCGCGGGGTCCCGGAGCTCGTCAGGGCCGATGAACAATTGCTCGAGCCGGCCTCCGAATGAATTTGAACGTTTCCGAAAGAGCGTTGGTGCTTGCGCCGCAGGGCCGCGATGCGCTGGTCGCGGCTGCGATGCTTCGCGAGGCGGGCCTTCGAAGCGAGGTCGTTGACGATATCGAGGGCCTGGTCGTTCAACTCGAACAAGGCGCCGGCTTTGCGGTCGTTACGGAAGAGGCGCTTGAGGTTTCGCCCCTGCATAGCTTGTCTCACTGGATCGAAGGGCAGGAGGAATGGTCCGACTTTCCGTTTGTCCTGCTCACTCGGCGCGGCGGCGGCCTGGAACGAAATCCAGCGGCCGCGCGGTACCTCGAGTTGCTGGGCAATGCGACTTTCCTCGAACGGCCGTTCCATCCGACGACCTTGGTGAGCCTTGCGCAATCCGCTCTTCGAGGCCGCCGTCGCCAATATGAGGCTCGGGCGCGGCTTCGGGACCTCAACGACCTGGCAAGCGACCTCGAGCGCCGGGTTCAGGAGCGGACCGCCGCCCATGAAGTGGCTGTCGCCCAACTCCATGAAGTCCAAAAGCTGGAAACCCTCGGCCAATTGACCGGTGGAGTGGCACACGACTTCAACAATCTGCTGACCCCGATCACGGGCGCGCTTGATATCCTGCACAAGCAATATGCCCACCTGGACGCCAGATCGGGCCGGCTGCTGAACAACGCGATCAAGGCTGCGGATCGGGCGCGGACACTCGTGCAGCGGCTGCTGGGCTTTGCCCGCCGTCAAGCGCTCCAGAAGGACGCCATCGACATTGCCCGCCTCGTCACTGGCATGCGCGACCTCATCGCCAGCTCAATCGGTCCAATGATCGAAATTTCGATTGAGCCAGACCCGGATCTTCCCCTGGCTGTCGCCGATCCCAACCAGTTGGAGCTCGCGATCCTGAACCTGTGCGTCAATGCGCGAGATGCAATGCCCGATGGAGGCCATCTGACCATCGCGGTGACGAGACACATCGCGGAAGCTCATTCCCTGCCACCTTTGGCCCCAGGGGAATATGTGTGCCTGTCGGTCAAGGATGACGGCATTGGCATGTCCGGAGATACGCTGAGCCGCGCCGTCGAGCCCTTTTATTCGACCAAGGAAGTGGGGCGCGGCACTGGCCTTGGTCTGTCCATGGTCCACGGCCTCGCCGCTCAGCTCGGTGGTGGCTTCTCCATCTCCTCTGAGCTTGGGAAGGGAACGCAGATCAACGTCTACCTCCCCATCGCAGCGCCGGGCGCCGCCCAGGTTGAAGCTCCGGCTATCGGAGCGTTCGGCGCAAGCGATCGCAAATTGTCCGTTCTGCTGGTCGACGACGAAGATCTCGTCCGCTTCGCTACGGCTGAGATGATCCGCGACCTCGGTCACCGCGTCACCGAGGTTGCGAGCGGTGATGAAGCGCTCGAGAAACTCGCAGAAGGAATCGACGTGGATGTGGTGATTACCGACTACAAGATGCCGCGAATGGATGGTGCCGAGCTCGCTCGGCGGATCAAGGAAAGCGATCCGTCGCCCCCCGTCCTGCTCATCACCGGATATACCGGGATCAGCGATGACGCGATTAACTTGCCGCGGCTCGCGAAGCCGTTCGGCCAGGCGGAGATCGCGGCTGCGTTGTCGAGCGTACTGGTTCAGGATGAGAAGGTTGTGAGGTTCCCGGCCCGTATTTGAACCCTTTAGTCAGCTCCGCGGATTCATGGTCGGGCCGGGCGCGCTAAAAGCGCGGTAACCATAGCCATTCGTAGGCCGTTAAACGCCGGTAGTTAATCCTGTTGGGGATCCCCGGATGTAAAGGGCATTCCTGTGCAGCATAGCGTCGTCAAGAAATCTGAATCCCTGCGAGCGTGTGAAGCGAACGCACTTCAGCACGAAATCCGCGAAGCGCACGGGGCCATGCAATCATGTTTCCGCGAGATGGAACGCGTTCTCGCAAGCTCGTCCTTTGACGCGGGCGCGCTTACGTCGGTGCGACTGAAGCTCGCCAGTATTCGCCTCACTCGCGGGCCACTGATCATGAGGGTTGCGGAAGTGCTCGCCGGAAACGTGACCGACGAGGAGTCCGCGATGCTGGAACAGCTCCGAGCCTCGCATCGTCGTCTGCTTCAGACCGCAACAGCACACACGAGCAAGTGGACCCTCGATGCAATTGCGGCCGACTGGCCGGGCTATCGTCGCGAGACCCGCGACTTGATGCGCAACTGGATGGACAAGGCGGAGCGTGAACAGCGCCTGGTACATCCGCTGGTGCGGAGATGCGCCGAGCAAGATTAGCAGTGTTCGTGCACCGCTGCTCCAGCCGTCGATCAGCAGGCTGCAGCGGTTAGACAGGTGACGGCTGCGATCTCACCTGCTTTTCCCACTCGCGCGCAAATTTTCGTACTTCCTCCAGCTGCACCCGGCCCCATCGATGGCCGTAGCCGTCCGGCTCGACATTTTCCGGCTGGTCGAGCGTCTTCTGCCATCGGCGCAGCTCACGGATGTAAGCATCGCACGGCACGCGCTCGAAGCTGTCCTTGTCCGCCACGTCGTAGATTCCGATCTTCGCCCATTCCTGGGTCCACCAATCGGGCAGGTCCACGAAAGGGTAAAGGCAGACGCCTTGCAGATCGACGCCCGCGTTGAGGGCCTTCAGCGACTCTTCCATCGTCATCCGCAGCCACTCGGCCCGATTCTCCTGGAAACCGCTGGTTTCTCCGATGATGATCGGTCGCTGGTATCGGTCCCATGCGAACTTCAGCAGCTCACTCAACGGCTTCCGCCGCGGGTCCCGCGGACCGAGGACTTCGCGCTTCTTGTCGCCGTCCAGCTGGACCTGACTGTAGTGATAGACATTGACGCCGACGATATCGAGGATCTCAGGGGAGCCGCCGAGCTCAGGCGCGACGCGCCCGCTCAACATGTCCCAACCCTCCATTGCCTTGCGGTGCTCTTCGTCACGGGCTTCGTCGGCAAGGTCGGGACGATTTTCCGGCGGCACGGCGTGAATGATCGGGTCCACGTGCACCATCCGCGCACCTGGCTCGATTTCCCGGATGGCCTTTGCGCCTGCGATCGCCATTCGAGCCATCGCTCGCTTGAGTTCGTCTTCGCGCCCCTTCGCGAAGGGATACATCCATTCAAGGTCGCTGGCCGCAGCCGAGAAGAAGGTGATCTCGTTGATCGGAGTGAAGAAATAGGGTCCTTCGGCGGAGCTGGTGACAAACTCTGCCGCGCTGCGGCAATAATCCACGAAGCGCTCGAGGCATTCTTGCGAGAAAGGATCGCAGCCGTCCGGGAGGCCGTAGTGGCACAGATCCCAAATCGGCGTGATCTTGCATGCCGTCGCCGCGTCCTGGACGGCCCCGACGCTCGACCAATCGTACCGCCCGCCGCCAAGATCGACCAAAGGCCAGCGGATTCCTTCTCGAACGATACCGATTCCGAGGTCCATGGCTGCCGCGAGGTCGGCCTTCATGTGGCGATCGTGCCCGGTCGCCGAGACATAGTCTTTGCGCTTCCCGTCCTTCCAGACGAAGGTCGAGCATTCGAAGCCCGCCATGAAGAAAGTCGGAAAGATGGCTTCCCGGGCCTCCGACTTCCCTTGAAGCATTGGTCGTCCTTTCAACCCGCCCGGCTGGCGAACGGCTGAATCGACCCTTTGTTTCTCCCTCGATCTGGCTCCCGCGTCTGCGCTTCGATGGACTATGAACGCGCAGGCGGAATTCCGCAGCTGATCGGCAAATAATCAGAAGATCATCGGCAGACCTTCATCAACATGGGAGCGCTGACCCCATACGTGTGCAGATCTTCACGGTGAGGGGAGCGCAACACCGATGGCCAGCACAATCCAGGTCAGCGCCGGCCAGCTTTTCGAGATCGCGGACGCTGCTGCGGCGAAAGGTGACCAAGCAACCGCCGAGCGCGCGTACGAGGCGCTGATCGGCGATCCCTCGCAAGAAATACGTTTGGAAGCGCGTTTCCGGCTGGCAATGCTCGAGGGCAAGCGCGGCAACCTGCCCAAGGCGACAAGGCTCCTTCAGGTGATCCTCGACCACCGACCGGACTCCGCGCGAGCGCGCGTGGAGCTCGCGATCCTGTCGGAAAACATGGGCATCATGGCCGAACCCGGCGCAGTCAAGCGCGCGCGTACAGCTTAGGAGGTGTTCGTCCGATCCGGTTAGATCACACCACGTGCTCACTGTGCCCATAGACGAGGATCGTCATATAGCCTTCGCGCTCGGGGCTGCGGGCCTGGGCCTGGGGGGCGGCGGCGCTGGCCTCGAACCGCTCGGCGGTCGCTTCGTCGCAGCCGTATTGCGGGGTGACCGTCCCCGACGTCGCCACCACGGTGCAGTGCTTGACCGCGCCCTTGCCGTCGATCGCGAGCGCCATCATCCGGCTGCTCAGCAGCACTTCGCCCGGCTGGAGCGCCGCCATCTCAGGCCTGGCTCCGGGATCGAACCGACGTTCGAAGGTGATGCGCGTGACCTGGTCCTTGGACGCGGATGCCCCGGCGTGCTTCATGGCCGAAGCCTCGTTGCCGCTGACCGAGCATTCCTTTGCGGCCGTCGGCTGCAGGCTGGTCTTGTAAACGCAGGACTGGGCGTTGCCGTCGTCGTTGACCGTGACGGTCACGCGCTCCCACCAGGGAGCGGTCGAGGTCAGGGTGGCGGGAGTCTGGGCGGAGGTCGATGCGAGGATCAAGGCTGCTATTGCGCGGAACACCATAAGCTCCTTCGTGCCCCACGCTCCAGCAGCCCTATCGCTGCCGCCACCTGCCCGACCTAACGCGCATGGTGGGTTTCGTATCCGCCCGTTTGTCGAAGGATGTTGCGGTATGCGCGACTTCTTGCCGTTGAGGCTCGGCTTGCCGCGGTTCGCACAAAAGAAATGGGGGCCGGCATCGCTGCCAGCCCCCACTGCGCCGAGCGAAGGATCTGCCGGTGTTCGTAACCTGACTGATAAAACCTTTCGGCCTACCTGCCCGCTCTCGATCCTGGCTCACCAGCTCAGGCGTCGCTTCCCATCTTGCAGCTCCCTCTTTCGAAGAGCCGATCCGTTCTACTTGACTGCGCGGCCCGAAGGTTCGCTGGTCTTTCGACCGGTCCGGCCTGGCACTGGAACCGAAGTCCCGGCCAAAACCACCCGATGTTCTGCGGCCCTTCTTGGGATAATCTCTACCGCGTCCCGCTTTGCTCACCTTCCCCACGAGGAGGTCGGGAGCCGCGTCGCGCGACAGGAAGATTATCTCTTCCGGCGCCTCTTCCCGGCTGGCCCCGAGAAGAACCGAAATTCTTCCCATTGCCTGCCGGCGGAGATCGGACCCTAGGCCACCCGCCGCACCCTCGTACCGTTGCCGGTTCTCGGGGAGGCCGGGACGTCGGTCCCGATCACCAAGGCACCATGCACCTCTCCCCCGAGTCGCAAAAGCGAAATTTTTGGTAATTAGCCTGTGGATAACGGGGATATCGGGAACAACAATTGGAACATTTGCGATTCGCCAGTTAGCGGCCCGATTCGATTCGCTGCGGTCCGCTCTTCGGTTGCCGTTCCGTTCTCCTCCCCTTACCTCCAGCTTTGTGCCCGAATCCCCTGTTCCGAGTCCCGAGCCCGCCTATCTGCAGGGCCTGAACCCGCCCCAGCGCGAAGCAGTGCTGACCACCGAGGGACCGGTGCTCGTCCTCGCGGGCGCTGGGACCGGAAAGACCGCCGCGCTGACTGCGCGCCTCGCCCATCTGATCGCCAGCCGCTTGGCCTGGCCCAGCCAGATTCTCGCCGTCACCTTCACCAACAAGGCTGCGCGTGAGATGCGTCAGCGGGTCGGCGCACTCTCCGGCGGGGCGCTCGAGGGCATGCCGTGGCTCGGCACCTTCCACTCGGTTGCCGCCAAGATGCTCAGGAGCCATGCCGAGCTGGTCGGGCTCCAGTCCAACTTCACGATCCTCGACACCGACGACCAGCTGAGGGTCCTCAAACAGCTGATCCAGGCGGCGAATCTCGATGAGAAGCGCTGGCCCGCCCGGCAGCTCGCCGCCCTGATCGACCGTTGGAAAAACCGCGGATGGACTCCGCGCGAGGTCGACGCCGGCGAGTCCGAGGGTTTCGCGGCCGGTCGCGGGTCCGATCTCTATGCCCAATATCAGGAGCGCCTGAGGACGCTGAACGCCTGCGATTTCGGCGACCTCCTGCTTCACATGCTGGTGATCTTCCGCCGCCACCAGGACGTCCTGGAAGGCTATCGAGACCGCTTCCGATACCTTCTCGTCGACGAATATCAGGACACCAACCAGGCGCAGTATGAATGGCTGAGGCTGCTGGCCGAGCCGCGCCGCAACCTCTGCTGCGTCGGCGATGACGATCAGTCGATCTACAGCTGGCGCGGAGCGGAGGTCGCCAACATCCTTCGCTTCGAGAAGGATTTCCCCGGCGCACGGATCATCCGCCTCGAGCAGAATTACCGTTCGACCAGCCATATCCTCTCGGCCGCGGACGGCCTGATCGCGCATAATGCCGGGCGGCTCGGCAAGACGCTTTGGACCGACGCCGGCGACGGCGAGAAGGTTCGGGTGATCGGCGTCTGGGACGGCCCCGAGGAAGCGCGGCGCGTCGGCGAGGAATGCGAATCCCTGATGCGCTCCGGCGGAAGCCTCGACGATGTGGCAATCCTCGTTCGTGCACAGTTCCAGACCCGCGAGTTCGAAGAGCGCTTCATCGCGGTGGGCTTGCCCTACCAGATCATCGGGGGCTTCCGCTTCTATGAGCGCGCCGAGATCCGCGACGCCATCGCCTACCTCCGCCTCGTCACTCAGCCAGCGGACGACCTCGCCTTCGAGCGGATTGTGAACCAGCCAAAGCGCGGCCTCGGGGACAAGGCAGTCGCCGCGATCCATCGTCACGCGCGGGCGACCCAGCAACCGCTTCTACTGGCGGCAGCAACCCTGCTCGACAGCGATGAGCTGACGTCGCAGGCTCGGCGATCCCTCGGAAATTTCGTCGCCGATGTCGCGCGCTGGCGGCAAATGTCGAACGAGCTTCCGCATCCCGAGCTGGCGAGGATTCTGCTCGACGAAAGCGGCTACACCGCGATGCTCCAGGCCGACCGCTCCGCCGAGAGCGCCGGCCGGCTCGAAAACCTGGCCGAGCTGACCCGCGCGATGGAAGAGTATGAATCGCTGGGTGCATTCCTCGAGCATGTCAGCCTCGTCATGGACAATGACGAGGCGAAGATTGGTGACCGGATCACGATCATGACAATCCACGCGGCCAAGGGCCTGGAGTTCGACCGGGTCTATCTCGCCGGATGGGAAGAAGGCGTCTTTCCCTCGCAGCGGGCGCTCGACGAGGGCGGGCTTGCATCACTCGAAGAGGAGCGCCGGCTTGCCTATGTCGCGATCACGCGTGCCCGGCGTCGAGCGACGATCTTTCATGCCGCAAACCGGCGAATCTACGGCCAGTGGACAAGCTCGATCCCCTCGCGCTTCCTCGCTGAGCTGCCCTCCGACCATATTGACCAGGAAACGACGATGACGGGCGGCGAAAGCCTTTGGCGCGCTCAATGGTCTGAACGCGCCGATCCCTTTGCCCACGTCGCACGGCCTTCTCGAGGGCCCGGCTGGCAGCGCGCTACTCGGACCACCTACAACTCGGAGCCGCAGCGGATCATCGAAGCTCGCGCCTCGGCCGTCAGCCTGGGCAACCAGGGGCGCACCGACCTGTCGCTCGGCCAGCGCGTCTTCCACGGCAAGTTTGGCTACGGAACCATCGCCGCGATCGAAGGCAACAAGCTGGAGATCGATTTCGAGCACGCCGGACGCAAGAAGGTCCTAGACAGCTTCGTAAGCTCAGGCTGATCCTAATTCGCGTCCTTGCGGACCGCGTTCCGGACCCAGGGGATGATCGATGTCCAGCTCAGTTCCTCGAACAGCTCGACTCCGGCGATCTCGCCGCGGCTCCAGATGATCTCGCCCGCGGGGATGGTCAGGCCCTCGACGAACACCGCCACATAAGTACCGCGCGCCGGTAGATCGCTTCCTTCCAGTTGGAGCCCGCGCGTCGAGATATTGCGCAGCATCGCAGGCCGGAAATTCTCGCCGCATTTGATGTGCGCAAGGCAGCGCACTTCGAGGCGCGGCATCGTCCGGCGCTCCCGCGCCTGGCTCACCAGCTTACGGTTCAACAGTGCGATGACGTCGATCGCATCGTCGAAACGGACGCCAAGTTCGCCCCTTCCCGTCCAGGCTACCTTCCCGCCCGGCCGCTGCCCGGTCGCAATCTCGATGGAAACCCGATCACCAAGGGCCGGGGTCAGATCGCTTTCGACCGTTACCCCGAGCGCCGAGATCTTGCGGATGCTGCAGTCCTTCCGGAGGCCCGAATGCCAGATGGCCGCGGCATCGAACGGCCCCTTCTCAACGCCCGAGCGCGCCTCGTCGGGCCACGGGAGCCGGTCTCCCACTACAATAGTGGTGACTGAAGGGGCGTCAGTCATTTCATCATCCGTACGTGCCGGACGAAACTTTGGCCCTGCAGTCCTAACAAGTCGCTAACGAAACCTGCAGTCTGGGGCGGCCCGAAACCCCCTCGCGGACCGCCCCATTCCCGTCAGCTACGGGTGGCAGTCCACTTCGTCGTGGAACCGTTGGTCTTGTCCTCGCTGACGACATTGAGCTTGCCGTCTGCGCCGACCGTGAAGGTGGTCACGCTGACAACCTTGCCGTCGCGCTTGTCGGTTTCCTCGTAGGAATTGTCGCCGACCTTCTTCACCGCGGCTGTCGTGTTCGCGATGTCGCCCTTGATCGGCACGTCCGGCCCGTCGAGCTTGGCGTCATAGCTGTAACCCGATGGCGAGCTGTAGTGGAACATGTCGCCGTCGACCTTGTACGTGAAGGTCAGTGCTTCGGCGTTGAAGTTCGACAGCTTGTCGGGCTTCCACTGACCGGAGACGGCATGCGCACCCGCGGGAGCCGGACCGACGCGTGTCTCGGTATATTGCCCCTTGGTAGCCGGAGCGTTCTCGGCCGACGTGTCGGTGAAGTTTCCGGTCAGCGTATTACCGTCGGCAGAGATCGACACCTTCGTCTCGCCAACCTGGCGCCCACCCTTCTTCGACGTGCGGGTAATGTTGTGGTCGTCGTCCACCTTCACGGAAATGCTGTCCGCGTAGGGCAGTTTCACGTCGTGGAACGCGCCATCGGCCGCCACCGTGTAGGACGGCACGCAGCTCTTGCAGGAATATTGTCCCGCCTGGAGCAGGAGCTCGTCGGGCTTCTGGTCAATCTGGACGCTGTCGATATCCGCTTTCCAGGTACCGTCGATGCCGGTTCCCGCTGCAGTCGCGGATGCGGTGGCATTCTCAGAGGTCGCGGCATTTTCAGCCGTCGTCGTTTGCTTACAGGCCGAAAGCGCAATCACTGATACAGCGGCCAGCGCCGCGATCGTCGTCTTTCGCATCGAGATCTCCCGTTGCTCCACGCCCCGCCATGATTGGCGGTCGATGGGCTGACGGCGTCGCCGACTTAGGCCCCGGCGGCCCGTCGACTCGTCAGCTAATCACCGGAAACAGCAATAAGCAATAGAGGTCGTTAAATCGGAAATTAACAATACAGCGTCCTGGAACGCTGTCGGACCGCCATAAGGCGCGGGCGTTCCGACCACAGAAAACGACAGTAAGCGGAACCCGACTCGGCCGCGGTGCATTCTCGCGGCAAAAGTCAACAGAGAAATTCAGGTGTTGTAACATGAAGCGTTTGGCACTCGTGCTCGCGCTGACGGGATCGTGCGTATTTGCGACTACCGTCGCATCTACGCCGGCCGCGGCGCTCGAAACGGACGAAGCTCGGCTTGAAGCAAGCGATGCGGCCAGCAAGGCCCGCCTCGACATGTTCGAAGCCTTTGGGTTCAAGGTATTGAAGCCGGGCCAATATCTCTGGCGCGATGTCCCTGATGAGGCCGGTCCCGAAAGGGTCGTGATCAGCCTGTCGGACCAGCTCGCCTATCTTTATCGTGGAGATGCGCTGGTCGCGGTCTCGACGGTCTCGAGCGGCAAGGACGAAAAACCGACCCCGACGGGCATTTTCTCGGTCCTCGACAAGAAGCCCTTCTATCGGTCGAAGAAGTACGACAATGCACCGATGCCCTGGATGCAGCGCATCGACCAATATGGGGTCGCTCTTCACGCTGGATATAATCCCGGCACACCCGCGAGCCACGGTTGCGTCCGTCTCCCGAGTGCATTCGCAAAGAAACTCTACTCAGTCACCGACGTCGGCACGCCGGTTTATATCGGCGCGTAATTTGCCGAGGGCCGCGTCCGGGCAACGGCGCGGCCCCTGTTGTTTCCAGGGACAAGCGTTCGATTACGAAACAATTGAACAGGACCGAAAGAAGCCGATTTGAACCTCAACCGCTCTTCTTCGTTTAGACACGCAAGAGACTGATTCAAAAAAGGTTTTAGACGTGAAAAACTGGATACTGGCTGGCGTCGCCTGCGCGGCGCTTGGCGCCCTTCCTTTGCCTGCTTCAGCCGCGACAACCCCGTCGCTGCAATTCGCAGCGCCGGCGGATGCAGCGACCGCCCAGGCAGTCGCTTCCTTCTATGCATCGCGCCATGAGGCGCCGCTCTGGCTGAAAAGCGGGAGCGATGGGGCCGCTGCTCGCGCATTGATCGGCGTGCTGCAGCGTTCCTCCCTCGACGGCTTGCGAGGCGGGCCGGAGCTCGCCGCCCAGGCGGAGGCGCTGCTTTCGGAAGCCCAGTCCGGTGACCCCAATGCAGTTGCGGCCGCAGATCGGCTGCTCTCCGCGGCTTGGGTTCAATATGTGGAAGCCATCCAGACGCCACCGGCGGGCATGACATACGCCGACCGTTGGGTCGCGCCGCGCAGGGACTCCCCTTCGACGATCCTCGCTCGCGCCGCGTCAGTTCCCTCACTGGCCTCGCACGTCCGGGCCGTCAGCCAGGTCAATCCGATCTATGCCGAGATCCGCGATGCGGCCTGGGCATCGATGCAGTCAAATGGCGGGCAACTCGATCCGCGCGTGCTGGCGAGCCTCGAACATGCGCGCGATATCCCGCCCGAGGGACGTTATGTGATGGTCGATACGGCCGGTGCACGCCTCTACATGATCGAGGATGGACGCATCGCCGATTCCATGAAGGTCATCGTCGGCAAGTCCGATCCATCGACCCAGACACCGATGCTAGCGAGCACAATCTATTACGCGACGCTCAATCCATACTGGCATGTGTCGGCGGAAATGGTCCGTTCGACCATCGCGCCAAACGTACTCGGCATGGGTCTCGGCTATATCAGGTCGCGCGGTTACCAGGTGATGTCATCGGACGGCACGATGCTCGACCCGGCGACGGTCGACTGGAAGGCGGTCGCCGCGGGACGCGACACCGTAAGTGTCCGCCAGCTTCCCGGCCCGGCCAATTCAATGGGGCGCATCAAGATCGGTTTCCCGAACAGCTCGGACATCTACCTGCACGACACGCCCAACAAGGATTTGTTCGCGCAGGACGATCGCAGCCTCAGCCACGGCTGCATCCGGCTGGAGGATGCGGAACGCCTTGGCCGTTGGCTGATGGGCCGCGAACCGCAGGCCGCATCGAGCGATCCGGAGCAGAATGTGCTTCTGCCCAAACCCGTGCCGATTTACGTCACTTACCTGACGGCCCATGCCGACGGCGGGCAGCTCAGCTTCGCGGACGATATTTATGGCCGGGATGCGCAGGTGGTTGCATCGCTGCGCTAGCGCAGCGCTGGTCTGCTGCCCCGTAAAGGCCGCGACCTAGCTCGCGTTTCGCGCATCGCCGGAATTGCGAGCGCCCAATTGGGAAGCCCGGCCGGCATGAAGGTCGGCTAGCTGGTGGTGTCTCCTCCGCACGTCCGGATCGGGCGCCTGCTCCGCCATGGAGCGGCAGTGCTGTTCCCTTTCGCGGTGATACAGATGGTCGTCGTCACTCATCGCCTAAAGCCCCTGGCTCGTACAAGCGGCAGCTTCTGTGGGGGCTGTCAGGAGCGCAACGCCTGTAGGTAAACCCAAGCGCTCCCTCGGTGCCTATACCATCGATAAGGGTGGAAACCCTAATATCGTGGAAAAACAGCCGTTTGTGGCGCTCAGGTTCACCTTTGGCTTGGCGCGATTCAGACTTTGACTTCGTCCATTGTGGTAAGTTGTGGTTCCGGAAGGCCGCTTGTCTTGAACTGCTCGGTCAGCTCTGCCTTCCGGGTAGCGAGTTGTTGGCCAAGCGCATCAATGTCGAGGCCCGCTTTGCGCGCCTGCGCGAACAGGCCTTCCATGCGCCTCTCTTCTTCCTCGACATGGTGCTCGATCTCTTCCTGGAGCACCTTGACCTTGGCGTCGTAGAATTCGTCGCTGGGCGACCCCTTGATGATCTCCGCAATCAGCACCTTGGCGCCATCATGCTCGACGTAGCTCTCCTTGAGCAGATCCTCTTCGACCTTGCCTTCGCACGCCGGATAGAAGATCTCTTCCTCGATCTGCGCGTGGACTGAAAGCTCGAGGCAGATTTCCTCCGCCAGGGTCTGCTTGCGGCCGTCGCCACTGGCCTTTTCGAATTTCTCGAACAGCTCTTCGACACTGCGATGATCTGCCTTAAGCAGCGCGATCGCATCCAGAGTCTTGTTTTCAGGCATGAATCTCGTCCTCCTCAATTGGAAGACGAAACAATTCGATGGGGACGGATGTTCCTCAGCCGATGCATCACGAAAGTGTCCAGATCCTTGCGGCGGCCCGCATTGATTGGAAGGCCATCGGCTACCTTGTGTCGATTTTCAGCGTATTGTTCCTCGGCGCAGTCGCATGGCCGAAGCCCGATGCGCCCTGGTGGAATATTCCGGCGCTGTTGATCGGAATGGCAACGTCGATCGCCGGAATGGCTTGCCGCTACAGGGCGCACCTCGATCAGAAGCGTGAAATCGAACGGGCCAAGGCCGAGGCGAAACGCGCCTAGGACGGCCCACCGCTGTCGGGTTCGGCGTCCGCCGCCGCGATCGATTGGGCCGGGTTCTTGTTCAGCTCCAGCCAGTCACGGAACGGAAGGTGATAGATCATGTCCATCACTTCGAACTCCAGTCCGCCTGGCTGCCAGGTGTCGCTGTTCCAAAGCGCCACGACGCCGCTCTTCTTCTCGGGATCGAACAGGATGAATGAGCGATATCCGCGGATTCCTCCGCGATGGCCGATGATCCGGTGAGCGGCGTAGTCGTAGCTACGCCACCCGTAACCGTACCAGGCGGTGCCAAGCCGCTCGAGGAACTTGCGCATCCGGCCGCGTTCGGTCGGCGTCACGACATAGGGCGCGTGAATCGTGTCCAGCACCCTGGAATCGAGCACGTCGGGCATTTCGCCCATCTGGGCTTCCATCCATAACGCCATGTCCTTGATGTTGCTGTTGATACCAGCAGCTCCGGGCACACGGTAATAGGTGTCCACGATCGGCTCGGGGCGCCGGCCGGCACTGTGAGGCTTCGCCCAGCTCGGGTTGGACTGGAGCCCGGCCATCGAGACGCTTCCGCTGCTCATCCCGATCGGATTGAACAAATAGCGTTTGACCGCCTGCTCGTAGGACAGGTGAGTGATGTGCGACACCATCTCGCTCGACGCGTCATAGGCAACGTTCTGGTACGACCAGCAGGTCCCCGGAGCGCAGGTCGCGCTGAGTTGCGAAAGGCTCGACCGCAGGAAGCTCGGGTCCTGCCCTTCCTCGAGCTTGTTGTCATAGGCGTTGCGATAAAGCCCGAGCCGGTGTGACAGCAGGTCGCCCACGGTCGCCTTATATTCGTTGGCTGCGGGCAGCTTCAGGTCCGGCGCATAATTCACGACGGGCGCGCGGAGGTTGATCTTTCCCTGTTCGGCAAGCTTGGCGACCATCGTCGCGGCAACGCCCTTTGAGGTGGACGCCCAGCGGAACACCGTATCGGGCGTCACGGGCTCTCCCGAGCCGGCAAGGGTTTCCCCATAGCCCTGAAGGAAGGTGATGCGCCCATTTTCGACGATCCCGACGGCAAGGCCGACCATGGCCGGCTTCGCCATCAATTGCTTCAACCGCGCATCGAGCAGCCGATAATCTACGTCGCGCCGGGATGATGTGGAGACGGAGGCCAGCTTGAGGTGCGCCGCAGCGATCTTTGAACTCGCTGTCTTCGCATCGTGCGGCCGCATCGCGAGCAGCGACGCGCCCATGAGCAGCACAAAAGCGCCGAGCCCAAGCTTATGAGCCTTTTGCAACAAACCTCACTCCCCACCCTCTCATTGTTGCTGTGACGGTCGTGGGCTGCACCCTCAATATTCGATCTAATCTATTGCGACGAAGCGACTCTCGAACGCGACGAACGCTCGGCCCCGTCGAAACGCTACAGATCCAGGCGCACAGCTGCTGGCCTTAAACGCGCGGCTGGCTTAAACGCCCCGCCATGCAATTTCTGAAGACCCTCTTCTGGGTTCTCCTCGCGGTGGTGGTTGCCCTCTTTTCCTTCCGGAACTGGTTCGATGTGACGGTGAACCTCTGGGGCGACATCCAGGCGGACATAAAGCTGCCCGCACTGCTGCTTGTCATTTTCCTGCTCGGATTCCTTCCAACCTGGCTGATCATGCGAGCCCGCATCTGGTCGCACCGCCGTCGCATCGACGCGATGGAGCGCAACCGCGTCGCTACTTTGCCCACTGAAACACCGGTCGAACCCGTGGAGACCGCGGCTTGAAGCCGATCTTCGTTGCAATAGACACACCTGATCTCAACGGGGCCAAGCAGATCGCGGAGGCGGTTCGCGACCATGCCGGCGGGCTGAAGCTGGGCCTCGAATTCTTCGCGGCGAATGGGCCCGAGGGCATCCGGCAAATGGGCGCTCTCGGCCTGCCGATTTTCCTTGATTTGAAGCTTCACGACATCCCCAATACCGTTGCAAAAGCCGTCGAGGCGCTTGCACCGTTGCGCCCTGCGATCCTCACCGTCCATGCGGCGGGAGGGCGTGAGATGTTGCGCGCGGCCAAGGCCGCTTGTCCGGCAGAGACAAAGGTCGTTGCCGTCACACTGCTGACCAGCCTTGATACCGGCGATCTCGATGATCTCGGCATCCGCCGGTCGCCTGCCGACCAGGTCACGCATTTTGCCTGGATCGCCCGGGATTCGGGCGTCGACGGAATCGTCTGTTCAGGTGCCGAGGTTCGTCAGGCAAAGACCGCGTGGCCTGAGGGCTTCTTCGTTGTCCCGGGCATCCGTCCCGCCGGGGCCGACGTCGCGGACCAGAAGCGGGTCGTCACTCCGTCAGTAGCGCTCCAGGATGGCGCGTCGATCCTCGTCATCGGCCGGCCGATCACCGGCGCTGCCGATCCGAAACAGGCGATCATGGACATTGGAAAGGGGCTGGACCAGGCACCAGCCGAGTTGAGGATTTAAGTCATGAGTTGGCTGAGCCGAGTTCGTAACGGAATCCCCTTCCTGCCCAAGCGGCAGACCGCCGAGAACCTGTGGCACAAATGCTCCAAGTGCGGGACGATGGTGTTCGTCAAGGAATGGGAAGAAAATTACAGCGTCTGCCCTCGCTGCAATTTCCATGACCGCATTGGCCCCGCCAAGCGCTTCGACCAACTGTTCGATGCCGCTGAACATGAAATTCTTCCCGCGCCGGAGGTTCGTGAGGATCCGCTGAGGTTCCGCGACACGAAACGCTACACCGACCGCCTCAAGGCCGCCCGCGCCACCAACGGCGAGCGCGACGCTCTGGTCAATGCACGCGGCCGGCTCGAGGGTCACCGGGTTGTCATCGGAGTCCAGGATTTTGGCTTCATGGGCGGTTCCATGGGGATTGCCGTCGGCGCGGCCTTCGTCGCCGGAGTGCGCGCAGCGATCGAGGATCGCGCGCCCTACGTCCTGTTCACTGCCGCCGGGGGCGCTCGAATGCAGGAGGGCATTTTGAGCCTGATGCAGATGCCGCGGACCACGGTCGCGCTGGATGAACTTCGCGAAGCGGGATTGCCTTATATCGTGGTGCTGACCGATCCCACGACGGGGGGCGTCACCGCTTCCTATGCAATGCTTGGCGACGTCCAGATCGCCGAGCCGGGCGCTTTGATTGGGTTCGCCGGCCAGCGGGTGATCGAGCAGACGATCCGCGAAAAGCTGCCTGAAGGCTTCCAGCGCGCCGAATATCTGCTGGAGCACGGAATGATCGACATGGTCGTCTCGCGCGGAGATTTGAGGGAAAAGCTCGCGCTCCTCATTTCCTATCTCGCGCCGGAGTCGAAGAAGGCCGCCTGATGGCCGACTTCGCGCGCTCGGCACACCCGGGCGTCCAGGCTCAGCTCGATCGTCTTTCGAAGCTTTCGCCGGCGGGCGATCGTCTCGGCCTCGAACGGATCGCCGCAATTCTCGATCGGCTGGGACGGCCGCAAGATGCGTTGCCGCCGGTCCTCCATGTCGCAGGGACCAACGGCAAGGGCTCGACCGTAGCATTCCTCCGTGCCGCGCTGGAGGCCGGCGGTCACTCGATCCATGCCTTCACCAGCCCCCATCTCGTTCGCTTCAACGAACGGATTCGGATTGCCGGACGGCTTGTTGACGACGAAGTGCTCGAGGGCTTGCTGTCCGAGGTTCTTGACGCGGGCAAAGGCATTGAGCCGAGCTTCTTCGAGGTCGCGACGGCCGTTGCGATCCTCGCCTTCGCTCGGACGCCCGCCGATGCCTGCCTCCTCGAAGTCGGGCTTGGCGGAAGGCTCGACGCAACGAACGTGATCGAACGGCCGCTAGTCACCGGGATCGCCAACCTCGCACTCGATCACCAGCAGTTCCTGGGCCACGGCCTGACGGACATCGCGGCTGAAAAAGCCGGAATCGCCAAAGCCGGGGCCCCGTTGGTCACCCAATTATATCCGCCGGCGGTGGCGAGCCGCATCGGCGAGGCCGCCCATGATGCTGGCGCGCCCTGGCTCCCGCGCGGAGGGATCTGGGACGCGATCGTTCGCCAGAACAAGCTTCACTATCACGACGAAAAGGGTGATCTCAGCCTTCCGCTGCCGCGTTTGCCGGGCCGCCACCAGGCGATGAACGCAGCTCTCGCTCTCGCAATGCTGCGCCACCAGGATCGGTTGCGGGTGCCAGCCACCGCACTATCCGCCGCGATGGGCTGGGCCGATTGGCCCGCTCGGTTGCAGCATTTGTCGCCGGGTCCGCTGATCGGATCGCGTGAAGTCTGGCTCGACGGCGGCCACAATCCGTCGGCGGCACGTCAGGTCGCCAGCTACGTCAAGCGGCATTTTATCGACGGAAAGCCGCTGCACCTGATCTTCGCGAGCCTGACGACGAAGGACCCAGCCGGGATGCTCGAACCGTTCAAGGGTCTCGCCGAGCATATCCACGCCACGCCAATTCCCCATCTCAGCTGCTTCCTTCCCGAAGAGCTGGTCGAAGTGGCTGGCGGCCTGGGATTTGCCGCCGACGCTCATGACGACTTCACCGAAGCGCTCGCCGCCATTCCCAATGACGCCCGAGTGCTGATCTTCGGCTCGCTTTATCTTGCGGGCGAGGTTCTGGCCGCGAACGACCAGGTGCCGAGCTAGGCTTTCGCCGGCGCGTCCACCTTCGTTGCAGTGTCCGCATCAGCCCGTCGTCCTTCGGCGGCGACGCGCATCCACTCCAGGATCACGAACAAGATCGCGAATGCACCTGCTGCGGCAGTCCAGCGGAACACGGTGGCATAGCCGTAGATGTCGAAGGCTTCGCCCGCGATCCCGCGTCCTAGCGATCCGACGAGGAAGGTCAGCGACGACAGCAACGCATATTGGACCGCGGTGAAGCGCTTGCTGACGATGCCGGACAAATAGGCGACAAATGCCGCGCCCGCGATGCCGGTCGAAATATTCTCCATCGAGATGGCGAGGAGAAGGCGAACCATTCGCTCGTCAAAGCCGAAGAGGGCGAACAATCGGGTAACCCCGATTGTCCCCGCTACTGCGTCGAGGTGCCGGCCGCCTTCAGCCAAATCGGCGTAAACGAAGTTGCCGAAAACCGGCAGGATCGCTCCGATCAGAACGGTCGGGAGCCGCCCGATCCGCAGGAAGAGATAGCCGCCGAGCGCGATTCCGATCATCGTCATGAAGATGCCGAAGACCTTCGAGGCGAACGCCACCTCGTCCTTCGAATAATGAAGGAAGTCGAGGTAGAAGGGGAAAGCGAAGCTCGACCAGATATTATAGCAGAGCGCATAGGTCAGGATCAGGCCGATCACGATCAGCACGCCCCAGCCGAGCCGCCCCGCCAGCTCACCCAAGGGCGCCACCAGCGACACATAGAGGTGGTTGACCGCATTGCGCGCCGTCGTGTGGGTCCGGTCCTCGGCGGTCAGCACATAGCGCTTGCGATCCTTAAGCCAGTTCAGCGTCGCCGCCACGATCAAAGGCACGATGACCGTCGCGAAAATGATCCAGGGGCCATAGGTCTTGGTGAAATCGGAAACGGATGGATGCGGTGCACTCGGATCCGCCGGAGCAAGCATGGTCACCATGAACCGGCCGATGTTGAAGATCGCCCAGGCCCAGGCGATTCCGACGATTGCCAGTGCGATCATCCGAACGCTTGGCTCGACCGCCCCGGGCTCCGACAACTCCTTGTGCAGGCGGTCCGCATCCGGCCGGGGCGTATCGGGCGCCCGGAAGGCGATCAACGCGACAACCGCAATGAGGCCGCCCATCAACAGGTAAACCAGCGACCAGCTCATCCGCGCGGCCAGCACCAGCGCAAGCGCTCCGCCGACGATCGATGCGATCCGGTATCCGAACTGATAGATCGCCGAGAGCAGTTCCACCGGACTCTGCTCGTCCGCAACATCGATCCGCCAGGCGTCGATCGCGACGTCCTGCGTCGCCGATGCGAGCGCGGCGATAACCGCGAAGATTGCGAATGTGCCGATATTGGTTGCGGGATCGGTCGAGGCCAGCCCCGCAAAGGCCAGGATCATGATCGTCTGACAAAGCAGGATCCAGCTCTTGCGGCGCCCGATCTGCTCGAGAATCGGGAGCTTGAGCCGGTCAACGACCGGCGACCACAGGAACTTGAAACTGTAGGAAAGGCCGATCCACGAAAGGACGCCAATGGTCGCGAGGTTGATCTTTGCCTCGCCAAGCCACGCGTTCAGCGTTCCGATCAGCAACGCGTAAGGAAGGCCCGACGAAAATCCGAACGCCAGCATCGTCGACGACTTGCGCGTCGACAAGGCCGCCTTGAACAGCTTCCACCCTTTAGGTCGCTGGCCTGCCACTGGTCCCCTCCCTGGCTGTCGTGCGTCGACCTTAGACAGGTTTCACGGACTGCCTAGCCCCGCGATGAACGCACTGGCCTAACTTGTCGGATCGATGACGATGAACAGCTCAAGGCCTTTCGGAGGCTTGACCTTCTGCCCCTGCAGATGCCGGTCGACGCATTCGATCGCCTTGGTGAGCTGACGCTCGTTATAGGGCTTCAACAGGCAGCCCACCGCAATTTCCGACGCACCCGGGTAAGTATGTCCAGTGGCAAAGAGCGTCGGCACGCCTTTCTGCTTGGCTTTCTGCGCAAGCTTGATCCCCGTCTGTTGCTTTCTCAGGCGGACGTCGCTGAGCACGAGGTGGACCTCCTCGCGCTCCAGCACCTCAAGCGCCTCATGGAGGTCGTCGACGGTCGCCACGATCTCATACCCGGCGTCGCCGAGGATATTTTCGTTGTCGAATGCCGTAAGCGGTTCGTCCTCGACGATGAGGATCCGCTTGACGACTTGCTTACGCTTCCCGAACAGCATCTCAGCCCCAAAACAATGACTTCGCCACCGCAACGAACGAACAGGCGCAGAGTGCCGCGGCACCGCCCAAACGGGCGGCGATCCGTCTCGACCGCACCGCAGCCCCGCGAGAACGGGCCGCAGCGGATCGCCAAACTGCTTGCCCGCGCCGGAGTCGCGTCTCGTCGCGAGATCGAACGCATGATCGCCGAAGGGCGCATCGCGCTCAATGGCGAAAAGCTCACCAAGCCCGCGACCCTACTCGAAGACCTTCAGGGCGTGACGGTCGACGGGAAGCCGGTCCAACCGGCAGCCGCCACCCGTTTGTTCCGATTTTACAAGCCGCAGGGAACGATTACCGCTGAGCGCGATCCCAGGGGCCGGCCGACTATCTACGACCGCCTGCCGCCGGGCCTTCCACGCGTAATGCCAGTCGGCCGCCTCGACTTCATGACCGAAGGCCTGCTGCTTCTAACCAACGACGGCGAGCTGAAGCGGCAGCTCGAGCTGCCCAGGACCGGCGTTGTCCGAACCTACCGCGCACGGGCGTTCGGCCACGTTACCCAGGACCAGCTCGAAAAGCTGGCCGAGGGAATCACGATCGAGGGCATTCATTACGGCTCGATCAATGCCAATCTCGAGCGCCGTACAGGACGCAATTGCTGGGTCGAGATGAGCCTTACCGAAGGCAAGAACAGGGAGGTCCGCCGTGTCCTCGAACATCTCGGACTCCAGGTTTCCCGGCTGATCCGGACAGCTTACGGTCCGCTCGGCCTCGAAGGCCTCGAGCCTGGCGATGTCGACGAAGTCGATGAGCGCGTGCTCGAGGGATTTCGTAAATCGCTCAAATGAGGATCATCGCAGGCAAGTGGCGTGGCCGGCAGCTGGAGGCGCCGCCGGGAAGGGCAACCCGGCCAACGGCCGATCGTGTTCGCGAAACCCTGTTCTCGATGCTCGCAAGCCGCCTCGGCAGCTTCGAGGACCTGCGCGTCGCTGACCTGTTCGCCGGAAGCGGCGCGCTCGGCCTGGAAGCACTTTCGCGGGGTGCCGCACATGCCACGTTCGTTGAAAGCGATCGCGGCGCAGCCGACGCCATACGCCGGAACGCGGAGAAGCTTGGCGCGTCGGTGCAACTGCTGACGGGGTCCGCGCTGGCCCTGCCCCGCGCCGATCCGTTCGATCTCATATTGGCCGACCCCCCTTATTCGGCGGGAGCAGGTTCGTCGGTCGTCGAGAGTGTCATGAATGCCCAATGGCTCGCGCCGGGCGGCTGGATGAGCGTCGAGACCAGCCGCGACGACAACGTCGATCCCGGCGAGCTCGAACTCGACACCACACGCGACGTCGGCCGCGCGCGGCTTACGCTGCTGCGGCTTCCTTTGCCGCCTTCTTGATCTCGTCGATCTCGCTTCCGAGCCGGCGGCCGACCGCCGCGGCGGCAGCCTTGCCAGCTTCCTTCACCGCCTTGCCGGCCCGTTTTCCGCGGGTCCTGTCGTCGCCGGTGGTGAAGCTGTGCTCGGCCAGCGCTGCGAGCGCCGCCGTCGCCGCAACGGCGACCAATTCCGCGACGAGGGGGCTTTGGAGCAATTTGATGAACGCCTCGCCCATGCCGCCGTCGGACGATCGCCCGCCGCCCCTGGAACCGCCGGCGGGGGCAAGCGCCCTGGATGTTGTCGATTTCTTCGCATTGCTGCTTTTTCCGGTCGCCTTCTTGGCCATCGTTGCTTGCTCCTGTGACTTGTTTGAGGCCTTAACTCACGCGACGCATCGCCGTATCCGCGAACGGCGCCGCAAGGCTGCAGACGTCGGCATATTCGCCACTCAGCCACCGATCCGTGTCGCTGCCGGGTGTAAGCATCACGGGCATCGCCTTAGGGTGAACGACCGCCACCGTCTCATTGGCTTCGCAGGTGAGAAAGGCCATGAACGGCCCACCCTCGCCCGGCCGCCAGATCCCTGCGAAAGCAAACAAAGGATGCTGCTCTTCCGATAGCCCGAACCAGACCTTCTGCTTCTTGCCCGGCTCACCGGTCCATTCGCAAAAGGTCGTGACGGGAACGATGCAGCGCCTCCTGGGATCGGTCAGCGCATTGCGCCAGAAGCCGCTGTTGAGGTTTCGGACATTGGTCACTGCCCGGCCGCCTGCCGCCGCCGGACCGGGGAAACCCCATTTCATCATCTCGAGCTTGAGCGCCCCATCTTCTTTCTTACGAAGCACGGGCGCCGAATAGCCGGGGAAGATTTCGTCGTAAGGCGGAAGGTTCGACGTATCGCCCTCGAACGGTCCGAACATGCGCCTCAATTCGTCGACGGTAGCAGTCATGTTGTACAGGTTGCACATCCAACGGCTCTTTCGTCGGCGCTGCTGTCGCGGTCAACCGACATGGTGTATTGACACGATAATACACTAAGGTCTATTCACGATCGGATTCTTGGGAGGACAGGAATGTACAGTCAGCAAGAGCTGGACGACGCGGTAGCCGCCGGCGTGATTACCGAAGAAGCGGCAAGCGCATTGCGCCTGCACATAGAACGGCAACGCTCCATGGCGATCCCCGACGAGGAGCAGTTCAGGCTCCTCACCGGGTTCAACGACATCTTCGTTTCGATCGCAGCCGCGATCCTGTTGTTCGCCGTCGGCTGGATCGGCCAGAGCATCGGCCAGTCCGCCGGCCTGGTGCTTGGCGATCGGGGTCCGACCTTCACTGCTCCGCTTGCAGTCGCCGCGACTGCGTGGGGCCTTGCACTCTACTTCACGGCAAAAAGGCGGATGGCGCTCCCCTCTATCCTCCTTCTGCTGGCGTTCGTCGGCGGTGTGTTCGCGACATCGTTGTTTGCGCTTGCGCTAGGCGTCGGACCGGACAAGGCCGACAACAATCCGGCGCTGATGGGCTCGCTTGCCGCGATCTCCGGGGCAATTGCGGCCGGCGCCGCCTGGCTTCACTGGCGCACGTTCCGGGTGCCGATCACCGTTGCGGCTGGCGCCGCTGCCGTCGCCGCGATCGCCGTCGGCCTGCTCGTCGCAGCGCTCGGCCCGAACGCGGAAGCCGCGAAGAACGCCATGCTCGGCCTCGTGCTGTTTCTCGGCATCGGGATCTTCCTGTTCGCGATGTGGTGGGATTCTTCTGACCGCGCGCGGCTGACGCGCCGATCCGACGTGGCCTTCTGGCTGCACCTTCTTGCCGCTCCGATGATCGTGCATCCCATCTTCACCCTGCTGGGCCTCAACAACGGGACGGCGAGCCTCAGCGAAGGCTTGATCGTGGTGCTGCTGTACGTCGCGCTTGGTGTCACAGCGCTCGCCGTCGACCGGCGCGCCTTGCTCGTATCGGCGCTGGCCTATGTCCTCTGGGCGTTGTCCGAGCTGTTCAAGCGGTTCGGAGCGGTGGAGCTCAACATCGCCCTGACTGCGCTGGTCATCGGCTCGGCACTGCTGCTTCTGTCGGCCTTCTGGCACCAGGCGCGGGCGACCATCGTCCGTCCGCTGCCCGAATCCTTACGGGAGAAGCTTCCGGTCCTCGACCGTACGGTGATTACCCAACAAGCCGCATGAAGCGGCGCTCGAGCGGGGCCAGCACGCCGCTAAGGTCGTGGCCCCGCTTCAGCACCACGCCATGCTCGCCGATCAATGCAAACGCCCCCTGCTTCGACCGAAGCTCGGGGCGTTTTTCTATGCGGACATCGGGCCGTTCGGAGTGCCGGCGGTAAGCGGCGAAGATCGCCACGTCCGGATCGATGCGAAGGGAATAATCGCGCCAATGACCCGCAGCGACCATCCTGCCGTATAGATCGAGGATCCGGGTAAGTTCCTTGCGGTCGAACGTGGCAATCGGGCGCCGGTCCCAGGATGCCGGGAACGGCGCGATGACGCTCAAGCGCTTTTCACCTTGGGCTGCGGCTGCCTCTCAGCCTTCAGGACCTTCAACTCCTTGCGCAGCGCGGCGATCTCATCTTCCAGCTCGCACAGCTTGGCCCTCACGGGGTCCATGTCTTCGCCACATGGCGTGCCGTAGGGCATGAAGCCTGGACTATAATGCACGACGTCGATCGGCACCGCCTTGCCCGGGATTCCGACCACGGTCTGGCCCGGCGCGACGTCCTTGGTCACGACCGAGTTCGCGCCGATCTTCGCGCCCTCGCCGACTTCGATCGGGCCCAGCACCTGTGCGCCGGAGCCGATGACGACTCCCGAGCGGAGCGTAGGATGGCGCTTCCCTCCGACGCCGGTCGTCGGGTTGGTGCCGCCGAGGGTCACATGCTGGTAGATGGTGACATCGTCGCCGATCTCGGCGCTTTCGCCGATCACGCTGAAACCATGGTCGAGGAAGAAGCGCTTGCCGATCTTGGCACCCGGATGGATGTCGATGGCGGTGATGAAGCGCGAGAAATGGTTCACCATTCGCGCCAGGAAGAACAGCCGTCCTTCCCACAGCCAATGCGCGATCCGGTGAAGACCGAGTGCCGTCACTCCCGGATAGAAGATTACGTCCCACCGCGAGCGCGCGGCAGGATCGCGGGATTTAACGGAGTCGAGATAGGCGATGAGCCCGGATTGCAAGCGTCGTGATTCCTTGCCGTTCTGCCTCAATCTATGTCGGCAATGTATTAAATTCCAGCCAGTGTGAGACAATCGCTCTTGCGGACCCTTGTTGATCCATTGCTCGTTGGGCAAAGCCGCAGTCGCAAACAGGTGGAGCAAGGACATCCTGCCCTCGATCCTAGCCGATCCTTCGGCCCTCGTTCCGTTCATGCTCATCGGGTTTGCCGCGCAGCTCGTCGATGGAGCCTTGGGCATGGCCTATGGGCAGATCTCGAGCACCTTGCTCATCAGCCTCGGCGTTCCGCCGGCCGCCGCGTCGGCCGGCGTGCACACGGCCGAAACCTTCACGACCTGCGTATCGGCGATCAGTCATACAGCACATCGCAACGTCGACTGGCGGCTGTTCGGCCGCCTGGTGATCCCAGGCGTGATCGGCGGCGTCCTCGGCGCTTATGTCCTGACCACGGTCGACGCCACCGTCGCCAAGCCCATTGTGCTCACCTATTTGGCCGCGCTCGGCCTTTATCTCTTCTATCGCGGGGTCATGCACCGCCACACGGAGCGGACTCCGCGAGTGGTTTCGCCCCTTGGCCTCATCGGCGGATTCCTCGACGCGGCGGGCGGCGGCGGTTGGGGCGGCATTGTGACGTCGAACCTGCTCGTCCAGGGCAGTAACCCGCGAAAGACGATCGGCACCGTCAACACCGCGGAATTCTTCCTGACAGTCACGATCTCGGCGACGTTCCTCGCCACCCTCGGCTGGGAGGCATTCACAGTTGCGACTGCGGGCTTGCTGATCGGTGGAGTGCTGGCTGCTCCGTTCGGTGCATGGATCGCCAAGCGCGTCAATCCCGACCGGCTCCTGACCTTCGTCGGAGCACTTCTGACATTGACCAGCTGCTACGGCCTCTATCGGGCGCTGATGTAGCCCGGCTGCGCGCTCGCGCCGGACCCGATCGATGGCTAGTGCAGGTCAGGCGTCGTTTGCGCCGTAATGAGGTCCATGAAATTGCGGGCGGCCTCACGCTCCGTCTCGGTCTCGAACACTGCATCCAGATCTGGAGCCGATCCGAGCGTGTGCAACAGGGCCCAGAGCGCGAACCGCTCACCGCGGTCCTTTGTCAGGCCGAGATCGACCTGCATGTGCTCGATGCCCGCGAGGAGAGCGTCCGGCGGAACCGCTGCCAGGTTTGAAGTCCCGAAGTAGCGACGGATCTGGTCATCGAAATTCATCGAGGCCTCCTCGGAACTTGTCATCCCGCATTGTCGAACTTTCTGACCTCGATGGTGTTTTCATCGAAATCTTCGAGCAGGCGCGCGTTGATTCCCATTCGACCGAAATCCTGGCCGAGGCTGCTCCAGTGAGTGCCGCAGCCGCAGACCGGGCAGTGGTGAATTCCGATCATTCGATCGCCCCAGACATAGGCAGTGGTTTCGCCCGAGACACGCACCTGGTCCGGCGGATAATAAGCGACGCGCCATGCTAGTTTGCGGCACAGTGAGCAATTACAGTCCGCGACCCATTCGGGCCTGGCCGGAACTTCGATCCGCACCTTGCCGCAATGACAGCTTCCCTGGACGGCCATGGCAGATTGTAATCTTCGGCCCCGACAGCCCGCAACAAGAAAGGGCGGCCCCGACGAGGTCGGGACCGCCCTAAGCGAAAGTGCTTAAGTTATCAGGCGATCTGCGCGAGGACGGTCTGCCGACGACGCCGAAGCGACATGCCGATGCCTGCGAAGCCGACGAGCATCATGGCCCAGGTCGCCGGTTCCGGCACCGGGTTGATGCGCAGGTTGTCGATCTCGAACGCATTCTGGGTCGAGTTCAACCGCAGATAGTTGAAGTTCGTCACGTCGCTCCCGGTAAGCAGGAACGTGACGAGCGGATTGGTGTGTGGGTCGGTCCGGTCACCATCCGCCGGATTGACGATCTGGTTGCCCGTGAAGCTTGCCAGCACGTTGGCACAGGCCGCATCCTGACAGAACTGGAGTGTGTTATATGCATCGACCGAGCCCCATACGAAGCTCAGGCTGGTGATGTCTCCGAATGGCGTCAGGTTGAGCGTTCCGGGCGAGCCGTCGCCCGGCCCGACCGAATAATAGCCGCCTG
>Ga0207683_10000316_pt1 | contig 43919 bp, 38 predicted proteins | sample KBSM73metaG_FD_184333 | JGI IMG/M metagenome (GOLD analysis project Ga0207683, IMG submission 184333) | Miscanthus rhizosphere microbial communities from Kellogg Biological Station, Michigan, USA - KBS M7-3 metaG (SPAdes) (version 2) | ecosystem: Host-associated > Plants > Roots > Rhizosphere >... | reverse complement strand
TGCCGCCGCGCGCCCAGGGCCGGATCCCGGGACCACCCCGCTCGCTCCGCCACCCGCCGCCATGCATGCCACCGCCATGCATGCCACCGCCATGCATGCCACCGCAGTGCTGCGCGGCTGGAGCTGGACCGCAGTTCCACCGGCGGGGGCGCACGGCCGCCTGGGCTGCGGTTGGGCTACCGGCCGCCCCGGGCGTCGCTGGGCGGCAGCCGGCGCCCCGCCCGCGCGCCGCCGACCGCGCCGGCCGATGACCGCGCTGCTGGGGGTCGGACGGGAGAAGGTGCGGGAGTGGCGGCGGCGATACCTGCTGGCCGAGATCGTCGGCACGCTCACCGCGGTGGCAGCGGCGGTGACCGCGCACGCGCTGACCGGCTCGCTGGCCGCGGCCGCGCTGGCCGGCTCGGTCGCCGAGACCGTCGGGTACTACGGGGTGATCCTGCGCCGCACGATCCCGCGGCTGTACGGGCAGACCACCGGTGCGGGACGACGGCTGCTGCGCACCGGCCGCGGTCTGCTCGCCGAGATGAGCGACTTCGCGGCGGCCGAGCTCGCGGACACGTTCCTGATCCGGCCGGGGCTGATCTACCTCGCCGCCGGCTGGGCCGGCTCCGGATGGGCCGGAGCCGGCGTCCCGGCCGGCCTGCTGATCGGCAAACTGCTCGCCGACCTCGGCTTCTACGCCGTCGTCATCCCCTCCTACGAGCTGCGGAAGAGGCTGATGCACCGATGACCGACCCGCTGGCCGCCGACCGGCTCGCCCGGCTGCCGGGTCCGACCCCGTTCCTGGTGCTCGACCTCGACCGGGTCGCCACCGCATACCTCAACCTCGCCGCGGAACTGCCCGGCGTGGACGTGCACTACGCGATGAAGTGCAACCCGCACGTGCGGATCCTGCAACGGCTGCACCGGCTCGGCTGCCGGTTCGAGATCGCCTCGCTGGCCGAGCTGCGGGCGCTGGTGGAGATCGGCGTCGACCCGGCCGACGTGCTCTACAGCAACCCGGTCAAGCCCGCCGCGCACGTCGCCGAGGCGTGGCGAGCCGGGGTCTGGCGGTTCGCCGCCGACGGCGAGCCGGAGCTGGCCAAGCTGGCCGAGCACGCGCCCGGCGCGGCCGTGTACGTGCGGCTGCGCACCTCGACCGGCGGCAACACCGTCCCGAGCGAAGGCAAGTTCGGCGTGGGCGCCGACCGCGCCGCCCGCCTGCTGCGGACCGCCGGCCGGGCCGGGCTGCGCCCGCACGGGCTCGCCTTCCACGTCGGGTCGCAGATGCTCTCCCCCACGGCCTGGGACGCGGCGCTGCGGCAGGTCGGCGCGGTGCTGCGGGACCTCGCCACGCACGGGATCCGGCTCGACCTGCTCGACCTCGGCGGCGGCTTCCCGGCCCGGTACGCCGACGTCGAGCCGCCGCCGCTGGCCGAGTTCGCGGCCGCGATCCGGACCGGCATCGCCACGCACCTGCCGTATGAGCCGGGCAGGCTCGCGGTGGAACCGGGCCGGGCGCTCGTGGCGGAGGCCGGGGTCATGGTCGCGACCGTGATCGGGCTGGCCCAGCGCGCCGGCCGCCGCTGGGTGCACCTGGACGTCGGCGCGTTCAACGGGTTCATGGAGGCGCTGGAGAGCGGCAACCGGCTGCGCTTCCCGGTGACCGACTCGCGAGGCTCGGCGCTGCGGACGCCGGCCCAGCTGACCGGGCCGACCTGCGACAGCCAGGACACCATCATGATCGACGTCCCGCTCTCCTTCGACCTGACCGTCGATGACCGGATATTTCTCGGCACGGCCGGTGCGTACACGACAAGCTACGCGAGCGGCTTCAACGGCTTCGCCGTGCCGACTACTCACGTTGCAGAAATGTTTCTCTCGCCTCTATCCGGTGAACGCCGGACGTAGCGGCTGCAGCGGTCCTACTCTGCGCGGTCATGGCGACCGCGCCGGGTATCGGCCCGGACACGCAAGCCGACGATGCCGTCCTCGACTCGCTCGGATTCCGGCTGGGGCGGTGGCTGCTCGGCGGCATGGCCGGCCTGTACGCGCTGGCCACGCTTCTCCCGAAGGACGCGAAGCCCGCCTGGTGGGACACCTGGTTCTACGGGATCGCGATCCTCGCGGTGACCCTGGGCGGGCTCGCCCGCCCGCTGCTGGTCAAGCGCGACCGCGTGCCCTGGCTGCTGCTCGCGCTGGCGGCGATCTCCTGGGCCGTCGGCGACCAGTACTGGACGATCATGTTCGCCGACGCGGACGAGATCCCGCTGCCCTCCCCGGCGGACGTCGGCTACCTCGCGCTCTACCCGCTGGCCTCGGTGGGCCTGATCCTGCTGGCCCGGTCGCAGCTCAAGCGCGTGTCGCTGAGCGTCGTGCTGGACGCGCTGGTCGCCTCCCTCGCCGTCGGCGCGCTGGTCTCCGCGTTCACCGTGTCCCGGGTGATCACCGGGATCAGCGGCTCGCCGGCCGAGATCATCACCAACCTCTCGTATCCGCTCGGCGACCTGGTCCTCATCGTCGTCGTGGTGGCCACGCTGTCGATGGTCGGCTGGCCCGCGGACCCGGTGTGGTGGCTGCTGTTCGCCGGCTTCGGCCTGTTCGCGGTCGCCGACACGGCATACCTGCTCGGCGCCAACAGCTGGTACGACGACGGCAGCTGGGTGGACGGCACCTGGATGGCCGGCATCGCCCTCATCCCGCTGGCCGGCGCCCTGCGCCGGCGCGTCGCGCCGGCCGTGCTCGGCGGCCTCACCGCGGTGGTCGTCCAGGTCCTGTTCTCCCTGGTCGGTCTGTCCGTCCTGGTCGTCAGCGCGTTCATGCACCTGCACCCGCTGACCATCGCGCTGGCCGCGTCCTGCCTGGTCGCCTCGGTCGCCGCCCTCACCTACGAGCAGACCGAGGCGCTGCGCCGCAGCCGCACCGAGGCCCTGACCGACGACCTCACCACGGTCGGCAACCGGCGCGTGCTCGACGACCGGCTGCCGGCGCTGGTCGCGGACAGCACCCAGGGCCGGCCGCTGCTGCTGAGCATCGTCAGCATCCGCCACCTGCCGGAGATCAACGAGACGCTCGGGTACGAGTACGGCGACGGCCTGCTCGCCGCCCTGGGGACCCGGCTGCGCGAGCGGCTCGACGACCGCACCGTCTCGGCGCGGCTCGGCGGCGCCGAGATCGCGGTGCTGCAACCGTTCGACGGGAACCTGGTACAGGCCGAGCAGTGGATGCGCGACCTGCTGACCGCGATCGGCGAGCCGGTCCGGCTGCCCGGTGGCCAGGTCGACATCGAGCTGTCCGCCGGCATCGCGGCCGGTCCGGTGCACGCCACCGACAGCCGCGGGCTGCTGCGGTGCGCGGCCGACGCGCTGCGCCAGGCCAAGGCGACCGAGTCCGAGGTCGAGGTGTACGACCCGGCGCAGGACGTCGGCCGGGACTTCGGCCCGCGGCTGCTGCCGGAGCTGATCGGCGCGCTCGACAGCGGTCTGATCGTCGCCTCGTACGAGCCGATCGTCGACCTGACCAGCGGGACCGCGATCGACCTCGAGGCGAAGCTGCGCTGGGTGCACCCGGAGCTCGGGGTGCTGGACGCGGCAACCCTTCGCCCGTTGGCCGCGCGGGCCGGGCTGACCCGCCGGCTGACCCGGGTCCTCATGGCCGATGCGGTGCGCCGGTGCGCCTGGTGGCGGTCCGGCGGGCTTGAGCTCGGAGTCACCCTCGACCTCACCACCACGGACGTCCTCGACAGCCGGCTGCCGTACGAGCTCGCCCGGCTGGTCAGCGAGGCCGGCGTGCCGCCCGCGTCGATCCAGCTCGAGCTGGCCGAGGACCTGCTGCTGGTCGACCCGCACCGCACCCGCCGCGCGCTCAGCCAACTGCGCACCCTCGGCGTCCGGCTGGCGCTGGACCACTACGGCCGGTCCGCGCCGTCGTTCACCCGGCTGCGGACGCTCCCGGTGCAGGAGCTGAAGCTCGACCGGTCGTTCGTCGCCTCGGCCATGAACAGCGCGCAGGACGAGTCGGTGGTCCGGGCCACCGTGAACCTGGTCCAGTCCCTGGGCATCCGCGCCGCGGCGGACGGCGTCGACTCCGAGCGCCTGCTGTATCAGGTGCGCTCGTACGGGGTGCAGGTCGTGCAGGGGGCGATCGTCGGCGACGCGATGACGCCGGCCGGCCTGGCGGAATGGCTCGGGCCCAGGGCGGACGAGCTCGAGCCGCCCCGCGCCCCCCAGCCGACCGGCTGACCCCGGACCAGACCCGACCGGGCAGGAGCACGGCGCGCGCCCGCCCGGCAGCGCCGCCGACCGGCTGGTTGCCGTTCGCCTACCCGGTGACCGGCTTGCCCGGGCTCAGTTGTCGGGGTAGCGGCTGGGCGGGAACTCCGGCCGCGGGCCGCTGGGCAGCTCGCCCTTGTCGAGCTCGACCTCGATCTCGGTGACCTCGTCCTGGTATTGCGCGGACTCGGTGATGTCGGTCGGCACCGGGTCGTCGGTCGCCGGCGGCACGTCGTTCGGGTCGTAGTCGTCCAGCCCCAGCTCCACCCGCTCCTGCTCGGTGCGCTCGGCCAGCGCGTCGTCGTCGACGTGGCCGGGCATCCCACCGCCGCCGTGCTCCCGCCGGTCCCTGCGGACCTCCGGCGGGCCGGGCGCGGACATCACGTCCTCGACCACCTCGTCACCGGTGGGCCGGTCGTCCCGAGCCATCAGAAACCTCCAAAGTCACCGCCGCCGAAGTCGCCGCCGAAGCCGCCGCCGTCGAAGCCGCCTCCGTCGACGCCTCCGCCGTCTCCGTAGCCGCCACCGTAGTCGCCGCCGGCGTCACCGCCACCGTCGCCACCGCCATCGCCGCCGCCGTCACCACCGGCGTCCGCCGCCTCGGCCGATTCCCCGCTGTCGTTGAAGTCGAACATCGCGTCTGCGATCGCGGTGCCGATGAACGCGCCGGCCACGCTCGCCAGCAGGCCCCCGGCGATCATCCCGCCCATGCCCATGCCGCGACCGCCGAGCGCCCGCTCCATCGTGCCTGGCTGGCGCATCTCGGCCCGGGTGGCCATCCGGGCCAGCGACCGCGGGTCGTCGGACTGCACCCGCTCGGCGACCGGCACCGCGTCGGACAGCTCGGCCAGCACCTGCTGCCGCTGCTGCGGGGTGAGCTTCGCGAACGCCTCCGCGTGCGCCTGCTCGACCTGCTCGGGCGGAGCGGTGCGGAGCATGTACCGGTAGCGGTCGATCGCCACCTCGTCGTCGGTGCGCTGACGCTGCGGCGGCCGGGGCGGCCCCGGCGGCGTGTTCCACGCCGGCCCACGCCGGCTCTGGTCCTCACGGCCGAGAAGCCGGTCCAGGAGTCCCATCGGTGTTGCCTCCTCGCGTCGGTCAGTACGTGGTACCCCGCCAACGTAGAGGGGATTCTTGAGAGTTCCTTTAGAACAGGCTGTCGAGCAGCCCGGGCCCGCCGGTGCGGCGGAACCATTCCCGCCCGTACGCGGCGGCGAAGCCGGCCCGGCGGACGGCATCCCGCGGGACCTGCGTGCGGTGCGCGGCCATCGCGCGCCGCTTGGCCCGCAGGTCGGCGGCGTCGGCGGTGACGACCGTGGTGATCCCGCCACCGTCCCAGCCGACGTCGGCGCCGGCCGCCCGGTCGACCAGATGCGGCCGGCGGGTCCGCGGCCGGTCGGCGGCGACCGTGGCCTCATACCCGGGGATGCCGGCCCGGACCGCCGCGGCTGCACCGATCCGGTGCACCGCGACGTGGTCGGGGTGGCCGTAGATCCCGCGCGGGTCGTAGTGCACCAGCGCCTCGGCGCCCTCCTGCTCGCACAGCGCGGCCAGCCGGCCGGCGACCCGGTCGACCGGCGCGGCCGCCAGCGCGTACGGGTGGGCGTTGTCGGTCCAACCGGCCATCCCGGAGTCCCGGTGGCCGAGCAGGACCAGCCGGGCAACGCCGAGCACGGCGGCGGAGCGCTCCAGCTCGGCCCGGCGGCGGCCGGGCAGCGTCTCGTTGCGCCGCAGCGGGCGCAGCACCGGGCCGAGCTCGCCCGCGGTCGCGGTGACCAGGACGACCCGGGCACCGCGGCGGGCGAGCCGGTGCATGGTGGCGGCGGTGAAGATGGCCTCGTCGTCGGGGTGGGCGTGCAGGACGACGACGGTACGGCCGGACAGGGTGCGCTGCGGCATGCGCGCGGGCGCCAGGACGGCGGACATGACGGGATTCCTCGGGACGGAGCGGTCGGCGGGCGCTTCTGCCGACCCTCGCGCGACGCGCGCCGGAGGTCGGCGGCGTCAGCTACAGCGCTGGTCGAAGTGGTGGGCCCGGCGACCCACCCAGTACGACCCGTCCACGATCACGCGGAGATTGAAGCACATCCGGCGTCCGGGCGGCCGGGTCACGGTCGATCCAGCGGCGCGCGGAACGGCGGCGGCCGGTGCTCGCGCGGGTGACGTCCGAGCAGCGGGCCGGTCAGCGGTCGAGGAACAGCCGGGAGACCAGCTGGCCGCGGGAGCTGGTGCCGGACTTGTCGAAGATCGCCTTGAGGTGGTCCTGCACGGTGTAGCCGGACAGGTGCAGCCGGGCGGCGATCTCAGCGGTCGACAGCCCGCGAGCGACCAGCGTGGTGATCATCCGCTCCCGCTCGGTGAAGCCGTACGCGCCGGTGACGACCTCGGCCAGCTCCGCCGGCCGGGCCGCCTCCAGCAGGACGACCACCCGGTCCGGCCCGGCGAACGAGCCGCGGACCACGACCCAGCGCCCGGACCTGGTCCTGATCCGCGCGCTGGCCAGGACGTTCCGGTCGCCGGCGGCGACCCGGCGGGTCTGAGCGGCCACCGACCGGATCACCACCGGCAGCGGACCGGCCGCCGGCCCGGGCGGGGACAGCTCCTCGACCCACCGCTCGGCGGCCGGGTTCGCCAGCTCGACCGTGTTGTCGGCAGCGAGCACCAGGAACCCGGTCTCGTGCGGACCGTCGCCGATCCCGGCGTCGACGAGCACGGCGCGGCGCACCCCGTCGGCCAGCGTCGAGGCCAGCGACGCGACGAGGCCGACCTCGGCGGCGGTGAAGTGCGGGCGGCGCGCCTCGCGCAGCAACGTCAGCGTGCCCCAGCTGCCGGTCGGACCGGTGAGCACGGCCCGCAGCTCGTCGGCGAAGCCGTACGGCCGGCGGACCTCGCGCTGGCGCAGGCTGCGGTCGAGCTCTCCGCTGGTCGCCGCGCTGAGGCTGGCCGCAGGGACCGGGCCGCCCGCGAGCGCGGCGAACTTGTTGACGTCCGCCTCCCCCACCTCGATCTCGGTCAGCCGCTCGCGGGCCGCGGCCGGCAGTCCGTTCTGCACGATCTCCGCCGTCGGCAGCAGCGTCGCCGGGTCGACGGTGAGCAGGCACACGCCCTCGAACGGGACCGCGTGCCGCAACGTGCTGCCCATGTCCCGGGCGAAGGCCGGAAGCCCCGACGTGCGGTGGACGACCCGGACGAGATCGTCGCGGACCCGGGCGAGCGTCGCAGCCACGTCCCGTTCCTACCCGACCGGCACGGCTGGGATCACCCAGGTTTCTGGGATGGAGGCACGCCCGGGGCGGTCGCACGGTGGACGGCAGCGCCGACGACCGAGGAGCCGACTGGGATGCCGACCACCCGAGCGGAGAAGCCGCAGGACCTCCTGCCGATCATCGAGGACGCGATCAACCGGGCCGACCTCGACGCCTTCCTTGCCGCCCACGACGGGGCGGCGACGGTCGTGGTGCCGCCGGGCGGCCGGCCCGCGCACGGCCACGACGAGATCCGGGCCGCGATGGCGCCGGTGCTGGCGATGCGGCCGCGGCTGGAGACGGCGGTGGTGCGGACGCTGCTGGCCGACGGGTTCGCGCTCAGTCACAGCCGGTGGCGGCTCACCCTCACCGGGACCGGGAGCCGGTCGCCGCTGCGCGGGCTGGGCACGATGGTCGCCCGCCGGACCGAGGCCGGCAGCTGGCTGATCCTCCTCGACAACCCGCTCACCGCCGCCGACCGCGAGGACCCGGGGACGGAGGTCGCATGAGCACCCGCCGCACCCTCCGGATCCCGATCGGGGTCGGCACCGCGCTGGCGCTCGCCGTCGGGCTCGGTACTCCGGCGGCGGGCGCCACGTCCGGCGCGGCCCATCCGAACCGCGCCGTCACGGTCTGGGCCGACCGGCACGCGCACCCCCTGGCGTCGACCGACCCGGCCGCACCGCTGCGCGACCTGACCCCGCTGCGCCGGTCGATCGGCGCCGCCCGGATCGTCGCTCTCGGCGAGGCGCCGCACGGCGCGGCCGAGGAGACCACGCTCAAGCACCGCACCCTGCGTCTGCTCGTCGAGCGGCTCGGCGTCCGTACGGTCGCCTGGGAGGAGGACTGGACGACCGGGGTCGAGATCGACCGATACATCCACGGCGGGCCGCAGGACCTGGACCGGCTCACCGCCCGGATGAGCCCGCAGTACCAGACGGCGGAGGTCGCCGCGGTGCTCGCCTGGCTGCGCCGGTTCAACGCCGGCCGCCGGGACACGGTCTCGTTCTTCGGCGTCGAGTACTACTTCACCCGCCGGCTGGCTTACGACACCGTCGAGCGGTACCTCGCCGCGACCGACCAGCGCCGGCTCGGCGAGCTGCGCCGGCACCTGGACCCGCTGCGGCCGCCGCCCGGCGACGACCCGTTCGCGCACATCGACGCCTACGGCCGGGTCAAGGACAAGCGGCCCTACCTCCACCACGCGCACGCGGTCCGCGACCTCGTCGCCCGCCTCCCCCACCGCCGCGGCGACCGCGCGCACGCGATCGCCCTGCACGCGACGACCCAGATCGTCTCCTGGCACGAGCACTACGCGATGTCCGAGGCGGCCAACACGATCTACCGGGAGGCGCGGGCGGCCCGGAGCCTGCGCTGGTGGCAGCGCCTGACCGGCGACGGCACGGCCTACTGGGCGGCCAGCGCGCACACCGCCGACGCCCCGGACCTGCGCATCGTCCGGCCCGGCGGCACCGACCTGCGGTTCGCCAGCGCGGGCTCGTACCTGCGCCGCTGGTACGGCGATGGCTACCGCTCGATCGGGTTCACCGTCGACCACGGCGCGGTCGGCACCGGACCGCGCCGGACCGTTGGACTGACCCCGCCGGCGCCCGGCTGGTTCGAGGCGCCGCTCGGTGCCGTGCCGTACCCCGCCTTCACCCTCGACCTGCGCAGCCGACCCGTGCCCGGGCCCGTGCGGCGCTGGCTGCATGACCCGGTCGTGACCCGCGGCCTGCCGGACGACGGGCCCGCCTCGGTCATCGAGGGCGGCACCCTGGCCGAGTGGTTCGAGGTCCTGGTCCATACCCGAACGGTCCACCCGGCGACGTTCGGCTAGCGGCCGCTCACGTACTCGGCCAGGTGCTGCCCGGTGAGGGTCGACCGGCCGGCGACCAGCTCGGCGGGGGTGCCCTCGAACACGATCCGCCCGCCGTCGTGACCCGCACCCGGGCCGAGGTCGATGATCCAGTCGGCGTGCGCCATGACGGCCTGGTGGTGCTCGATGACGATCACCGACTTGCCGGCGTCGACCAGCCGGTCGAGCAGGGCGAGCAGCTGCTCGACGTCGGCGAGGTGCAGGCCGCTGGTCGGCTCGTCGAGGATGTACACGCTGCCCTTGTCGGCCATCTGCGCGGCGAGCTTCAGCCGCTGCCGCTCGCCGCCGGACAGGGTGGTCAGCGGCTGGCCGATGGTGAGGTAACCGAGCCCGACGTCGGCGAGCCGTTCGAGGATCTTCTGCGCGGCCGGCGTGTGCGCCTCGCCGGCGCCGAAGAACTCCAGCGCCTCGAGGACCGGCATCTCCAGGACCTCGCTGATGTCCTTGCCGCCGAACCGGTATTCCAGCACCGATGCGTCGAACCGCTTCCCCTCGCACTCCTCGCAGGTGGTCGAGACGCCGGCCATCATCCCGAGGTCGGTGTAGATGACCCCGGCGCCGTTGCAGTTCGGGCAGGCGCCTTCGGAGTTGGCACTGAACAGCGCCGGCTTCACGCCGTTGGCCTTCGCGAACGCCTTGCGGATCGGCTCGAGCAGGCCGGTGTACGTCGCCGGGTTGCTGCGGCGGGAGCCGCGGATCGCGGTCTGGTCGACCGTGACCACGCCGTCCCGGCCGGACACCGACCCGTGGATGAGCGAGCTCTTGCCGGAGCCGGCCACCCCGGTGACGACGACGAGCACGCCGAGCGGGACGTCGACGTCGACGTCGCGCAGGTTGTGGGTGCCCGCGCCGCGCACCTCCAGCGCGCCGGCCGACGTCCGTACGCTCGGCTTGAGCGAGGCGCGGTCGTCGAGGTGCCGGCCGGTCACGGTGTCGCTGGTCCGCAGCCCGTCGACGGTGCCCTCGAAGACCACCTCGCCACCGGCCGTACCGGCGCCGGGGCCGAGGTCGACGACGTGGTCGGCGATCGCGATCGCCTCCGGCTTGTGCTCGACGACCAGCACCGTGTTGCCCTTGTTCCGCAGCTGCAGCAGCAGGTCGTTCATCCGCTGGATGTCGTGCGGGTGCAGGCCGACCGTCGGCTCGTCGAACACGTACGTCACGTCGGTCAGCGCCGACCCCATCTGCCGGATCATCTTCGTCCGCTGCGCCTCGCCGCCCGACAGCGTGCCGGACGGCCGGTCGAGCGAGAGGTAGCCGAGCCCGATCTCGACGAACGAGTCGAGCGTCTCCCCCAGCGCGATCAGCAGCGGCGCCACCGACGGCTCGTTCAGGCCGCGCACCCACTCGGCCAGGTCCCTGATCTCCATCGCGCAGGCGTCGGCGATGTTGATGCCGTCGATCTTCGAGGACCGGGCCTCCTTGCTCAGCCGGGTGCCGTCGCAGTCGGGGCAGGTGGTGAACGTGACCGCCCGCTCGACGAACGCCCGGACGTGCGGCTGCATCGCGTCGACGTCCTTGGACAGCATCGACTTCTGGATGCGCGGGATCAGCCCCTCGTACGTGAGGTTGATGCCCTCGACCTTGATCTTGGTCGGCTCCTTGTAGAGGAGGTCGTCGAGCTCCCGCTTGGTGAACTTCTCGATCGGCTTGTCCATGTCGAAGAAGCCGCTGCCGGCGAAGATCCGGCCGTACCAGCCGTCCATGCTGTAGCCGGGGATCGTCAGCGCACCCTCGCTCAGCGACTTGCTGTCGTCGTACAGGGCCGTCAGGTCGAAGTCGGTGACCGAGCCCCGGCCCTCGCAGCGCGGGCACATGCCGCCGAGGACGCTGAACGTCCGCCGCTCCTTCGTCGTCCGGCCGGCCCGCTCGACGGTGACCGCGCCGGCGCCGCTGATCGAGCCGACGTTGAAGGAGAACGCCTGCGGCGAGCCGATGTGCGGCTGCCCGAGCCGGCTGAACAGGATGCGCAGCATCGCGTTGGCATCGGTGGCGGTGCCGACCGTGGAGCGGACGTCCGCGCCCATCCGCTCCTGGTCGACGATGATCGCGGTGGTGAGCCCGTCGAGCACGTCCACGTCCGGCCGGGCCAGCGTCGGCATGAAGCCCTGCACGAACGCGCTGTACGTCTCGTTGATCAGCCGTTGCGACTCCGCCGCGATCGTGCCGAACACCAGCGAGCTCTTACCCGAGCCGGAGACCCCGGTGAACGCCGTCAGCCGGCGCTTCGGGATCTCGACGCTGACATCCTTGAGGTTGTTCACGCGGGCGCCGTGCACGCGGATCATGTCGTGACTGTCGGCAGCCTGCAGCGCCTGCCTCTGCCTGTCCGGCCTCGTGGCCGTGCTCATCGTGTCTCCATCCGTCGGGCGGGAAGGTCCCGTCCAGTGATCGTGCGCGGCCGCCTCAGGCCGGCGCGGCCTGCCAGGCGAACCCGTCCGGGTCGGTGAACGACCCGGCATCGCCGCCGATGACGATCCGGTGCGACCCGGTGCCGTCCGGCGCGACCCCGGCGTCCTTGGCCAGGGCGCGCCGCCCGTACAACCCCAGCTTGACGCGCGAGCCGGGAGTGGCCGCGAACTCCACGTACTTGCTGCCGAAGCTCTTCCCGACCGGGAAGCCGTGGTCGACGTAGAACTGCTTGGTCGCCTTGACGTCCGCGACACCAAGCAGCAGCGCGACGTCGTCGACCTTCCGGGTCGCCGGGCCGGTCTCCTTCTTCGACGACGTCGCGACCTTCCAGATCGCGCCGTCCGGCGCCTGCAACGAGCCGCCGTAGCCCCAGAAGCTCTTGCTCACCGGCTTCAGCGGAGTGGCGCCGGCCTCGAGCGCGGTGCCGACGAGGCTGTCGACGGTGCTCGGCTGGGAGACCACGAGCGAGAGCGTGAACCCGCGGAAGCCGGTCGTCGGCTCCCCGGACTCGCGTACCCGCACGATGTCGTCGAGATCGAAGGCGGTCTTGTAGAACGCCTCCGCGGCCGCGGCGTCGGGCACCTCGAGGGTGACGAAGTCGATGCCGGCCATCTCAGCGCACCTCCTGGATCCGGACCAGGTTGCCGGCGGGGTCGCGCACGGCGCAGTCGCGCACGCCGTACGGCTGCTCGGTCGGCTCCTGGACGATCTCGGCGGTGTCGCTGGCCTGCAGCTTCTCGAACGTGCCGTCGAGGTCCTTGGTGGCCAGCAGGATGCTGGCGTACGTGCCCTTGGCCATCATCTCGGTGATGGTGCGCCGCTCCTCGTCGGTGATGCCGGGATCGACCGCCGGCGGGTGCAGCACGATGGACGTCGCCGGCTGGTCGGGCGGCCCGACCGTGAGCCAGCGCATCCCCTGGTAGCCGACGTCGAGCCGGAGCTCGAAGCCGAGCGTGTCGCGGTAGAAGGCGAGTGCCGCCTCCGGGTCGTCCTGCGGGAGGAAGCTGGAGTGAATGGTGATGTCCATGGCGGTCACGTTAGGTGCGGCTCGGGGCGGGCGGCTTCTCGATTCCTGATCGGTCTGGTGACCTTCTTGGCCTCGCACGAGGGCATCTCCGCGGCAGCCGGCGCCGTCCGGTCCCGGTAGGCGCTCGGCGGCATGCCGACCAGCTCGGTGAAGCGGGTGCTGAAGGTGCCCAGCGACGAGCAGCCCACGGCGAAGCAGACCTCGGTGACGCTGAGGTCGCCGCGGCGCAGCAGCGCCATGGCCCGCTCGATGCGCCGCGTCATGAGATAGGAGTACGGCGACTCGCCGTACGCACGGCGGAACTCCCGGCTGAGGTGGCCGGCGGACATGTGGACACCGCGGGCGAGCGCCTCGACGTCGAGCGGCTGCGTGTAGTCCCGGTCGATCCGGTCCCGCACCCGGCGCAGCCGCGCGAGGTCGCGCAGGCGCTGCTCCTCGACGGGTCTGCTGGTCACCCGTCCGATCGTGCCACGTCCCGATACCGTCCCCGGAATCCGGGGAACCGGCCGCAGCCGAGGGTTGACGTATTCGAACGTATGTTCGAGCATCGACCCCGTGGCGGCGATGGTGTCGGCGCCCGCGCAGCGGGGGCGTCCGGAGACGGTTGGCCGGTCGGAGGGTGACCGGCCGCTGCCGGTGCTGCCCGCGCTGGAGCCGCTGTTCCCGGCCGGCGGGCTGCGCCGCGGCTCCGCGGTGGCGGTGCGCGGCTCGGCCTCGCTGCTGCTCGCGCTGCTGGCCGGGCCGTCCGGTCGGGGTGCCTGGTGCGGGGTGGTCGGGGTGCCCGGGCTGGGACTGGCCGCCGCCGCCGAGGCCGGGATCGCGCTGGAGCGGCTGGCGCTCGTGCCCGACCCGGGGCGGGACTGGGCGGCGGTCGCGGCGGCCCTGCTCGACGCGATGGAAGTCGTGGTGGTCGCCCCGCGCGGGCGGGTGCCGGACGCGGACGCGCGCCGGCTGGCGGCCCGGGCCCGGCAGCGCGGCGCGGTGCTGGTGCCGTTCGGGCCGGTGCCGTGGCCGGGGGCGGAGCTGCGACTGAGTCTGGTCGACGGGGTCTGGGAGGGACTCGGCGACGGGTCCGGCCGGCTGCGGTCGCGGCGGGTGGTGGTCCGCGGGGACGGCCGCGGGTCGGCGGCCCGTGGTCACGAGCTGGCGCTGTGGTTGCCGGCGCCGGACGGACAGATCCGCGCCGTCCCCACCCTGCACGCGCTGCCGACCCCGCCCGACCACGCACCCACGCCCGCCCCCACTCCCCACCTCCACGCCGTCCCCACCCCTCCATCCCCACCACCCACGCCCGGACCGGCCGCCGCGCCGCCGACCACCGCGACGCACCCCGCGGCCTCGGGGGAGCCGGCGGACGGGGTGGGGGTTCTGCGAGCTCCGGCCCGCCGGTCCTCCTCGCCCGGCGGGCCGGGTGAGCCGGCGCAACCCGTGATCGCCGCGCTCTGGCAGGACGTCACCCACCGGCCCGGCGCCCGGCCCCCGGTGGTCCGCCGGTCCGACGGTCCCGCCCCCACCCACCCGCGCCCCGTCGGCCCCCCACGCCGCACCCCCCGCACCCCGCCCGCCCGCACCGCCGCCACGCCCGCGGACCGGCCCCGCGACCCAGCCGCCCGCACCGCCGCCACGCCCGCGGACCGGCCCCGCGACCCGGCCGCCCGCACCGCATCTCCCCCGGGCGCCCATCGCGACCCGACCGCCGACACCATGTCCCCCGCGGGCGCCCATCGCGACCCGACCGCCCGCACCGTGTCCCCCGCGGACGCCCATCGCGAACCTCACGCCACGTCATCCGTGGGCGGACGTCCTCCCGGGCGAGCGTTCGCCGACGGTGGCTCGAGACCCCGCCCGGTCGGTCCCCCCGTGCCGGCTGGGCGGCCTGCCCCGGTCGGGGGTGGGCACCCGGCACCCCCACCCCCGACCGCGGGCCTTCGCCCCGCCATCCCGGCCGACGTCCTGGCCCGGCTGCGCCCGGCGTCCACCCTCCCGAAGCCGCCCCCGAAGCAACCCCCGAAGCAACCCCCGAAGCAGCCCCAGGAGCAGCCCTCGAAGCAGCCCCCGAAGCAGCCCCCGAAGCAGCCCCCGAAGCGGCCGGTCGAGCGGCCGGCCAGCTCGACCGCGGAGGGCTGACCCGTGCCGGTACGCACGGTGGTGGTCCGCTGCCCCGACTGGCCGGTGCGCAGCGCGATGTCCGCGGCCGGTGTCGACCCCGAAGGAGCCGACCAGATCCCGGCCGCGGTGGTCTTCGCCAACCAGGTCGTCTCCACCACCCCGGCCGCCCGGGCCGAGGGCGTCCGGCGCGGCCTGCGCCGCCGCGAGGCCCAGTCCCGCTGTCCCCGGCTGGTGGTGCTGCCGCCCGACCCGGCCCGGGACGCGCGGGCGTTCGAGCCGGTGGTCGCGGCCGTCGCCGAGCTGGCGCCCGGGGTGGAGGTGATCCGCCCCGGGGTCTGTGCGGTCGCCGCCCGCGGCCCGGCCCGCTACTTCGGGGGCGACCGTGCGGTCGCCGACCGGCTGGCCCGGTTCGTCGCCGAGCGCACCCGCGCGACCGCCACCGTCGGGGTGGCCGACGGCCGGTTCGCCGCCGCGCTGGCCGCCCAGCAGCACGCCGTTGTCCCGCGCGGCGGCTCCCGCGCCTTCCTCGCGCCCTACCCGGTGGAGACGCTGACCGTCCCCGACCTGCCCGACGTGCTGCGCCGGCTCGGCCTGCGCACGCTCGGCGCGTTCGCGCAGCTGCCGCCGCGGGACGTGCTGGCCCGGTTCGGCCCGGACGGCGCCCGCGCGCACCGGCTGGCCCGCGGCCTGGACGACCGCCCGCTCGCCGCCCGGCCGGCCGCCCCGGAGCTGGCCGTGCAGGCCGAGCTCGACCCGCCGATCGAGCGGGTCGACACCGCCGCCTTCGCGGCCAAGGCGCTGGCCGAACAGCTGCACGAGGGCCTGGCCCGGCGCGGCCTCGCGTGCACCAGGGTGGCGATCGAGGCCCAGACCGAGCACGGCGAGCAGCTGACCCGGCTGTGGCGGCACGAGGGCGTGCTCACTCCCGCGGCGATCGCCGACCGGGTGCGCTGGCAGCTGGACGGCTGGCTGTCCGGCTCGGCCCGGGCCCACGCCGGCGCGCCGCCGCCGGGGAAGCGGCCGCCGGCACCCACGGTGATCGGGGCGGACCCGGAGGCCCCGACCGTACGGACCGGTCAGGAGCGCCCGACCGCGGGCATCGTCCTGCTGCGACTCGTCCCCGACGAGGTCATGCCGTACGGGGGGATGCAGCTCGGGCTCTGGGGCGGGATGGGCGAGGCCGACGAGCGGGCCGGCCGGGTGCTGGCCCGGGTGCAGGGCATGCTCGGCCCGGACCGGGTGCTCACCGCGGTGCTCGGCGGTGGGCGCGACCCGGGCGACCAGGTCCGGCTGGTGCCGTGGGGGGACGAGCGGGTACCCGACCGCCCGACCGAGCCGCCCTGGCCGGGCCGGCTGCCGGCGCCGTCCCCGGCGACCGTGCTGCCCGCGCCGATACCGGCCGAGGTGACCGACGAGGCCGGCGTGCCGGTCGGGGTGACCGAGCGGTTCGTGGTCACCGGCCGCCCGGCCCGGCTGGCGCTGGCCGGCCGCCCCCCGGTGGAGATCGCCTCCTGGGCCGGTCCGTGGCCGGCCGACGAGCGCTGGTGGGACCCGCCGACCGCGAGCAGCCGCGCCCGCTTCCAGCTGGTCGGCACCGACGGCACCGCCTGGCTGGTGACCCGCGACCGCACCGGCTGGCACCTGGAAGCCACGTACGACTGAGCGGCAGGGTCGGCGGCCGGGGGACGAGGGGGCGCGTTCGGACTACCTCCGCCGGCCGTTCGGTGCATCCTGCTGGAGTGGACGCGAACATCTCCCCGAGCGGAGGAGCTCGCTGAACCCGTCCTGGTGACCCGGCCGGTGGCCTCAGGTGCTGATGCCGTGCAGGACCATGTCGACGGTGCGCTCGGCGAGCTCGTCCTTGCCCAGCATCGGCGAGAACCCGAGCGACGTCATCGTGTTTGGCGCGGACAGCAGCACCGCTGCCAGCTCGATGTCGGTGTCCGGGCGCAGCTCGCCGCTGGCGATGCCGCGGCGCAGCACCGACCGGGTGATCTCGCGCCGGTCCTCGACCAGCTTGAGGTAGAGGTCGCGCAACCGGCCCGGCCGCTGCAGCTCGGGCACCATGCACGGCATGATCTGCCCGGCGATGCCTTCCCGGACCCGGGTGACGTGCCGGGCGATGGCCACCAGGTCGTCGCGCACGGACTCGCCGAGCGGCTCCGGCGGGCGCGGCTTGATCGCCTCGACCGCCGCGAGCACGAGCTCGTCCTTGTCGGCGAACCGGCGGTAGATCGTCGCCTTGCCCACCCCGGCCCGGGCCGCGACCGCCTCCATCGTCAGCGCCTCGACCGTGGTCCCCTCGGCCAGCAGGCTGAGCACCGCGTTGACGATCGCGGCGTCGGCATGGCTGCTCCGCGGCCGTCCTGGCGGCCGCGGAGCAGACAGTGTTGGAATCGCGGTCATGGTGACGTCAAGGTTACGTCGCGTCGACCAGACTCGCCTCCACCTCGGCGAGCGGCGCGGGCGCGACCTCGGGGGCGGTGCGTCCCGGCAGCCACTTCAGCACCGCGAGGGCTCCCAGCAGACCGGCGATCGCCGACCCGCCGGCGGCCCAGTGCATGGCGTTCACGAACGCGTCGTTCGCCGGGGCGATCAGCGCCGCGCCGGCGCGACCGCCGTTCGCGGCCACCGCGTACGTCGAGGCGAGCGACTCTGACGCCACGTCCCGCACGGCCGCCGGGAAGCCGGACAGCGGGCCCTCCATGCCGTTGCGGTAGACCTGCGACAGCACCGAGCCGAGCACCGCGACGCCGAGCGCGCCGCCGACCTGGCGCATGGTGTTGGTCACCGCCGAGCCGACCCCGGCCCGCTCCCGCGGCAGGGTCGACATGACGACCTCGGTGACCGGGGCCATCACCGACGCCATCCCCGCGCCCATCACGAAGTAGACGGCGCACAGCACCCAGATCGGCGTCGCACCGGTGATCAGCACGAACGAAGCCAAGCTCGCGGTCACCAACGCCATCCCGGTCGCGGTGACCGCCTTCGGCCCGTACGAGGCGGCGAACGTTGCGCTGCGCGGCGCGAAGATCAGCTGTGCGGCCGCGAACGGCAGGAACAGCAGGCCCGTCTGCAGCGGCGAGTAGCCGCGGACGAGCTGCAGGTAGAACGTGCCGAAGAACAGCGATCCCATCGCGGCGAAGAACACCATGCCGACCGAGCCGACCGCGGCCGAGAACCGCGGGTTGCGGAACAGCCGGACGTCCAGCGCCGGGAACGCGACCCGCCGCTCGTACGCGACGAACCCGGCCAGGATCAGCGCGCCGGCCGCGATCGTCCCGAGCACCTTGGCCGAGCCCCACTCGCCGGAGTCGCCGCCGGTGATGATCCCGTAGACGAACGTGGCCAGTCCGACGATCGACAGCAGCACGCCGACCGCGTCGATGCGTCCCGGTGACGGGTTGCGCGACTCGGGGACCAGTGCCTTGATCGCGATCAGGCCCGCGACCACGATCGGCACGTTGACGAGGAACACCGAGCCCCACCAGAAGTGCTCGAGGAGCACGCCGCCGACGACGGGACCGATGGCCACCGCCAGGCCGACCGCACCGGCCCAGACACCGATGGCCCGGCCGCGCTCGCGCGGGTCGAAGACGTTCGAGATGATCGCCAGCGTGGCCGGCATGATCGCCGCCGCGCCGAGTCCCATCAGGGCACGGGCGCCGATCAGCTGCCCGGGCGTCTGCGAGTACGCGCTGGCGAGCGAGGCGATGCCGAAGATCACCAGACCGGTCATCAGCACCCGGCGGCGCCCGAGGCGGTCGCCGAGCAGGCCGGCGGTGAACAGCAGCCCGGCGAAGACCAGCGTGTAGGAGTTGATCGACCACTCGAGGTCGCTCTGACTCGCGCCGAGGCCCTCCCGCGGGTCGGCGATCGACTTGAGCGCCACGTTGAGGATCGTGTTGTCGATGACGACCACCAGGAGGCTGACCACCATCACCGCGAGGATGGTCCACCGCCGGGGGTGTCCGGTGTCGGTCGGTGCTGCTTGGAGCTCGGTCATTACGATCCTTTTAGATTCGATACGGTACTGACTCGTATTGAATCTAGACCCCGCCGCCCGAGATCGGAAACGGATTTGGCTCGTATCGAATTCCGCCCTGAGCGGACAGGCGGCGGCGCTTCCTCGCCGAGCCCGGGTAGGCCAGGGTGAGGCCCATGTCGGTGACCTTGTTCCGGGATGCGGCCCTGGCGGACGGCACCGGTCCGGCGCTCCGGCTCGGCGTCAGCGTGCTCGTCGACGCCGACCGGATCCGCTGGATCGGCGCGACCGGCGACGAGCCGGACCCGGGGCCGGCGGCGGAGGTCGTCGACGCGTCCGGCTGCACGATCGTGCCCGGGCTGGTCGACAGCCACAGCCACCTCACGCTGCCGGGCGGTGCGCACTGGATCGACCGCGCGTTCGACCCGCCGGAGCGGCTGCTGGCGGCGGCCGAGCACAACGCGCGGCTGCTGCGCTCGGCCGGCGTCCGCTGGGCCCGAGACGTCGGCTCGCCCACCGGCACCGACCCGGTCGACGGCACGGTGCGCGCGCTCGCGCTCGGCGTCCGGGACCGCTGGGCCGGCCACCGCGAATACCCGTACGTCCGGGTGGCCGGGACCTGGATCGTCCGCACCGGCGGGCTGCCGGGCGGGCTCGGCATCGAGGTGGACGACGGCGACGCGCTGCTCGCCGCGGTGACCCGGCAGCTCGACGACGGCGCCGACCTGGTCAAGCTCTACCTCGACGGCCCGGACCGGGAGACCTCGCCGTTCACCGTCGGCGAGGTGCGTGCGGCGGTCGAGCTGGCCCACGGCCGGGGAGCCACGGTCGCCGCCCACTCCGGGATGCTGCCCGGCGCGCGGGTCGGCGCCGACGCGGGCGTGGACTCGCTCGAGCACGGCTTCCAGCTCGACGCCGACACCGCCCGCACGATGGCCGCGAACGGCGTCGCGCTCGTGTCCACGCTGACTGTGCTGGAGTCGTGGCGTTCGTTCGCCAGCACGACCACGCTGCCCCGGTTCGCCGAACCGGCCGGGCGGGCGCAGGTCGCCGAGCGGAAGGAGCGGGCGTACGAGAGCCTCCGGTACGCGGCCGCGGCCGGCGTGCTCATCGCCGCCGGGACCGACTTCGGTGGCGGCTCGACCCGGGCCAACCAGCTGGCCTGGGAGATCGAGTGCCTGGTCGTGGCCGGCCTCGAACCGTGGCAGGCGCTGGCCGCGGCCACCCGCAACGGCGGCACGCTGCTCGGCGAGCCGGATGCCGGCGTGATCCGGGCCGGCGGCCCGGCCGACTTCGTGCTCGTGCACGGTGACCCGCTGTCCGACCCGGCCGCGATGTGGCGGGTCTGGCTCGTCCCCTAGACCGCGGGCACGACGGTCTCCGGCTCGGGGACGGTCCGGTCGGGCTCGGGGACCGTCGGGTCCGGCTCGTCCGCCGGCCGGTAGCGGCGCAGCGCCGGCAGGAACACCGCGATCAGCGCGGCACCGACCAGGCTGGTCAGCCCGCCGATCGCCGCGCTGGCGCCGGCGGTGGTGGCCGAGCCGAGCACGCCGGCCCGGAAGTTGCCCAACTGCGGGGCGCCGGCGCCGACCACGAACTCGGCCGCATTCGTCCGGCCGCGCAGGTGGTCGGGCACGGCCAGCTGGATCACGCTGGTCCGGAACACCACCGCGAGCACGTCCGCGACCCCGGCCACGACGAGGAAGCCGAGGGTGAGCACGAGCCCGTCGACCAGCCCGAACCCGATCAGCCCGACTCCCCAGACCAGCGCGCACACCTGCATCGCGAGGCCCGGCCGGTGGATGTGCGAGACCGGCCCGGACAGCGCCGTGCCGAGGATGCCGCCGGCCGCCACCGCCGCGGTGAGCAGGCCGAGCGTCTTCGGGTCGCCGCCGAACCGGTCGGCGTTGATCGCCGGGAACAGCGCGAACGGCATCGCCAGCACGGTCGCCGACAGGTCCGAGAGCAACGCGCCCAGCACGACCTTCCGGTTCGCGATGAACCGCAGCCCCTCGCCGACGGCGCGCAGGCTCACCGTGGCCCGGCCGCCGTCCGGCGGCATCGGCGGCAGCCGGAACGCCGCGTACAGGGAGGCGGCGAAGCTCACCGCGTCGACGAGGTAGCAGAACCTCAGCCCGCCGGCGGCGGCGAGCACGCCGGCCAGCGGCGGCCCGGCGACCAGGCTGAGGTGCATGGTCAGCATCGAGATGGCAGCGCCGGCCGGGACCAGCTCGCGCGGCAGCAGCCGTGGCGCGAACGTCCGCCGGGCCGGCCCGTTCACCGCCGCGACCAGGAACTGCGCCGCGACCAGGCCGTAGAGCAGCCAGATGTTGTCGACACCGGCGAACGCCTGCGCGGCGAACAGGGCGGAGATGACCGCCAGCGTGCTGTTGGTGGCCAGCACCAGCCGGCGCCGGTCGACCGCGTCGATGACCGGACCGCCGGCCATGCCGCCGACGATCGAGGCGGCGCCGGCAGCCAGCCCGACCCCGCCGACCGCGGCCGACGACCCGGTCAGCAGGTAGACCTGCAGCGCGACGGCGAACGTCGTCATCTGCCCGCCGAGGCCGGACAGCAGCGATCCGGCCGTGAGCCGCCGGAAGTCCGCCGAGACCCGCACCGGCCGGAGATCGATGAGCAGCCTAGGCACGGGCGAGCGCCTCTCGGTGGGCGGCGACGTCGGCGGACGCGTGCGGGTCCCGCGCCGCGGCCGCCATCCGGGCCCGGAACGGGCTGCGCTGCAGGGCGTCGCGCAGATCGGTCGCGAAGGTGGTCAACGGGTACGGCAGCTCGTCGTCGAGCGCGGCCAGCGCGGCGGCGGTGACCTCCCACTCGGCCCGGATCGCCGGCAGCGCGGCCCGGGCGGTGTCGGTCAGCTCGACGATCCGCTCCCGGGCGTCGGCGCCGACCCGTTGCGCGGCCCAGCCGGCCCGCACCATCGCGGCGACGGTCTGGCTGGCGGCTGAGTGCGTGACCCCGGTCGCGGCGGCGAGGTCCCGCACGCTCGCCGGACCCTCGGCGAGCACCCGGACGACCGGCGAGAACCGCGGCCGGTAGCCGGCCAGGCCGAGGTCGGCCAGCGCACGGCCGACGTCGGCATCCATCTGCTCGAACAGCGCGCGCAGCTCGGTGCCGAGGGCGCGGGCGGGAACGAAGTCGGACACGGACCAAATCGTAACAGCACTGTTGGAATTCCAACAGTGCTGTCGTAACTGGAATCGACCTTGACCGTTCGAACGTGTGTTCGAGTAGAGTTGGCCCCCGTTCGGGATGCCGAGAGGGGACGCGAGATGGGCTGGAACAACCCGCCGATCCCGTGGTCGGAGCTGGAGCGCAGGCTGTCCGGCCGCCGGCCGGCCGGCGTGCGGCCCGGCGACGGTGGCGACAGCCCGGCCTGGTCCCGCCACCGAGCAGACTACGTCGCGCCCCCGACGATCCCGCCGCCGGCCGAGGACCGCGTGCCCTACGCGGAGCTGCACTGCCACTCCAACTTCAGCTTCCTCGACGGCGCCAGCCACCCGGAGGAGCTGGCCGAGGAGGCGGCCAGGCTGGGCCTCGACGCGATCGCCCTCACCGACCACGACGGGATGTACGGGGTGGTGCGCTTCGCCGAGGCCGCGAAGGCGCACGGCGTCCGCACGATCTACGGCGCCGAGCTGTCCCTCGGCCTGTCCGAGCGGCAGAGCGGTCACGCCGACCCGGAGGGACAGCACCTGCTCGTGCTGGCCCGCGACACCGAGGGCTACGGGCGGCTGTGCCGGCAGATCAGCGACGCCCAGCTCGGCGGCGGCACCAAGGGCCGCCCGGTCTACGACGCCGACGAGCTGGCCGGCGCCCACGACGGCCACTGGCTGGTGCTGACCGGCTGCCGCAAGGGCGCGGTCCCGGCGGCGCTGGCCCGCGGCGGCGCGGCCGGGACGGACGCCGCCCGCGACGCGCTCGACGAGCTGGTCGGCCGGTTCGGCCGGGACAACGTGGCCGTCGAGCTGTGGCACCACGGCGACCCGCTCGACGACGCCCGCAACGACGCGCTGGCCGAGCTGGCCGCCGGCCGCGGGCTGGTCACCGTCGCCACCGGCAACGCGCACTACGCGGCGCCCGGCCGGCGCCGGCTGGCGACCGCGCTGGCCGCGGTCCGGGCCCGGCGCAGCCTCGACGAGATGGACGGCTGGCTGCCTGCCGCCGGCACCGCCCACCTGCGCTCCGGGGCGGAGATGGCGGCCCGGTTCGCCCGCTTCCCCGGCGCGGTGCAGCGGGCCGCCGAGCTCGGCCTGGCCTGCTCGTTCGACCTGCACCTGGTGGCCCCGCAGCTGCCCGACTGGGACACCCCGGACGGGCACGACGAGATGAGCTGGCTGCGCGAGCTGACCCTGGCCCGTGCGGTCCGCCGCTACGGACCGCCGGACGCCGAGCGGGTCCGGGGCGCATACAAGCAGCTCGCATACGAGCTGGACATGATCGCGCAGCTCGACTTCCCGGGCTACTTCCTCATCGTCAGCGAGATCGTCGACTTCTGCACCGAGAGCGGGATCCTCTGCCAGGGCCGGGGCTCGGCCGCCAACTCCGCGGTGTGCTACGCGCTGGGCATCACCGCCGTCGACCCGGTGACGTACGGGCTGCTGTTCGAGCGGTTCCTGGCCCCCGACCGGGACGGCCCGCCGGACATCGACCTCGACATCGAGTCCGGCCGCCGCGAGGAGGTCATCCAGCACGTCTACGAGCGGTACGGGCGGGATCGCGCGGCCCAGGTCGCCAACGTCATCACCTACCGGCCGCGGATGGCGGTGCGGGACATGGCCCGCGCGCTCGGCTACGCGCCGGGCCAGCAGGACGCCTGGTCCAAGCAGATCGAGCAGTGGGCGCCGCTGGCCGACACCGTCGACCACGACATCCCCGAGGAGGTCGTGCAGCTGGCCACCGAGCTGATGCACTTCCCGCGGCACCTCGGCATCCACTCCGGCGGCATGGTGATCTGCGACCGGCCGGTGGCCGAGGTGTGCCCGGTGGAATGGGCCTCGTTCACCGACCGCTCGGTGCTGCAGTGGGACAAGGACGACTGCGCCGTGGCCGGGCTGGTGAAGTTCGACCTGCTCGGGCTGGGCATGCTCGCGGTGCTGCACACCACGATGGACCTGATCCGGGCCCACCACGGCCGGGAGGTCGAGCTGGCCACGCTGCCGGTCGACGACGAGGGCGTCTACGACATGCTCTGCGCGGCCGACTCGATCGGCGTCTTCCAGGTCGAGAGCCGGGCCCAGATGGCCACCCTCCCCCGGCTGCGGCCGCGCAAGTTCTACGACCTGGTGATCGAGGTGGCGCTGATCCGGCCCGGCCCGATCCAGGGCGGCTCGGTGCACCCGTTCATCCGCCGCCGGCAGGGTCTCGAGCCGGTGACCTACCCGCATCCCCTGCTGGAGCCGGCGCTGCAGCGCACGCTCGGAGTGCCGCTGTTCCAGGAGCAGCTCATGCAGATGGCGATGGACGCCGCCGACTGCACGCCGGCGTTCGCCGACCTGCTGCGCCGGGCGATGGGCTCCAAGCGGTCGCACGAGAAGATGGCCGCGCTGCGCGACGACCTCTACGCGGGGATGGCCCGCAACGGGATCGTCGACGAGGCGGCCGACGAGATCTACGAGAAGCTCGCCGCGTTCGCCAACTTCGGCTTCGCCGAGAGCCACTCGATCAGCTTCGCCTACCTGGTATACGCATCGGCGTTCTTCAAGAAATACTATCCGGCCGCGTTCTGCGCGGCGCTGCTGGACGCCCAGCCGATGGGGTTCTACTCGCCGCAGACGCTGGTCGCCGACGCCCGCCGGCACGGCGTGGTGGTGCGCGGACCCGACCTCAACGCCTCCGCGGCCGGGCCGACGCTGGAGCGGGAAGACCCGTCCGGCGTGCCTCCGGTCGCCTCGCTGGCCGACGACTGGAGCGACCTGGTGGTGGCGACCGGATACGCGGTCCGGCTCGGGCTGGCCTCGATCCGGTCGATCGGAGCCGAGGTCGCGGAGCGGATCGCGGCCGGCCGGCCCTACCGGGACATGGCCGACCTGGCCCGCCGGACCGAGCTGACCGCCGGGCAGCTGGAGGCCCTGGCCACGGCGGGCGCGTTCGACTGCCTCGGCATGACCCGCCGGGAAGCGTTGTGGACGGCCGGCGCGGTGGCGCAGGACCGGCCCGACCGGCTGGCCGGGCTGGTGGTCGGCGCCGACGCTCCCCCGCTGCCGCTGCCGAGCGCGGTGGAGACGGCGATGGCGGACGTCTGGGCGACCGGCGTGTCCCCGGACAGCTACCCGACCGAGTTCGTCCGCGACCAGCTGTCCGCGGCCGGCGTGCTCACCGCCCGCGGGCTGTCCACTGTGGACAACGGGTCGCGGGTGCTGGTCGGCGGCGTGGTCACCCACCGGCAGCGGCCGGCGACCGCCAGCGGGATCACCTTCCTCAACCTGGAGGACGAGACGGGACTGGTGAACGTGATCTGTTCGAAGGCCGTGTGGGCGCGGCACCGGCGGGTGGCGCGGGAGTCCGCGGCGCTGGTGATCCGCGGGATGCTGGAACGCGTCGACGGCGTCACCAACGTCGTCGCCGAGCGCATCGACAGGCTGGAGCTGTCGGTGAAGTCCACCTCCCGGGACTTCCGATGAGCCGGCGCCTGCCCGGCCTCGGCCTGCCCGGCCACGCCGCCCACACCCACCCCTCCCCCGCACCCCACCCCGTGACCCCGGCCCCGCCCGAGCCCGCTCTCCAGTCGCAGCCCGCGCCGGAGCCGGGCACTGGACCAGCCGGCGGGCGCCCGGCGCGGCGAGCGGGGTCGCGGGGACTGCGGTCGGAACGGGTCCTGACCGCGCACCGGAGTGCGCGGTGAGCGCGGTGCCGCTGCGGTGGCGGCTGGCGGACGAGCCGGCGGCCGACGCCCCGGGGCAGGGATCGCTGTTCTCCTCCGACGACCTGATGACGGTCGAGCGCGGCACCGGACGGCTGTCCGGGATGGAGTTCCTGCACGTGCACGCGCGGCGGATCATCAACGAGGTGCCGGCGGCGTCCCGGATGCCGTTCCGGTTCACGATCAACGCCTACCGCGGCTGCTCGCACGCCTGTACGTACTGCTTCGCCCGGCCGACGCACGACTACCTCGGCCTCAACATCGGCGAGGACTTCGAGCGCAAGCTGGTCGTGAAGGTCAACGCGGTCGACCGGCTCAAGGTCGAGCTGCGCAGTCCGAAGTGGGCCGGCGACTCGATCGCGATGGGCACCAACACCGACCCATACCAGCGGTGCGAGGGCAAATACCGGCTGACCCGCGGGATCGTGGCGGTGCTGTCCGAGGCGCGCAACCCGTTCTCCGTGCTGACCAAGTCCGCGCTGGTGCTGCGCGACCTCGACCTGCTGGCCGAGGCGGCCGGGCGGACCGACGTGTCGGTGTCGCTGTCGATCGGCACGCTGGACGAGAGGGTGTGGCGGGCGACCGAGCCGGGCGCGCCGCACCCGCGACGGCGGGTCGACGCGGTGCGCCAGCTCGCCGCGGCCGGCATCCGGACCGGGGTGCTGGTGGCGCCGGTGCTGCCCGGCCTGTCCGACTCGCCGGCCCAGCTGGAGGAGGTCGTCACCGCCTGCGTCGAGGCCGGCGCGCAGTCGGTCACGGCGATCGCGCTGCACCTGCGGCCGGGGGTGCGCGAGCACTTCATGGGCTGGCTGCGGCCGCGTGACCCCGACCTGGCCGACGACTACGAGCGCCGCTACCAGCGGTCCTACCTGCCGGACGAGGAGCAGAAGGCGCTGGGCGCCCGGGTGCGCGCGATCGCCGAACGAGCCGGCGCCCGCTACGCGACCCCCGCCCAAGCCCGCGTCCCCGCCGGCGAGGCAGTGGTCCCGTAGGCGGGGCCTACTTGGGTGGGAGGGAGCGGGCGTAGGCGACGCCGAGGCTCACCCAGCGGGCGAGATCAGCGTCGCTGGCGGTTGCTCCGGCGTCGACGCGGAGCCAGCCTTCCATCTCCCGCCCGCGCATCTCGAACCGGCGCACGTGCGGCGCCTTGATCAGCTCCTCGGTCTGCGCCGGGTCCACGCGCAGCAGCATCCCGCCCTGACCGCTGGCGCTCACCGCCATGTTGCCGTTGATGAGAAACGCCAGCCCGCCGAACATCCGCTTCTCGGTCAGGCCGTCCTCGGCCGCCACCCGCGCGCGAATCCGCTCGGCCAGATCCTCGTCGTACGCCACGGCTGCAGTATCCGCGCCCCCACCGACGTTTCCGGTTTCCGCACGTCCTGGGGCACATACGCCGGGCAGATGGGCGACGGCTGGGACCAGGTCCGCAGCGAGGGCGCCGGCCGATGCGTCGACCCGCGGCATCCGCTGCCCGCGCGTACCGGTCGGATCCATCGGGATTGACGATGGATGGACGGGTCGGGAGCCTGCTCTGCGTGAGCGCGGCGGCGGAGTTCGAGGGCCTGTTCCGCGAGGTCTACCTGACCTTCCACCGGCGGGACGCGCCGCGCAGCGGCCTGGCCGGCGCGTCCCGGGCCGTGCTCCAGCACCTCGTGCTCGCCGGCCCGCTGACCGTCGGCGAGATGGCCGCGCACCTCGACCGCGCCCAATCGGTGGTCAGCGACATCGTCACCCACCTGGAACGGGACGGGCTGCTGGAACGGGAGGCGGATCCGGCCGACCGGCGGCGCACGCTCGTCTGGCTCACCGAAGCCGGCCGGACCGCGCTCGACCGGGAGAACCAGGTCCTCGACCTGCCGCTGCTCGCGACCGCGCTGGACACGATGCCGGACGAGGCCGCCGCCACCCTGCTGGCCGCGCTCCGCCGCCTGCTCGCCCACGCCCCGAACTCCCGCTCCCCCGAAGGGACACCGCCATGACGGACACCGCCTGCGAGAGCTGCGGCATGCCGATCGAGACCGGCCGCTACTGCGCGCACTGCGTCGACGAGGACGGCCAGCTCCAGTCGTTCGAGGACCGCTTCGAGCGGATGGTCGGCTGGCAGCAGCGCCGGCAGCCGGAGGCCAGCCGGTCCGAGCTCGAAGCCGCGACGAAGGCATACATGGCGACGATGCCGGCGTGGCGGGACCATCCGGCGATCCGGAGTGACGTCACCGCGCGGCCGGAGCCCGGCCACCCGGCTTGACCAGCCCCGTCTCGTACGCGAGGACGACCGCCTGGACCCGGTCGCCGCAGGCCGAGCGTGGCCAGGATCCGACCGACCTGGATCTTCACGGTGCCCTCGGACGGGTGCAGCGCGGCCTAGCCGAGCAGGCCGACGGCCGCGCACAGTCGCGTGTGGACGGACAGCTCCTCCTCGACCGGGGCCAGCACGCGGGTCTCGGCCAGCTGCTCGACCCGGCGGCGCAGCCGGCGGCGGGCGGCCCTGGCCCGGCGCCGGCCACCGACCGCGGCCATCCGGCGGGCCAGCAACGCCAGCAGCAGACCGGCCAGCGCGCCGCCGATCAGCAGCAGCGTGGGCAGCGGCACCCGGCCGACGTGCGGCAGCGGCGGCTCCGGGAACCTCAGCCAGTCGAGCGCGAGCAGCACCAGCAGCCAGACCAGCCCGGCCACGGTCGCCACCGCCAGCACCGCCTGCAGGAACCCGACCGGCAGCTCCCACCGCGGCCGGCGGGCGGCGCCCAGATCGGTGCCGGCGACCGTACGGTCGAGCAGGTCGGGCAGGTCCGCGGTGGCGCCGGTCGCCGCCTGCCGCACCACCCGCGGCCACGGGTCGGGCAGGCCGTCGGCGGCCCGCCCGGTCAGCTCGCGCAGCGCGCTGTCCACCCGCGCCCGCTGCACCGCCGACGGCCCCGGCAGCCCGGTCCGGATCGCCTCGGACGGCGCCTCCGGCAGCCGCAGCCGGCGCATCGGGTCCGGCCGCAGCCGGCGCAGCCAGCGGGTGAACGGCCAGCCGGTGACCGCGGCGGCCCTGGCCCGGTGCGCCCGGTCGACCGCGGCGGCGATCGTGTCCGCCCCGGCCGCGTCGGTCAGCGCGTCGACCAGCGTCTCCCGGTCCTGCCGGCGGATCCCGGTGCGGGCACCGGCCGGGCAGACCGGCCGCAGCGCCGCCGCGGTCCGGCCGAGGTCGGCCTCGAGCCGCTGCACCGAGGCGCGCCGGGCCGCGGCGCGGTCGGCCAGCTCCTTGCCCAGCGCGTCCAGCCCGTCGCCGGTCAGCGCGGACACGGCCAGCACCGGCACGCCGGGCAGCCCGTCGTCGGCCAGCAACCGGCGCAGGTCGGCCAGGCACGCCGCCAGCCCGGCCGGGTCGAGCAGGTCGGCCTGGTTGAGCACCACCAGCGTCACGTCGCCGTGCCCGGCCAGCGGCCGCAGGTAGCGGTCGTGCAGCGCGGCATCGGCGTACTTCTGCGGGTCGAGCACCCAGACCAGCAGGTCGACCAGCTCGACCAGGCGGTCGACCTCCAGCCGGTGCTCGACCCGGACCGAGTCGAAGTCGGGCAGGTCGAGCAGCACCAGCCCGTCGGCCGCGTACGCCGGCTGGTCGGCCGCCGCGTGCCGGCGCGGGACCTCCAGCCAGTCGAGCAGCGGGCCGGCGGAGTCGGCACCCCAGACCACCGCGGTCGCTGCCGAGGTCGTCGGCCGGCGTACCCCCACCTCGCTCACGCCCTCCCCGGCCAGCGCGTTGACCAGCGAGGACTTGCCGCTACCGGTCGCGCCGGCGACCGCGACCACGGTGTGCGCGGCGCCGAGGCGCAGCCGCATGCCGGCCTTGCCGGCGATCCGGGCCGCCTCCTCGACCAGCGGCGGGTCGAGCCGGCCGCGGCCGAGCTCGACGACCTGGTCGAGCGCCGCCAGCCGGTCGGCCAGCGCCGGGCTACCCGAAGGCACGCCGCCACCAGGACAGCCTCGGCTCCGGCGGCCGTTCCGCCGGCGGAGCGGGCCGGGCCGGCGCCGGCGCCACGGCCGGCCGGCTGACCTCGCTCGAGGCGCGGCGGGCCAGCTCCAGCTCGTGCGCCGCCGCCCGCAGCGCCCCGGCCGCGGCCGGGTCCGGCGCACCGGCCAGCACCAGCGCGCGGAACCGCTCGGCCTCGCCGCCGAGCAGCTTCTCCACCCGCTCCATCAGGTCGTGCCGGGCCTGGGTCGCCATCGCCCTGACCACGCCGTCGCCGAAGACCGCCTCCAGCACCTTCTGGGACACCGCCGACGTCCCGCCGGCGATCAGCACCTCGGCGCCGGTGAGGCCGCCGGTCTGGGCGAAGACGAGCAGCATGACGGCGAGACCGGCACCGTTCACCCCGAACGACGCCATCCGGGCCGCCGTACGCCGCTGGGCGCCCTGCGAGGACACCAGGGTGAGCACGTCGCCCTGCCAGGCCCTGACCTCGGTACGCAGCCGCTCGGCGAAGTCCTCGGACGAGTGGGCCAGGACCGTACGGGACGCGCCGAGCAGCGCCGCGCCGCCCGGCCGGCCCCGCCAGGCCTCCGCGGTCCGCTCCGCGGCCCGGTCGGCGGCCGCCCGGACCAGCGACTCCACGCTCGACTCGACCGCGTCCGCGACCTCCTCGTCGGGCAGCGGCCGGCCGGTGAACGCCGAGGCCACCCGGTCGCGGATCCGGCCGACCCGGGACTGCAGCCCGCGCAGCAGCTCGCCGGTGCCGACGAACTCCTGCCAGCGGGCCAGCACCTCGCCGCGCAGCACGGTCCCGCCGCGGACGCCGTCGTCGACGTCCCGGACCGCGGCCGCGTAGAGCACGTCGGCGTCCTCGAGCAGAACCGCGGCCGCCGCGCTCGATTCGTCCGCGGCCCGGGCCAGCGCCGGCACCCGCTCGGACATGCTGCGCAACGCGCCGTCGAGGGTCGCCCGGACCACCTCGGCCCGGGCGGCGGCGTCCGCGGCCAGTCCGAGCAGCCAGTCCCGCAGCGGCGCCACCGCCCGGGCCGGGATGAACCCGCCGGTCAGTGCCACCTCGGGCACGCCGAACAGGGCCGCCCGGGTCAGCCCGCCCTCGGCCAGCATCTGGCCGAGGTGGTCCATGACCTCGCGCATCGCCGGCGGCGGCACCCGGTTGCAGACCACCGCGAGCGCGGTGCCGCGGCGTTCGGCGGTGTGCAGCAGCTCCCACGGCACCGCGTCGGCGTACCGGGCCGCGGTGGTGACGAACACCCACAGGTCGGCCGCGGCGAGCAGCTGGGCGGCGAGCTCGCGGTTGCCGGCGACGACCGAATCGATGTCCGGCGCGTCCAGCAGGGCCAGCCCGGCTGGTACGGCCGGGTGCGGCACCAGCTGGAGCGACCGCTCGCCGGACGTGGACGGGCCGGCCGAGCGGGCCAGGCCGGGCAGCACCCGACCGTCCGCGAACCACCGCTCGTCGCCCGGCGCGCACAGCAGCACCGGCGCCCTGGTCGTCGGCCGGAGCACCCCGGCCGGGCTCACCTCCGCGCCGACCAGGGTGTTCACCAGCGTCGACTTGCCGGCGCCGGTGGACCCGCCGACCACCGCCAGCAGCGGCGCGTCCAGCCGGCCGAGCCGGGGCAGCAGGTAGTCGTCGACCTGGCGGACCAGCTCGTCCCGGGACCGGCGGGCGCTGTCGGCTCCGGGCACCTCGAGCCCGAGCCGCAGCGCGGCGGCGCGGTCGCGGACGGTCGCGACCGCGCCGGCGAGGTCGGGCTGGGCAGCCATGGGGAGATCATGGCCCCGCAACGGCCCGGTCAACCCTCACTCGCCGGACTGGTACGCGGAGCGGACCTCCTCCGCCGTGAGCGCCCCGGCGTACACCCGGACGGTGTCCACGGCGCCGGGGAAGAACTGCGCCTTCTTCCCGCTGGCCAGCCCGCGCCCGACGGCGAGCGGGCCGCTCGCCCCCGGCCGGCCCGGGTACGGAACAGCACCCTGGCGCTCGCCGTCCACGTACAGGGTCAGCTGACCGGTGCTGGTGTCACGCACGCCGGCGAGATGCGTCCAGCGGCCCCGGACCGGTGGGTTCTCCGACAGCGCACGCACGTTTCCCGGCACCGAGACCGCCCAGCGCCCGCTCGGCACGTACTGCAGCGCGAGCACGCTGTCCGGGCCACCATCCTCGCTGACCGCGGTCGCGAACCCGTCCGGGACGCGGTCGAGCCGCACCCAGGCGGAGACCGTCCAGTTGCCGGCGGGGTCGACCACCGACCCGCCGGTCTCGCCGTACCCGCGGGTGCCGTCGAAGACGACCGCCGGCCCGCTCTGCCCGTCCTGGGTCCAGTCGGCGCCGTCCTCCAGCGCGATCGGGTTGCCGCCGGCGGTGTCGGCCGCGGCCCGGCCGGCGCCCTCGTCGAACGTCCACTCGCCGGACATCTCGGGACCTTCCGGGCCGAGGGTCGGGCGCGCGTCGGTCCTGGTCGGCCCGGCCGGCGCGCCGCTCGACTCGCCGCCCGAGCCGGAGCCGAGCCGGCCCAGCAGGGTGGCCAGCAGCACGACCGCGACCACGACCGCGAGCACCAGCCAGCCGGCGCGGCGCAGCGACAGCGTGCGCGGGATCACGGGAGGACAGTAGCCAACGGTTACCGTGTCGCCGTGATCGACGACGGCCTCCAGTTCCCGCCCGGCTTCCAGTTCGGGACCGCCACCGCCGCATACCAGATCGAGGGGGCGGTGGCCGAGGACGGCCGCGGCCCGTCCATCTGGGACACGTTCAGCCACACGCCCGGCGCGGTCCGCGGCGGCGACACCGGCGACGTGGCCTGCGACTCCTACCACCGGTACGCCGAGGACGTGCGGCTGATGACCGGGCTCGGGGTGGGCGCGTACCGGTTCTCGATCTCGTGGCCGCGGGTGCTGCCGTCCGGCGCCGGCACCGTCAACCAGGCCGGGCTCGACTACTACAAGCGGCTGGTCGACGCGCTGCGGGAGACCGGCATCGAGCCGGCGCCCACGCTGTTCCACTGGGACCTGCCGCAGCCGCTGCAGGACGCCGGGGGCTGGCTGGCCCGGGACACCGCCGCCCGGTTCGCCGACTACGCCGCGGTCGTCGCCGAGGGCCTCGGCGACCGGGTCGGCCGGTGGATCACGCTCAACGAGCCGGTCGTCGTCACCTGGAACGGACACGTCGAGGGCAGCCACGCGCCCGGGCTGCGGCTCGGCGCCGGCGCCTTCCCGGTCGCGCACCACCAGCTGCTCGGGCACGGGCTCGCGGTGCCGGCGCTGCGGGCGGCCACCCCCGGCGTGCCGGTCGGCATCACCAACAACTACGGGCCGGTCGGGCCGGCGACGCCGGCCGAGGCGGACGTGCAGGCGGCCGCGTTCCGGGACGCGCTGCACAACCACCTCTACACCGACCCGGTGCTGCTGGCCCGCTACCCGGACCCGGTCGCGCCGCTGACCGGCGACACGGTCCGGGACGGCGACCTGGCCACGATCGCCGCGCCGATCGACTTCCTCGGCGTCAACTACTACTTCCCGGAGCTGGTCCGGGCCGACCCGGACGCGACCTTCGGGTCGACGGAGGTCGAGTTCCCGGCGCCGTCGCGGACGGCGTTCGACTGGCCGGTGGTGCCGGCCGGCCTGACCGAGACGCTGACCGCGCTGCGGGACCGGTACGGCGCGGCCACCCCGCCGATCTACGTGACCGAGAACGGCGCCGCTTACGACGACGCGGTCGGGCCGGACGGCGCCGTCCACGACCCGGACCGGGTGTCCTATCTGGACGGTCACCTGCGCGCGGTGCGGGCCGCCATCGACGCCGGCGTGGACGTGCGCGGCTACTACTGCTGGTCGCTGCTGGACAACTTCGAGTGGGCCGAGGGGTTCTCTAAGCGGTTCGGGCTGGTGCACGTCGACTTCGGCACGCTCGCCCGCACGCCGAAGGACTCGTACGGCTGGTATCGCGACCTGATCGCCGGCCAGAAGCCGGCCCGGTAGGGGCTCCGCGTGCTGCCGGGGACGGTCGGGCCGGTCCCGGCCACGCGGGTGCGCAAGGCGTTCATCGGGACGCTCGCGCTGGCCAACCTGGCCGTCTGGATGGGCTTCTTCACGCCCATCCAGCTGCTGCTGCCCGAGCAGCTCGAGGACGTCGCCGGCAACGAGGGCAAGGTCGGCGCCCTCGGCCTGGTGACCGGCGTCGGCGCGCTCGTCGCCGTGGTCGCGACACCGCTGGCCGGCGCGCTGTCCGACCGCACCAGGTCCCGATTCGGCCGCCGACTGCCGTGGCTGGTCGGCGGCACCCTGCTCGGCGCGCTCGCCCTCGTCGTCCTGTCGCGACAGTCCACTGTGGTCGGTGTGCTGTTCGGGTGGGCGGCGGCGCAGGCGTTCTTCAACGCCGCGTACGCCGGGCTCACCGCCGAGGTGCCCGACCACGTGCCGGTCGAGCAGCGCGGCACGGTGTCGGGCTGGTTCGGGCTGCCGCAGGCGGTCGGCGTGGTGGTCGGGGTGGCGCTGGTGACCTCGTTCACCACCACCGTGGTCGCCGGCTACCTGCTGATAGCCGTGGTGATCGTCGCGCTGGTGGTGCCGTTCGCGGCGGTCACCCGGGACCCGGTGCTCGACCCGGCCGACCGGCCGGCGCTCACGCTGACCAGGGGCTGGTGGATCGACCCGCGGCGGTTCCCGGACTTCGGCTGGGCCTGGCTGACCCGCTTCCTCATCTCGCTCGGCAACGCGCTGGGCACCCTCTACCTGCTCTACTTCCTGCGCGACAAGGTCCACTACGAGCAGCTGTTCCCGGGCAGGTCGGCCGAGGACGGCGTGCTGGTGCTGATCCTCATCTACGCGGCCGGAGCGGTCGCCACCGCGGTCGGCGGCGGGATGTGGTCGGACCGGACCGGCCGGCGCAAGCCGCTGGTGATCGTCTCCAGCCTGGTGATGGCGGCCGGGGCGGTGCTGCTGGCGGTCTGGCCGACCTGGACCGCGTCGATGGTCGCGGCGGCGCTGCTCGGCATCGGCTACGGCGTCTACATGGCCGTCGACACGGCGCTGGTCACCCAGGTGTTGCCGGCCGCGGCCGACCGCGGCAAGGACCTCGGCATCGTCAACATCGCCAACGCGGCACCGCAGGTGCTGGCGCCGGCGCTGGCGGCGCCGGTGGTGGCCGGGCTCGGCGGCTACCCGATGCTCTACGCGCTCACCGCCGTGGTGACCATCGCCGGCGCCGTGCTCGTGCTGCCGATCAGGTCGGTGCGGTAAGCAGGATCAGCCCTCGGTGAGCTCCACCGGCACCGCGATCACGTCCACCATCGCGCCGTTGCGGAGCACGGTGACCGGCAGGCCGACGCCGATCGCGTCGGCGAACAGCATCCGCTGGATGCCCTGCGCGTCGTTGACCGGCTGGCGGCCGACCGAGAGCACCAGGTCGCCGGCGTGCAGGCCGGCCCGGGCGGCCGGGCTGCCGGGCACCACCTCGACGATCCGCAGGCAGCTGCGCTGCCCGACCCGCTCGGCGATCGGCTCCGGCAGCGGTGCCGGCACGCTGACCAGGCCGAGGTACGCGCGGCGCACCCGACCCTCGGTGAGCAGCGCGGAGATGATCCGCCGGGTCGTCGCGTTCACCGGCACCGCGAGCCCGAGCCCGATGCCCGCGACCGCGGTGTTGATGCCGACCACCCGACCGGCCGCGTCGGCGAGCGCGCCGCCGGAGTTGCCCGGGTTGAGCGCGGCGTCGGTCTGGATGACGTCCTCGATGACCCGGCCGGCGCGCCCGCTGCGGGTCGGCAGCGACCGGCCGAGCGCGCTGACCACGCCGGCGGTCACGGTGCCCCCGAGCCCGAGCGGGTTGCCGACCGCGACCACCAGCTGGCCGACGACCAGCTTGTCGGCGTCGCCGAGCCGGGCCGCCGCCGGGGTGCCGCCGCGCGCCCGGACGACGGCGAGGTCGGACAGCGGGTCCGCCCCGATCACGTCGAAGTCCGACTCGGTGCCGTCCGCGAACCCGGCCGTACCCGTCCGGCTGCCGCCGACGACGTGCGCGTTCGTGAGCAGGAAGCCGTCGTCGGTGAACACGACGCCGGATCCGGCGCCGCGACCCAGCCGCAAGCTGGCGACATGCGGCGTCATCTCCGCCGCGACCGTGCTCACCACCCGCGAGTACGCGTCCAGCGCGTCCTGGTCGACTTCCATGCGCACCTCACTTACAGCGTTACAGCTGCATCCATGGTGCGCGCCCCGCGGCCTTCATGCGCTCCGCTCTGGGCGAACGGTCAGCGCCTGCGCTTCTTGGCGGTGCCGAGCATCCCGCGGGTGATCTCCCGGCCCAGCACGGTCGCCGCGGACCGCAGGAACGACTTGGTCGCGGACGAGCCCAGCACGCTGGTCACCACGGCGCCGAGGCCGTCCTGGTCCGGCTCGGCAGCGCGACCGCGCGGCTGCTCCGGCGCCGGAGCCGGTGCCCGCGCCGGGGCCTGCGCCGGGGCCTGCGTCGCGGCCGACCCGGGAGCCGGGGCCAGCTTCGCCGCCAGCCGCTCGTACGCCGAGTCCCGGTCGATCGCCTGGCCGTACTCGGCCTGCAGCGGCGAGCCGGAAACCGCCGCGGTGATCGCCGCGGCGTCGGCCGGCGCCATCCGGGACCGCGGTGCCCGCAGCATCGTCCAGGCGACCGGCGTGGGTGCGCCCCGCTCGGACATCACCGTGACGATGGCCTCGCCGGTGCCGAGTGCGGTCAGCGCCTCCTCGAGCTGGTAGTCGCCGGTCTTCGGGTAGGTCCGTACGGTCTTGCGCAGCGCATCCGCGTCGTCCGGGGTGAACGCCCGCAGCGCGTGCTGCACCCGGTTCGCGAGCTGCGCCAGCACGTCGTCCGGCACGTCGGTGGGCTGCTGGGTGACGAAGAAGACGCCGACACCCTTTGACCGGATCAGTCGTACGGTCCGGGTGACCGCCTCCAGGAACGCCTTCGAGGCGCCGTTGAACAGCAGGTGCGCCTCGTCGAAGAAGAACACGAGCTTCGGCTTGTCCGGGTCGCCGACCTCGGGCAGGTCCTCGAACAGGTCGGCGAGCAGCCAGAGCAGGAACGTCGAGAACAGCGCCGGCCGGTCCTGCACGCCGGCAAGCTCCACCGCGGAGACGATGCCGCGCCCGTCCGGGGCGGTGCGCAGCAGGTCCTTGGTGTCGAACTCGGGCTCGCCGAAGAACGCCTCGGCCGAGTCGGCCAGCCCGACGAGCTGCCGCAGGATCACGCCGGCCGTCGCTTGAGACAGGCCGCCGAGCTGCTGCAGGTCGGCCTTGCCCTCGTCCGAGACGAGGTACTGGATCACCGCGCGCAGGTCCTTCAGGTCCAGCAGCGGCAGCCCGGCCTTGTCGGCGTAGTGGAAGACGAGGCCGAGCGAGGACTCCTGGGTCTCGTTGAGCCCGAGCACCTTCGACAGCAGGATCGGGCCGAAGCTGGTCACCGTTGCCCGCAGCGGCACGCCGGTGCCGATCCCGCCGATCGCGAGGAACTCCACCGGGTAGGCGGTGGGCTGCCAGTCGTCGCCGGTGTCGGCGGCCCGCTTGGTGATCCGGTCGCCGGGCTCCCCCGGCGCGGCCAGGCCGGACAGGTCGCCCTTGATGTCGGCGACGAACACCGGCACCCCGGCCGCGGACAGCTGCTCGGTGATCAGCTGCAGCGTCTTGGTCTTGCCGGTGCCGGTGGCGCCGGCGACCAACCCGTGCCGGTTGAGCATCCCGATCGGCACCCGTACCCGCGCCGTCGGGTGCGCCGCACCCTCGGTCACGACCGAGCCGAGCTCGACCGCCGGGCCGTCGAACGCGTACCCGCCGCCGATCCTGGCCGCCGTGTCCGCTCCGGGTGGCGTCGTTCCCGCGGGTTCGCCCATCGGTCCCCCTCCTCAGCGATGTCCCCGGCCGGAGCGTAGTGCCGCCGGCCGGCCTGCGCCGATCAGCGGGACCGGCGCGGATAGGGTCGGCACGTGGCGGACAAGGGCTTGGACCGGCTGGTGTGGGCGGACTGCGAGATGACCGGTTTGGATCTGCGCCGTGACGCGCTGATCGAGATCGCCGTGCTCGTCACCGACTCCGAGCTTCGCGTCCTCGACGAGGGCGTCGACATCGTGATCACCGCGCCGGACGAGCTGCTCGACGGCATGCAGCCGGTGGTCCGCGAGATGCACGCCCACTCGGGGCTGACCGAGGCGGTGCGGGCGTCCACGACGACGGTCGCCGAGGCCGAGCAGCAGGTGCTCGACTACCTGCGCAAGCACGTCCCGGAGGCGCGCACGGTCCCGCTGTGCGGCAACTCGATCGCGACCGACCGCGCGTTCCTGGCCCGGGACATGCCGGAGCTCGACGCGTTCCTGCACTACCGGATGGTCGACGTGTCGTCGATCAAGGAACTGTGCCGGCGCTGGTACCCGCGGGTCTACTTCTCCCAGCCGCAGAAGGGCCTGGCCCACCGCGCGCTCGCGGACGTCAAGGAGAGCATCCGGGAGCTGCGCTACTACCGCAGCACGGTGTTCGTACCACTGCCCGGGCCGACCAGCGAGGAGGCGCAGAAGGCGGCCGCGGAGGTGCTGTCAGCCGAGCCCGACTGAGCCGGTACGATGGACCGGCTTGGTCAATGGTGGGTGTAGCTCAGCTGGTAGAGCACCAGGTTGTGGTCCTGGGTGTCGTGGGTTCGAGTCCCATCACTCACCCCATTGGCTCCACGGAATCGTCCAGTCGGGGATGTCGGTGTCCTTGCCGGTCAGCGGCACCGGCGTACCGGTGACCTGCACGACGTCGCCCGGCTGGGAGATCCCGTAGAACCACTGCGCGTTCGCCGGCGCCAGGTTCACGCACCCGTGGGACACGTTCTCCTTGCCCTGCTGGGCGACCGACCACGGCGCCGAGTGCACGAACTCGCCGCCGTTCGAGATGCGGGTCGCGAACTTCACCGGAACCCGGTAGCCGCCCGCGTCCAGCGCCAGCCCGAACGTCGTCGAGTCCATCGTCATCGACGCCTTCTTGTCGGTGACGACGTGCACGCCGTTGTGCGTGAACCGGCCCGGCACCTCCTTGCCCAGGCTGGCCGGGAAGTCCTTGGTCAGCTTGCCGTTGATCCACACCTTCATCCGGTGCGTCTTCGCGTCGGCGATGCTGACGTGCGAGGCGCCGATCGTGAACGCGACGTGCCGGTCGGCGTTGACGCTCCCGTACGTCCCCGCCCCGAGCGACACGCCGCGCAGGTCGGTGTCCAGCGCCACCTTCGTCCCGGACTTCCAATACGTCTTGGGCCGCCAGTGCACCTCGGTGGCGGAGAACCAGCGCCACGCGCCGACGGTCGGCACCGAGGTGGTGACCTTCATCCGGGCCAGCGCGGCCTTGCGGTCGGTCACCGGGTTCTCGAAGTAGACCCGGATCGGCATGCCGACGCCGACGGTCATGCCGTTGAGCGGGGACACCGCCGGGAAGACGGTCCTGGTCGCCCGCGCGGTGGTGAACGCGCTGGTCGTGGTCGTCTTCTGACCGTCGGCGTTGGTCGCGACCGCGGAGACCGTGTAGCGGGCGCCGAAGCCCAGCTTGTCGGTCGAGGTCCAGACGGTCTTGTCGGGGTTGAGCGCGCCCTTCACGGCGCCGCCGCTGCCGGCAACGGAGACCGAGGTGAGCGTGCCGCCGGTCGCGGTGACCTTGACGGGGTCGGCGGGCGCGACCGCGGCCGCGTTGGCCGCCGGAACCACGGCGAGCGTCGCCGCCGGCGCCGTCGGCGAGCTCTGCTCTCCCCCGCCGCCGCCCGCGGCCGGCTTGTCTCCCCCGCCCGAGCTCGACCCGGAACTGGACGTGCACCCGGCCACCGCGGCCACCACCACGACGCCCCCCACGAGCCACCGCAGCATCTGTGACCTGCGCGTTCCGCCCTGTGCACCCACGCCAACGCCTCCTAGCCGACCGCCGGTATACCCATGCTGCCACCCCGACCTAAGAGCACCGAGCGACACGACGACCGGTCGCACCGGGTCCGATCGACCTGGTAACCTTCTGCCCCGATGCGCCGCTAGCTCAATTGGCAGAGCAGCGGACTCTTAATCCGCGGGTTCGGGGTTCGAGTCCCTGGCGGCGCACCCGGAGCAAGGCCGTGACCTGCAGGTTTGCGGCGAGCGAGATCGTTTGGGTGTCCCGAGTGGACTGATCGGTGCTCGAACGGTGCTCGGTGGCGGAGACTGGGGCGGCGTGAAGTCCGCTGGTCATGGTGATCATCGGGTTCGGGACGCGTGTAGGACGCCTTCGGTGCTCGGACGGTGCTCGATCCACAACCCCGGTCTAACCGGACGATCGGATAGAAGGACCCAGAACCACTTCGGTAATGATCTCCGGTTCAGCGTGGCCGAGCGTGTGCGGCGGTGCGGTGCCCCTGTACCGCGCCAATACTTGTCGTTGGTGGGCTGACCTGCAGTTTCGACGCGGTCATGCCGCCCGGCGGTACTCGTTGATGATGCCGCCGAGGACGCGCCGACGGCGGATCGGCCGGTCGATCGGAAGCACCACGGCCGGGTCGTGGTTGGGCGGCTGCTGCTGGAGGCTCTGATGCGGGCGATGCTCGTTGAAGTGCGCGGCGTACGTCTGAAGTACCTTCAGCGCGTGCCGCTGACCGTAGAGCAGCAGTCGGTCGGTGCACTCCTCCCGGACGCTGCGGACGAACCTTTCCGCGTAGCAGTTCGCCCGCGGCGTCCGCGGTGGAATCTTCACGATCTCCACCGCCTCGGAGGCGAACACGGCATCGAAGGCGTCGGTGAACTTCGCGTCCCGGTCGCGGATCAGGAACCGGAACGAGCTGGTCCGCTCCCCAGCTCGGCAAGCAGGTTGCGGGCTTGCTGCACGGTCCAGGCTGCGGTCGGATGCGCGGTAACGCCGAGGATGTGCAGCCGCCAGCTGGTTACCTCCATGACGAACAACGCGTACAGCCGCTGCAGCCGGACCGTCTGCAGGCAGAAGAAGTCTGTGGCCAGCAGTCCAGAGGCCTGCGCCCGCAGGAACGCCGGCCAGTTCGAATCGTCCGTCGCGGCGCCGGCCCCAGCCGAGTTGCGCCCAGGATCCGCCGGATGGTCCCGGTGCCCGAGCCGGGCCAGCTCGCCCTGGATCCGCCGATGGCCCCACCCGGGGTTCTCCCGGGCCAGCCGGACCACCAGCTTGCTGATCTCTTGATCGATCGGTGGGCGACCCGGCCGGCCCGGATACATCCACTTCCTCCTGACCAGCCGACGGTGCCAGGCCAGCAGCGTCCCCGGCCGCACAATCCGGTGCGCCCGCAACTCGGTCGGCAGCAGCCGGACCAGCCCGGCCAGCACCGCCCGATCCATCCAGGACAACCGCGGCCTGGCCACCTGCCGGCGCAGCACTGCAACCTCATGCCGTAACACCAGGATCTCGACGTTCTTCGCCGCGTCGCCCCGCGCCAGCAACGCCAACCAGCCGAACATCTTCAACAATCCGAGATACATGATCCGAACAGCACGGCCGGCGATCATCCCGGATCGCGGCGTCGAGCAAACCAGCACGTCTCAGCCGCACATCGGGTTCTGGCACGGTACACCGTGACCTGCGCCGACGAGTCCGTGGTGTGACGGCGAGATGATCGCCGGCCGTGTCGCTGCGGCTGCGGTACTTGATCTCGTCCGGTGCTGCTCGCCGCTCAGGGCGCACAGTGTGTTGCGATCTGCTAGGATCGCAACACAGAGGAGGGTGGCGACCGGCGAAGGAAGCCCATGCAGATCGAGGTCATCGAGTGGGACGACGACAACCTCGAACATGCGACCAGACACGGCGTGTCTGCCATCGAGATCGAGCAGGCCATCGCGAATGCGACGGTCGGACAACGGAACAAGCGAGGCCGGTCCGGCGATGTTCGGATCGAGTCGACCACCGACGGCGGGCGCCGCGTCGTCGTCATCGCCGCTCATGACCCAGCGCGGCGTGTGATTCGGCCGATTACGGCTTGGGAGGTGAGATGAGCAAGCCAACACCGCAGGGCGAGCAGACCAGTGAGGCTGAACTCGCCGAGGTCTACTACGAGCGGCGACACGAGGACAGCGACTGGAACGAGCCAGAGCCGCTGGAAAAGCCGGCTCGACTCGACGTAACGCTGTCGGTCCGGTTTACCCGCGACGAGCTGAAAGCGGTCCGGGCCGCCGCCGAGAGAGTCGGCCTCAAGCCGACCGCCTTCATTAGGCAGGCCGCGGTGGAGGCGCTGACGCGGGCACCCGTCGATCGCGCCCGGCTTGAGCGAGACCTAGCCAGCGCACTTGAACTCATGCAAGACGCTCAGCGTGCCCTTGCCTCATAACCGGCTCCGGCCCAGCAGTTGCACCCCTGACGCCGCGGACCAACGGGGTACGCCGGTCCCCCAGTCGGCACCGCTGCAATGAGGCATATGCGGAGATCTTGACCCGAGATCTCCGCTCGACCGGCACGTGCCGGAGCCAGCGGAGCCGCCAGGATACCGACTGCCGGTAGCCGCTCTGTGCGACCAGCGGACCAGAAGTCGGCTGCGTCGGGCGGCCCTCCGCTTCCCCGCGCCAGTCAGGCATCGAGCACCGAAGCACCGTCGCGGTGCTCGATCAGTGCTCGGTGGCCGTGGAACGAACTGACATCTGACAGCACTCGACGACACGGCACATTCCCGCTGACCTGCAGATCGACCTGGGTCGACACCCGGCGGCGTGTCGCGACACGACCAGGTTCGGGCTCTTAATCCGCGGGTTCGGGGTTCGAGTCCCTGGCGGCGCACTCACAGCAAGGCCGTGACCTGCGGCTACGCGGCAAGAAAGATCGTTTGACTGTCCCGAGTGGACTGATCGGTGCTCGAACGGTGCTCGGTGGCGGAAACCGGGGCGGTGTGAAGTCCGCTGGTCATGACGATCATCGGGTTCGGGACGCGCGCCGCGTGGGTTCGGTGCTCGGACGGTGCTCGATCCACAACCTCGGTCGAACCGGACGAAACCGGATAGGCGAGCGAAACCGTTTCGGTGAAGATCCGAGTTCAGCGATATGCGCCCTCAATGTCTGACGGCTTCCATGGCCATGTGACCAGCTCTTCCCCCTGACTGGACGCCTGCCCCCCGTCACGCTGAACACAACAGACCCGTTGCTGGTTGGTAGCGTCTTACAATCTGTGTCACACTGGTGGTGTGGCTGACACAATCACCTTCCGGCCCGATGAGGACGCCGCACAGGCTCTGGCCGTACTGACTCGCGACGGCACGTCGGTCTCGACCGCCGTACGAGCAGCACTGATCGACGCGGCCCGCAACCGGGCCAAGTCGACGCTTCGGGCCGAAGCCGAGGCCCTCGCGGCCGACGATCAGGACAGGGCCGAGGCTGCGCAGGTGCTGCGCGACATGGAGACACTGCGTGCGTGGTGAGGTCTACCGCTTGAACGCCCCCCGAGACTCACACGGCCACGAACAAGCCGGCTCGCGGTATGCGGTGGTCGTCCAGTCGGATGACCTTCCGCTGTCGACATGGCTCGTCGCGCCGACGTCCACCTCAGCGCGACCAGCGACCTTCCGACCCGAGGTAGAGATCGCCGGCCGCGCGACCCTGGTTCTCGCCGAGCAGACCGCCGCGATCGATCCCACCCGGCTCGGCAGGAGCGCTGGTCATCTCACCTTCGAGGAACTCAGACGCGTGGATGCCGCGCTGCGACTCGTCCTGGATCTCTGAACGGTTGCTCGGGCACGCCGATATAGCGGGACCCTCCACCAGGCCGCACCGGACCCGAAGTGGCATGGGACTGAGTCTCGGCGTCCTTGTCGGCCTGCGACCGAGCCAGCAGCACCATCCAGCCGACCAGCCGGCAGGTGATCAGATAGACCAGTCGCAACACCACCCGCGGATCATGCCGGTCCTTACCCAGACACGAAGCACCACATCAGCGATGCGGCCGAGTTCTGGGCACCCACAGGGGTCAGGTCGACTCCGGCCTGGCGCAGCCAGACCGTGGAGGGTGCGATCTTGTGGCCGAGCCCAACCAGTTCGCCATGGATCCTTCGGTCGCCCCAGCCGGGGGTGTCCGAGGCGATCCGCAATACCAGCTGCCGGATGCCCTACCCCAGTCGTGAACACGCTCACCGCCCTCCGCCCGGTGAGCGATGACATGCGATTGTCAGTCGGGCGGGTCGAGGTCCGCGTCCTCCCGGTAGTCG
>Ga0207683_10000314_pt1 | contig 44039 bp, 44 predicted proteins | sample KBSM73metaG_FD_184333 | JGI IMG/M metagenome (GOLD analysis project Ga0207683, IMG submission 184333) | Miscanthus rhizosphere microbial communities from Kellogg Biological Station, Michigan, USA - KBS M7-3 metaG (SPAdes) (version 2) | ecosystem: Host-associated > Plants > Roots > Rhizosphere >... | reverse complement strand
AAATTGGCGCTGGCGAGCTTCGGCGCCTGCTTGAGCAAGGCCTTGCGCGTTTCGAGGTCGGCAAGCGCCGTCAGCAGCGCGACGCAGTCGCCGAACGCCTCGTGGAATGCATTGGGTTCGGGAAAGTTGCTGTCCCATAACTCGGGCCGGACCGCATCGAGCAGCGCGTGTCCGCACTCGTGCGAGACGACATCGGTGCTCGCGGCGAATCGTCGCAGCAACTTGGTCTTCTTGCTCCTGAAATGATAGTACCCGAGCGACTGCCTGTCGTAATAAGCATTGAGATCCGAGCCCTCGTCGATGTTGACCTTCAGCTTCTTCCGTTGCGCATTCCCCTGCCAGTGCTTGAGCGGCCCGGCGATCTTTTCCCACATGGCAAGTGCACGCATTACCGCCTCGCGGCACTGCCACACCAGGAACTCCGGGCTGTCCGCCGGCCACACCTTGAGCTGCGGCAGCGTACCGAAGTCGAAGGCAGTCTTGCCCGCCCTGCGTGCGGCCGCCGGCGCGATCTTGCGTGCGGGCGGCGATTTTTTCGCTTCCGGATCGTTCGGTATGAAGAGTATCGGCATAGCTTGACTCCTGATCGAAGGTATCCGCTTACGCAAGTTGCCGTTTCAGGCTGGGGGAGGCTCGCCGGAGAAGCCTGGCCGGGCTAGGCGCAACCGCGCCGCGGCGCCCCGCCAGCGCAGCGTGCGTCTCGGCGTAGGCATCGGGATCGGCGGCGAGATGGAATGCGATCTCGTCGGCGAACGAGGCGAGCCGGGTGGCGAGGTCGCGTTCCTTCACGCCGAACATTGCGAGCAGCCAGGCGCGGACGCGCGCCGGTTCCGCGCGCGGGAAATACGAAGCAATCCGATCGAAATCGTTTTCGACCGGCGTCCTGGCTCCGCCGCGCACCGCCATGCCGGCGGCGTGGACGGTGGCAGGGAGCGCCGCCTCGAGCAGCGATTGCGCGTTGGCGATGCCTGCGCCCAGCACAGTCGTCGGCCACGGCAGCGGCGTGCCCGCGTGACCGGCGGTGGTCAGCATTTCCTTGAACACCGAAGCGATCCGGGCGCTGCCATATTTCGTCACCAGGTTTGCGCGCCCGTGGTGCGCGAGCCACAACGCCCCGATCCCGGCGACATGCGCGGCGGCGTACGAAGTACCCGAACTGCGATCGACGTCGAATGTGCCGTCGCTTTGGGTCCTGGCCCGCCAGACCGACTCGCCAGGCGCCGTGATGTCGACCGCCTCGCCGCTTGCCGAGTCGGCCCACCGCTGCTTGTCGACGTTGCATGCCGCCACCGCGATGACTTCGTCGTAGCGCGCCGGATAGACGACGAACGGCCATCCATTGCCGGCAGCGGCCACCAGCACCAGCCCGGCATCGACGGCGTCGCGGACGGCGTCGTGCAGCGCGAATCCTCCCCACGGGCCGCCGAGGCTCATCGAGACGACGTGCGCGCCGTCGTCGATGCCGCGATAGAGGGCGGCGCAAAGGCGTGTCCAGGAGAAATGGACCACGCTGCTGCTCACCCGCAAGGGAATCAGCGACGCCTGCGGCGCGACACCGGTGACATGCAGCGCGCCGGCGGGACCGATGTCGCTCAGGATCACGCTGCCGGTGCTGGTCCCGTGACCCGCGTTGGGCGGATCGAGCGGGTCGAGCGCGTCGGGCGTGTCCGCGACGAAGTCATACCCCTTGGCGAAGAGGATGTCCGAGCGAACGAGCTCGGGGTGCCGCGTGTAGCCGGTGTCCGGATGCGCGACGATCGAGCCTTTGCCCTGCGGCCCGTTGGCCGTCGGAATATTCCAGGCATCGAATACGTGGCAAAGCTTCAGCGCCCAATCGTTATCGTCGCTGCCGGGCAGGTGCACGGACGTGCCGCCGGCTGCGCTGTGCCGCGCCGGCGCGCGATACGGTCCGACGGCAGGCAGAACGAACGCGGGCTCGGCGTGCATGACATCGCGCCGTGCGCGCAGCCGGTAGGTGAGCTCCCAGGCCTGGGCCGGCGAGGGACTCGGCGATCCGGCCGGCGGCAATACGAGCACGCTGCGCGCCCGCTTGCCATAGCGCTGGATCCGCCACGCGAGATGCTCCGCCTTCAGGATCTTGCGAACGGCGGCGACCGCCTGCGGTGCGTCGGCGACCGGCTCGCCGGGCCGGATGCTGATGCCCTCGAATTGCAAATGACGCAGCCGCTCGGGCTTGCGTTGCACTGTGGCTTTTCGTTTGGGCATCGCCGCTACCGTTCGACAGACCGCAACTTCCGGCTACTATCCGCCCGCCCCGTCAACGATGTAAAGAGGATGTGAATTTTCCGTACGCCCAAGCGTCGGGTCCGCGTATCCCCACGGCCCCTTTTCGATCTGCTGGTCTTCCGCAGGCTTGTGTTCTACTCTTGGCGACTCGCTCGCGGGACCGCCGCCGGCGAACATTCACCCGGACAACCATCCGCGAGATCCATGGGTGCGCGACGACGAATCGGTGCCGTGATGGCGTCGGCCGGCTGGTCCGCCGTGACGCTGGTATGGGTCAGTGGGACCATTCTTCATTTTTTCACCGCGATCGTCGCCTTCGAGCTTGCCGGCAGTGGCCTCAGGCGATACGTCGCGGCCATCGCCGCGTTCATCTTCCCTCTCGCCGGCGAGGTCGCGGTAATGGTCGCCGCGTGGAAAGGCTCAGGCTCGATGGTGAACAGCTACTCGATCTGGGTGCTCCTCTGGGTCGCGTTCGGGTTTGCCATCTACTGCCTGATCGCGTTCGGCAATTGGCTGACCGGCCACGACAAGACTCCGCCCGCGCAAACGCAGTGATCGCATCGAAGACGGCGCGATGAAGCCGCAGAAGCAAACTGCGAACACGTAGGTCCGGCGTTGCCGCCTCCTCCGTCATGCGCTACAGTCTGCGGGTTATGAACGCAGCCATGCAAAAGCGCGTCACAAGGCGCGCACACCCCGCGAACGGCGCATGAACGACGCGGGACGCGTTGCGCCGAAAACGCAGACCGGGGCCGGCTGGGGGAGCGACGCCATCGCGGACCTGCTGCGCGCGCTCGACATCCCGTACATCGCGCTGACCCCGGGTGCCAGCTTCCGCGGCTTGCACGACAGCCTGGTCAACCACCTCGGCAACACGCGTCCGGAAATGCTGCTGTGCCTGCACGAGGAGCACGCGGTCGCGCTCGCCCACGGCTATGCGCGAGTCACCGGACGGCCGCTCGCGGTCGCGCTGCACGCGAACGTCGGGCTGATGCACGCGACGATGGCAATCTTCAACGCCTGGTGCGACCGCATCCCTATCCTGCTCCTGGGGGGCGTCGGGCCGATCGACGCGGTCAAGCGCCGGCCATGGGTCGACTGGATCCACACGATGCGCGACCTGGGCGCGCTGGTGCGTGGCTATGTCAAGTGGGACGATCAGCCGGGATCGGTTGCAGCCGCGCTGGAATCGATCCTGCGCGCGCATCGGATTGCGCTGACCCTGCCGCAGGGGCCCGCCTACGTCTCGCTGGACGCCGCGTTGCAGGAACAGGCGCTGGCCGCGCGCGTCCCGCTGCCCGTGCTCGACCGCTACCCGGAGCCGCTGGCCGGCGCGCCGCCGCACGAGGCGGTGCGCGAGGCGGCGAGCCTGCTCGGAAGCGGCAAGCGCCCGCTGATGATGCTCGGCCGCATGTCGAACGATCCGAAGGCGTTCGCGCTGCGCGTGGCGCTTGCCGAGCGCCTCTCCGCAGTGGTGCTTACCGACATCAAGACCGGTGCTTCCTTTCCGACGCAGCACCCGCTGCATCCGTTTCCGCCGAGTCTGTACGTCGGCGACGAGGCGGCACGCGCGATCCGCGAGGCCGACGTTATTCTTTCTCTCGACTGGATCGATCTGGGTGGCACTCTGTCGCAGGCCTGCGGCGGCGAGCTTCCGTTCGGCCAGGTGATTCACTGCTCGCTCGATCAGTACGTGCACAACGGCTCGAACATGGATTACCAGGCGCTGCCGCCGACCGACCTGTCGATTCTGGCGCCGCCCGACACGCTGGTCGCGGCGCTGGCCGCCGCGCTCGGGCCGCGCGCAGCGACGCAGCCCAAGCCGTGGTTCGTCAAAGCCGCGACCGCAACAAGCGCCGGCGGCGACGTGCGCAAAGCGAGTGCCGATTGCATGCCGCTCGAAGAATTGGCGCGGGTGACGACCGAAACGCTCGCGCCGCACCACCCGTCGTATATCCGATTGCCGTTGGGCTGGCCCGGCGACTACTGCCGCTTCACGCATCCGCAGGATTACATCGGCTTCGACGGCGGCGGCGGTATCGGCTCGGGGCCGGGGATGACCGTCGGCGCCGCGCTGGCGCTGCGCGGCGGCGACCGGTTGCCGGTCGCAGTGCTGGGCGATGGCGACTATCTGATGGGTCTGACCGCGCTTTGGACCGGCGTGCATTACCGCGTGCCGGCACTGATCATCGTCGCCAACAACGAGTCGTTCTTCAACGACGAGCTGCACCAGGAGCGGATGGCGCGCCTGCGCGGACGGCCGGTCGAGAACCGCTGGATCGGCATGCGCATGAGCGACCCGGCGATCGACCTGGCGACACTTGCCCGCGGTCAGGGTGCGACCGCCTATGGTCCGATACGCAGCGGCGACGCGCTTGCCGCTGCGATTGCCGAGGGCGCCGACGCGGTGCGCGGGGGGGCCCTGGTGGTGATCGATGCGCGCGTCGCACCCGAATATTCGCGCGCGGTGTCATCGTCGCTGCTCAAGCATCTGCCGGCCCAGAAGTGACGCTGAACCCGATGCTCCAGCGCGCCGACAGTGCTCTCGATCCGCGATTGCCGCGGCATCGAGGCATCTATTACGGCGGTGCGTGGCACGCGACATCGGGTGGCCGGGAAACCGCGCTCTCGAGCCCGGGAACCGGCGAATCGCTGGGCACCGCCGTCGACGCATCGGCCCAGGACGTCGATCGCGCCGTCATCGCGGCGCGGCAGGCGTTCGCATCGTGGCGCGACGTGCCGGCGCAGCAACGGGCGGCGGCGATACGCAAGGCGGCCGCAATTCTGCGCGAGCACGCGGAGGAACTTGCCTGGATCGACGCTATCGACGGTGGCAACCCGCTGACGGCGATGCTGTTCGACGTCGGCATCAGCGCCGATTACATGGACTACTTCGCCGGGCTGGTCACCGAGATCAAGGGCAGCACGATACCGATCGGCCCGGGGACGCTGAACTACACGGTACGCGAGCCGCTCGGCGTGGTCGCGCGCATCGGCGCGTTCAACCATCCGCTGCTCTTCGTCGCCGGCAAATGCGGCGCGCCGCTGGCCGCGGGCAACGTGCTGATCGTCAAGCCGGCCGAGCAGACGCCGCTGTCGGCGCTGCGGCTCGCCGAGCTCTGGTCGGACGTGTTTCCGCCCGGGGTGTTCAGCGTCGTCACCGGCGGGCGCGACGCCGGCGCTGCGCTGGTCGCACACCCGCGCGTGGCCAAGATCGGCTTTATCGGCAGCGTCGGCGGCGGCCGTGCGGTGATGCAGGGCGCGAGCGCGACACTTAAGGCTCTCACCCTGGAGCTCGGCGGCAAAAACGCACTGATAGCCTGCGCCGACGCCGCGCCTGCCGACGTTGCGGAAGGCGTGGTCCGCGGCATGAACTTCCGCTACGTCACCGGCCAGTCATGCAACTCGACCAGCCGTGTCTACCTGCACACCGACATTCACGACGCGACCTTGCCCGAGATCGTCAAGCGCGTCGCCGCGATCAGGATCGGACTGCCTACCGAGCGCGACACCGAGATGTCGTGCCTGGCGAGCCAGGCTCAGTTCGACAAGACGATCAGCTACATCAAGCTGGGGCTCGAAGGCGGTGCGCGACTCGCCTACGGCGGCAAGCGGCCGGCCGACCCGAAGCTCGCCCACGGATTCTTCGTCGAGCCGACGGTGTTCGCCGACGTGACCGACGACATGCGCATCGCTCGCGAGGAGATCTTCGGACCGGTGGTCAGTATCCTGCGCTGGTCCGACGAGACCGATCTCATCTCACGGGTCAACGCACTCGACGTCGGCCTGACCGCGTCGATCTGGACACGCGACCTCGACCGCGCGCATCGGCTCGCCTCGAGGGTCGAAGCAGGTTATGTCTGGATCAATGGCGCCAGCACGCACCACGTCGGCGTCCCATTCGGCGGAGTCAAGCAATCGGGCCTCGGGCGCGAGGAATCGATCGAGGAATTGCTCGCCTGCACCCAGCTGAAGAACGTTAATCTGACACTTCGTACGCCACCGATACCATGACTGGGTCAGACGCGGCCGCGGCTTTCGCCGGCCGCGCCTCCCTGACAATGAACGCCGCGGATCGGAATTCAAATCCATAGGAGGATGAAATGCCCGCTCGTCGAGTCAAGTTGCCAGTTTTAGCGATCATGCCCGTGCTCGGGATGCTGTTTGCCGCCGCGGCAATGGCCGAGAACATCGCCGTCGGAAATTACGGCAGCTCGGCCAACGGCATGCCGTTCGCGGTCGCTCTCGAGAAAGGCTACTTCCAGCAGGAGGGCGCCAACGTCACGGGGATCATCGCCTCGGAGGGCGGCGGAACCTCGGTGCGCAATGCGATGGCCGGCGTCGCCTACGGCGAAGCCAATCCCGGCGCGATCGCCGTAGCGATCCAGCAAGGTGCCGACATCAAGATCGTCAGCGACAACGTGCTGACGATCGCCGAGTTCGCCTGGCTGGTGAAGAAGGACTCGCCGATCAAGACGATCCAGGATCTGAAGGGCAAGAAGATCGGCTACACCAATCCCCGGTCGACCAGCCAGGCGCTCGACATCCTGATGCTGCAGAAGGCGGGACTCAAGCCCGAGGATGCCGAGCTCGTCAAGACCGGCGGCTTCGGGCCGATGGTGGCGGCGCTCGAGCTCGGCCAGATCGACTGCGCACCGGTAACGGAGCCGCTGTGGTCCAAGTCGAAGGACAAGTTCCGCGTCCTGATCACCGGTGCCGAGGCGCTGCCGCCGCTCGACAACGTCGTCGGCATGGCGACCGCCGATGCGATGAAGAATCGCGGCGATTTCATTCGCGCGATCATCCGCGCCCGCCGGCGCGCCGTCGAGTTCATGATCGCGCACCCCGACGAGGCTGGCGACATCGTTGCCAAGCCATTCAACATCACGCCGGAAGTGGCGCGCAGCGCCGTACGCAATCTCACGACGAGCCTGACCCAGGGCGTGCCTTACTGGGGCGACGGCCGCTTTCACCTGGCGGGCATGAAGCGGATCATCGAGGTGCAGAAGAGCGTCGGTGCGCTGACCGGCGAGATCGACGTGACCAAGATGATCACCACCGAGTTCCTGCCCGACGACCTTAAGAAGTCCGTCGAATAGCGGGCGGCGCGCGCGGGATGAGCTCGGCCCATGTTGCGCTGAAAAGCGTCAGCAAGCGTTTTCCTGCCAGCGCCGGCGGGCAGTCGGTGCACGCACTCGGGCCGATCGATCTTTCCATCCACCAGGGCGAATTCTTCGCCGTCGTCGGACCGTCGGGCTGCGGCAAGTCGACCTTGCTCGAACTGATCGCCGGGTTGACCCCGGCAAGCGAAGGCCGGATCGAATTCGAAGGACGGGCGATCGAGAACGAGATTCCCGACGGCATCGGCGTCGTGTTCCAGGAAGACGCCTGCTTCTCCTGGCTTTCGGTGCGTGAAAACGTCGAGTTCGGCCTGCGCAAGGCCGCGTTGGCCGCCGACGAAAAAGCGCGCCGCGTGCACGACGCTATCGCGATGATGGGGCTGGGCGAGTTCGCCCGCAGCTATCCGGCGCAGCTTTCGGGCGGCATGCGCCAGCGCGTCTGCATCGCGCGCACGCTGGTGGCGCAGCCGCGCCTGCTTCTGCTCGACGAGCCTTTCGGGGCGCTCGATCAGCAGACGCGCTTGCTGATGGGCGACGAGGTCCTGCGATTGTGGCGGGGGATCGGCGCGACCGTCTTCCTGATTACGCATGCGCTAGACGAGGCCGCGATGCTCGCCGACCGGATCGCCGTCATGTCGGCGCGACCCGGCACGGTGATCGACCTGGTCGAGACGAACTGGCCGCGCGATCGCGACAGCCGGATCGTCGAGCGGGAGGAGTTCGGGGCGGTAACGAGCCGCCTGTGGAAGACGCTGCGCGAAGAGTCGATGAAGACGATGGGGCGAATGGGCGCTGCGGCATGAGACGCGTGAGGATCTACCAGATCAGCGTAATCGCCGGTTTCCTATTGCTGCTGGAAGCGCTCTGCCTTGCGGGCGTCATCGACAAGATCACGATGCCGCCGCCGCATCGGATCGCGATCGATTTCGTCAGGCTTCTTCTGGCCGGAAAGCTCTACCCGGAAATCGGCAAGAGCCTGGCCAACGTCATGTTGGCGTTCGCATTGGCGTACTCGACCGGAATCTTCACCGGTACCGTATTGCACGGCTACAGGACCGTCCGCGAAACGCTGGATCCGCTGTTCGCCACCTACTACGCGATTCCTGTTTTCGCCTTCTATCCTCTGTTCATCGTCATCTTCGGCTTGGGCGACGGACCGCAGGTGCTGATCGGATTCCTGCTCGGTGTCGTCGCTGTCATCGTCACGACGCTCAACGGGCTCGACCGGGTGCCGCGCGTCCTCAGAAAGACCGCGGCGATCTGCCGGATGGGAGCGTTCGAGACGGCGGTGCATGTGACCCTGCCGTTCTGCGCGCCCTACCTGCTGACCGCCGCGAAGCTTGCCCTCGCATACGCCTTCATCGGCGTGATCGGGTCCGAATTCATCATGGCGCGCAGCGGAATGGGATACGAGATCGGCTACGCGTATACCAATTTCGACAACGCGACGATGTATCCGCTGATCCTGTTGATCCTGCTGCTGTCGATCGTCATGAACGGCGTCCTTACCCACTGGGAAAAGGTGCTTCTTGCCAGGAGAGGCCTGCGCTGATGGGCGGCGCTCCGAAGACGCTGCGCAACACCATCATCCTCGTCGCCGGGCTGCTGGTCTTCTGGCAGCTGATGTACTGGATCATCGGCGACGTGGCGATGCGATCGCCGTGGCAGACGATGCGGTATACGCTAACGCTCGCACAGACCGACCTTTTCTGGGTCCATCTGGCGAACACGCTGCAGGCGTTTGGCGTAGCCCTGGCGATCGCCGTGGTGCTCGGGCTGCTTATCGGCTTTGCGCTCGGCCTGCATCGGCTGTCGGCAGAAGCGATGGAGCCGATGCTGGTCGCGCTCTATTCGATTCCGAAGATCACGCTTTATCCCATCATCCTGCTCGCCTTTGGATTGGGCATGTCGGCCAAGATCGCGTTCGGCGCGATCCACGGCATCGTCCCGGTCGCGCTGTTCACCCTGAACGCGGTGCGCAGCACCCGGCCTATCCTCGTCAAGACCGGCCGCGTGCTCAAGCTGAGCCCGCCGGCGATGGTGCGCTCGATACTGTTTCCCGCGGCCGTGCCCGAGATTTTCACCGGATTGCGAGTCGGTTTTTCGCTGACGCTTATCGGGACAGTGCTGGGCGAGATGTTCGCGGCGCAGCACGGATTGGGCTACTTGCTGATGAACGCGATCGGCCTTTATAACGTCGACGTCATCATGTCGGTCACGTTTCTGCTGGTCGTTTTCGCGGCGGCCGTGAACGGAGTCCTGCTGGCCGTCGACCGCCGCCTGCATTTTCGCGTCTAGCCGGACGATCGCGGGACGGCGCTCCGTTACGCCGCGGTGGCTGCCGGCGCCATCGACGCGCCTTCGATCCGATGCCGCGCGAACGCCCGGGCGATGAAACCGGAGCGCTTCATCTCCTCGACAAAGTCGCGCAGGTACTTTGCCCCGGCGTCGCGGCCGCGCAGCGTGCCCATCGCCTGATTGATCGCCATGAACCTGCCGGGAAGCACGCGCAGGCCGGGCATGCCGCGCACGGCGCCTTCGAGCTGCGGCTTGACCCCGGCAATGCAGTCGAGCTCGCCTTTCGTCCACAGCGCCAGCACGCCTTCGAACGAGCTGGCGCGAACGACCGACGCCTGTTTGAGCTCGCGCGACAGGAAGAGGTCGTACGCGCTGCCGACGATGACACCGACGCGCGTTCCGGACCGGTCGACCTCGGCGTTGTCGCCGATCGGTGAATGGTCGGCTACCACGTAGACGCCCTCTATGACGACGTAGGGCGCAGTAAAGCTGATTTCCGCGGCGCGCAACGGGTCGATCGCCAGGAAACAGATATCCCACGCCTTGGATGCGAGCGCGGCAACGACCTTGCCGGCCGCATCGTAGGGCACGAAGTCGACCGATACGCCCAGGCATCGCGCCAGCTCGCGCGCGAGATCGGCCGAAATTCCGGCTGCCGCGCCAGTGGCCGGGTTCCATGTGGCAAGCACCGGATTGCCATAGTTGAACGCAGCGCGCAGCCTGCCGCCCGGCGCGAGATCGGTGACGACGGCGGCCGGAGCAAGCGGCGTCATTCGTTCAGGCGCAGCGGCGCCAGATAGAGCTGGCGGTAGGCTTCGAACGGGATCGTTTCCGACGCTTCGATTCCCCGCTGCTCGGCGAGTGACTCCTCGGCAAGCCGCGCATAGCGCGCGGTGACCTCGTCGGCCAGCGGCAACTTCAGGATCGCTTCGCGATGCGCGCGCGACTGCGCGAGCACGAAATGAACATACGAATTGCCGTGGTCGCGCGCCATCGCCTGCAATACGCGCGCTGACGGCGTACTCGCGGGATCGTTGAGGGCCGCAACGGCCAATGCCAGCGCTTCGCGGTGCGCGCCGCCGCCGGTGGCCTCGTCGAGCGCGGCGGCGAGCGGCGCGCACTCGGCCAGGATCTCGGCGCCCCAGTCGGACAGCGTCACCTCTTCCGAACCGCGGGTCAGCCGCAAGCCGGGCTCGCGGCCTCGTGCAGCGACGCGCTGCTTGTTGCCGATGATGGCCGTGAGCTCTTGCGGCGTATCGGGGGCGCTGGCAGTGAGCGCGCAATGCAGCAGAAATACATCGAGCATGCGCACGGTGCTTGCCGAGATGCCGATCGCTTGGAAAGGGTCGAGATCCATCAGGCGGACTTCGACGTATTCGACGCCGCGGTCGCGCAGCGCATGCAGCGGCCGCTCGCCGGGGTTGATCACGCGCTTCGGCCGGATGGTCCCGTAAAATTCATTTTCGATCTGCAGCAGCGTCGTCCCGAGTTGGCGATACTCGTCGCCGTCGCGTATGCCGATCGCCTCGTATGCCGGGTACGGCTTGGTCAGCGCTTCCTGCAGCGAGGCGGCGTAGCTCTTCAGATTGTTGTAGCTGACGGCCAGCGAACCCTGCGCATCGCTCTGGTAGCCCAATCGTCCCATGCGCAGCGACGTCGCGTGCGGCAGGTAGAGCGTGTCGCCGGACAGGCGCTGCAGCTCGTGCGTCCGGCCGGCAACGAAGCTGGAGCAGACGGCAGGCGAGGCGCCGAACAGATAGAGCAGCAACCAGGCGTGGCGACGAAAGTTGCGGATCAGCGCGAAATAGTCGTCGTTGCTGCGCGCGTCGGGCAGCGAAAAATTGTAGTGGATGCCGGAGATCGTCTGCATCCGCCGGCCGTAACGGTGCGACAGACCCATGCGATAGACTGTCTTGGCGCGGCCGACATTCGACGTGCCGTAGCGGCCAAGCGGAATTTCCTCGTCCGCGGGAAGGCGACAAGGCATGCTCGCGACCCAGAGCAGCTCGTCGCCGATCGCGCGATAGACGATCTGATGTATCTCGGTCAGCTCGTCGAGGCACGCTTGTGCGCTGGTGTGCACGCCGGTGATCAGCTCGACCTGCGATTCGCTGAAATCGGTGGTCACGAACGGATGCGTCAGCGCCGAGCCGAGCCGCGGCGGGTGCGGCGTCGTCGCGAGCATGCCGTCCGGCCGCACGCGCAGGCTCTCTTTTTCGATGCCGCGGCGCAAGGCGGAGAGCACGTCGCGCGGTGGCAGCTGCCGCGTAACGGAGGCGCGCACTGTGGCCTCAGCCGACATTCGATCGCCTTCGGGCGAACGTCGGCCCCGGTGCGCGATCGGTGCCGGCGTGGGCAAACGGCGCCGTATAGCTCAGACGAATGGCGGCAAGCCTCGGAGACAAGGACAGTCCATGGGTTTTCGAATCGCGCAATTGTAACGGCTTTCCGCGCTAGTATCTCGATACAGCAGCGGAGAATATGCGTGAGTGAGTCCGGGCAAACTTTTACCGATCAAGTCGACTACATCTCTGGCCGGACGCGGCTGTTCGGCATCGTCGGGCATCCGATCGAGCAGGTGCGCTCGCCGGAGATGTTCACCGCGGAATTCCGCCGCCGGGCGCTCGACGCCATCCTCGTTCCGCTGCATGTGCTGCCCGAAGACTTCGAGGCGCTGCTGCCGCAGCTGCTTCGCCTCTCCAATCTGGACGGGGTCATATTCACTATTCCGTATAAGCTGCGCGCTTGCGCGCTCGCCGATCGCCTGGGAGAGCAGGCGCGCATCGTCGGTGCGATCAACGCGCTCGGCCGCCGTCCTGGGGGCTGGCGCGGCGACATATTCGACGGCATCGGATGTGTCGAGGCGTTTCGCCGACGCGGCATCCCTCTGATCGGCAGACGTGCGCTGCTGCTCGGCGCCGGCGGAGCGGGATCGGCGATCGGGGTCGCGCTTGCTTCCGAACGACCGGCGTCGCTTCGGGTATACGACGTCGACGCAACGCGCGCCGAGGCGCTGGCCGCGAGGATAGGGCGTGCATTTCCTGGCCTCACCGTAAGCGCCGGAGCGCCGCAGCTCGACGGGATCGACATCCTGCTGAACGCAACACCATCGGGGATGCTCGACGACGCACGCCTGCCGATCGCCATCACGTCGCTGCCTGGTGCGATGACAGTGTTCGATGCAATCGTCAAGCCGGAGACGACGCCGCTGCTCGCGCTCGCCGAACGCTGTGGCTGCACGACGGTCCGGGGCCGCGAAATGATGCGAGGTCAGATCGCGCGCATCGTCGATTTTTTTCTCGCCTCCGACTAAAGCGCCGTCCGAGCCGGTAACACGGGTCCCGCCGCCGGGCGCAGCGCGCCAGCGGCACGGTCGCAGTACAATCGCCGGGCGTCTTTCACGGCAGGAGCCCCGATGCTTTCCTCAGGAATACCGGGCCTGATCCGGCTGTTCGCCTTGATCGCGGTCGCCTTGCCTGGCGTGACCGCGCTCGGCCAGACCAGGCCGCTCGACTATCCGAACCGGACGATCAAGATCATCGCGCCGGTCCAGCCGGGCGGCGGTGTCGACCTGGTCGCGCGCACCGTCGCCGATCGGCTCGGCGTCGCGCTTGGCGTGCCTATCGTCGTCGACAATCAGAGCGGCGGTGGAGGCGTCGTCGGATCGCTGGCCACCGCGCGCGCCGCCCCCGATGGCTATACCTTGATGATCGGGTACGTCGGCACCCACGGCACCAATCCGGCCGTGCGCAAGCTGCCGTACGATGCAATCAAGGATTTCACGCCGATCGCGATGATCGCTGGCACGCCGAATGTGCTGATCGTTCCTCCATCGATACCGGTGAGCACGGTGCAGGAATTCGTCGCTTACGTCAGGGCAAATCCCGGCAAGCTGTCCTACGGCTCGGCGGGTCCCGGCACGTTGACGCATCTCGCGATGGAGCAGCTGAAGGTCGCGGCCAACCTCGACATCGTGCACGTGCCGTATCGCGGCATCGGCCCGGCGATCACCGACATACTCGGCGGCCAGACGCAGGCGCTGTTCCCCGGCCTTGCCGCCGCGCTGCCGCATATCAAGGCCGGCAAGATGAAGCCGCTCGCCGTCACCGGAACCAGGCGCCATCCGCTGCTGCCCGAGGTGCCGACGTTCGACGAGTCGGGCTACAAGGGATTCGACGGCGTGCAGTGGTACGGGATCGTCGGCCCGGCGAACTTGCCGGGGCCGATCGTCAAACGGCTGAACGAAGAGATCGGCAAGCTGCTGCAGAGCCCCGATCTGGCCGAGCGGCTGTCCGGCGAAGCGCTGCAGCCAATGCCGATGACGCCGGAGCAATTCGGCCAGTACATGCGTGACGACATCGACAAATGGTCGAAGCTCGCAAAGGACCGCGGCATCCAGATCGGCGAATGATGGCCAACGACGCACACATTGCGGCGGATCTCGACGCTCCTCCGATTACCCGCATCCTTGCCCATTTCGTCGCCGCGCATCCGTCGCGCGGATGGGAAGACAGCGTCGACCGCGAGGCGCACCGGAGCCTGCTCAACTGGGTCGGCTGCGCGATCGGCGCATCGCGCCATGCGACCGCGGAAGCAGCGCTGGCCGCGGTGAACGAGCTCGAGCCCGCCGCGCAAGCGATGATCCTCGGACGAAGCGAGCGAGTCGACGTCGCCAGCGCTGCGCTGCTCAATGGCATCACCTCGCACACGTTCGATTTCGACGACACGCATCTGAAGACGATCATTCATCCGACCGGCCCGGTGGCCTCCGCCGCACTGGCGCTGGCCGAGCGTCATCGGACGACCGGCCGAGAGCTGGTCGATGCCATCGTGCTCGGCGTCGATGTCGAGTGCCGCATCGGCAATGCGATCTACCCGGACCATTACGATCGCGGCTGGCACATCACCGGATCGACCGGCATGCTGGGCGCTGCCGCCGCCTGCGCCCGCATACTCAAGCTCGACACCCGCAAGACGGCGATGGCACTGGGCATCGCCGCGTCACAGCCGATCGGCGTGCGAGAGCAGTTCGGCTCAATGAGCAAGGCGTTTCACATCGGCGGCGCCGCGCGCGCGGGCCTCACCTCGGCACTGATGGCACGGCACGGCTACACCGCCTCGATGCTCGCACTCGAAGCCCCGCGCGGCCTGCTGCGGACCTACTCGAGCAAATGCGACTGGAAGGAAATCTCGGACGAGCTCGGCAAGCGGTTCGAGATTTCATTCAACACCTACAAGCCGTTCGCCTGCGGCATCGTCATCCATCCCTCCATCGACGGCTGCCGCCAGCTCCGCGATGCTCATCAGTTGCGTGCCGACGACATCGAGCGCATCGATCTGCTGGTCCATCCGCTGGTGCTCGAGCTGACCGGCAGGCGCGCGCCGAAGAGCGGACTCGAAGCGAAGTTCAGCGTCTACCACGCCTGCGCGGCGGCGATGCTGTTCGGCCAGGCGGGCGAAGCCGAATTCTCGGATGCCGTCGCCTGTCGCCCGGATGTCGTCGCGCTGCGCGACCGAGTCCATGCGAAGGTCGACGCGGCAATCGACGAAGCAGCGGCCGACGTGACGATCCGCTGCAGCGACGGCCGCCGCTTTCACCTGAAGGTCGAGCATGCGATCGGCAGCCTGCAACGGCCGATGAGCGATTCCGACCTCCAGCGCAAGTTCCATGGTCTGGTCGACCCGGTGCTCGGCGCCGATCGCGCCGCGCGTCTGGTCGATGTGTGCCGGACCTTGGGCGACGCGAGCGACGTCGAAGCGCTCCGGGCCGCGGCGACCGCATAAGCAACAGTCTTGCTCGAAAGGAAAACGATGCCACGGTGGGCGCGCATCAACCACGACGGCCGCGATTGCTTCGGAACGATCGAAGGCGACGCGCTCCGTGTTCATTCCGGCGATATGTTTGCGCATGCCACGCCGACCGGTGAGTCGATTTCGCTCCCCGACGCGAGGCTGCTGACTCCGGTCGTGCCGGGCAAGATGGTCGCACTGGTCGACAACTACCGCGCGCTGGTCGCCAAGCTCGGACATGCGGTTCCGAACGATCCGCTTTACTTCCTGAAGGCCGGCAGCTCGTTTCTCGCCGGTGGCGAGACGATACGCATGCCGACTTCGTACAGCGGCAAGGTGATCTACGAAGGGGAGCTGGGGATAGTCATCGGCCGGCGGCTTTCCCAGGCCAGCGAAGCCGAAGCGGGGGGCGGCATTTTCGGCTACACCTGTATCAACGACGTCACCGCGATCGAGATCATCGCCAAGGACCCGGGCTTTGCGCAGTGGACGCGCGCCAAGAGCTTCGACACCTTCGGCGTATTCGGCCCGGTGATCGCAACCGGACTCGACCCGGCGACGCTGATCGTCAAGACCATCCTCAACGACCAGGAGAGGCAGAACTATCCGGTCGCCGATATCATCTTTCCGCCGGCGAAGCTGGTGAGCCTCATTTCGCACGACATGACGCTGGAGGCTGGCGACGTCATCGCATGCGGCACGTCGGTCGGCGTCGGTTCGATGAAGCCGGGAAGCACGGTGAGCATCGTCATCGACGGCATCGGCACGCTGACCAATCGTTTCGAATAGAGCGGCGCCGACGACAAGCGACGCGCGCGCCGCGGGACACGCCCCGCATCGGCGCGCGCATCGAGGCATGAGCAGCGCCCAACTGGAGGAATCATGCGAATTGCGGTAATCGGCGCAGGGGCTATCGGCGGCATGGTGGCCGTCCGGCTCGCGCTATCCGGACAAACGGTCACGGTCGTCGACCAGGGTGCGCATCTGGACGCGATTCGCTCAAAGGGGTTGAGGCTGCTCCATCGCGACGGCCGGGAAGAGCACGTCCAAAACGTGAGCGCGGTGGCGAGCTGTGGCGAAGCCGGCACACAGAATCTGGTGTTCCTGGCGCTCAAAGCCTATGTGCTCGAAGCCGTCGCACCGCAGATGCCCGCGCTTTTCGACGACGATACCATCGTCGTGCCTCTGCAGAACGGCCTGCCATGGTGGTACTTCCAGAATTTCCGCGGGCCGCATGCCGGGTACCGCTTGCAGACGGCGGACCCGAACGGCACGATCGAGCACAACATCGACCCCTCCCGCCTGATCGGTTGCGTTGTTTATCCCGCCGGCGAAATCGCCGCACCCGGCGTGATCCGGCATCTCGAGGGCGACCGCTTTCCCGTTGGCGAACTCGACGGAAGCGAAAGCGCCCGCGTCAAGAGCCTGTCGGACATGCTCACCGCGGCTGGACTCAAGGCGCCGGTGCTGGCCGACATCCGTTCCGAAATCTGGTTGAAGCTGTGGGGCAACATGAGCTTCAACCCGATAAGCGCGCTCACCCACGCGACGCTGGTCGATATCTGCGAGGAGCCCGCGACGCGCGAGCTCGCCGCCGAGATGATGCGAGAAGCACAGGCGATCGCGGCCAAGCTGGGCGTCACCTTTCGCGTGCCGCTCGAGAAGCGGATCGAAGGCGCGGCGAAAGTCGGCAAGCACAAGACGTCGACCCTGCAGGACATCGAGGCCGGGCGCGACGTCGAAGTCGACGCATTGATCGGATCGGTGATCGAGCTGGGGACGCTGACCGCGACGCCAATACCGGCGACGCGCGCCGTGCACGCGATGCTGAAGCTGCTGGTGCGGACGATGCGCGAGCAGCGCGCCCGCGTCGTCCTGCAGCCGGCCTAGACGCGTCGGCCGCCGAGCGCGCGCCAGACCCGCTCAGACGTCAGCGGCATCTGCAGGGCTTCGGCCGGCGCGCCGGCGCCGGCCCGCGCCAGCGCATCGATCACCGCATTGACGACCGCGGGCGTCGCCCCTATCGTGCCCAGCTCGCCGACGCCCTTGACGCCCATCGCGTTGTTGCGACAAGGCGTCGATTCGTCCATCGTCATCTCGAAGTGCTCGATCATCGCCGCGCGCGGAAGCGCGTAGTCGAGCAAGGTCGCCGAAAGCGCCTGCCCAGAGTCGCGGTCGTAGACGAATTCCTCGCACAGCGCCTGCCCGATGCCCTGTGCCGCGCCGCCCTCGAGCTGCCCGACGACGATCATCGGATTGACGACGCGGCCCACGTCGTTGACCGACCAGTAAGCGATGACGGCGACCGCGCCGGTTTCCGGATCGACCTCGACTTCGCAGATGTGACAGCCGTTGGGCCAGGTGGCGTCGGCTACCGAGCTCACCGAGTCGAGGACGATCTTATGCTGCGGTTGCCGGCGCGCGAGCTCGAACAGGCTGATGCGCCGGTCGGTGCCGGCGATGCTGAACACGCCATCGCGATACTCGATATCGCGGGCCGCGGCTTCGAGCTCCTTCGCCGCCAGCGTCTGCGCGGCGACGACCGTGCGCTCGGCGCCCACCTTCACCGCCGAGCCGCCGACGAACAGCGAGCGCGATCCCGCGCTGCCGAAACCGGTGCCCCGGTCGGTATCCCCCTGTACGATGCGAATCGAATCGATCGGCACGCCGAACACATCGACGGCGAGCTGCGCGAAGGTCGTCGCGAGTCCCTGTCCCATCGCCTGCGTCGCCGAGAAGATCTCTATCGTGCCCTGGCCGTTCGTCGAGCCTTCGACGGTGACCGTCACGCGTTCCTCGAATATGTCGACGCCGGTCCATTCGAGAAAGGCCGCCATGCCGCGCCCGCGCAAGCGGCCGCGGCGATGCGAATCGGCGAGCCGGGCGTCGAAATCCTTCCAGCCGGCGAGCGTGGTCGCCTTGTCGAGAACCAGCTCGAACTGCCCGCTGTCGTAGGTCTTGGCCATCGCATTGCGGTACGGCATCTGCTCGGGGCGAATCATGTTGCGGCGACGCAGCTCGACCGGATCGATGCCGGTCTGGCGCGCCGCCGCGTCCATCAGGCGTTCGATGATGTAGATCGCCTCCGGCCGTCCCGCGCCGCGATAGGCCCCCGTCGGCGCAGTGTTCGTGAGCACCGCCCGGATGCGGATGTCGATCGTCCCGATATCGTAAATGCTGGTCGACACCCAGGGGCCGATCATCAGCTGGATGACGACGCCGGCCGGCGTCCCGCAGGCGCCGACGTTGGCCAGCGAATCGACGCGCAGTGCCAGCACCCTGCCGTCGCCGTCCAGAGCGAGCTCTGCCTTGCTCGTTATATCGCGGCCGTGCGTCGCGGCCAGGAATTCCTCGATGCGCTCGGCGCGCCATTTGAGCGGTACCCCGTATTTGCGGGCGCCCCAGGCAAGCACGACGTCTTCCGGATAGAGACCGGTCTTCATGCCGAAGCCGCCGCCTACGTCGCCGACCAGCACCCGCACCTTGTCGGTAGGAATGCCCAGCACGACCTGGCAGAGGTCGTCGCGCAATCCGGTCGGCGTCTGGCAACCGACCCGCAGCGTGATCCGCTCGGTCGTCGCCTCGTAGCTCGCGAGGACCGTGCGCGGCTCGATCGGACATGGAGCGACGCGCTGATTGACCAGATCGAGCGACACGCGGTGCGCCGCCCGGGCAAAGGCGGCTACGGCCGCCTTTGCGTCGCCGTGCCGCGCTTCGCATGCGACGTTTCCAGAGGCGGCGGCCCAGACCTGCGGCGCGCCGGCGGACACCGCGGCGACGGCGCTGGTCACCGCGGGCAGCGGATCGTAGTGGATATCGATCGCCTCGGCTGCGTCGCGCGCCTGCTGCGCGCTTTGCGCGATCGCCGCGGCGACGGCTTCGCCGACAAAACGCACCGTACCGACGGCCAGCGCGTGTCGCGGCGGCGACGCCGTCGGCGATCCGTCGGCGCGCTTGAAGTCGGCCGATAGCGGCAACGGCGCGACCTTGTCGCGCACCAGGTCCTCGCCGGTCACGATCGCGATGACGCCCGGCATGCCGTCAGCGGCACGGGTGTCGATCGTCCCGATGCGCGCATGCGCGTGCGGCGACCGCAGGAAGCAGACGTACGCCTGGCCGGGAACAGAAAAATCGTCGGCGAAGCGGCCGGCGCCGGTCAACAGCGCTTCATCTTCGACGCGGGGCACCGATTTGCCGCTGCCGAATCGCGCATATTTTGATTCTGCGGTCACGGTAGAACCTCAAGCGATGGCAAGTTGCCCGCCAAAGTCGCAATGGTAACGTGCCACGGGTGCGGCCGTGAGCTGCAGCTTGACCACCGGAGCCGCTGGCCACACAATCCTGACACATCATAATCGCACGCGCCCTTCGAAGCGCCGTGCGTTTCCCCAGGAGGCACGATGAAGCTCGCCCGAATTGCCGGTCTCGGCGCCGCAGTGTGCGCCGCCTTGACGTTTCCGGTCGCCGCACAGCAGGTCACGATGATGACCGGCCCACAGGGCGGGTCGTGGATCCCGTTGGGCGGCGCGCTGAAGCACATGTGGGAAGGCGCCATCCCCGGTTTGCAGATCCAGCAGCAGCCCGGCGCGGGTATCGCCAACATTCGAGGCGTCGACGAGGGCAAGGCGCAGATCGGCTTCGCCAATTCGGCGACGACCGTCGACGGTATCGAAGGCAGGCCGCCATACCCGAAAAAGGTCACCAAGGTTTGCCAGGTGGCGAACCTCTACCCGCAGTATTTCCAGGTCATCGCATTGTCGAACGCGAACGTGCGCTCGTTTGCCGACTTCAAGGGGAAGACGCTGGTCACGCAGCCGAAGGGGAACACCGCGGAAATCCTCACTGGCGAGGTGCTCAAGATCAACGGCATGGGCTACGAGTCGTTGAACAAGGTCAATTTCCAGGCGTCGTATACCGACGCGGTCGACATGATGAAGGACGGCCATGTGCAGGTATTCACGCTGGGCACGACCGCGCCGGCATCGGCGGTCATGGATCTGGCCAGCGCGCGCGACATCGTGATCGTTCCCGTCGACGACAAGACGATGGCCGAGCTCAAGAAAGCCAATCCCGGCTACAACAAGCTTACGATCAAGGCCGGCACATATCCGAAGCAGGACAAGGACGTCCCCGCGATCGGGTACACGACGCACATCGTCGCCGCCTGCGATCTGCCGGAGGACGTCGTGTATAAGATGACCAAGGCGATGGCCACGAACGTCGGCGACATGGCGGCGGTCGTCAAGCCGATCACCGGCTTGACTGCCAAGGACATGGCCGTCGATATAGGCGTTCCGTTCCACAAGGGCGCGGCCAGGTACTACAAGGAAGTGGGCGCGATGTAGCAAGCATGTCGCGCCTGCACAGCATCGGCGAGGCGGCGCAACGCCGTCTTGCCCGCCGCGTGCGGCCCGGGGAGTGCCAGACAACATGTCCGAAGCGACTCCGGCGGTAGTCGTCTCCGACGAGAAACTAGCGACGACGCCCGGCAGCGTCGCGCTGCGCTGGCTGATCAATGCCATCGCCATCGCGATGTCGCTGTACCACATGTACGTGGCGGCGTTCGGCCCGCCCGAGGCGATCATCTTCCGCGGCACGCACCTTCTTTTCGCGCTGACGCTGGTATTCCTGCTTTATCCGCTGAAGCCGCGCGGCGCCGCGGCCTGGCGCAGCATCGATCTCGTGCTGCTTGCGCTCGGCTACGGCTTCGTGCTGCACATCTTCACCAATTACGGATATTTCATCAATCGCATCATCTACATCGACGATCTGACGATCGCCGACAAGTTCTACGCGGTGATCGCGGTGGCGATCGTCCTCGAGGCCACGCGGCGCGTCATCGGCCTGGCGCTGCCGCTGACCGCAGCCGCCTTCCTGATCTACGCGATCGGCTTCACCCGGATCACGCCGCAGGTTCTGATGGAGCAGCTCTATTTCTCGACCGAAGGCATTTTCGGGTCGACATTGGGCGTCTCGGCGAGCTATGTGATGCTGTTCGTGCTGTTCGGGTCGTTCATGGAGCGCAGCGGCACCGGCCAGCTGTTCATGGACTTCTCGATGTCGCTTACCGGTCACACGGCCGGCGGGCCCGGAAAGGTTGCGATCGTTTCGTCGGCGCTGTTCGGCACCGTGTCCGGCAGCGCGGTGGCCAACGTCATGGTCGACGGACCGATCACCATACCGCTGATGAAGCGCACCGGCTTCCGTCCGCCGTTCGCCGCGGCGGTCGAGGCCGTCGCATCGACCGGCGGCCAGATCATGCCGCCGGTGATGGGTGCTGCCGCGTTCGTGATGGCCGAGTTCCTCGCCGTGCCGTATGCGCAGGTCGCGCTGTGGGCGGCGATTCCGGCGCTGCTGTATTACGTCTCGCTGTTCTTCGCCGTTCACTTCGATGCCAAGCGCTACAAGCTGGCCGGCGTGCCGAAGTCCGAGCTGCCGCGATTCCTGAAGGTGATGGCGGTGCGAGGACACCTGTTCGTGCCGATCTTTGTCGTGCTCGTCGGATTGATCCTCGGCTATTCGGCGCCGCTGTGCGCGCTCGCCGGAGCGCTGGCCTGCATCCCGATTGCGTTGCTCCGCGCCAGCACCCGCGGCGGAATCGGCTGGCGCAACGTATTCGACGCGCTGGTCGACGGCGCGCGCAACACGCTTTCGGTCGCGATGGCCTGTGCCTGTGCGGGCATCGTCATCGGCTGCGTGACGATTACCGGGCTCGGCATCACGTTCACCGAAGTAGTTATCGTGCTCGCGCAGAGTTCGCTGATCGCCGCGCTGGTGCTGACGGCGATCGCCGGCATCGTTCTCGGCATGGGCATGCCGACAACACCCTCGTACATCGTCATGGTGTCGCTGCTGGTTCCGGCGATCATCAAGCTCGGGGCGATCGCGCCGGCGGCACACATGTTCGCGTTCTATTTCGCCATATTGTCGGCGATCACCCCGCCGGTCGCGCTGGCGGTCTTCGCGGCCGCGGGCCTTGCGAAAAGCGATCTGTGGGCGACCGGATGGCAGGCGATGCGCATCGCGGCGCCGACCTACATCGTGCCGTTCATGTTCATCTACGAGCCATCGCTGATGCTGATCGGCGACTGGTTCGAAAGCCTCACTTCGACGGTGTCCGCGGTAATCGGCGTCATGTGCCTGGCGGCCGGCCTGCAGGGTTACCTGTTGCGAGAAGCGCGATGGTGGGAGCGCGCGGTTCTGGTCGCCGCCGCTTTGTTGCTGATCAAGCCCGGCTATATCAGCGATGCGATCGGGCTCGTGCTTCTCGCGGCGGTGCTGTTTTCCCAAAAGCTGGTTCGGGCGAAATAACGGTCCGCTACCCGGTATTGTCGGGCAGGCACGACACGGCGGGCGCGGCGGCGAACTTCCCCTGCGGCGCGCGGCCCAAGGCACTGGTGCCGGTCGATGCGGCACCGAGCATGCGTCTACAATGGGAGAATGATCATGGCGTCTCGATCAGCGGCGGACGAAGCACATCGGCTTGATCCGGCCTACCATTCGGCCGGCGATGCGCCGGCGCTCGCCGCCGACTCCGATACCCGACCGATTCGCGCCCGTCGCCGCAACGACGGAGCGCGCCTGGTCTGGGCCGTGCTTGCGCTCGTTGTGCTGGCGGCGCTCGTCTATTTCCTCTGGCAGAAGAACCAATCGACAGAAGCGATCCCGCCCATCGCCACTGCGCCGGTAGAGGTGGCGCCGCCTGCGGCGGACGCCGCCCCCGCGATAAATCATCCGATCGAACAGGCACGAGGGACTGTACCGCCGTCGGTCGAGCAGAAGCCGCTTCCTGCGCTGATGGTCAGCGACACCACGATGCAGAACACGCTGGCGGATCTGTTCGGCTCGGCGACGCTCGGCCGGATATTCTACGAGGATACGATCGTCCACCGTTTTGTCACGACGGTCGATAATCTGCCGCGCAAGACGCTGCCCCTTCGCTATCTGCCGATCAAGCCGCCGGGCGGAACGTTCGTCACCACCGGCAGCGACGACGCGCTGGCCATCGGCGCCGACAATGCCGCGCGATACACGCCGTACGTGCGGCTGGTCGATGCGGTCGATGCGAAGACACTGGCCGGGATCTACGTCCACTTCTACCCGCTGATGCAGCAGGACTATCGTGCGCTCGGCTACCCGAACGGGTATTTCAACGACCGCCTGGTGCAGGCGATCGACGATCTGCTCGCCGCGCCCGACCTGACGGCGCCGCCGGCGCTGGCGCAGCCAAAGGTCCTGTATGTCTATACGGACCCCGAGCTCGAATCGCGCTCGGCCGGACAGAAGATCATGATGCGCATGGGCAGCGAGAATGCCGCCCGGGTCAGGGCCAAGTTGCGCGAAATACGTGCGGAGATCACTGCGCCCGGCAACGCGGATCTGAGGAAAAAATAGCGCGCGTCGCTTCGCGTACCGATCAGACGAAACCATGACGACAGGACGACTGCTTACTCGCCGCCGGGCGCTCGCGCTGCTCGGTGCATCCGGCGCCGGTCTGCTGGCGGCCCGACACGGCGCGGCAGCGGCAGCCGTCCCTTCGCTTCCGGCGTGCGTCGTCCGGCCGCGACAGACCGAAGGCCCGTTCTTTGTCGACGGCGACCTGGAGCGATCCGATCTGCGCATCGACCCGCGCACCGGAGCAGCCAAGCCGGGAACACCGCTACGGCTTGCCTTCCGTGTCTCCCGGATCGGCGCATCCGCTTGCGCGCCACTCGCCGGCGCGCAGGTCCACGTCTGGCATTGCGACGCGGCCGGCGATTATTCGTCGGTCCGCGACCGGCGTGCGACGAACGCAGGCGAAGCCTTCCTGCGCGGCTTCCAGACTACGGACGCAGCGGGGACCGTGCGGTTTCTGACCGTCTATCCGGGCTGTTATCGGGGGCGCGCGGTGCATGTGCACTTCAAGATCCGCACCGCCGACGCGGCGCGCGGCATCGAGTTCACTTCGCAGCTTTATTTCGACGATGCGCTCAGCGAGCGCGTCTACGCCGCGGCACCCTATGCGAGTCAGGGACGGCAAAGGCTCGCCAATGGCGACGACTTCCTGTTTCGCGACGGCGGCAAACATCTCCTGCTGGACGTCACGCCGGAAAGCCCAGGCTACGCCGGCGTATTCGACATCGGTCTGCAAGCCTAGTCGTCGATCACGCCATGCGATAAGGGTCGAGTTGCAGCGACTCGAGCCGGGCACCGAGCAGAACGACGTGGCCGGCGCGGCGATGCACACCGTCGTCGGAAAACTCGAACGAAAACGTCCGGCGAAGGCGCAGCAGTCCCTCCGCGTCTCGTCCGAAGCGAGTACGCGCGCCCTGTACGGTATCGTCGAGAAATTGCAACCCCTGCGCCCGGCACGCTTCGCGCGCTGCCTTCGTCGCCGTCTCACGCGCCCGCAGCGCATCGAACGCGATCCAGCCGCCCAACGCAACGATGATCAGTACGACGATCTCAGACATCCGAACTTCGCCCTCGTGCGACGCGCCTCCGGCGCGCCCTGACGCCGACATGGGGGCGCGCAATGGCAATGCAAGCCGCGGTGGGCTTCGGTCCGACCGGCGGTTTGCGCTTGCGAGAGCGTCGTGGTCAGCGCCGGTCGAGCGTAGGCGGCCGCCATGTGTGCGGCTTGAGACCCGGAGGCCGCAACATGCGCACCATGAAAATCGCAGTTTCGCGACCGCGGTAATAGCCGGGAGCGCGCATCATTTCGACGAAGCCCAGGCCGCGATACAGTTCGTAGGCGGCGACGTTGTCGGTGCGCAATTCGCACTTGATCGACGCGATGCCGGCGGTCGCCGCCGATTCGAGCAGCCATTCGGTCATGCGTCGCGCGATCCCACGCCGCTGATGCGTCGCCCGCACGGCGAGCAGGACCAGATGCGCATGCTCGTCGCCGAAGCTCATGATCGCGAATCCGGCTATGCGCTGACCGTCGCATGCCGCAAGCGCCACGCTGTCGACGTCGTCGATCAACTGACGGATCCGGTCGGCGCGGTAATGCCACCCGAGTCCTGCCTCCACAAGATCGCGCGACATCAACGCAAGCGCCGGAGCTTCGCTGCGTCGAGCGAACCGCAGTGTTATTGCCGTGGCGTTCATTGCCGCAATTCTGCCACGACTGGCGCTTCCGAGGTTCGGCACAAGAGGGCGAGCTGCGTTCTCGCGCAAAAAAACCCGGGGCGATAGACCCCGGGTCTGCGGCCGCGCACCGTGAGGCGCGCATGGTCAACTAGGACTTGTCGGAGTCGCGATGGGCCGCCATGCGGTTCGTGCGTGCGCGGCTTGCGCTGTTCCTCGACGTCGACGTCCGCGGAGTATGGAAAGTGCGCGCCGTCGTCGTAGCGCGGAACGCGCGAGACGTGGCCTGGTCGCCGCTATGCAGCGAGTTGTGGTGCCACGATCCGCCGTTCCAGTGGTGATCGCCGCCGAAGCTGAACGATCCACTGATCGCCGGCGAGCCGTAATAGTAATAGCCCGGGTAGTAGCCCGGCCAGGTATCGTAATACACCGGGCCGTTGTCGTAGTAAGAGTAGTAAGCGGAAGGCCGGGCGTAGCCGTACGCGTACGGACCGTCGACCGGCGCCACCGCGCAGCCGCCGAGGATCAATCCTGCGGCCAACGCTGCGAGACTCGAAGTCACGATCGGTTTCATCAGTACCTCCTGCCGTTTCCGGCGCTGAAAACAAGACGGGCCAGTCTCCCGGCCCGTCCACTTCCTGCGCCCGCAATGGCGGGCTCGAGGAATCATCGTCGTTGTTATTTTTCGGTCGCTTGCTCTCTTGAGTGCTCGAGAGTAGGGACAAGTGCTGCCGTCGCATCTAATCCGAATCCGGCCTCGACGTTTCGGCTTGTTGTCCCTACATGGCCCTGATTCTGCCCAGTACCGAACCAGTGGAGAATCGGCGTTTGTCTGAATTTCTTGTAAGACAAACGCACCGGGATGCGCAGGCCTTTAGCGCTGCTGCTGCCCGCCCGACTTTTGCGACGATTCGCCTCCGCTCGAGCGCGCGCCGCCGACGCCCTGCTCCTCCCTGATCTCCAGCGAACGGCTGCCGGCTCGCTTCGGCGGCGCCTGCAGCGCGATCTCGAGCACGCCGTCGCGGAAGGTCGCGCTCGCCGTCGACGGGTCCGCGCCCTCGGGCAGGGGTATCGTCCGGTAGAAGCTGCCGTAGCTTCGCTCGCTTCGGTAATAGCCTTGCTGTCGGCTGGTTTGATCATTCCGGCGCTGGCCCTGCAGGGTTATGGCGTCCTGGTCGACTTCCACCTTGACGTCTTCCTTCTTGACTCCCGGCAGGTCGGCCGTCACGACCAGCTTGCCATCGCGCTCGAACATTTCCAGATGCGGCGACCAAAGCGCCGCACCCGCTTCGGCGCCCGAGGTGAAAGCGCCCGGCCATCCAAGGTCGCCGCCACCCAAGGCGCCGCGCCCCAAACCGAATCCCTCGAACAGGCGGTCCATTTCATCGCTGATGCGGCGCATGACCGAGAACGGGCCGCCGCCGTAGGCTCCGTAATTCGACCAAGGGGTTGCCTGCGTGCCGCCGCGCGTCTGCAGCGATCCGCCGTACTGGCTGCCGGCGCGCTGGGCACCGAACTCCTGTTCGGCCCGCTGTCCTTGCTCAGCGCCCTGTTGGCTGCGCACCGCGCCTGCCGGTCCCATGTCGGCCGATTGCTGGCGCCCTTGCTCGCGTCCGCTTGCTTGCTTGTCGTTGGTAGCCATCTGATGTCTCCTGCAAAATCGTTGGTCGATAGAGTAACGTCCGTGACCGATCTCGCTTGCTGCCCTCGCGTGTTCTTCCCGCCGGAGCGAGCGGAAAGCATCATCGGGCCGGTTGCCGGGCCGACTCCCGCTCGCCCCGCTGGCGACGCTGGGGATCACGTCATTCTTGTTGGAGGGATCGCTGCCAGTCGATCAGATGCGGGGACAAGACCACAGGCAACGCTCGACGTTACCGAGGTTGCTGCTCGTCTTCCCTGCATGACGCCAGTGTCTCGGAAAAATACGACGGAGAAAATCAGCCCGCGTCTGATTTTCGTGTAGGACGCGTCCGCCGGTGCCGATAGCAGATCAGCTCGAGTGCCTGCCTCGCTTGGGTGGACGTCCGAAGCAGAACAGAACGCTGGCCAGCGCAAGCGCGATGACCAGCGGCGACACCAGCAGCGTCGCCAGCCAATTCCACGTTCCGGTCGGATCGAACGTGTGCAGGCACAGATACATGACCGTCGGCGCGGCGAGGGTCGCAGCGAGTGTCGCCCGCGTCGTGTCGCGAAACAAGCGCTCCGATACGACGCCGATCAGCACCGGCAGCACGAACAGGACGACGAATGCTCGCATGACTCCACCCCGCGCGGCGCGGACTGCGCTAAGCAGCTCCGCTATCGTCCCGATATTCTGCGACTTGGAGAGCAACGATGCAATCCGGCGGGGGCTCCGCCGCGGCCGGACTTCGCTCGACCGCTATCCGGCGAGGTCCGTCTCGTCGTTGGCGCGCGTCCGAAACGTGATCGAGTAGCGCAATTCCCTGGCCGGCAGCATGCTGTGCTGCCATAGCCAGCGTATCGGCCCCTGCATGACATACAGAGAGCGGGGTTCGAGCTCGAGGACCAGCGTCTGCCTTGGCTCGATGTGCGACTCGAGCGGGCGAAAGCGCATTGTGCCGCGGCCTTTGAGCGACAGGCCGAACACGACGCCGTAGCTGGGCTTGTCGCGGTGCCAGCCTATCGGCGCACCCGGTCGGTACTCGCTGACCAGCGTGTGGACGAATGCCGAGCGTACGATGCCGAAAGCGTCGGCGATGCGCTGCTGCAGTGCTGCCAGGAAAGGCGGCACAGGCCCGGAAGAAAAAGATTCGCCGTCGTCGTATGCATCCGTGGTATCGACGTCGCCGTCGGCGTGAAAATGAACGACCCGCCGGCGCGCGACGTATTGCTGGAAGCGCGCCTGACGAAACGGAAGCGGCGCTATCGCGGTCAGCAATGACGCCTCTTCCGCGCGCGTCAGAAACTGCGGCCGGTAGACGAGGCCGTGCGGCAGCCGCGGCGGCAGCTCGAAAAGCTCGCTCTGGCTTGCCTGGCTTGGCGAAAGAGCCCCCGCCGCGCGAAGGCTGCCCGATACAGCCGCCAGGTCAGCGGTGCGCTGCGGCTGGCCCATCAAGCCGGGTTACCACATGAAGACGACATGCCGGCGCGCGCCTTCCGGAAGATCCACGGTGTGCTGCTTGCGCACGCCGTTCCAGTCGGCGACGACCGTATAGTCTCCGGCGGGCAGTCGCACGAGCAGGAGCGGTCCGGTCGAGGTCGTATTGAGCATCGGGCGGCCCCGCGCGTCGCGGATGTCGACTTGGACATCGGCAATGTAAGCCCCCGGGCTGGTGTCGCCTTCCGCGCTCCGCGACGAAGCAAATTCGAGCGTCAGGGCATAGTCGGCCGACTGCTGCTTCAGCGCGTCCGCCTCCTCCTTGCCGACGCCGCCGGACAGATACTCGACTGCACCGTTGGTTTGCACCCTCGCCTCGTCGGCCGCGCTGGCAATCGGCGGCGAAAGCATCGCCATGGCCAATAACAGCAAGGTCAGCACGAGTGTCGCTATCAGCTCATGCCGCACCCGCGCCCAGGTGTTCATGATCGGGGAAACACGCGAAAGCCTGCCCGTGCTGGTCATCGTTGCTCCCTTCGGAGGCGTCGGCTGCGACGGGAATCGACCCGTCCAGCGCAACGCGATCGATTATTGGCCTCCGGAGCCCCAAAGTGAATCAGCCGGAGTCTGAATCGCCTGTAGGACATCGGAACCGGCCTTCGCGCCGAATTTGAGCGGCTGGCATAATATCGGTCCGCCTGGCCTGTCGAAGACGATAATGATCAACGCCGTACAGATCGCTGCAATCGCTGTCGCACTGGCGGTGCTGAGCGCATGCTCGAAGCCGCCCGATCCCCCGACCGCCGCGCCCAAGCCCAAGACGGACGCCATCGCTGCGGCCAATGCTGCAGCGCCCAGGGCCACGTCCACGGATGGCGTGCATCAGGTCGGCGGAATCGCCTGGCAAAAAGGCGATGTCGATGCGGCCTTCGCGGCGGCGAAGGCGGAGCACAAGCCGGTGTTCCTCTACTGGGGAGCCGTGTGGTGCCCGCCGTGCAATCAGGTCAAGGCGACGATCTTCAACCGTCAGGATTTCATCGAGCGCTCCCGCTTTTTCGTGCCGGTTTACATCGACGGCGATAGTGCCAGCGCGCAGAGACTCGGCGACCGTTTCAAGGTCAGCGGCTATCCGACGATGATCCTGTTCACGCCCGATGGCGGCGAGATCACCCGCCTGCCGGGCGAGGTCGAGGTCGATCAATACATGCGGGTGCTGGCGATGGGAATGAACGGAGCGCGGCCGGTCAAGGAAACGCTCGCCGCCGCCTTGTCGCCCGGGGACAGCGGCTCCGCCCTCTCGGCCGACGACTGGCGCATGCTCGCCTACTATTCGTGGGACACCGACGAAAATACGCTGGTCGCAGCCAAAGCACTGTCGCCGACTCTGGCACGGCTCGCGAAAGCCTGCCCGGCCACCCAGCCGGATACGGCGGCCCGGCTGCGGCTGCGAGCGCTGATCGCCGCGGCTACCGCCAAAGACGTCAAGCCGCGCGAGGACAAAGCCGCGGTCGCCGATCTCACCCGCTTGCTTGCCGATCCGCGACTCGCCCGCGAAAACTTCGACCTGTTGACCTATTACGCCGACAAGGTCGTCGCGTACATTACGCCGCCCAAGAGCGCGGCGCGCGCCCAGCTCGCGGCCGACTGGAACGCGGTGCTGGAGCGATTCGTTGCCGATCCCGCCCTATCGACCGCCGACCGGCTCTCCGCGGTCAGCGGGCGCATCGGGCTCGCCAAGCTCGACGCGCCCAAGGGTGCGCTGCCCGACCCGCTGCTGCAGACCGTGCGCGACCAGGTCGCACGTGCCGATCGTGAAACCACCGACCCGTATGCACGCCAGGCGGTCATCAGCGCGGCGGCCGACGCACTCTCCGACGCCGACCTGATGCAGGCATCCGACGCGCTGCTCGAGGCCGAGCTCAAGCGCTCGCACTCGCCCTACTATTTCATGCTCGATCTCGCCGCCAACGCGAAAAAGCGCGGCGACAAGGCGGCGGCGCTCGACTGGGAGCAAAAAGCGTATACCGCCGCCGACGGTCCGGCGACGCGCTTGCAGTGGGGCGTGCACTACGTCAATGCGCTGATCGAGCTCGCGCCGCAGGACGAAGCGCGGATCGAGCATGCGGCGAAGAGCGTGATCGGCGAGCTCGATCCGACGCCGGACACCTTCTACGAGCGCAACCGACGCGGCCTCGAGCGCATGGGCGGCAAGCTCGCCGCGTGGAACGCCCAGCGCCGGCACGAACCCGCGATGGCACGGATACGCGCGCAAATGGCCGCCGTCTGCGCCAAGTTGCCGGCGGCCGATCCGGCGCGGGCCACCTGCGACGGCGTTATGCGACCCGCCAAAGGTGCGAGCGCCTAGTGCGGTCCGGACCGGCCGTCGGGATCCGCCTCGCCGTCGCGCTGGCGCTGGCGGTCTCGCTGGCGCCTTCGGCGGACGCCGAGCCGGGTGCAGCCACCGGATCGATCAGCTACCAGAGCAGGGGCGGCCTGATCACCGTGCAGCCGAAATATGCGTACCTGGTCAAGGGTCCCGACACGGTGACCGGTAATATCGTCCGGCGCGTCGTGCTGTCCGCGTCCGAGCTCGCACCCAAGCTGCGCACCTGCGCGACGATGATGTGCGGCGACGGCGACATGACAGAAGGGCTGACGATCGATCTCGATGCCGGCGCGCGGATCAACTACTGGTTCGTAGCCGAAGGGCAGCGCGTTCAGTATTCGGGAACGGCGGAGCCGTCGTCGCTGCGGCTGAGCTCCAACACCGATCAGCGCGTTGCCGGGTCCTGGCGCCTCGACGCACGCCCGGCCGGCGGCCCGCAAGTGCAAATCGAGTTCGATGCGCCGCTGCTGAAAGTCTTCGCCAGGGCGCACTAACCGATCTGGCCCCTATTGCGTCAGCGTCCTCCTCGGCGCAGCGCCGAGTCCGAACAACTCCGCCAGCGCATGCCGGTATTGCAGGGCGCCCGTCCGCATGCTGTTGTTGTGCGTCGCGCCGTCGATCAGCAGCAGCTTCTTGGGTCCGGCCGCAACCCGGTAGAGCGCTTCGCTGAAGCGCGCCGGGACGAAACGATCGGCCGCGCCATGGACGACCAGCACCGGCAGCTTGACCTTCGCCATCTTGCTCATCGAGTCGAACTTCTGGGTCAGCAATAGCCCGACGGGCAGCCAGGGATAGGTCAGCGACTTCGCCATATCCTCGAGGGTGGTGAACGAGGATTCGATGATCAGCCCGGCGGCAGCCGGGGCTTCGGCCGCCGCGCCGTCGGCGCGGCTCAACGAGGCGGCGAGGTCGACCGCTACCGCGCTGCCGAGCGAATGGCCATAGATGAACCGCCGAGTCGGATCGGGCTGCCGCGCCGCCAGCCAGTCCCAGGCGACGTGGGCATCCTCGTACACAGTCTTCTCGGTCGGCGTGTCGCCATCGCTCTTGCCGAAGCCGCGATAGTCGATCGCCAGCACCGAAAAACCGAAGTCGCGCAGCTCCTCGATGCGGAACAGCTGGCCGGTCAGGCTCCAGCGCGCGCCGTGCAGATACAGGATCGCCGGCGCGTCGGCCCTGCCGCCGGCGGCGGGCCACCACCAGGCATGGATATGCTCGACGGCTTCGCCGCTTGCCACCGGCAGATCGAATTCCTCGACGCCGTCCGGCATGCCGGTGTACCAGCCGGGCGTGTCGCGGACCACGCGAAACGTGAGCCGGGATTCCTCATGCTGGAAGGCGGCGGTGCCGCAGGCGGTCAGCACGACAACCATCACCAGGGCAATCGCGATGCGGCGGAGGAACGGTTTGCGCAAGAGGAAGTCCATGGTAGGCATCGGGCTGCTTCGATCGATCCGGTTAGGTGTCAAGAAAAAACGCGCCGCAGGCAAGGCGCGTTGACGGCGCGGCCATAGCCGCGTCTACTTTACTTGTGATTCCGGCCCACCGGGGCCGGGGCGAAACACCGTCACCATGCCATGACCTCCGAAAACGACCGCCCGGCGTCAGCCGAGATCGAACGCCTTGTCGCCGAGCTCGAGCAGGCCGAAGCCTACGAGCAGAAGCTGCGCCAGCTGATCGTCGAAGTCAGGGACGCGCTTGCGGCGGGGCGCATCGAGCCGGCGCTTTCGATGCTTAACACGGCGCTGAGCGATATCGACAGCGCGACCGACGTGGTCGTTCCGACGCACCGCACGAAATAAGATCCGCCCGTAAATCGGCGCCGGCAGATAGCCGGTCGCCCCATCCCACGAAAGGAACGCCATGAGTTCTCCCCGCGACGTCGCCGTGGTCGTCGGCAGCCTGCGCAAGGAATCGTTCAACCGCAAAATGGCAAAGGCGATCGCAGCGCTGGCGCCGCCGACGCTGAAGCTCGAAATCGTCGAGATCGGGCAGTTGCCGCTGTACAACCAGGATCTCGAGGCCAGTCCGACCGCCGAGGTCACGGCGTTCAAGGAGCGCATCGCGCGCGCCGACGCGGTGCTGTTCGTGACGCCCGAATACAACCGCGGCTTGCCCGGCGTCCTGAAGAACGCGATCGACGTCGGCTCGCGTCCGTACGGCAAGAGCGCGTGGAACGGGAAGCCCGGCGCAGTGGTCAGCGTCTCGCCCGGAGCGATCGGCGCGTTCGGCGCCAACCACCAGCTACGTCAATCGCTAGTGTTTCTCAACGTGCCGGCGCTGCCGCACGAGGCCTACATCGGCGGCGCCGGGAAGCTGTTCGACGACAAGGGCGCGCTGACCAGCGACGACACGCGCGAGTTCCTGAAGAAGTTCCTGCATCTGTTCGAAAAGTGGATCGAGGCCAACGCGGCGCCGCGCGCCTAGTCGCTGGCGCTACTCGAACAGGTTTCGCGTCGGCTCTTCCGCCGCGACCGTTGCCGGGCTCGCCGCCTCGTCGGCGCGGCAGAGCGCGCCGACCCTGACGCCGAGCAGACGAATGCGGCGGTCCAGCGGCACGCGCTTCAGGCAATCGCTTGCGGCGCGCCGGATCGTGCGCGCGTCCTGCGTCGGCTGGGCAATCGTCCGGTCGCGCGTCAGCGTCTTGAAATTGTCGTAGCGGAGCTTGAGTCCGATCGTCCGGCCGACGTAACCTTTGCGCGTGAGATCGTCGCTGACGCCGGCGCAGAGCTCGTCGAAAATGGCGGAGAGCTCGTCGCGGTCGCGCGACGGATGCAGGTCGCGATCGAACGTCGTCTCGCGGCTGATCGATTGCGGCTCGCTGTAGGTGACCACCGGGCGTTCGTCGCGGCCGTGCGCGGCCTCGTGCATCCACGCGCCGTAATGCGCGCCGAAATGCTCGAGCAGCAGCGTGGGATCGGCGGCCGCGAGCTCGCCTATCGTACGTATGCCCAATGCCTGCAGTCGCGCACTGGACTTCGGGCCGATGCCGTTGATCCTGCGCGCCGGCAACGGCCAGACGCGCTCGGCAAGCTCGGTCATCGGCAGGAGCGTCAAGCCGTCGGGCTTGTCGAGCTCGGAGGCGATCTTGGCCAGCAGCTTGTTCGGCGCGATCCCGATCGAGCACGACAGTCCAGTGGCGCCGCGCACTGCCTGCTTGAGGGCGAGCCCGGTCTCGCGTGCGCGCAGCCAGCCATCGTCCGCGCCGCTCGCGCCGGAAAGGACGATGCCGGTCAAATCGACGAAGATCTCGTCGATGCCGCGATCCTCGATTTCGGGTGCGATCGCGCCGACCGCGGCCTTGAACAGCCGCGAGTAGCGACGATAGGCGTCGAAGTCGACGGGCAGCAGGACCGTGTCCGGAGCGAGCTGCGCCGCTTTCATCAGCCCGAGCGCCGAGTGCAGTCCGAAAACGCGTGCCTCGTAGGTTGCCGTCGTGATGACACCGCGGCCGGCATAGCCGCGCAAGGTGGCGAAGCGCCGCTCGATTCGTCCGGTGTCCGGATCGACGATCTCTTCCGGCTGATGGCGCCGCCCGCCTCCGATGACGACCGGTCGTCCGCGAAGCTCCGGATAGCGCAGCAACTCGACCGATGCGTAGAACGCATCCATATCGAGATGGGCAATCAGCCGGGCCGGTGCGACGGACATCGAGGCGACGCGTTAACGCAAAGCGACGACAGTGTAAGCGATGCTTTGGCCGCTGCGCGGTTGCGGCCGAGCGTGCGGTCAGGTGTCGAAGCCGCAGCGCCGGCGGAGCTCGGACGCGGCCTGCCCCGCGAGCAGCGCCGCAAAGCGCGCGGCCGATTCCGGCTGCTGCGCACGCGCAGCGACAGCGACGCAGTACAGCGTGGCGAGCTCGAACTCTCCGGGCAGCGGGCCGACCAGCGTGACGCCTGGCGTGGATGCGATCTCGGTGACCTGGGTGCAGCCGATCGGATGGACAGCGCGGCTTTGCGCGAGCTCGCGCATCGCGGCTACGCCGTTCGACCCCTGTCTGAGCTTTGGCGCCGTCTCGGCCCCGATACCCATATTGCGCAGCATGGCCGCGCAATGCGCGCCGGCGGTCGACCGCTCGACATCCGGAAGATAGATCGCGTCCGCGGCGAGGAAAACCCGGTGCAGCGCGGCCGCCGTCGACACATCGGGCGCCGCGTCGCCTTCACGCACGGCAATCGCCGTATGCACAGCTCCCAGTGGCGCGATCGATTCCGGCCGGACATCGCCGCCCTGCGCCAATTCGTCCAGCAGCACCGCCGTCAGCACGACGACGTCGCAAGGCTCGCCGGCAAGAAGTTTTTCCATCGTGGCGCCGACCGGATGGAAGCTCGTGCGCATCGTGACGCCCTCGCCCGCCTCGAACGGACGCTGCAGCGATTCGATCAGGCTCTGCGCGGCACCCGCGCTCAGCACATGCAGGTTGGGCATTGCGGTCTTCCCCCCGGCCGAGCGGACACCGTCCGCTGGCGAAGCCTTACTTGTCCGGCTTCGCGCCCGAAATCCTGACGATGCGCTCCCATTTGGCGATGTCCTCGCCGAGATAGCGAGCGAATTCGTCCGGTGTCATCGTCATAGCGACTGCGCCCTGCTTCGCCCATTCTTCGCGCACGCCGGGATTGGCGGTGATCTTGACGATCTCCGCATTGAGCCGCCGGACGATTTCCGGCGGCGTATTTTTCGGCGCGATGATGCCGAGCCAGAGCACCGCTTCATAGCCGGGAACGCCCGCTTCGGAGAGCGTCGGCACGTCGGGCAGCACCGAGGAGCGGACCTTGCCGCTGGTCGCGAGCGCGCGCACCTTGCCGGCGCGCGCGAACTCGCTCATCGTCGTCACGGCGTCGAACATCATGTCGACCTGGCCGCCGAGTGTGTCGGTGCGCGCCTGCGAGCTGCCTTTATACGGAATGTGCACGATGTCGACGCCCGCCATCGCCTTGAACAGCTCGCCCGCCATGTGATACGGCGTGCCGGGTCCCGACGACGCGTAATTGAGCTTGCCCGGCTTCGATTTGGCGAGAGCGATGAGCTCACCGAGAGTCTTTGCCGGCACGGCCGGATGCACGACCAAGACCAGATCGGAATAGTTGATCGGCGCGACGGGCACGAAATCGCGCATCAGCGCGTACGGCTTGTTCGGCAACAGCGATTCGTTGACCGTCTGCGTGTTCGACATCACGAGCAAGGTGTAGCCATCGGGCGCGCTCTTGGCGGCGGCGTCAGTGCCAATCACAGACCCGGCACCGGGACGATCGTCGACGATGAACGGCTGACCGAGGGCGGTTTCCAGCCGCTGCCCGAGAAAACGGGCATAGAGATCGGCCGGACCGCCGGCGGCGAACGGCACGATTATCTTTACCGGCCGGTTCGGATATTCCTGCGCCGACGCCGTCGCGACGACACAGACCGATAGGATCGCGAGCAGCTTCAAAAGCGAGCGCATGGTTCTCTTCCTTGTCGGTTCGACGATCGGGCAATCTACCGGAACTCGATCGCCCCCGCCAGTTCGCCGCGAAGGCGCACTCAGAAGCCGTACAGCCGCGCCGGGTTGTCGACCAGGATCCGGTGCCGCGTGTGTTCGTCGGGTGCCCAATCGAGCAGCAGGTCGAGCATCGCGGCATTCGACGGCGACGGATGGATGTTCGGATGCGGCCAGTTGCTCGCCCAGACGCAGCGCTCGGGGTGCGCGGCAGCCAGCGCCCGCGCGAGCGCGCTGACGTCGTCGTAGCCCGGCGGACCCGATTTCGAGGTTTCATACGGTGCCGACAGCTTGACCCAGCAGCGACCGCCGTCGAGCAAGGCGAGCAGCGCGCGAAACGACGGATGCGTCGGCGGCACGGGTTCGAGGAACTTGCCGTTGTGGTCGATGACCGCCTCCGTGGCGAGTCGCGCGATGCGCTCGGCGTGGAACGGCAGGTCGCGCCCGTCGAGCTGCAGTTGGACATGCCAGCCGAACGGCGCGACCTTGGCCGCGACCGCAGCGACGTCGTCCCACGACATCAGGCCGCCTTTGAGCATGTAACAACGCGCGCCGCGAAATCCTGCGCGCGTCAGCCGCTCGATCTCGGCATCGGCGATGTCGGGCGATATGGCCGCGACGCCCCGTCCGTTCGCGCCGAGCGCGGCGACTGCCTCTTCGGTGCATGCGTTGTCGTACGCGTAAGCGTTCGGCTGCACGATGACCGCGCGGGTGAGCCCCAGCTGGCGCTGCACGGCGCGATAGGCATCGAGCGGAGCATCCGGCGGCGGGAACAGCGACGTCGGCGCCGGCCTGTAGCGGCGATCGTAGATATGCATGTGGCAGTCGCAGGCGCCGGCAGGCGCGACGAGCCGGGGTTTGTCGTTCATGTCAGTCCCTTCGCAAATGCGACCAACGAACCGGATGCGCCGCGCGCGCCATCGTCAACCGGCGCGCTTTCGGCGGGCGAGGTCGATATCCATGAATTGCCAGTAGGTGCTGAAGACCTGCGGCCGGAAACCCTGCAGCCAGGGTTGGACAAAATCGTTCTCGCGGCGAAATATCGTCGGCAACAGCGGCATGTAGGCGCGCGCGATCGCGTTCATGCTGCGCGCGGCGGCGATCTGCTCCGGGGCAGTCGGGCTGCGCAGGAACCGATCGACCAACTGGTCGTATTCGGCCGACTTGAAGCGCGACTGATTGGCGAATGGCGGCTGGCGGCTGTCGAGCAATTCCAGAATGCCATCGCCCGTCGGAATGCCGCCGAACCCGGCGGCCGACATCTGGTATTGCCCGGCGATCAACTCCTTGACGAAATCCTGGAAGGGCGTCACGTGGAAATCGATCCGAATACCGATCGCGTCCATGTCGCGTTTCCACAAGGTCTGCATTTCGCGCGAGATCGCCGCCGCGCGCAGCGACAGCACGACGGTCAGCGGCTTGCCGTCCGGTGCCTTGCGATAGCCTTCGGTGTCGCGCTTGTCGTAGCCGAAGCGATCGAGCAATGTCCGCGCCGCGGCAGCATCGTAGAGGGACTTCGCCGGCGCCGCCGGGTCGTGCCCGCTGACGCCGGGCGGAATCATCTGGTTGGCCGGCTGGCCCTGTCCGGCATAGACGACATCGACCAGGTTCTGCGTATCGAGTCCCATCGCGATCGCGCGCCGCAGCGCGATCTTTTCGCGGCTGGTCCCGCCGACGACGGGATCGGTCATGTTGAAATCGACGAAGAACAGGAAGGGCTCGAGGCGGGCGTGACGGACGATGCCGCGCGCCGCGTATTCGGGCTTGAGCTTGTCATTGGCGAGCAGGCGGTTCGCGATTTCGGCGCGCAGCTCCACATAATCGAGTGCGCCGCGCTCGAATTCGAGCAGCAGCGTGGTGTCCTCCTCGATGACGCTGATGTCGATGACGCCTATCTGCGGGAACGTCCTGCCGCGCATGCTGCGCTCCAATTCGGCATCGGCCGGCTTGTTGCTTGCCGGAAAGCGCAGCGTACGATAGTTCGGGTTGGCTTCCAGCACGATCCGCGAGCCGACCTTCCATTCGCGCAGCCGATACGGACCGGTGCCGACCGGATGCGCGCGGATGTTCCCTCCCGCCGCTTCGACTACTTCGCGCGCGACCGCGACCACGGTGAGAAACACCTGCACCGACGGGTAATTGATTGCGTTGAGCTCGATGCGGATCGAGTGCCGGCCTACGGCGCGCAATCCCTCGATAGGTCGATCGTAGCCGAATTTCGCGCCGGGCTTGCGGGCAGCATCGACGACCGCGCGGGCGCCGATGATCAGGTCGGCCATCACCGTGTCGCCGCCCCGGCTCAAGTTCGGATCGAGGCGGCGCTTCATCGAGTAGATGTAATCGTCGGCCACGAGCTCGCGCGGCTTGCCGCGGAACGCCGGATCGTCGGTGAAATAGATGCCCGGCTTCAAATCGATCTGCCAGGTCTTGCCGCCGTCCGAGATCTGCGGCGGCCCGGTAGCCGTCACTGGCGCGAGCCCGGTAGGCGAATTCAGGTAGTCCCAGTTGTACAGGCCTTCGAAGATCGCGAAGGTCACGCGCTGTGCGGGAATGGTCGTTGCCTGCTGCGGATCGAGCGTGTCGATATCGGGCGACGCGATGTGCAGCACCTTGTTCGGATCGGCAGCTCCCGCGGCGCAGGCGGAAACTAACGCGAGCAGCACAAGCGTCCACCGCATTCGATTCGTCGTGCGAGCTGTCAAGGATCCTCCGGCGGCTGCAGCCTCCTCGGCGCAGTCGCGGGATTATGCATTAGCGCGTGTGCTCACGAAAAAGAAAGGGCCCGAAGCATCGGGCCCTTGTATGGCGACTCGGAACGCTGGCGCTACGCGGGCGGGCCGTAGTGGGTATGCGTCGGTGCCTGATAAGGCCGTGCGCCACGGACGGGGATCTGGTTGCCTTTGGCGTACATGCACTGCATGTACGCACCGTCATACTGACGCTGAACCTGGTAGTAACCGCCGTAGTAGTAGGGGCTTGCGGCCGCACTGCCGAACAGCAGGCCGGTCCCTGCGCCGATCGCCGCGCCGGCTCCCGCGTTGCCGGACGCCGATCCGATGATCGCGCCGGCGGCTGCGCCGAGCGCCGTGGCGCCGACCGCGTTCGCGGCCGCGGCGTTGTTCGCCTGGACGGGAACTCCGCCGACCATCTGCTGCGCGAACTGCTGGCAGCTGTAGGCATCGGCCTGGAACTCGTCGAACGTCTTGTTCGAGCCAGGCAGCGCCATAACGGTCGGAGCGGTAGGCACCGTCACGCAGGCGCCGAGCAGCAGCGCCGACGTCAATGGCAGAGCATACTTGATCGCATTCATCGTCGGCTCATCCTCAGCGTGGCGCCGGCGCGCCGTGCGGCGCGGCGTTCGGGACGACGGTCAGCCATCCGCTCGGGCAGTTGTTGACCTGCGGAAAATAGCCGGCGGGATTCGTGCAATAGTACGAGTACTGGTCGCGCGGGGCCGAGAACTCTCCGCGCGGCGCCGGATACGAAGGCGCTACGCCCTCTCCGCTGTCCCGCTGGATGTAGGTCGACGAAGACCCATCATCGTAATAGCCGTAGGGGTACGCGGCGGCGTACGGGTATCCGTAGGCATACGGGTAGTACCCATAATACCCATAGTACGGATAGCCCCAGTAGTACGGGTAGCCAAAGCCGAATCCAACGGTGACGTGCGAATGGCCGCCGTGCCAGCCGCTGCCGCCATGCCAGCCGCCGCCTCCGCCGTGCCAGCCGCCGCCACCGCCACTCCAGCCGCCGCTACTGTGACCGCCGCCACCGCCGCCGCCGCTGTGGCCGCCGCCGCCTCCGCGCTGGGCCAATGCAGGAACGGCCACCAGAGACAACGCGATTGCGGACACTGCCGCGATAATGAATTTTCTCATAGCAACCTCCGTAACGAATCTGAACCTTTGACTAAAACGGATCAGGCGAAGTTTCAGCTGACCGTAAGTCAACATTGTCTTCCAAATCCAATACGCAATAGTGTTGAGTGTATTCTTCAATGTAACAGTCTGTAACCTCCGTCCATTCCGAGCGCCGCAACAGCGCCGGCGCCCCAGCCGGCGCACCCGGCAGAACAACGCGGTTTTTAGTATCCTTAGCCGTTGGAATCAACTACAAAAGGACGTTTCCATGGCCAGCGATCCCGGAATGCGTACGGCGGACATGAAAATGGACGCGACTTCGCTGTTCCGCGAAGAAATCTATACCGATCGTGCTGCCGGCACCATCCGCGTTCTTATCCCCGTGACCCGCGACGGCGGTCCCGATCAGACCCGGGCGACGATCTACACCGGCGAAGCCCAGATCCTGACCAATGTAGGGCCGTTGCCGATCAGTTTCGACATTCCGGCGGCAACTCTGGGCGAAGCCGTGCAGAAATACGGCGACGCGGCCAAGGAAGGCGTCGAGCGCGCGATGCGGGAATTGCAGGAAATGCGCCGCCAGGCGTCTTCGTCGATCCTGGTACCCGGTGCAAGCCCGGGTCTGGGCGGCGGTCTGCCTCCGGCGCCGGGCAAGCTCAAGCTGCCCTGATCGCTGTGCACCGCCTCCGTCGCTAGCGCCGCGATCGACGCTCGCCCGCTGCGCCGGCTGGCTTGAGCGTCCACTCCGCCGTGGCGAACCGCTCGCGGAGGAAGTCGGCGAATGCGCGGACCTTGGCCGACAGATGCCGGCGACTCGGATAGACGAGCTGGATCGTCGATGGCGGCGGCTGAAACGCGACCAGAATCGGCACCAGCCGTCCGGCGCGAATGTCCGGGCCGGCGATGAAGTCGGGCTCGTAGGCGATGCCGCGGCCCTCGACCGCCAGCGCCTCGAGAAACCGTCCGCTGTTGGCGTGCACCGAGCCCGAGACCTTCATCTGGCGGATCGAACCATCGTGCTCCCGGAACGGCCACACATTGCGCTGCGACGCGTACTCGTAGGTCAGGCATTCGTGTCCGGCCAGATCCTCGGGGCGCCTGGGCTCGCCCCGACGCTCGAGGTAGGCCGGCGCCGCGCAACACACCAGCCTGGTTTCGCCCACCGGCCGCCCGACCAGGTTCTGGCTGCCGATGGCGCCGATGCGCAGCGCGGCGTCGAATCCCTCGTCGACGAGGTCCACGGCGCGATCGGAAAGCTCGACGTCGAAGCGCATCTCGGGATAACGGTCGATAAAGGCCGCGATTGCCGGCGCGAGATGGCGCTCGCCGAAGGTCACCGAGGCCGATAGGCGCAAGGTCCCGCGCGGCGTGATCGCCGAAGCGCTGGCCGAGCGCTCGGCTTCGTCGAGATCGGCCAGCAGTTGCACGCAGTGCTGGTAGAACACGCTTCCGCTCTCGGTCAGCGAAAGCCGCCGCGTCGTGCGATTGAGCAAGCGCACATCGAGGTGCGCTTCGAGCTCGGCGACGTGGCGCGAAACGGCGGAGACCGAAGTCGCGAGCCGCTCGGCGGCGCGGACGAAGCTGCCGCTCTCGACGACCCGGGCGAATGCCGTGATGGCCTGAAAGCGATCCATCCCAGGATTATTGCATATTTGACAATAATTAATTGACTAATAACCAATTTATCTTGTTACAAGCAAGGGTGATCATCCGTCTATCGCGCCTACTTCGGGCGTCTTGTGGAGATACGATCATGGAGGGTTCGAACCGCATCGATCTGGCGGCGTTGTTATTGCGCGGCGCGCTCGGAGTGATGTTCGTGGCGCACGCGCTGCTGAAGTACCTGGTCTTCACGCCGGCCGGCACCGTGCAGTTTTTCGAGTCGCTCGGCCTGCCGGGACCGCTCGCCTACGCGACGATCGCCGCGGAGTTGGCCGGCGGCGTGCTGCTCGTCCTTGGCGTTTACACGCGCGCCGTCGCTGTTGCGCTGCTTCCGATTCTGCTCGGCGCCGCCTGGGCGCACTCGGGCAACGGCTGGCTGTTCACGTCGCCCCACGGCGGCTGGGAGTATCCGGCGTTTCTCGCCGTGGCCGCCGCTGTTGTCGGACTTCTCGGCGGCGGGCGCTTTGCCCTGGTCTTCCCCGCGCCATCGCGCCGTGCCGCGTTCGGGCTGCAACGTGCCGACTGAATCCCTGTCGAACTGGATACAAGTGCTTCCGATAACTCACCAAAGGACATCGCGATGAAACTCTATTACTCACCGGGCGCCTGCTCGCTTTCCCCGCACATCGTCTTGCTCGAGGCCGGATTGCCGGCAACCCTGGTCAAGGTCGACACCAAGACGCACAAGCTCGCCGGCGGCGACGACTTCTACGCGATCAACGGCAAGGGGTATGTCCCGGTACTCGAGCTCGACGACGGCCGGCGGCTGACCGAAGGACCGGCGATCGTCCAGTACCTGGCCGATCTCAAGCCGGAATTGCGACTCGTGCCCGCCGCGGGCAGCTTCGAGCGCTATCGCCTGCAGGAATGGCTGAACTTCATCACTTCCGAGCTGCACAAGCAGTACGGCCCGTTCTTCGCGGCCAATACACCGGCCGAGTACAAGCCGATCTTGCGCGACAAGCTCCGACTGCGGCTCGAGTGGCTGGCCGGTCAGCTCGACGGCAACGACTATCTGATGGGTAGCCAGTTCACCGTCGCCGATGCCTACCTGTATACGATCCTGCGCTGGTCACCGTTCGTCGATATCGATCTTGCCAGTTGGCCGGTCGTCGCTGCGTACAAGGCTCGAGTCGAAGCGCGCCCGCATGTGCGCGAGGCGTTGCTCGCCGAAGGTCTGATCAAAGAGCCGGCGAAAGCCACCGCTTGATGGAACAATCTTCGGCCAAGGCACCTGTCGGTCAGCCGGGCAACCATCGCGGCGTCAGCGTCCGGCTTCCGACATTGTTCCTGTCGCACGGCTCGCCGATGCACGCGATCGAGCCCGGCGCCGCGGGTCGCGCGTGGGCCTCGCTCGGGCGCGAGCTGCCGCGTCCCCGCGCGGTGCTGATCGCATCGGCGCATTGGGAGACGTCGATCCCGCTGCTCACCGGCAATCCGGCGCCGCAAACGATTCACGATTTCGGTGGCTTTCCCGACGAGCTCTTTCGATTGCAATACCCTGCGCCCGGCGACCCTGCGCTGGCGGCGGAAGCCGTCGCGCTGCTAAAGACTGCCGGCGTGGCCGCGGGCATCGACGGTTGCCGCGGTCGCGATCACGGTGCGTGGGTCCCGCTGCGCTGGATGTATCCCGAGGCCGACGTACCGGTCGTGCAGCTCGCGATTCAGCCGGAGCTCGGGGCCGCGCATCATCTGCGCGTCGGGCGCGCGCTGGCGCCGCTGGCTGACGACTCGGTGCTGATCATCGGTTCGGGTCACACCACACACAACCTGCGCGACTGGATGTCCAATCCGCGCCGGCAGGAGCCGCTGCGTTACGCACAGGCGTTCGCCGAATGGCTGCATGATCGGCTGATCGCGCATGACGTCGATGCGCTCGTCGCCTGGCGCGAGCAGGCGCCCGAGGCGGCGCGCGCACATCCGAGCGACGAGCATTTTCTGCCGCTGTTCGTTGCGCTGGGCGCGGCGGGCGACAGCGCCAGGGTAGAGCGCTTTGCGGAAGGCTTCGAGGCCGGCGTACTCGCGATGGACTCTTACCGCTTCAAGCCGCACTGATTCTGTCGCCCGGCGA
>Ga0207683_10000313_pt1 | contig 44050 bp, 45 predicted proteins | sample KBSM73metaG_FD_184333 | JGI IMG/M metagenome (GOLD analysis project Ga0207683, IMG submission 184333) | Miscanthus rhizosphere microbial communities from Kellogg Biological Station, Michigan, USA - KBS M7-3 metaG (SPAdes) (version 2) | ecosystem: Host-associated > Plants > Roots > Rhizosphere >... | reverse complement strand
CCTTCCCAGAAAGTGGCGGCAGCTGCGAATGCCGCGGCCTCGCCCGTCAACGAGGTCGGATGCTGTTTGATTTTCTGCGGCGTATCGAAACAGACGACTTCGCCGCCGTGCTCGCCGGGTCCAGGGCCCATATCGAGAATACGATCTGCCGCAAACATGATCTGCGGCTCGTGCTCGACCACGACCAGCGAGTTGCCGGCATCGCGCAGACGCTGCATGACGCCGACGACACGTTCCATGTCGCGCGGGTGCAGGCCGATTGACGGCTCATCGAGGACGAAGAGAGTGTTGACGAGCGAAGTGCCCAGCGCCGTTGTCAGATTGATGCGCTGTACTTCTCCGCCCGACAGCGTGCGTGACTGCCGGTCAAGCGTCAGATAACCCAACCCGACGGACGTCAGGTACGAAAGGCGGGCGCGAATTTCGGCCAGCAAAAGGTGAGTGGCTTCATCGAGCGCGGCCGACGATTCGCCCGCCGGCGATGATGCAGAGCCGGGCGCCGGCAGATGCAGATCGTCGATGAACGTGCGCGTACGATCGATCGGGAGCAGCATGAGATCGTGCAGCGTGAGCCCCGGCAATGCATGCAGGATTTCGTCGTCGTAGCGCGTCCCCTTAGCGCGATGGCGCTTGACTGCTGACGCAGCGCTGCCCGGTGTTGCCGCTCTAAGCGCGCGCTCGGCGTCGTCGCGCGTACCAAGCCGCCACGCGAGCGCATCAGGCTTCAGGCGCGCCCCATCGCATTCGTCACAAGCCGTGTAGGCGCGGTACTTGGCGAGCAGCACGCGTATGTGCATCTTGTACGCTTTGGTCTCGAGCCACTTGAAAAAATTGCGCACGCCGTACCACGTCCCCGGCCACGATTTTTTCCAGTTCACCCAGCCCGGTTCGCCTTCGAGCACCCACGACTTCTGCGACGATGTAAGCTCGCGCCACGGTTTGTCCAAGGGGAAACCGCATTTCCTGGCGTATTTCTCGATGTCGTCCTGACATTCGTTAAAGCTCGGTGTCTGCCATGGCCGGATTGCACCGTCGCGCAGTGACTTGGATTCATCCGGCACGATGAGCCCGAAGTCGATCCCGATAACGCGACCGAAGCCTCTGCACGTATCACATGCGCCAAGCGGTGAATTGAACGAAAAAAGGCTCGGCCCCGGCTCTGCATAATGAATGTCGCAATCGGCGCAGTGCAGATCCGACGAGTAGCGCCAGATCGCGGCAGCATCGGCGGAATGGTCGTCATTGCTGACATGCACACTCACTTTGCCCTGTCCGACTTTCAGGGCAGCCTCGAGCGCTTCGATCACGCGGATACGCTCCGCGCTGCCTATACGTATGCGGTCCTGAACGATCTCGAGCGTCTGCTTATCCTGTCGGTGTATGCGTGTATAGCCCTGCGCTGCCAGCAGCTCTTTCACTTCCTTTTCCGAAAAATTCTTCGGTATGGCAACGCAGAACGTGACGATGAGGCGCGGGTCACCGGCCGGTTGCGACCGCGCCGCGAGAGAGGCGTAAATCGTATCCGGCGTATCGCGGCGTACGCTCTGCCCGCAGCCGCGGCAATAAAGCTGCGCGGTGCGCGCAAAGAGGAGCTTCAAGTGATCATTGAGCTCCGTCATAGTGCCAACGGTCGAGCGCGAGGTACGGACGGGATTCGTCTGGTCGATGGCGATTGCGGGCGGAATGCCGTGAATCGCATCGACCTGCGGCTTGTCCATGCGATCGAGAAACTGGCGCGCATACGGCGAGAATGTCTCGACATAACGCCGTTGGCCTTCCGCATACAGCGTATCGAAGACGAGCGACGACTTGCCTGAGCCGGATACGCCGGTCACCACGATCAGCTCGTTGAGCGGCAGCGCGATCGAGACGTTCTTGAGGTTATTCTGACGCGCGCCTTCGATGATGATCGCGTCTTCGCCGCCTGTTCTCGCTTGCGAACTGTGTCTTGGTCCTGCGCCTTCGACTGGGCTGTTATTCGGTTTTTTGCAGATTGAAGCGTTCGAATCAGGCAATGGAAGGTCTTGGCGTGCTTTCATCGGCTATCAGTGATTGATCTGCAGTGGCGCGCAAAAGCGGGTTCGAGCCCGGACATAGACCCATGCGAACTGCCGTGCGCTTTATTTATTGTACCGGACGTGTCAAGGGCCGACTTGCAGACGGCCTTGCGCCGGTGCCGGTCCGACCCATGACAGGCGAACTTAGTTCAGCGTCGCTGCGAATTTCCTTTTGCAGCCAGGTAACGAACTGCTTCACTTGCGGGCGCTCCGCTGCGCGCCCGCTCACGATGACAAAGTATTCGCGGCTGCCGGCGCGTCGTGCTGTGAACGGGGCCACCAGCGCACCACTGGCAAGCAGACGCTTGATCAGCGGTGTGCGTCCGAGCGCCACACCTTCCCCCTGTATGGCCGCCTCGATCATCTGGTCGTAATGGCTGTAGCGCGCGGCGCCTGCACTCTGTAGGCCGCTCATATCCATTGCGTCGAGCCATTGCGCCCAGCCGAGCCATGGCCACTGGCCGGCGGGATCGTCGTAATGCAGCAGCACGTGGTGCCCGAGATCGGCGGGCTTCCTCAGCGGTCGCGCGCGCTCGCGCATCAGTTGTGGACTGCACACCGGGAATACTTCCTCGCCGGTCAACGCTATTGCGCCGGCCGGCGCCCCACGCCGCTCGCAGAAACGTACGGCGATATCGATACGATCACGCACTAAATCGGTTATTTCATTGCTTGCGGCAAGGCGCACGTCGATACCGGGCTCGAGTTTGCGAAAGCGCCCTAGCCGCGGCACCAGCCATAACGCCGCAAACGACACTGTCGCCGTCACCGTGATGAGCCGCTGGTCGCCGGTCGTCAGCCGCTCGACCGCGTCGTCAATCTGGCGCAACACCGCCGCGGCCGTGCGATAAAGCGCTTCTCCTTCGGCTGTCAGCCTAAGCGCGCGATTGAGGCGCGTGAACAACGAAATCTTGAGTTGCCGCTCGAGCAACTTTATCTGTCGGCTCACCGCCGATTGGGTGACATGCAATTCCGCGGAGGCGCGCGTGAAACTCATATGGCGCGCAGCCGCCTCGAAGCCGCGCAACAAGTCGAGCGAGGGCAGACGAGTCATCGGTGGTCGCATGCGTGGCAGTCATGCGAAGGAGACGCAGATATCGTTTGTGCCGCGGGTGCGGGGTCTCGACAATTACACATGGTTAGAGGGTACAGCCACCCTTTGCCGGTTAATCGGGAGTATACGATGAACATGACTAATAAGCATGCGAAAGTCGAAGTGCCGGCGCAGGGCACAGTGTCGTTACACGATGGGGTCAACCGCAGGGTGACCTGCCTTAGCGGGTTGGTGTGGTTGACTATGGAAGATGATCAGCGCGATGTCGTCTTGTCGTCCGGCGCGTCATTCATCATCGATCGGGCCGGTCTGGCGCTGTTAACTGCGCAGCAGCCAAGCACAATTGAGGTCAGCGCACAGCCCGAGCCGGCGCGCGGGATCTGGGGCCGCACGATGCACTTCCTGAATACGACATGGGGACCCGCCGCGTTGCGACCCGCCCGCAAGTGGGTTTACTAACGACAGGACAGCCATGCCATTTATTCAAATCAAGATTAGCGGAGCAGGGAATAGCGCGTTGGCTGAGAACGTCGCCCGACGCGTGGTCGTTCTCACGCATCGACATCTGCACAAGGATCCAGCGCTAACGGCGGTGGCGGTGGAATTCGTCCCGGCAGAACAGTGGTTCGTCGCGGGCAAATCGCTGCAGGCGCAGAAAACGCGAAGCTTCTACCTACAGATAAGCATCACGGATGAGACCAATACCAAGGACGAGAAGGCCGCGTACTTGGCCGCCGTATTCGCCCTCATGAACGAGCTACTCGGTGGTGTCCACGAGAAATCGTATGTGCACGTGGTCGACGCTCGCGGCGCGGCGTACGGCTACGGCGGCATCACGCAGGAACGACGTTACGTGCTTGCCACGGCGTCGGCCGTCGAACACCGGGCGCCTGCACCGGATACTGCGTCGGCACTTACTCCGGCGTAATACCGCCCTCTTTGATGACGCGCGCCCACTTCGCGACTTCGTTGCGAATGATTGCGCTGACCGCCTCGGGCGTGCCTCCGAGCGGCTCGATCCCTTGTGCCGACAGCTTGTCTTTGACATCGCCCATCTGCAGCACAACATTCGTTTCGCGGTTCAGCGAAGTCACGATGTCTTTCGAGGTGCCCGCTGGCGCAAGCAGCGCGTAAATCGCGACCGACTCAAAGCCGGGCAGGGCAGCTTCGGCGACCGTCGGCAAGTCTGGAAGTACCGGTGAACGTTTTACCGTCGTCACGGCGAGCGCGCGCAGTTTGCCGGTTTTGATGAACGGTAAATGCGGCGGCAGGGTATCAAGCGACATGGCGATTTGGCCGTTCAGCAAATCCGGCAAAAACAATGCAGTGCCTTTATACGGAACATGCACGATGTCAATCTTGGCCATTTGCTTGAAGAGCTCGCCCGTCAGATGAATCAGGCCGCCGGTGCCCGACGACGCAAAATTAAGCTGGCCGGGATGGGCGCGCGCGAGCGCGATCAGTTCGCGCACGTTTCTAACAGGCAGCGCGGGATGCACGACCAGCACGTTCGTGATCGCACCGGTCATCGCGATCGGTGCGAAGTCCTTGCGCACGTCGTATCCCAGTGTCTTGTAATAGCTAAGCGCGATCGAATGTGACGCGATCGAGCCCATCAGCAGCGTGTAGCCGTCGGGCGGCGACTTGGCCGCTGCCTCAGCGCCGATATTCGCGCCCGCGCCGGGCCGGTTGTCGATTGGCATTTGTTGACCGATGCGTTCGGACAACTTCTGGCCGACTACTCGCGTCAAAATGTCGGTGGCGCCGCCCGCCGGAAACGGCACGATGATTTTCACCGGCCGCGCCGGATACTGAGCATTCGGCTGCGCATAAGCGGTCGCGCTCAACACGAGCACGATCCAAGCGCCAAGCGTTCGTGTACTCGCCGCGATCAGCGGTGGCACGCGTTGTCGATCAGTGGCTGAGGAAGAGTCGCGTATATAGCTCGGGCGCCGTTGTCACCTCTCATCGTCGAGGACTGCAATAACGCGCGTCCGTTTGCCGCCGGCATACTTCTCCATTTTTACGAGCACCGGAAACAATTCTTCGAGCTTTGCACGTGCTTCGTCTTTGCTCTCAAACACCAGCGGAGCACCGTCGGCTCCTCTCACGTCGTGCCAGAGTCCGTTGTCTTCCTGCGTTTCGATCTTAAACACTATCTCTCCTGAGGATTTGGGTACTTTTTGAGAGTCGCCGCGACGCTGCTAAGTTCACGAGCGAACGTTTGAAAAGCTATTGCGTCCCCTCACGTTCAATGAGCGAACTGTTTTGCGGTTGCTTCGCTTTTTGCTTTCGCAACGAGCGGTTCGACATCTTCAGCGAGCATGTAGCGCTCTGCCACCAGCTTTTGCGCCGCCGCTTCGACGCGTTTCACGTACGTTGCCTGATCCCCATAGCGTTCTTCAAGCGAGCGGCGCGGATCGTTCGCTGATTCTCGCTCGGCGCGTGTCCGCGCGAATGGCTTATACGTGCCATCACGATCGCACAGCTCGCCTTCGGGAAACGGCGCGCGATAGTAATTCCAACCGGTGTATGTGGCGAGCGGGACTGCGATGTCGGTGAGCAATATTCCCGCCGTCTCATTGCCATCGTCGTCGACCTGCGTGACCAGCGGGCGATAAGGCTTCGACATGTCCATGTCGGGTTTTATCCAGTCCTTGAGCACGCCGATTTCGTTGACTCGACGCGCGACTTGCACGCCTGGAATGGGCGGAAACTTGAGTTGCTGCGGCGTGGTGAACGTCGCCTCCTTGATACGCGGCGTGCGTGATTCGGGCGGCGCTTTGCCTTCGCTCGCCCACGCATCGAGTGCAATCAACAACGCGCGGAGCGCCGGCGTCGGACTGTGAGGATTGCGAGAGTTGACGCATGAGCCCGGTGTCGATGTCATCCACGCCGCACCACCGTGCTGCGTTCCGGCAATGAGATACGCGCGTGCGTTTGCGGGCAGTTCGACATCACGTTCACCGAGCGGATTGGTCACCAGGAGGGACGCACCTTTCTGCCAGTATTCGGTCGACGTATTGGTTTCCATCCACAGCGGATCGAAACCGTCATTGCGAAACAGGCTGCCGGTTTTGCCGGTGACTGGATCCGTCATGCGCGCGGTCGAAAAGGGAAACGCATTTTCCGGAAACATGCGGTCCTCGTGCTGCGTGTTGGTACGATTCGCCTGCGCAAACTGCGCGTTCAGGAACACGCCTCCTGCACCCGCGGTATGCGCAAGCATGCCGTCGAACACTTTGCGCGCGCTTTCGTCCTGATTGAAGCCGTCGCGTACGAAGTCGCGCAGGAAGCGCCCGCTCTGCGAAATACCGAATGCAAGGGCAGTACGAATTCCATCCCGCGCCGGATTTTCAGCGCCTTTCTCGTCAGTGCGTGCATTGCGCAGAAACGAAATCAAGTCGCGCGTCGCCGCCATGCCGATTCCTAGTACGCGCGGATCTTTCGCCGGATAGTGGAAGTCGTATAACGAGCCCGGCTCCGGCGCAGTGCCTTGCGGCAGCAGTTGGATTTCCCGCGAGCTGACGTATGCCCATCCGCCGGCCGCGATCTCGCGCCGCGGGTCGGCTTCACCGCGCCGCACGGTGAGCTTCGCCTGCGATTGGTCGAGCGTCGCAGCGTCATACGAAAGCCGGAAGGTCTTGCGCTGGGGACTGCGGGTGCCGTTGACAAGCTCATCGCGAATCATCCGCACGATGGGCTTGCCGCCATCGGTTGCGATGACCGGATTCATCGCCATGCCGTTATTGGAGCGCGGCGCTTCGGAATCCCAACCACTCCACACCAGGGTGTAACCGATGCGGAACAATAAGCCGGTCCCGGCATCGGCCAGCGTCCTCGGGTCATTGGCGCCGGCCACCGATTCGGTGCGCGCGTCCATGAGGCGCCCGTGGATGAACTTGCGGCCCCGGTTCGTCACATCGTAGACGATCTTGCGGTTGCCGCGCGCCGCATCGACCGGTCGCAGCATGAAAAAGTCAGCTTCGTATCCGACGGCGCCGCGCGCGTTGCGTGGCGCTTTGTCGAGATCGACGATGATCTTGTTGCGCGCATCGGCAGGATCGATTTCGCCTTTGAACGTGCCGCGCACACGCTCGTATGCGCCCGTGTTGCCGAATGTCGCGCCGTCCGCGAACGGCTCTACGGCAACAACATTGATCTCTGTCACGCGCGCATGCGCCGGCGCCGCGATACTAATAATCGTACACAGTGCGCTGTATGCGAAAGACTTCGTAAAGATCACTGCGGCCTCGTCAAGATATGCGCGGAAGGAACGTTGTAACTATGCGTTTGCTTAAGTTCGTACGACGGCCGGTTGGAAGCCGTTAGAAGCGAATGCGTTAACGCGCGGCAAGCTGTTCAGCATTCATGAGCAGCATGTCGAGCTTGTCAATCAGCGGGGCGCACTCCTGGTTACCATCCATGAGCTGAATGCTGTTCTTCAACCGCCCTTGAAGATCGACGGCACTCAGCGCTGCAGTATCCGTAAGCAACTGTACTACATCCTGCATTTGCATGGCGTCTGCGAACATCCTGCATTCGACGAGCATCCTTTCAATCTCCGCGCGAGTCATATCGGTGCGGAATTTCATCGTCGAATCGAAGCTCATCGCCGGCTCCCGTCATATTCTTATATGAACGACCATGACATTACGCTGTAAGCGCACGCCGCCACAAGGGATAAAAGCGGCCACGGTGCCGCGCGGCGTCGCGCATTCCGCTATGATTGCCGACTTTCACATTCGCAGAAGATTCGTTCGCCATGGCTCAATATGTTTACACGATGCAGCGCGTCGGCAAGGTCGTGCCGCCGAAGCGGCAGATACTGAAAGATATTTCATTGTCGTTTTTTCCCGGGGCGAAAATCGGCGTGCTGGGCCTGAACGGTTCGGGCAAATCGAGCCTGCTCAGAATTATGGCCGGCGAAGACAAGAATTTCGACGGCGAAGCGGTTCCGATGCCCAACATGCGCATTGGTTTCCTGCCGCAGGAGCCGCAGCTCGATCCGGATAAATCCGTGCGTGAAACAGTAGAAGAAGGCCTCGGTGAAATCGGGGAGGCGAAGCAAAAGCTCGAGGAGATCTATGCCGCGTATGCCGAACCGGATGCTGATTTCGACAAGCTGGCGGCGGATCAGGCAAAGTACGAAGCCGTGATAGCAGCCGCCGGCGGCGATACGGAGCATCAGCTTGAGATTGCCGCGGACGCGCTGCGGCTGCCGCCGTGGGAAGCGCAGATCAAACCGCTCTCCGGAGGAGAAAAACGGCGTGTTGCTCTCTGCCGCCTGCTGCTATCGAAGCCCGATATGCTGCTGCTCGACGAGCCGACCAACCATCTCGATGCGGAAAGCGTTGAATGGCTCGAGCAGTTTCTGCAGAAGTTTGCGGGCACGGTCGTGGCGGTCACGCACGACCGCTATTTTCTCGACAACGCTGCCGAATGGATCCTCGAGCTCGACCGCGGTCATGGCATACCGTGGAAAGGCAATTACAGCTCCTGGCTCGAGCAAAAGGAAGCGCGGCTCGAGCAGGAGGAAGCGACGGAGTCTGCGCGGCAGAAGACCATCAAGCGCGAGCTCGAGTGGGTGCGGCAAAATGCGAAAGGACGCCAGGCAAAAAGCAAGGCGCGTCTTGCGCGCTTCGAAGAGCTGTCATCGCACGAGTACCAGAAGCGCAATGAAACCCAGGAAATTTTTATTCCAGTCGCCGACCGCTTAGGCGACAGCGTCATCGAATTCAAGGCTGTCAGCAAAGGGTACGGCGATCGCCTGCTGATCGACGACTTGTCGTTTGCAGTGCCGCCCGGCGCCATCGTCGGCATCATCGGTCCCAACGGCGCGGGCAAGTCAACGCTGTTTCGCATGATCACTGGCAGGGAAAAGCCGAATAAAGGCGAAGTGACGATTGGTCAGACGGTCAAGCTTGCGGTCGTCGATCAGTCACGCGATGAGCTCGAGGCGGATAAAACGGTATTCGATTTCATCGCGCATGGCTCCGACATGCTCAATGTCGGCAAATTCGAAATGCCGTCGCGCGCCTATCTCGGGCGATTCAATTTCAAAGGCACCGACCAGAGCAAGAAAGTCGGTAATCTGTCAGGCGGAGAGCGGGGACGGCTGCATCTTGCATCTACGTTGATCGAAGGCGGCAACGTGCTGCTGCTCGACGAGCCATCCAACGATCTGGACGTTGAAACCTTGCGTGCACTCGAAGATGCGCTGCTCGAGTTTGCGGGGAGCATTCTCGTCATTTCGCACGACCGTTGGTTTCTAGATCGCATCGCCACTCACATCCTCGCCTTCGAAGGCGACTCGAAAGTGGCGTTCTTCAATGGCAACTATCAGGAATACGAGGCGGACAAGCGCAAGCGCCTCGGTGCGGAAGGCGCGAAGCCCAAGCGTGTACGGTTCAAGCCGCTCAAATAGCGCGACAGCCTGAGGCGGCGAAACTTGCGCTCGCGAAAGGCAGCCGTCGCCTTTATCTTCGTTACGGTCTTGCTTGATATGCTCGCACTCGGCATCGTGCTGCCGGTGCTGCCGAAGCTCGTCGAGCGTTTCCTCAATGGCGATACAGCGCGTGCTGCGACTATCTATGGCGTATTCGGCAGCGCATGGGCGCTCATGCAATTCATCAGCATGCCGCTGCTTGGCGCCTTGTCCGATCGCTACGGCCGGCGGCCGGTAATACTGTTCTCGTGCGTTGGCCTCGCATGCGATCAGGTGCTGATGGCGCTTGCACCTAACCTCACGTGGCTGTTTGTCGGCCGGCTCATCTCCGGCGTCAGCGCCGCAAACATCAGCACTGCGTACGCCTACATCGCGGATGTAACTGCGCAACACGACCGGGCGCGTGCATTCGGACTCATCGGGACTGCGGCCGGCATGGGGCTCGTGCTTGGTCCGGCGTTGGGCGGTGCACTCGGCGCGGTTGGGCCTCAAGTTCCATTCTGGCTCGCGGCGGCACTCTCAGCCGCAAACGCGCTCTACGGGTGGTTCGTGCTGCCGGAATCATTGCCGCCCGAGCGCCGCCAGGAGTTCGCATGGTCGAAAGCGAATCCAATCGCTGCATTGAAGCTGCTCAAGTCGCACAGGCAGTTGCTGGGCCTGGCAACGACGGATTTCCTATTTCAGCTGGCGCGCATTGTGCTGCCGAGCACGGCGGTGCTTTACATCGGCCATCGTTATGGCTGGGGAGAAACGGCAGCGGGTCTTGTGCTGGCGAGCATCGGCGCGTCTGCCTTGATCGTGCAGGGCGGTCTTGTCGGTCCTGTCGTCAAGCGCTTCCGCGAGCGCCGGGCGCTCCTCGCCGGACTCGCATTCGGCGCGGCAGGGATGTTGGTGTTTGGTTTGGCGCCGTCGGGATTGGTCTTTGCTGCGGGAATTCCGCTGCTGGCGCTATGGGGCTTTATAGAGCCGTCTGCCCAGGCGCTGATGACAAACCGCGTCAATGAGTCGGAGCAGGGAAGATTGCAGGGCGCCGCTTCCTGCGTGCAAGCGGTTGCGGGCATGATAGGTCCGGCGATTTTCACGCAGGCATTCGCATTCTTCATAGCAGCGGATAGGAGCGTTGAACTGCCGGGCGCGCCGTTCGTGATGGCGGCGTTGTTGCTAGCGGGCGGCGTCGCAGTCGCGTGGCGGACCACTCACGGCAAACGCAGTACGCAGACTAAGAAACTTTATTGACGTACCGCGCATCGGTCTTGGTGCTGGCGACGATTCTAATGATTCGCAAGCGCGCGTGCCACGCGCTCGCAGGGTGCGCCCTATCTGCTCGAACAGAAGCGCCGATTAGCGCGCGCGGCCATGCGGCGCAAATGGCGCCGCCAACTTCATATCCGCAACGAACCGCTCATATTCGCGGGCTTTGTCTTCGGGTGGTACGCGCAACAGAAACGATGGATGTACTGTGATGAGCAATTGAGTGCCGGGCGCAAAGTCGATGAGGCGGCCGCGATTTGCTTCGATTCCGGTTGCGCGTCCGGTCAACGCCCGCGCGGCGGTCGCGCCCATTGCAACAATCAGCGCGGGTTTGACCAGTGTGACTTCGCGCTCGAGCCACTGATAGCAGGCGGCGATTTCGGCATCGGCGGGCTTCTTGTGCAGGCGGCGCTTGCCGCGCGGCTCGAACTTGAAATGTTTGACCGCGTTTGTGACGTAGACCTTATCGCGATTCACAGCCGCGTCGTCGAGCGCGCGATCAAGAATCTTACCCGCCGGCCCCACGAACGGATGTCCGGCGATGTCCTCCTGATCGCCGGGTTGCTCGCCGACGAGCATGATGCCGGCGTGGGCGGGACCTTCTCCAAACACGGTTTGCGTCGCAGGTTTCCACAGCGGGCAATCTTTGCAGTCCGCGGCTGCCCGGCGTACTTCGTCGAGGCTGCCGCTTTGAGGGGCACTGATCGGGCGCGCGCCGGGCGCCGAAACGGCGCGACGCTTTCTGGGAACCGACGGAGGACGCTCGACCATATCGTGCGTGCGTTGTCTTGCGCTGGCAATAAGCGGTGTGATCAACGTCGCCTCGGGAAGGTTCCGCCAGTATTTTCTCGGCATCTCTGTTTGCATCGCGCTTATCTTCAAACGCGCCGGATTGAAGATGCTGGCGTAGTAAGTTCGCCACAGATCCTCGAGTTGATCGTCGCGTGGCGCGTCTTCGCGTGCCGCGCCGGCGCCGAACCAGAGCCTGCCGTCATCCCAATGGGCGCTCGTTTCAGGTGTAAGAATTGACCAGTGCTTGCTCGTAAACCGCCTTGCGAAGAACGGAGCGGTGGCCTCGACGATGTGGTGCGCCGGCTCGAACCAGGCCACATAACGCGGTTCCGTGTCCATACATACTTCGCGGAAGCGCACGAAGGCTTTCATCTTGTGCTGATCACGCCGCACTGCCTTTGCCATTGAGGTTGCACGCGCGACGTCAGCATCAACCGTGAGCTCCATCAAACGCGGCTCATCGCGCAGGCGCCATAGCAGGCGGTAAAGCAGCGCAAAGCGCTCTTTATCGCTGTGCATGATCACAAGCGCGCAGAGCGCGATAAACGCACGCGGGACGGTGAACGCGGTCTGCCGTTTCGCGTCAGCGTGATAGTTAGAGGGCGTTGCAGTCGCAAACAAGCCAGGCACTTCGTTGCCCACGCTCCACTCGGTCGCATGCGGAGGGATGTTTTCAGCAGCCAGCCGGCGAGCCGCTTCGCGCCAGCCCGCGAAATCAGTGGCGTTGGCTAACGCAATATGCTGCATGTGCTATGACGCTGAATCGAAGAGCGCGAGCTGCTGCGGCGACGGACGCACGGATGCTTCGAGCGCCGCTGTATCGATATCGGCGCGTGATCGATGGCCCGGCATCGTTATGAAGGGAAGTATTTTCCTAAGCGGTAGATGCAGTCTTTGCAAGTCGTCGCAGCAGACAGCGCGCACGCGGCGGGCGGCGATCACGCGGTCGACCGAACGAGTGCCGAGACCCGGCACTCGCAGTAACATTTCGCGCGGCGCCCGGTTGAGATCGACGGGAAAGCGATCGCGATGCCGCAGCGCCCATGCAAGCTTTGGGTCCATGTCCAAATCGAGCATGCCGTCGGGCGACGTGACGATCTCGTTCGCGCTGAAGTCGTAAAAGCGCATCAGCCAGTCGGCTTGATACAGGCGGTGCTCTCGCACAAGCGGCGGGGGCTTGAGCGGCAACGCTGCGCTGGCATCAGGGATCGGACTGAACGCCGAGTAATAGACGCGCCGCAGGCGATACGAGCTGTATAGATTTGCGCTTGTTTCGATAATCGCGCGATCATCCGCTGCGTCTGCACCGACAATCATTTGGGTGCTCTGGCCCGCAGGCGCAAACCGTGGCGCCCGTTTAGCGGTTTTTCTGTCTTCGTCGTTCTCGTCGATGCGTGCGCGCAGCCGCCCCATCGAACGCCGGATCGCCGCGTTGTCCTTTTCGGGCGCGAGCTGGCGCAATCCCTGTGCGGTAGGCAACTCAATATTGATGCTCAGTCGATCCGCATAACGGCCGGCTTCGGCGATCAGCTCATCACTCGCGTCCGGTATGGTCTTGAGATGGATATAGCCGCGAAAATCGTGGACATTGCGTAGAGTGCGCGCGACCTTCACCACTTGCTCCATTGTGTAGTCCGGTGACTGAATGATGCCGGAGCTCAGGAACAGACCTTCTATGTAATTACGTGTATAGAAGTCGAGCGTGAGCTTGACGACTTCGTCGACGGTGAATCGAGCGCGCGGCACATTGCTCGAAACGCGGTTGACACAATAAAGACAATCGTACGTGCAGAAATTGGTCAGCAGTATCTTGAGCAGAGAAATGCAGCGGCCGTCCGGCGCATAGCTATGGCAGATACCCGAACCTTCAGTGGAGCCGATGCCAGTGCCGCCGAGCGAATTGCGTTTCGAGGCACCGCTGGATGCGCACGACGCATCGTATTTCGCGGCATCAGCGAGGATTGCCAGTTTTCTTTGTATTTCCACTATTGGACAGGCCTGAGCCTTTATGACCTGGCGCGAGAAGGAAAATTCCTTCGACTACGGAGCGCGAACTGCGGCACTCCCACCGATCACGCTGTTAGCTGGCGCACCATCTGGTCTATATAGCGCAATGTTACATCTTGCATTTCTTCGGGCTTGAGATTGCTGATGGGATGCGGCAACTCAATATAAGCGTGCCCATCCATGCCTTTGGCGCGAAACTGGAAGACCGCCGCGTTCTTGAATGCGGCGGTGATGATGGTCGTCGCGGGAATGCCGCGTTTTTCGAATTCTATTGTGTCGTGCACACTGCACAACGTGCAGGAGCCTCACCCGCCGACAGCGGCGACGGCCACCTGCACGTCGCGCGCCATCTCATCGATCAATGAGTCAATCGCGGGTTTGGAGTAGTGTTCTTTGCGGCGGATGATTACATCCGCAACGCCGTAGCGCTCGCGCAGCGCGCTCGCGACCGTCGCGAGTATCACGTCGCCCTGTTCCTTGGTGTTGTCCAGCAGGCCGATCACTTTGCCTGCGAGGTCCATGGGCCGTGGCGCCGGCGCTATAGTCGCTTTGCCGCCACCGGCGGTCGGATCAATAAATGGAAGTGCACTCATGTAATGTCCTTTGCGGGCTGATTGGCTTATTAAGTTTCGTATTTTCCATGCACCGCCCGGCTTCCACCGCTCCACCCATGACAGATTGCGGTGCATGGACCCCACCCGCCGGCAACGATCAGCTGCAAATCCTGCGGATCCTTGATTGCGGGGATGAAACACTCGTCATCATCCGGATTCACTTCGATCGGGAACTGCAGCGCGCGCTCGCGCCGCCAGTTGCCGCCGCCTTTGAGATCACGCACTTTGCGTCCGGCGCGTTTATACAGTTCACGATGAACATCGAGACGGCTCATACCGGCGTTTGCGCAGATCGCTGCATGCTGGGGACCCATCGCAACCACCATATCCGAACGCGCGTGCATGTTCCACGAACCCATGCCCGTCATGCCATCCGCAATGCCAGTGAGCAGCCGGTCCGGTTCCTGGCTCACATCATCGAAACAGAGCCGCGGGCTTTCGACCATCGCGCAGGTGATAACGTCATCCTCCGCTGTATAGCCCTTCGATACCGCCAGGCTTTCCCATGGCGAGCGTGCTACGTTTTCAGTGATGCACGCCGTGTAGCGCAGCGGTGTTGCAAAAATAGTCGCCGATGCGATGCCGGCAATACCGCCGCCGAGGTTCATCATCATCAAGCGAATTGCTCGCCCGATCGATGCATTGGCGCGAAAGCCGGGACCGAAACAACCGTTGCCGCCGTGTATGCCGATCTTTTGCGCATAAGGGCCATTGACGATCATCAGAGGCGCGACGCCATGCATGGTTCCCTGTACGCCGTTCATGTTGAATTCATCACGTAGCATGAGTTTGACTGCTCCGAGCACAACCGGCAGGTATTCGGGTTTGCAGCCGGCCATAAGTGCGTGGATGGCGGCAATGCGCACGGTGACCGGCTCGAGCATCGGCGGTATGCGGCCAATGACTTCTGCAGGGTCGCGCCCGGTGCTGGTCAACATACGCTGTACACGCTGTTCCGTCGGCGTAACGACGGGCAAGCCGTCCGACCATTGCTTGTCGAGGAAGAATTCGAATTCGTCTACGGGCGCCGTCGATCCCATTTCAGTACTCGGTGTCAAATCGTGTATGTCCCATGCACTGCGCGGCTGCCGCCGCCCCACCCATGACAAACCGCTGTCAGTGGACCCCAGCCACCAGCGACGATCAGATGCAAATCGCGCGCATCTTTGATGACCGGCACTAGAGCGTTGTCATCGTCGGGATCGACATTCATCCTGAGCGCTCGCTCGCGTCGCCAGTTGCCGCCGCGTTTCAAGTCACCGACGCGTCGCTGCGCGAGTTCACACAGCCGCCGGTGCGTGTCATCGCGCGTCAATCCGGCGCGTGCGCAGATGGTTGCCTGCTCCGGTCCCATCGCAACGACCATGTCCGAACGCACATGCATGTTCCACGAGCTCATCGCCGCCATCGAATCAGCGATGCCGGTAAGCAGGCGCTCGGTATCCTGACTGACGTCGTCGTAGCAGAGGCGTGGACTCTCTACCATCGCACACGTGATGACGTTGTCAGCAGGTGAATAGCCGCGCGATATCGCCAGTGTGTCCCACGGCGTGCGCTCTACGTTTTCCGCCAAACAAGCGGTATAACGCAGTGGCGTTGAGAAAACAGTGGCAGAACCGACACCCGGGATACCGCCGCCAAGGTTTAAAAGCATCAACCGTATTGCGCGGCCGATCGAAGCGTTGGCGCGGAAGCCCGGGCCAAAGCATCCGTTTCCCCCGTGCACGCCGATTTTTTGCGCATAGGGTCCGTTGACTATCATGAGCGGCGCCACGCCGTGCATGGTTCCCTGCACGCCGTTGAGATTGAATTCCTCGCGCAACATAAGCGCGATGCCGCCGAGCACAACAGGCAGGTACTCGGGTTTGCAGCCCGCCATCAACGCATGAATCGCCACCGTGCGCACCGTCGCCGGCTCCATTGCCGGTGGGATGTTGCCGACGATTTCGGACGCATCACGGGTCGTTCCTGTGAGCATATGAGCGACCCGCGGCTCAGTAGGCGTAACGACAGGCAGACCGTCGGACCAGTTCTTTTCGAGAAAGAACTCGAACTCGTCGACGGCTTCCATCGGTTCACGAGTACTGCCCATTGCCTAGTCGGCTTTTATGTTGGCTGTCTTGATCACCTTCGTCCACTTTTCCTTTTCAGCCTTGATGAAGCTCGAGAACTCATCGGGCGTGTTGCTGAGCGGCTGCGTGCCAAGCGACGTATAGAGCTGGGCGATTTTCGGATTGGCAATTGCGCGAACTATTTCATTATGCAGCCGCTCGACTAACTCCTTCGGCGTCCCCGCGGGTGCAAGCAGGCCGTACCACTGCGTGACGTCGTAACCGGGAAGCAGCTCATTCATTGCGGGCAACGGCGGCATTGACCGCTTAGGGCCCGTGGTCGCCAGCGCGCGCAGTTTGCCACTCTGCGTGTGCGGCACCACGGATGGCCCGCTGCCGAACATCATCGTTGATTCACCCGACATCACGCCGATTGCTGCGGGCCCGTTGCCTTTGTACGGAATGTGCACGGTGTTCACATGCGCGAGCAGATTCATCAGCTCGCCGGCAAGATGCGGCGCGCCTAAATTTCCGCTCGACGCATAGGTGAGCTTATCGGGATTGTTTTTGGCGAGCGCGAGCAATTCCTTAAGCGACTTTACCGGCACAGAAGGATGCACTGCCAGCACGTAATCGGACAACGCCACCAGACTGATCGGCGCAAAATCCCGAATCGGATCGTACGGAAGCTTGGGCGTCGCTGCGGGCAGAATCGCTAGTGGCGCGACGTTGCCGAGCACGATCGTGTAACCGTCAGCCGCGGATTTTGCGGCGAGCTCAGTGCCAATCAATCCGCTCGCACCGCCGCGTGTGTCGACGATTACCTGCTGACCCAACTGGTCGGACAGTGCCTGCGCGATAATGCGCGCAGCCGCGTCAGTGCCACCGCCGGGCGGATAAGGCGAAATCAGCTTGATCGGCTTGGTCGGATAAGTCGCGGCCGTTTGTGCATGCACGTCGCTAGCGGATACAAGTGCCAATGCGATGCACGCGACGGGTCGTAATACGTTCATGACTTCTCCAGTGGATGTCGCCAGGTGTTTGCGCTCGTCCGTCAAATGTTTCGCAGAGTTTCGAGCGCAGTGCGGCAGATATACGCGCTCTCTATGTTAGCTCAGCGTTTGAGCGGGCACCAAGGCCCGTCACCCTTCAAGGTGATGCGCGGGATCCGCAGTCCATTTATTAAATGCAGGGCGGGCTTTGATCTCCGCATACCACCGCGCGATATGCGGCGGCACTTCACGCGCGAGTCCCAGCACGTGCCAGCGGTGCACGCGTAACCCGAGCGCGATGTCACCGTACGTGAACCGGTCGCTCGTGATGAACCGCGTGCGGGCCAGCTGGTCGTCAGCGATTTGCAAAGCGCGCTCGAATTTTTTGCATGCTTTTTGCAGCACGAGCGGGTCCCGTTGATCGGCGGCCAGGCGGATGACATGCATCGCCATGTCGTGCTGCGGCGGCAGAAGCTCGTTATTTTCCCAGTCGAGCCAGCGGCTCGCCGATGCAAACGTGCGAATGTCCGAGCCGTAGAGCAAATCCGGCGCGTACTGCATGGCGAGATAACGCACGATCGAGTTCGATTCCCATAGCACAAAGCCATCGTCTTCTATTGTGGGAACGCGCCCGTTTGGATTCTTCGCACGGTACTCAGGTGTGTCGACAACGCCGAACGGCTTATTGCCTTTGGATACATGACCGCCGCGCCCCATCTCGGCACTCGCGAGGATGAACTCGAAGTCGATACCGATTTCAGCGAGCGTCCACAGCACTTTTTGCGTGCGCCCGGAACTCGGCCGTCCCCACAGCTTCATCATTGGATCGTTTACCGGCGTTCGCCGCTTACGCACCGCGCAGTGAGCGATCGAGGCCGCGCAACAGCGGCAGGATCACGTCGACGTTCGGCGTACTGATGGTCAGTTCGCGAGCGAAAGCCTGAATCTGCCCGAGCAGCGCCTCGACCTCCATCGGGCGCTTCTGCAGCACATCCTGCAACATCGAGGGACGCTGGCCCGGCTTGCCGCGACGCGCGAGTTTTTCGACATCCATGTCCGCCCGCAAGTCCCAGCCTTGTGCAGCCGCAACCTCCAGCGCTTCGCGCATCACTTTCATCGAGAGTTCGCACAGGCCCGGATCGGTACCTAAACCGCCAAGATCGATCTGAGTCAGCGCCGAGAGCGTGTTGCCGGACGCGTTCAACGCAAGTTTCTGCCAGATATCGCGCCGGATGTCGGTTGATAGTCTGGTATCGATATTTGCCCGGCGCAACATGTCAGCAGCGGCAGTGAGGCGCGGACTCGAAGAGTTATCGGGCTCTCCGAGTATGAAATGATTGACGCCGGTATGTACGATCACGCCAGGTTCGACGAGATCGTTTGGACAGTGGACGACACACCCGAGCGCACGCTCCGGCTTCACATAGTTCCACAACGCGTTGTCGGGATCGAGCAGAGGCAGCGTCGCTGGTGTGCCCGGAAGCGCATGGCGCCACCACCACGGGATGCCATTGATCATGAAGATCGCACAGCCGTCCGGCGCCAGCAGTTTGCCGATTGCCTGCGCTGCTGCGGGCATCGCCGCCGTCGCCTTCACAGCCACCGCGACCACATCCTGCGGTGGCAGCGTTGACGGGTTGTCGGTCGCTACCGCCGGCTTCGCACGAAGTTCCGCGCCGCCGGACCGGAGCGTGAGCCCGCGTGTGCGTATCGCCTGCAATTGCGCGCCGCGGGCAACGATCGAGACTTCGTCGGCGTTCGCGGCTACGAGTCTCGTCGCGATATTGCCGCCGACCGCACCGGCACCGAATATACAGACCTTCATGCAAGCTCCCTAGGAATAGCCGGTGTCGACCGGCACAGAATGTAACGCGGGCGCCATCATAGCTTTTTTCCGGCAGCACATGCGAAGCTCATTGCTTGATCTGGAAGTTGCCCGCTGCGTATACTGCCGCGCCTGGCCGTCAGCACTGCAATGTCATGATCACATCAATGAAATCTGCACAATGCGTAATCGTTTATGCGTGCGCGCTGCTGGCATGCACGTCTGCGTCGAGCCAGGATTACCCGAGCCATCCGGTACGCATCGTCGTCGGCTTCGGCGCCGGTGGTCCCGATACGACTGCGCGCATCGTGGCGGCGCAGCTCTCTGCGCAAACAGGTCAGCAGTTCATCGTCGACAATCGGCCCGGTGCAAATGGCATCATCGGCGCCGAGATTGTTGCGCGAGCGGCGCCGGATGGCTATACGCTACTGGTAACGTCGGCATCGTTCGCGGTGAACCCCAGTATCTACAAAAAGATGCCGTTCGAGCCGGTGAAGGACTTCGCACCGGTTTCCCATCTCTGCTCGTCCGACGCACACATCCTCGCCGTGAGTCCGTCGCTGCCGGCCCAGAATGTCAAAGAGCTTATTACGCTGGCGAAGAAGCCCGAAAGCCGCATTTCCTACGGCTCACCCGGAATCGGCAACACCGTGCATCTCACAGGCGCGCTCTTCAACGCGCGGGCAGGGACGAATATGGTGCATGTTCCATATAAGGGGGCAGGCGCGGCGATCGGTGCATTGATGGCCGGTGAAGTGCAGGTGATGTTCGTTACGCCAACGCTCGGATTGCCGCTGATCAAATCCGGAAAGATTCGCGCGCTCGCTTACGATTTTCCGACGCGTGCGCCATTCCTGCCGGACGTTCCGACCTTAGCGGAAGCAGGCGCGCCGCCGACGCAGATCGATGCGAGCTGGCATGGCATGTTCGCGCCGGCGAAGACGCCGCGCGCAGTGCTTGCAAAGCTCGAACAGCATGTGCGCACTGCGCTTGCCCAACCCGATGTGCGCGAGCGCTTTGTCAAGCTTGGTCTGCATCCGATCGGCGACACTTCTGCCGAGTTCACACCGTTCGTTGCAGATGCGATCAAGCGCATGGGCGAAGCGGCGCGCGTGGCAGGCATTGAGAAAGAATGAACGGCAATCATTAACCAGTTCAGGAGAAATGCAATGGCAGGTTTTATCAGGCGTGTGGTAACGGGGCATGACAAGAACGGCAAGGCGGTGGTAGTTTCGGACGGGCTTGCTCCCGCTGTGAAAACAAACCCGCTGCGGCCGGGTCACCGCTCGTCCGATATCTGGAAAACAAGCGCCGCCCCGGTGCCGCTAACTGCCGCGGAAGCCGATCCCACGCTCGGACCACGCACCATCCATCCACCATCGCGCGGAACGGTCATCCGCATTGCAGAGATTGCGCCCGAGTCTGATGAGATTCGCAACCTGACTCCTGAAGGCGCGCGAGCGGTGTTCGCCGCAATGGGCAATGAGGCCGCGTCAACTTTCGGTCGCGGCGGCCGACACCCGATGATGCATCGTACCGAAACGATCGATTATGCCGTGCTGCTCGAGGGAGAGCTGACCTTGCTTCTCGATGATGAAGATGTCGTGCTAAAGGCCGGCGATGTCGTGATCCAGCGCGGCACTAATCATGCATGGAGCAATCGGTCGGGAAAACTTTGCCGCATACTGTATGTACTGATTGACGGCGAGTTCGATAGCGAACTGTCGAGCAGGTTCAAGACAGGCGCGGGGCACTGAACTATACCGGCGTCTCCGCGGCCGTTACTTCGAGAGTAATCCGGATTGCGCGTACCAGTTCGTCGAGCGATAGTCCGGGCGCTCCTTTCGAATCTTCCGGTGTCGGTGCCTTGAGCGACGGCACATGCAGGAGTCCAGCACGCAGCTTCCGGTGCGTTGTCGCCGTGAGATGCATGACACCGTAGAGCACGTGGTTGCAGACGAAGAGTCCGGCGGTGTTCGACACTTCCGCGGGCAGCCGGGCCGCGATCAGCGCGCGGACGATGGCTTTGATCGGTAACGTTGCCAGATAAGCGGCCGGGCCGCTCGACATAACCGGTACATCGATTGGAGAGGCGCCGTCGTTGTCTGCAAGTCGCGCATCCTGCACGTTGATGGCCACGCGTTCGACGCAGAGCGCTTGCCGCTCACTCGCCTGACCGACGCATAACACGATGGCAGGCCGCACCCTCTCAATCGCGCCTTCAAGCGCGGGCAGCGAGCGGGCGAAAGAAGTGGGCAGCTCCGCTGTATGAATCTCTATCGCGCCTATGCGTGCAGGCAGTCGACGCACCGCTTCAATGGACGCATTAATACTATCGCCTCCAAACGGCTCGAAGCCTGTAACAAGTGCGCGCATCTATGAGGTGTAGATGAGCGGGCGCACTTAATCCTGCGGAGGAATCTTTTCATCGCGCACGACCTTCACCCAGCGCGCGACTTCGGCAGCGAGAAACTTCTGCGTCTCAGCAGGCTGCGTGGGCGCAGCACCGGTGCCCAATTGGCGGAGCCGGTCGATAACATCCTGACGCGCCAGCCCCTTGTGCAGCACTTCAACGATGCGCGCGACAATGGGCCGCGGCATATTTTTCGGTCCGGCGAGCGCCAGCCAGCCTTTTACTTCGAACCCCGGCGAAACCGTTTCAGCGACAGTCGGGACTTCCGGCCAGTTACTCCAACGTTGCGCGAATGTAATTGCGAGCGGCCGCAGCTTGCCGCCTTGTATCAACGCTTCCATACCCGCGGGCGTGTCGAACACCGCAGTAACTTCGCCTTGCACCGCGGCAAGCGGCGCAGCAGTGCCGCCTTTGTACGGCACTTCGTTGAAACGCGCAGCAGTACGCGTTTGCAGCAGCACACCCGACATGTGCATGCCGGTGCCGACTCCGGCGTGCGCTAAGGTGGCACCGCCCTGTTTCTCCTTCGCGAGTCTGATAAGGTCGTTTATCGATTTGACGGGCGAATTGGCTCCGACCGCGACGACGAAAGGAAAACTGGAGACTAGCGATACCATGGTGAAATCGTTGACTGGATCGTAGGGCAGCGCGCGATATAAACCCGGCGAAATGCTGTGCCCGGATGCCATAGTGAACAGCGTATAACCGTCGGGTTCAGCCTTCGCGACAAGGTTGGCGGCGAGCGTGCCGCCTGCGCCCGGACGTCCATCGACGATGACCGGCTGACCAAGCCCGTCGGATAGGATCTGCGCAACGATGCGTGCAGTGATGTCGACGTTACCGCCGGCCGTAAACCCGTGAATCATCCGGATCGGCTTGGACGGCCAGTCAGCGCCATGCGCGAACAACGGCATTGTAAAAGACAACGCTCCTGCCACTGCCTTCCAGGTTCGTTCCATCAACATCGCTGTTATGTCTCCGCCAGCAACGCCGCAGTTCGCGTATGCATCATTCGAACGAACGGCCGCCACGCTGCTTAATGGAACGGATTCTACGCGCTCGCCAGTCAGGAGCCGCTCGCGTCAGGTCGCTGACATACTTGCCGAGGAACTTCAGTCTACGCGCGCGCCGGACGCTTTCACCACCTCCGCCCAACGCACCAGTTCCTTCCTGATGTAAGCAGCGAATTGTTCAGGTTTGTCGCCAACCGGCTCGGCGCCCTGACTCGCAAGTCGCTCCTGCATGTCGGTAGATTTGAGCACTGCGAGCGTGGCATTGCTCAAGCGCGCAACAATTTCCTTTGACGCTCCGCCCGGCGCGAGCAGGCCGGTCCAGATCGTCAGATCGTAGCCCGGCAGCGTCTCGGCGATCGTCGGTAATTCCGGCAGCACGGGCGAACGTTTTGGAGTAGATATGGCAATGGCGCGAACCTTGCCGCCTCTGATCTGAGGCAGCGCGGTCGGTATCAGTTCGATCATTAAAGAAATCTGGCCGGCGAGCAGATCAGCCATCGCCGGCGCACCGCCTTTGTAGGGCACATGCACCATGTTGATGCCCGCCATTGTTTTGAAGAGTTCGCTCGCAAGGTGTTGCGAGGCGCCGGCGCCCGCGGATCCATAATTGAGTTTGCCGGGATTGGCTTTCGCATAGGCGATCAGTTCCTTGACGGTCGTCGCCGCGATAGACGGATGCAATACGAGCACGCTGCCCACTGATGCGATTTGAGCGATAGGGCTGAAATCCTTGATGGGGTCGTATGCGAGATTGCTGTACATGCTCGGGCTAACGACGATCGTGCTCGATGAGCTGAAGAGCAGCGTGTAGCCATCGGGCGCGGAATGCGCAACGATCCCTGATCCGAGCGTGCCGCCGGCGCCCCCACGGTTGTCAATCACTATCGTAGTACCCAACTCAGCGCCAAGCTTCTGGGACAGAATACGCGCAAGCACATCGTTGATGCCGCCGGGCGCGAATGGCACGACCACACGCACCGGTTTGTTTGGATACGCATCCGCTGCTGATGCAACTCCAGACGGATTATGCGCCGATAGTGCGGCTGCAAAAATAGACGCTGAATTTTTCATCGGGCTATGGTGTCCATGATGAGCGCTTCGAGCAAACCGCATGCCAAGCATCAAGCACTGCGGTCTTGAAATCTCTACTCAGCGCCGAAGACCTGGCGTCCGGCCAAAAATGTTCGTTCGATCTTGATGTCTTTCAGGCGATCGAGCGGGCAGGTGAGCGGATCTTCCTCGAGAACGATCATATCCGCTACCTTTCCTGCCTCGAGCGATCCGTAACGATCTTCGTTCCAAGTCAGTGCGTACCCGCTCTGCGCCGCCATGCGCAGCGCTTCTTCACGCGTAAGCTCACTCGCACCGAGCGGGCGCTGGGCGTCTTCGTCCCAGCGTGCTATTGCTTCCCATGCGGTCCACAGCATGGAATACGGAACGCCGTCTGTTGATAGCGCGACGGTCACGCCGGCATCCAACATCCGTCGGATCGGAATGCCTTCGCCGCCGAGCTTATCGAGCCCGTAGCGGTCTCCCGCCATCCACAGAAAGCCCGGCACAACCGTCGCAATAACGCCAAGCGCCCGCATGCGGCGGATCTGATCGTCGCTGGCCTGGTTGACGTGAATCACGACCCAGCGCCGATCGCGGATGGGCACTTCGCGGTCGATCGCTTCATAGGCGCTCAACGCATATTCGAGATCGCGGCTAACGACGCAATTCACGCGCAGTCCGAGCCGGGCGGCCTCAGTGCCCAGCCGGACAAAGCGCTCCTGTGTCATCGCCTGATAAAAGTGGCCCGCCCACTGATCGTACGGATAACCCGCGGCGATGATGTCCGCGACCGTCGTATCCGCATATCCGCCCAAATTAATGCCTTCTATGCGCAGATAGTCATCGCCACGGCCGCGGCCGCCGGCAACGCCTGCATAGTGATAAAAAAGGTCCGTGAGCCGCTTGTCGTCAAAGGCAGCGCTTGGCATGCTGACCGGTGTATGCATACGAACTGCGAGCTCGTTACGCTCCGCATTCTCGCGGTAAGCACGGATGACGGTCGGCGTAAGTCCATGGCCTTCGTAGAGTGAAGTTGTTCCCGCGGCGGCATACGCATGCGCGCCGAGACGCACGCTATCGACGCGGTCCTGGTAGGTGAAGCGCGGCAACTCGCGGAACAGTGTGTACTCGAGCACCGGAACGAAGTTGCGCTCGAGGAATACGCCGGTGGGCTCGCCGCGCGAGTCTTTCATGATTTCAACGTTGTGCGGCGGCGCCGTATCGCGGGTGACGCCCGCCCGCCTGAGCGCCATCGAATTTGCGACGGACGGAAATGGCCGGCGGCTCCACCATCCCCATACCGCGCGAATGTAAACGGGATGATCCGGTGCCGCCTCATCAAGATCATGGCGGCTCGGAAAACGGCCTTCGTGGAGCTGATCCGGTCTGCTTACATATTCATGCGGCGCTTCACCCATCGGCATCAGCACGATCCATTCGCCGGGTGGACGCACAGCTGCCGCGCGCTTGACAACGTCGACTATCGACGCAACCGAATGCAGCCCTGCGATGGGAATCCCGCCGCGTGCTTTCAATCCCTCGCGATCTGCGTGAGGATGCGCATCAATGAGCCCCGGCAACACCGCGCGACCCGCCAGATCGACGCGGCGCGTCGTCGGACTTGCCAATGACAAGACCGCAGCGTCGTCACCAACGGACTGAATGCGCCCATGGCGTACGGCGATCGCTTGCGCGATGCGCGAGCCGCGGTCGAGCGTGATTATCTTGCCGCCGTGGAGCACGAGCTCGGGTGGCGGCATGTCAGCCACGGCCGATCCAGCGCTCGCGAAAGTCGCAGCTCATCGCCTGCTTCGCCTAAACGGCGAGTAGTTCAACTTCGAACACCAAAGTCGCATTGGGCGGAATGACACCGCCCGCGCCGCGCGCTCCATAGCCAAGCTCAGGCGGGATCGTGAGCTTGCGCGTGCCGCCCACTTTCATCCCAGCGACGCCTTCGTCCCAGCCGGCGATGACCTGGCCCTTGCCAAGCTGGAACTTGAAAGGATCGTTGCGATCCTTGCTCGAATCAAATTTTTTTCCATCCGTGAGCCAGCCCGTGTAATGGACGGTCACTTGTTGACCGCGAGACGCTTCCGCGCCTGCACCAATGGTGATCTCTTCAAACACGAGGCCCGAAACAGTAGTGACCGGAGACATGAGTTTTCCTTTGATTATTTATTCAAGAAAAGGGGGCGAGCGTCGGGTAATCCATGGGGAATGTCAAATCGGTTACTCGAGCCCGGCCAGCACGAGTACTTCTATGTACGCGCGTTTTTCGGACGCCGACATTTTTTTGACAGCGCACTCCGCGCTGAGTGCCGACGATCGGTCAGCGTACTCGATTGTTCCAAGCAGACAGCGCGGGGCATGCGAGCGGGTGTAGCGCGCGCCTTTGCCGCTGCTGTGCGCCGCATAACGCGCGTTTACATTCACGGTGACGCCCGTATACAGGCTGCCGTCGCAGCACTCAATAAGGTAAAGAAACCAGGGCTTACCGGCTGTTGCTGTTCGCGCCATCCGCGCTCGCTTTTGATATGCACATTATCTCGCCAACGTAACGACGATCAGACTGACGAGGAGCAGCAGCATGCCGGCGATTTCGATGCGCGTTATGCGCTCGCGAAAAATGCGGCGCGAAATCACATAGCTGAAAAAAAGCTCGACCAGCGCAAGCGTGCGTACATGCGCGACCGGTTCGATCGCCATCGCGGTGAACCATCCTATCGATGCCGTAGCGCCCATGCCGCCGGCAAAAAGTGATGAGCGCCATGCACGGCAGACACGCGCGACGACGTCCGGCTCACGTATCAACAGCCAGCTGACGAGCAGAATCGTTTGCAATGTCTGCGCAGCGACGAGCGTATAGGCCGCGGCCATCGGAAAGGCAGCGCCATCAAGCGCGAGCGCGCCGCCACGATAGCCGACCGCCGCAATTCCAAAGCCCGTGCCCGACAAGAGTCCCAGCAGTGCGGGCCGCGTCGTCCAGCCTTGCACCAGTGTGCGCAGCGGATGCGCGCGGTCGATCGGCGACATGAGCAGTACGCCAAGTGTGCCGCATGCGATCGCTGCCGCGGTCGTATATGTGATTGCATCGCCGAGAAATGCAAGTCCGAAAATCGCAACCTGAATCACTTCGGTCTTTGAGTATGCGATGCCGAGCGTGAAATTGCGTTCGCTGATCACGCGCAGCAGCAGCGCAGTCGCGGCAATTTGCATAACCGCAGCCAGCGAAACCCAGCCGATGAATGAGGCAGTTGGCGTTGGAAATGGAAGTCGACCGACCAAGTAAACGCCGGCCAGCCACAGTATGGCGAACGGCAGGCCGTACAGAAAACGCACGAGCGTTGCGCCGAGTGTGCCAAGTTGCGGCGTCAGATGACGCTGCGCCGCGTTGCGTGCAGTCTGTGCCAGCGCGGCAGCTATCGTTATGGGAATCCACAACCACTCCGCAGCGATCAACGATCAATCCTCAGCGGGGGCTGACCGCACTGCCCCGGCTGCTCGGCGCGCGAATGATCAGCCGCGTCCGACGAATGGCATCTTGGTTGCCATGATCATCATAAACTGGACGTTAGTCTCCAGCGGCAGACTTGCCATGTGCACTACGGCATCCGCGACTTGTGTGACGTTCATCATCGCTTCAACCGCGATTTCGCCGCTCGCCTGCTTGACGCCCTTCGACATGCGTGCGGCGAGCTCGGTCATGGCGTTTCCGATATCGATCTGGCCGCAGGCGATGTCGTACTTGCGTCCGTCGAGCGATATGCACTTCGTAAGTCCGGTCACTGCGTGTTTCGTCGCCGTATACGGTGCCGAATCGGGACGGGGCGCGTGCGCCGAGATTGAGCCGTTATTGATGATGCGGCCGCCGCGCGGCGTCTGTGCTTTCATGATGCGGAAAGCAGCCTGCGCGCAGAGAAACATGCCGGTGAGATTCACGTCGACGACTGACTGCCATTTTTCGTAAGTCAGGTCTTCGAACAGAATGCCGGGAGCGTTCGCGCCCGCGTTGTTGAACAAAACGTCGATGCGACCGAACTTTTGTCTGGTCTTGTCGAACAGCGCATTGACTGCGTCGGGCCTGGCGACATCGGTGGGCACCGCTACTGCACGGTCGCCCGCGCCGGATTCAGTGACCGCTTGCGTCAGCGGTTCCGGACGTCGTCCGGCCAGCGCGACGCTATAGCCGGCGTTCAACAGAGCGAGTGCAGTGGCCTTGCCGATGCCGGTGCCCGCACCGGTGACGATCGCTACCTTGCCTGCGGTTGCCATAACGTTTTCCTTTGCTCGGTTGTTTATGCTCAGTCCAGCCTTGCGCCGGACACCTGTACGACGCGCGCCCATTTTGCCGTTTCTTCGCGTATATAGGTCGCGAAGTGTTCGGGCGTGCCGCCCATCGCGTCGATGCCTTGTGTCGCGAATTGTTTTTTTACTTCGCCGTCACCGATCGCGCGCGCCACTTCTTTGTTCAGCCGTTCGATGATGTCACGCGGCGTCGCCGCCGGCGCCAGCAGGCCAAACCATACCGACGTTTCGAAACCCGGCAAGCCGGATTCAGCGACCGTCGGTAGATCAGGCGCGACACTCGTCCGCCGTGCACTGCTCGCGGCGAGCGCGCGCAGCGTTCCTGCTTTGATGTGTGGCAACGCGGTGGAAGCGGGTGAGAACATCGCCATTACACGCCCGCCAAGCAGATCCGTCATCGCCTGCGGGCTGCCTTTGTACGGAATATGCACGAGCTTGACGTGAGCCATGAGATTGAAGAGTTCGCCGGACAAGTGCGGACCTGTGCCGTTGCCCGAGGACCCGTAAAGTATTTCACCGGGCTTCGCTTTCGCGACGTTGATCAAGTCCTGCACAGAGCGTACCGGAAGCGACGGATGAACAACCAGCAGATTCGGCACCGATGCAACCGCTGCGATTGGCGCCAAGTCACTCGCGAAATCGAACGGCAGCTTGCTGTACAGGCTCGCGTTAATGGTGTTCGCGATGGTGCCCATGAACAACGTGTAGCCGTCGGCAGGTGCACGCACCACTGCTTCGGTTGCGATGTTACTGCTCGCGCCGGGCCGGTTTTCAATAACAAGCTGCTGGCCCAGTCCATCACTCATTTTCGCGGCGACTACACGTCCGACGATGTCGGCTGCGCTCGCGGGCGGAAAGCCGATGATGATTCGCACCGGCTTGACCGGATAAGACGTTTGCGCAGAGGCGATGGCCGCGTAGAGAAATGCGCCCGCGACGAAGCTGGCGTTTATGCTACGCATCATCGCGATTTGCCGGTGGCTGGCGCCGATTTATACTGCATGAACTTGCGCATCCTACAGTGAGGAACTTCATCATGGCAAAACTGCGCGCGGTCGAATGCCGCGAGTTTATCAAGGCGGTGGTTGAAAAGGCCGAAGAGATGCGCGTGCCCGTCGCGATTGCGATCGTGAATGGCGAGGGCCATTTGCTCGCGCTCGAGCGCATGGATGACGCAGGTTTTGTGACGCCTGAGACGGCGCACAGCAAGGCGTACACCGTCGCGGCGTTTCGCTCGATGAGTCCACGCTTTCCCGATGGTCTCGTGATCCAGCAGTGGTTCAAGGAGCGCAACCCGCAGATGCTCATGAATGCAGCGGTCTTCAGCGGCGGGCGCGTCGTTGTTTCGGGAGGTTGCGCGCCGGTGTTCAAGGGCGATGAGATGGTCGGTTGTTACGGCATCAGCGGCGGCACATCGGACCAGGATGAAATCATGGGGCGGTACGCGCGCGAGAAATTAGGCTGGGCGCATTTGCCGGAACACGACGACACGCCGGCCGACGTGAAGGCGCATATCAACCGCATCTATGCGAACGTCGGGCTGGACGATCGCAAACTGTGACGCTCGATGCGCGCTGCGCGCGCGCCCGCGGGATGATTACTTGCTAGGCAAGTATGTTTTCGACTTGCTCCTGGCGCAGGAGCTCGAAAACGAATGCCTCGAGCTCAGGTCCGAGCGCGTCACGCGCGGAAATGATGCCGACGGGCAGGCCGTTTTCAACAACCGGAACGTGCCGGAACTTGCCGCCATACATCATCTGTAATGCAACCGAAAAATGCTGATCCGGACGGACGGTTCGCGGATTACGCGTCATCACATCGGCCACGTGCGTCGTCTTGCTGTCGCGGCCCTCGGCGACCACGCGGAACAACGCATCGCGCTCGGTGAATATACCGGCGAGCCGGCCGTCCTCGACCACGATGAGTGCGCCGATATGTTCCTGACGCATGAGACGCGCGGCATCGCTGACGGTCATATCAGACGACGCAGTGATTACTTCCTGGTCTTCGATGATGGTCTTGATCAGCCGGTCCGTCATGTCGGGCTCCCTGTGTGCAGATTAAGTTTTTGGTTCCGGCGCTGCGGATCGGGCGTTTGAGCGCGGCTTCCAAATTCATCCTACGCCCGCATGCTGATCCGGTCAATCAAAAGGACCGTCGCCGTCCTCGTTGCACAAAGTTGGGGCGTTGGCTGCTCGCATATGGACCGGGACACTGTTCGGTCACGGTTGAGGTACCTCGCGCAGAAACACGGGCAGGTCCATGGTCGGCGGCCGTGCAGGCACTTCGAAAAACATGTCACAGACGAAGCCGCGGTGGTAACTCGTGTGATTGACCACGTGCGTCAGGATTTCGCCGCGCGACATCGTGCCTGCGTTTCCGCCGATGAGCGTGAACTTGACTTTTTCGTCGATCGCGGCGTCAGTCAGTTGATTGCACCAGTCAATGTACCACTGATCGATCGCGCGCTGCAGGCGCCACAAATCGTCAAGCGGCGGATGATCTACCGTATTTCGCGCGCTATAGCCATGATCGCGTCCTTCGAGGTGACCTTGCCAGATTTTGTCGATCACATAGTTATGATTCAGCGTGTGCAGCATGTTCCGGAACAGACTTTTGCGTTCCTTAGTCGCTTCACCGGACGGCAGCGCCGCGACCGCGTCGTACATCAATTGGTTTGACCACGCGTTGTAACGCGTCAGCATGCGGGCATGGCGGATCATGGGACCTCGATAGGTAATAGGCGGACAAAAGCTGCTATGCTGAGAGCGATCATGAGCCTGCTGCTGCGTCGTGTCAAAATGCGCGGCAGGCTCGACAACAGATAACAAGGGGATTGGAGCAATGCCGAAAGTTCTCATCGTCCATGGTGCCGGCATGAACATGCGCGGAAAAGCGCAGATCGAAATCTTCGGACCGATGACACTGCCTCAGTATGACGTTCACATTCGTAAATACGCAACGGATCTTGGAATCGACACCGAAATTTTTCATTCCAACATCGAAGGCGAAGTCATTAACCGGTTTTACGACGCCAATGAGCGCGGCGTCGATGCGGCGATTATCAATCCGGCGGGCTACACGACCGGTTACCCGGCGTTGATGGCGGCAATTTCGCAGGTCCGGTTTCCGACTGTCGAACTGCATATCTCAAATCCGGCGCGCCGCGGGCGCGAGTCCGAGATCGCGCGTGTCTGCCGCGCAGTCGTAACCGGATTCGGGATCTTCGGCTACTACCTTGCGCTGCGCGGCATTCAGGAGCTGCTCACAACCAACCAGAGCGTCACAACCAAGCATTGAACCCGATGCTGCGGTGACGCTGCGACTTGTTCCCGCTCCGCATTAACGGGAGGCTGCGTGGTCTATAGACGTCTGGTGTGCACGCTTGGCGCGCTGCTGTTCAGTGCTGCCGCGTTCGTTGAAGCACAAGCCGCTGCTTCGCTCCACATGGTGTTCGTGATTGACGGTTTGCGCCCCGACAGCATCAACGCAAACGACACGCCGACACTTTTTCGCCTGCGCAAAGAAGGTGTGGCGTTCGAAAACAGTCACTCGGTCTTTCCGACCGTTACGCGCGTCAATTCGACATCGCTGGCAACCGGCATGTATCCGGCGCGCCACGGCATCATGGGTAATTCGATTTACATCCCGGCGGTCGATTCACGCGCCGCGTTCACTAACGATGACTTCCAAATGTTGCTCAGGCTGGATGAGGCGACGGCCGGACGCATGGTTACTGCGCCCGGCATCGCTGAATTGGTCGAACAGACAGGCCGCAAAATGGTAGCGGTGAGCTCAGGGTCCACCGGCAGCGCCATCTTGCTCGCGTCGAGAGCGCCGCACGGTACTGGCACCGTAATCAACGGTGATTTCTTTCCTGGTAAAAAGGTCGCGTATCCGGACGCGGTAAGCTCCGCTGTGCTGGAGCGTTTCGGTGCGTCGCCGAAAAAGGGCGGCGCCACGGAAACATTTAATTCTGCCGTCGACTGGTCAATGCAAGTGTTGCGCGACTACGTGCTGCCGGATCTGCGGCCCGCGGTGATCTTCACATGGATGAGCGAGCCCGATCACAGCCAGCACGGGCTTGGAGCAGGATCGCCGGAGGCGCTTGCATCCATTCGCAATGACGACCGGCAGCTTGGTCTGGTGCTCGACAAACTCGAGTTGCTCAAATTGCGTGATAAAACCAATATCATCGTGGTGTCGGACCACGGCTTTGGCCAGACAGTATTCAATGTCAATGTTAGTCAGGCGTTAAGGGAAGCGGGCCTGATCGGCGACGCGGCAGCCGGCGATCTTGTAATCGCGTCGAGCGGTCAGGCAGTTGCATTGCACGTCAAGAAGCGTGACCCCGAGCGCATACGAACGATCGTTAGTTTTCTGCAGCAGCAGGCATGGTGTGGATTGTTATTCACCGCCGGGAAACGCAACGGTCCTGAACATGAGGGTTCGGTAGCGGGATCATTTTCCCTCGATTACGTGCATCTCGGCGCGCACGAGCGCAGCCCGGATATCGTATTCACATTTCCATGGACTTCGGACGTGAATCGTCATGGTGTGCGCGGCACCGATTACAATCAGGTTAGCGGCGAAGCGAAAACCGGCCAAGCGGGCAGTCGCGCCGGAAATCATGGCGGCATTGGTCCGTGGACCGTGCGCAACACGATGCTCGCGTCCGGGCCGGATTTCAAGCGCGCCGCAGTCATCAGAACGCCGACTTCAAATGTGGACGTCACGCCAACGCTGCTGTATCTGCTTGGCAATTCGCAAGCCGTCACCGGCATGGATGGCCGGGTGATGCTCGAAGCGCTTGCAGCCGGACCTGACGAAGAGCAAGTAGCGCTCGACACTCGCACGCTGCGTGTGCAAAACGGACCGTATCGCGCAGTGCTGCAAGTCAGTGAGGCAGCCGGTAAGCGCTATATCGACAAGGGATGGCGCGAACTGCCGTCCAAGTAACTACGCACGTGAGTACGCCGGCACGTCCGCTACCAAGGTCGTCTGCCCGGATCGTTGCCTGCGCGGCGACCGTCATCAGTGTATGCGCCGCGTTCGCCTGCTATGCGGCAGACTCATCGAAACCGAACGCTGAATTAGCACCGGCATATCCATCACGCCCCATACGCATCATCGTCGGCTTTCCTCCCGGCAGCGGCACCGATATGCTCGCGCGCTTCGTCGGCGGCAAGCTTACGGAGCGTTTATATCAGCAGGTCGTCGTCGACAACCGGCCTGGAGTGAACGGCATTATCGCGGCAGAAATGACTGCCAAAGCGCCTGCCGACGGTTACACGCTGATGTTCATGTCGACGTCTCATACGATGAACGCAGCGATCTACAAGCTACCCTTCGATGCGGCCACATCTTTTACGCCGGTGATGATGCTTGGCGCCGGGCCGCTGGTGCTCGTCTCGAATCCATCATTCGCACCCGCCGGTGTGAAGGACCTTATCGATCTCGCCAAAGCGAGGCCGAACACGATCACGTATGCGGTTTCCGGGACAGGCGGTGTCAATCATTTCGCCGGTGCGCTGTTTTCGCGCAGTGCGGGCGTTCAGCTTATCAATGTGCCTTATAAGGGCGGTCCGCAAGCGCTGACCGACCTGATAGGAGGACAGGTGCAGATCATGTTTGCTACCGCGGCCATCACGCTCAGCCAAGTACGCGCGGGCAAATTGAAGGCTCTCGGCGTCAGCACGTCGAAGCGCACTGCACTGCTGCCCGAAATACCGACGATTGCGGAATCAGGCCTGCCGGGTTACGAGATGAGCATCTGGTGGGGCGTGCTCGCGCCGGCGGGGCTACCGGCGGCAGTGAGCACCAAGCTGCAAGCGCAGATCTCGGCGATTCTTGCCGAGCCCGAATCCGCGAGGCGTCTCGCAGGCGAGGGCGCCGTGCCTTCGAGTTTAAACAGCGTCGGGTTCACGCGCCTGCTGACCGCCGATATTCAAAAATGGCAGCGCGTCGCGCGCGATGCCGGTATTAAAGTCGACTGATGCACAACGTTTGTTTTCACCTTCGCACATGGCGATGATTCGTGATGTGGGCGTCATCGGTCTCGGTGTAATCGGCAAACCCATCGCCGAGCGCCTCGTCAGGGCGCGTCATCAGGTAGCGGTTTACGATGTGCGTAGCGAGCCCGTTGCCGAATTGGCAAGCGCTGGCGCCATCGCATGTGCTTCATCGATGGAAGTCGCCGCGCGCAGTGAGATGATTATCAGTCTCGTGCTGGATGAAGCACAGACCGATGATGTTGTGTTCGGTGCGGCCGGAATCATGCATTCGATCAAGCCAGGCGCTCTATTTGCCACCGGCAGCACGCTGGGTCCGGGCCCTGTCAAAAGAATTGCGCATGCGCTCGCGTCCAAAGGTTGCATGACGCTGGATATGCCGATCACCGGCGGTCATCACGCCGCTTATGAAGGCAAGCTCGCGCTCATGGTGGGTGCACCGCACGAACTAATCGAGCGCGCGCAATCCGTGCTGCAGGCATTCGCGACGACCATAGTGCGTGCCGGAGATGTTGGCGCCGGACAGGCGGCGAAACTGGCACACCAGCTCATCATGGGCACCAACATCATCGCGCTGCTCGAGGGCTTGTCGCTTGGCGTCGCCGGCGGTGTGGACCAGGCGACGCTGAAACAGATTTTCAGCGAAGGCATCGCGCACAGCACAGTGCTCGAGATGTGGGATGATCTTGGCCCGCGCTGGAAAAAAATGCTGATGCCCGGCGCCCCGGGCAGCGCACTGCCGAATCTGCGCAAAGACTTGCACACGGCGCTCGCGCTAGCACAAGAGCTTAACGTCAATCTGTATCTTGGCCGGCAGGCGGCTCTTATTGCAGATGCGAGTGTCGCCACAGGACGAGACGCCCCGTTACTTTAGCGACACGCGAGATGTTGCACCGGGCACGGCGATTTGACACCGGTTCGCGCTTTGCCCGATAGTTCGCAGTGATTCTCTGACCGAGGCCGCAATTCATGCTGTTTGATTTGCTGCGTTCGAAACGCATACCCGAAACGACGGTGCAGCCTTCGGGCAATGGCGGTGTGTACGTCGCTCTAAAGGGCGGGTTGGGGAACCAGTTGTTCCAGTACGCATTCGCGCACTTCTTGCGCGTAAACGGCATCGAGGTCAGCGCGCTCGCGCTTAATTACTTCGCTGCGGACCGCTACGGGCGCACGCCGCTGATCGAAGCTCTTACTGATATTCCGCTGCGAAAAATTCCAGCCGATGAACTTAAGCTCATGCGCGTTGTTAAGAACGAAAATGGTCATTCCATCAAAGACACGTTGGTCGCTCGCAACGATGCGGATGTCGTCTGCGACGGCTATTGGCAAAGTGGTGATTACATTGACGCCGCCGCACAGAAGGTAAGCGATGATTTGCTTGCTCACGGGCGCACCAAATACGGGGCCGACAAAGTTGAGCGCAGCGCCTGCGTCTTGCATGTGCGCAGAACAGACTACGGACATCATGGCCTGTTGCCGCTTGCTTACTACCTGACTTGCCTCGAGGAATGCGGCTGGCCGGAGTTTCGGGTCAGCACCGATGAACCGAATTTTTCGGAACATTGTTTTCGCAAAGTACAGGGGTATGCCGGCGTAATGCAAAGCGACGCACGCGACCCGTGGGGCGATTTCTACGCTATGGCCAACAGCACGGTACAGATCATCGCAAACTCGTCGTTTTCCTGGTGGACGGCGTGGCTCGGTCGCATTAGCGGCGTAAGTTCGCGCATTTTCGCGCCGCAAGAATGGTCGCTGATTTCCGATCTCCAACCATGCCGGCAAGAGTGGACGATCGTCGATGTCAAACTCGTGCGCCCATAGGCTTCACGTTGCTGCAGTGAACTTGAGGCGCGTGTTGTCACTTACAACGTCGCGCGCTGTCGTTGTTGGCAGCATGCGGATATAAAACATTCGACGTGTCTTCACTGCCATCGCTGTCGGTCTTCATGCCGGCCTACAATGCCGAGCGTTATGTACGCGCAGCCATTGAATCGGTGCTCGACAACGGGTTCGCAGATTTCGAGCTCGTGGTCGTCGACGACGCATCGACCGATTCAACCGCACAAATCATTGAAGCCATCCGGCATCCGGCACTGCGTTTCGTACGTCAGGCGGAGAATTTGGGCGTAGGCGCGACCCGGCAGGCAGCCATTTCGCTGCTGCGCGGACAGTACGTTGCCTTACTCGACGCTGACGATGTGGCGATTCCCGGGCGCTTCCAGCGGCAGGTCGACCGGCTTGGCGCCGCTGATGGTCCTGATATTCTTGGCGGCGGGCTCGAGATGTTCGGCGAAGTCCAAGGAACGCTCACGTTTCCTCTGACCGATGCCGCTATCAAGTGTGCGCTGCTGTTCCATGATCTGCCACTCGCGAACCCGACCATCTGCATGCGGCTCAATCCTTTTCGCAGCGGACGCCTTGCGTATAAGCCGCAGTGCGGCGCCGAAGATTACGCGCTCTGGGTCGACGGCATGCACGCCGGATTGCAGTTCGAAAATTTGTCCGGTGCTCTCACGCGCTATCGCCGGCACACCGATTCGCTTACCTACCGGTCGCACGATCTTGTGCGTACCGCAGCACGCGAGGTTCGCGCGCGCGTCGTGCAAATGTTTTTCCCCGCAATGCCAGCGGCGACGCGTGAGGCGCTGGTGCGCGCGCTGTCAGTTCGCATAAATGATGCGCCCGGCTGGATCGACGGCATACACGGCATCGCGCATGCCGCTAAGCTCGCTGATTCCGTCGCCGATATCGACGGCCGACTCATGGTGAGCATGCTTGAAGACCATCTGCTTCGCATGACGCGGATGGGCCTGACTAGCGGCGTCGCCACCTACGATCTGCTCGAGTCTGCAACCGAGTCGAGCGAGCATCTGGCCGAGTGGCGGGCACACAATAATGGAGACCTTGACCGTCGTATAGTCGCATTAGCGACTTGAGTCCCGTGGCTCAGACACTCACACGGGCCGACGCGCTTACTCTGCGGCCGCGACCGGCGCCGGGCACCCCCAACGCGCGCTCACATTAAGCGGCTTCGAAAGCTTTTCGTCCGCCCTGCACAAGAGGAGTAAACTGTCCCGCTTGCCGCGGCGCATGGCGGCTCTGATTCTCAACGGGAGGCTGCTGTGGCTACAGGACAAGTAAAGTGGTTCAACGCAACAAAGGGGTTTGGCTTCATCGCCGCCGATGATGGCTCAAAAGATGTGTTCGTTCATATATCCGCAGTCGAGAAGGCTGGCATGTCGACGTTGAAGGATGGGCAGAAGGTTCAGTATGAGTTGGCGAAGGGCAACGACGGGAAGTCGTCCGCATCAAACTTGAAAGCGCTTTGATGCGCATCATACGAGAGCAGAAATAATGAATCTGATATGGCGGTTTTACACCGACGACAAACAGCGCTGGAAATGGCAGCAGCTATCGGTCAACCGGGAAGTCATCACGGAGTCGCATGCAGCGTACAAGGAATATGATCGCTGCGTCGCGGATGCGACCGACAAGGGCTACGTTTTCCAGCCGTCACAGGCACGGCTGATGCCCAAATCCGGCAAGACAGAGTCTGCCGCGGGAAAGCGCGCTAAGCACGCTTGATCCAACTGCGCGCTGCGACCCGGCGGCGCCAGCGTTTACTTTCCGCTATCGTCCGTCTGCAAATGCGGTTCTTTGGTGCTCGGCTGATCGCTTGAGCTTCGCGGTATTTCGGCTACCATGTAGCGCTCGTTACAGCGTCTCAATCACTATCGGAGAATGGCAATGGCTCACGCAATTCGCATCCAGGAAAACGGCGGCCCCGAAGTCATGCGGTGGGAGGAAGTCGAAGTCGGTAATCCGGGGCCGGGCGAAGCGCGCGTACGCAACACCGCGGTCGGGCTTAACTTCATCGATACCTATCACCGCACCGGCTTGTACCCGATGCAGTTGCCGATTACCCTCGGCATGGAAGGCGCCGGTGTCGTCGAAGCCGTCGGTCCGAAAGTCAAAGATTTCAAGCCCGGTGACCGCGTCGCCTATGCAAACCCGATCGGCTCCTATTCCGATGTATGCCTGCGCCCGGTCGAGCGTCTCGTGAAGGTTCCAGCCGGCGTCGACGATAAGATCGCCGCCGCAATCATGTTGAAAGGCATGACGGCGTGGTACTTGTGCAAGCGCACTTATAAGGTGAAGCCCGGCGAATCCATCGTCGTGCATGCGGCGGCGGGCGGAGTTGGACAAATCCTGTCTCAGTGGTGCAAGTACCTCGGCGCGACGGTAATCGGCACGGTAGGCACCGATGAGAAAGCGGCGCTCGCCAAGAAAGCAGGATGCAAGCATGTGATCGTCACTTCCAGGGAAGACTTCGTGGCGCGGGTGAGGGAAATCACCAAGGGTAAAGGCGTGCCCGTCGTGTATGACGGCGTTGGCAAGGATACTTTCAACGGATCGCTCGATTGCCTGTCGCCGCTCGGCTATATGGTGAGCTTCGGCAATGCGTCGGGTGCGGTGACGCAATTCAACCCAGGCGTGCTCGCGGCCAAAGGCTCGTTGTTCCTGACGCGTCCGACGCTGTTCAGCTACACGGCGAAACGTGACGACCTTGTGAAGGCGGCCCAAGACTTGTTCGCCGTCGTCAAGAAAAAAGCTGTCAGGATTTCTATCAATCAGACGTATGCCCTGAAAGATGCCGCGCAGGCGCACCGCGATTTGGAAGCCCGCAAGACCACGGGATCAACGGTGCTGCTGCCGTAAACAGGCATTGCCTCTGTAGTGTCTCGAATCGCTCCGGCAAGCTCGCGTGCTCTGAGCGAACCTCGCGGTTTAAGCGCAACTTTCCATGCACCTTGCAATGCGCAGGTTTAATTCGTTTTGCATGCTTGTCTGCGCAGCGCTGTACTATGGCGACGCAATTTCGCAAACCGATTACCCGAACAAGCCGCTACGCATCATCGTCACCGTCCCGCCCGGCGCGGGATCGGACATTCTCGCTCGCACCTTAGCGGCAAAACTTAGCGAGTCGATGGGGTACCAGGTTGTCGTCGACAATCGCGGTGGTGCCTCGGGAATCATCGGCATGGAGCTGGCGGCGAAAGCCGCGCCCGACGGGTATACGCTCGTTCAGGGAACCGTTTCAACGTTATCGATAAATCCGGCGCTCATAAATCCGCTCCCCTACGACGCGCAGCGCGACTTTGCGCCGATATCGCTGATGGACGACAGCGTGATCGTCATGGTCATACATCCATCGCTGCCCGTGTCCAGTGTCAGGGATCTCATATCGCTCGCCAAAGCACGTCCGGGTCAGATCAACTATGGCTCCGCTGGCACAGGCAGCGTCCAGCACCTCGTCGCGCACATGTTCCGGTCCGCGGCAGGCATCGACATCGTCCACGTTCCATACAAAGGCGCCGCGCCGGCTTTCGTCGATCTTGTCGCCGGCCACGTGACACTGATATTCAGCGGTGTCATATCGGCGACGCCATTTATTAAATCCGGAAAGTTGCGTGCGCTTGCGGTTACAAGTCCGCGGCGCGTCGAGCCAGTCATGGATCTACCAACGCTCAAGGAAGCGGGTGGGCCGGACATACACGCTTCCTTATGGAACGGAATTCTTGCACCGGCTCGCACGCCGCCGGCTGTGATCGATCGCCTCCATCGGGAGATTGCGAACGCAGTGCGCGCGCCGGACTATATATCGCGCATTCGAGCCAGCGGCGGTACACCCGTCAGCAGCACGCCGGACGAATTCGCACGCCTTATCAGGGATGAATCGGCGCGCTATGCCAAAGCAGCGCGTGAATCCGGCGCGCGTGCTGAGTAATCGCGGGTCTTGTTCGGTGCCAGGTGGACCCGATCTGCAGCGCGCACTAGAATACTTGGACTGAGTCGTTGAAAGGATCTATGCCATGTCGAAACATGAGATAGAAAAATACGGTGACGCTTATTACTCGATGGTCTGGTTCGGCGCCAAAGGCTATCCCGAGCAGGTAAATTCCGGCCGCTGTTATATGACCGGCATGCTCGGCATGCTGCGCCATTTCGGCGAACCCGACGTTTTGTTTGCAGATGGTACGAGCGGCGACGGATTCTCATTCCGCTGGTGTCCGGCGTGGGGCGCGCCCGCATTCAATGGCGGCAAAGGCCCTTTCCATGAGCTGTGGGAATACACGCCGCAGGCGCTCGGGTTTCGGGCTCATTGGGAAGAAGACCAGGAAGGCGGCTGGGATGAGGCGTTCGAAACGCTGACCGGTCTTATCGACCGCGACATACCGGTGCAGGTGGCAACGCATTACAGCTTGATCAGGCCATACGGTGATGCGACGTCGCCGGCCTTATCACTCCGCGGTCAGCGTCCGGGTGCAAAGTTCGCATCGGGCCATCACATCGTCATCGCCGGCTATGACCTCGACGCGCAGACGGTCACGATCTATGAACCGAACGATATTCTTCCGCATTCCCGCTATAAGTGTCCCATCGACGTGTTCCGCAAAGCCTGGGAAGGCGCCGCACAGCGCGTGAATAACCGCTATGCAGAATGGCCCTATCATCATGGGTGGACCGGTGAATGGAGTTTGCACGACGGCTACGGTCCGTATCAGATGATGTGGGTCGAGCCGGGCCGTGATCCGCAATGGGACATCGCGGTATCGATTCGCGGCAGCTACCGGCGCAATCTGAAAATTTTGCGCGGCGACTATCCGAAACCGTATGCGCTGTTCGGCAATCAGTGGATGATTCCGCATTGGGAGACCGGTGCACCGGGCATGGCGGTATGCGCTGAAGCGGTGCGCAGCGGAAAGCTGAAGGACATTGAAACGCCCGACGGGGAGGTTCGCAAGCTCTTCGCGCAGGGTCAGATTCCAAATCACGGCGTGATGGGTCGCGCGAGCGCGGCCGGTTATCTGAAGCGCGCAGCAACCGAACTTGCAAAACGAAGTCTGAACGCCGAGGCGGTGCGCGCGGCGTCGGACTTCATGTCACAGTCGTCCGACTTGTTCCGCTTATTGCGATACGAAGAGGATCTGATGAAGGCAGGTGATCTTCTGGCGCGTATCGCGGACACCGAGCTGAAGGCGCTCGCCGAGATGGAACGCGGATGGGAGATCGTGCAGCAGCTGCCCAGGGAATCTGCGGCGTGGAAAATAGCGAAAGTCGCTTAGCGTTTACCTGAATAGAAAAAGCCGGCTCGATGCCGGCTTTTTTGTTTTTGCGCAAGCTTCGACACCACTGGAGTTGAGACGGCAGCGATGAAGTGCTGTGATAGTATGTCGCGCCCTGACTTGCATCTTGCCTCGACCGGCACATTTCAATCATTCGAGTGGAGAAATTCGTGAAGCGATTTGATGCAGCGATTGCGCTGTGCGCTTTGATCACCGTCGCCGCGGCGGGCACCGCATTCGGGCAAACCGACTATCCGAACAAAGCGGTCAGGCTTGTAGTGGGATTTACAGCGGGTGGCATCTCCGACGTGCTCGCCCGCGCCATCGGCGCGCGGCTCTCTTCACAGCTCGGGCAGCAGGTCGTCGTCGATAACCGCGCCGGAGCCGGCACAACGATCGCATCGGAACTCGTCGCGAAGTCGCCGCCTGACGGCTACACGCTTTTCATGCAGGACATCACAACGCACGCCATCAACGCGAGCCTGTACAAGAAATTGCCCTACGACACGGTCAAGGATTTCACACCGGTGACCCTCGTCGCATCGAGCCCGCTCATGCTGGTGGTTCACCCGTCGCTGCCGGTGAAGTCGATACGCGATTTAATCGCACTCGGAAAATCAAAGCCAGGACAGATCGCGTTCGCATCGTCGGGCAATGGAACGATATTGCATCTTGCTGCTGAAACGTTCAAATCGATGGCGGGTATCGATATGATTCATGTGCCGTTCAAAGGCAGTTCGCAGGCAGTGCAGGCAGTCATGGCGGGCGAGGTGGCTGTCACTTTCTCGACCATGCCGCCGGCTGTTACCAACGTAAAAGCGGGGCGCCTGCGCGCGCTTGGTGTCACCACGCCAAAACGAAATCCCGCAGCGCCCGAAGTGCCGACTATCGACGAAGGTGGCCTCAAGGGCTTTGACATCGTCTTGTATAGCGGGGTGCTCGGACCGCCCGGCCTTCCTGCGCCTATCGTCAGCAAGCTGAACGGCGAACTCGCCAAGGCGGTCAATGCATCGGATGTGAAGACGGTGTATGCGAGTCTCGGTGTAGATCCGATCACCGACACACCGGCGGAGTTCGCGGCGCACATCAATTCCGAAATTGCTAAGCTCGGCAAAGCAGTCCGCGCGGCGGGCGCGCATGTCGATTAACCACTGACGAAAGTTTCAAGCATGTCATCGCTCACGCTGCCGCGCCACTCGCGCTACGACTACTCGCCGATCATCGAGCGCAAGGATTACAGCTGGCCGGGCGGCAAGCGCCTCGCGATTTGCATTACTACGAACATCGAATGCTTCGCGTTTGGCAAAGGCCGCGGCCACGACAATGCGAAGCACGGCGAGCCGCAGACGCAGCGCAATTACTCATGGCGCGATTACGGAAATCGCGTTGGCATCTGGCGCTTCTTCGATATGTTCGATGACTTGAAGCTGCCGGCTGCGCACAACACCAACAGCCTGCTCTACGACTATGCGCCGCAGATTTTCGACGCGATCCGGCGCCGCAAAGATGAGATCGTCGGTCATGGCCGCACGAACGCCGAGAATCTGCATGACTTTATGTGGGAAGCGGACGAAGCGCGCGTGATCAAGGAAATCACCGAAACATTCGCCAGCCACGAAGGCGCGCCACCCCAGGGATGGATGGGCGCCGGCACCTATGAGAATTCAACGACGCCGGATCTGCTCAAGGAAGCGGGCTACAAGTATCTTATGGACTGGCCGTGCGATGATCAGCCGATCTGGATGCGCACGCGTTCGGGTCCATTGCTGTGCGTGCCGTATCCCGCCGAGATCAACGACTCACCGGCGATTGTCCATCGTCAGCACAGTGCGCGCGAATTCTGCGAGATGATCGTTGATCAGTTCGATGAAATGATCGAGCAGTGCGTCGATCAGCCTCTCGTATTCAACATCTCGATCCATCCTTACATCTTCGGACAGCCGTTCCGCCTGCATCCGCTGCGCAAGGCGCTCAAACATTGCGTCGAGCACAAACTGAAAGACCGCGTCTGGTTGTGCAAGCCCTGCGACATTTCGGATTACTGTTATTCATTGCCGCCCGGAATCATTCCGGGCAGTTAGCAATGGCGTTGTTCGCGCGGATCGTCAGTCGAGCTTAACGCCGGATTCTGTCGCGAGCCTCGAAAGCTTGGCGATTTCCTGCTGGAAACGGGTGTTCATTTCATCCGGCGCCGCGATGACGATCTCGGCACCAAAATTCGCCCAAATGTCTTTCGACGACGCGCGTCCCATGAGGCGATTGATTTCGGCGTTCAGACGTCCGATGATCTCACGCGGCGTTTTTGCCGGAGCGAGCACCGCCTGATAGAGAACCACGTCGTAGCCGGGAAGTGTGTCGCCGACAGGCGGGAGGTCCGGCAGGAGCGGCGAGCGTCGCGCCGTTGTGACCGCGAGCGCACGTATGCGGCCGCTTTTGATATGCGGCAGCACGGATGCGGTGGTCGCGAATACGATGGCGACTTCACCCGCGAGCAGCGCTGTCACCGCGGGCGGGCTGCCTTTATAGGGAACGTGCAGCATATCGACGCCCGCGAGCTTCTTGAACGTTTCGGCTGCGAGATTGAGAATCGCGCCGGTGCCGGATGAGCCATACGCGATCTGACCGGGGCGTGCTTTCGCAAGCCCGACCAGTTCTCTGACCGATTTCGCCGGCAGGGAAGGATGCACGCTCAAGATCAGGGGCGACGCTGAAGCCATCGCTACGGGCGTGAAATCGGCGATGCTGTCGTACGGAAGCTTGCGATAGAGCCCCGCATTGATGCCATGGGTCGTGATGTCCTGGAAGAACAACGTATAACCGTCGCCTACAGACTTTGCGACCAGTTCGGCGCCGAGGATTGTGCTCGCGCCGGGACGGCTGTCGACGACGACCTGCTGGCCCCATTCCTGTGCGAGATGCTGTCCGATGACGCGCGCCAGCGCATCGGAAAGTCCCCCGGGTGGAAATGGAACTATCAATCTGATCGGCTTCACCGGATACGACTGCGCTGAATTCTGCGGCACGGTATCCGCGGCTG